>Ga0209066_10001977_pt1 | contig 25937 bp, 28 predicted proteins | sample All_14_2_FD_187198 | JGI IMG/M metagenome (GOLD analysis project Ga0209066, IMG submission 187198) | Freshwater microbial communities in response to fracking from Pennsylvania, USA - Allegheny Zone_MetaG_DW_15 (SPAdes) (version 2) ...
CCCCTGAACGGAACTGCCATGGCTACGACACTCCGCCTCCTCACCGCTGCCGACACCGCCGAACTCGAGCAGGTGCGCCAGTTCTTCCGCAACTACGCGGGCTGGCTCGGCGTCGACCTCTGCTTTCAGAACTTCGACGCCGAGATGGCGAACCTGCCGGGCGCCTATGCCGCGCCGCAAGGCCGCCTGTTTCTCGCCGAAGTCGACGGCCAGGGCGCCGGCTGCGTCGGCGTGCGGCCCCTGTCCGACGGCATCTGCGAACTCAAGCGCCTCTACGTCGAACCGGCCTTCCGCGGCCGCGGCGTCGGCCGCGACCTGATCATGGCCGCGATCCGCGCCGCGCGCGAGATCGGCTATCGCAAGATCATGCTCGACACCCTGCCGAACATGCGCATGGCGCTCAAGCTCTACCGCGAGCTCGGCTTCCGCCGCGCGCCGGCCTACTACGCGACGCCCGTCGAAGGCACGCAGTTCCTCGCCCTCGACCTCGAGGACTGGTCGGAAGAAGAAGTCAGCCACGAGAACCTGTTCCACCTGTTCGACTTCAACCGCGCCTGGGCCAACCAGATGCGACAGGTCGATCCGGGCTACTTCGAAAAGCTGGCGAAGCTGCAGGCGCCCGAATACCTGTGGATCGGCTGCTCCGACTCGCGCGTGCCGGCGAACCAGATCGTCGGCCTGCTGCCGGGCGAGGTGTTCGTTCATCGCAACGTCGCCAACGTCGTCGTCCACACCGACCTCAACTGCCTCTCGGTGCTGCAGTTCGCCGTCGACGTGCTGAAGGTCAAGCACGTGATGGTCGTCGGCCACTACGGCTGCGGCGGCGTCGGCGCCGCGTTGCGCCGCGAGCGCGTCGGCCTCGTCGACATGTGGCTGCGTCACGTGCAGGACGTGCACGTCAAGCACGTCGCCCGCGTAGATGCCCTGCCGACCGAAGAGCGCCACGACCGCCTCTGCGAGCTCAACGTGCTCGAGCAGGTGTTCAACGTCTGCCATACCGTCGTCGTACAGGACGCCTGGCGCCGCGGCCAGCCGCTGACGGTGCACGGCTGGATCTACGGCCTCAAGGACGGCCTGATGCGCGACCTCGCGCTGACCGTCCATCGCCCGCAGGACGTCGTCGAACGTTACGAAGCGGCGCTCGCCGCGCTTGGTTAATTTTCAGGAGCACATCATGTCCGACCCGATCGTCATCGTTTCCGCCGCCCGCACGCCGATGGGCGCGTTCCAGGGAGACTTCACGGCCCTGACTGCGCCCCAGCTCGGCGCCGTCGCCATCAAGGCGGCCGTAGAGCGCGCCGGCATCAAGCCGGAGCAGGTCGAGGAAGTCGTCATGGGCAATGTGCTGCAGGCGGGCGTCGGCCAGGCCCCCGCGCGCCAGGCGGCGCTGGGCGCCGGCCTTCCGCTGTCGGTCGGCTGCACGACCGTGCACAAGGTCTGCGGCTCGGGCATGAAGGCGACGATGTTCGCGCACGACCTGCTGATCGCCGGCAGCAACGACGTCATGGTGGCCGGCGGCATGGAGTCGATGACCAACGCGCCCTACCTGCTGCCCAAGGCGCGCGGCGGCTATCGCCTCGGCCACGGCCAGATGCTCGACCACATGTTCTTCGACGGCCTCGAAGACGCCTACCAGAAGGGCCGCCTGATGGGCACCTTCGCCGAGGAGTGCGCCGAGTCCTACGGCTTCACGCGCAAGGACCAAGACGACTTCGCGATCGCCTCGACGACCCGTGCCCAGGCCGCGATCAAGGACGGCTCGTTCAAGTGGGAGATCGCGCCCGTCACGGTTTCGGGCCGCAAGGGCGACGTGGTCGTCGAGAACGACGAGCAGCCGCCCAAGGCCCAGATCGACAAGATCCCCGGCCTCAAGCCAGCGTTCAAGAAGGACGGCACGGTCACGGCCGCCAATTCGTCGTCGATCTCCGACGGCGGCGCTGCGCTGGTGCTGATGCGCGCCTCGACGGCCGAGAAACTCGGCCTCGCGCCGCTGGCGCGCATCGTCGGCCACGCCACGCACGCGCAGGAGCCGAACCTGTTCACCACCGCGCCGGTCGGCGCCATGAAGAAGCTGCTGGCGAAGAACGGCTGGACGGCGGAGAGCGTCGACCTCTACGAGATCAACGAGGCCTTCGCCGTCGTGACGATGGCGGCGATGAAGGACCTGAAACTGCCGCACGAGAAGGTCAACGTCCATGGCGGCGCCTGCGCGCTCGGCCATCCGATCGGCTGCTCGGGCGCCCGCATCGTCGTCACCCTGATCGGCGCGCTGAAGAAGTACGGCAGGAAGCGCGGCGTCGCCAGCCTGTGCATCGGCGGCGGCGAGGCGACGGCGCTGGGCATCGAGCTGATCTAGAGCAGCGTTGGCCGGCACTTACCTCAAGCTGGTTCTGACGATGGCGATCTGGGGCGGCACCTGGGTGGCGGGGCGCTATGCCGTGCAGTCGGCGCCGCCGCTGGGTCTGGCCGTCTGGCGCTTCCTGATCGCCGGCGGCGCGCTGCTGGCGCTGACGGCCTGGCGCAACGGCGGCCTGCCGCGCCCGAACCGCCGCGAGTGGACGCTGATCGCCGGCCTCTCGCTGACGGGCATCTTCCTCTACAACCTTTGCTTCCTCTATGGCCTGCAGCGCCTCGCTGCCGGCCATGCGGCGCTGGTCGTGGCGCTGAATCCCGTCATGGCGATGCTCGGCGCGGCGTGGCTGCAAGGTGAGCGCCTGACGCCGGCGAAGCTCGGCGGCGCCGCCATCGCGCTGGTCGGCTGCCTGACGGTCATCGGCCACGGCGCGCCGCTGGCGCCGCTCACCGGCGACGTCGGCGTCGGCGAAATCCTCATCGTCGGCTGCGCATTGTTCTGGACCCTGTACACGCTGATCGGCCGTGGCGCCACGCGCACGCTGCCGGCGCTCGTCGTCACCGCCTACAGCACCGTCGGCGGCTGCCTGCTGCTGTTCCTTGCCGCGCTGATTGACGACCCGGCGGCGCTGGTGCCCGACTACGCACCGATGGTCTGGCTGTGCATCCTGTTCCTCGCGCTGCTCGGCACGACGCTCGGCTTCACCTGGTTCAACCAGTCGGTCGCCCGCATCGGCGCCGCACGCGCTTCGATTTTCATCAACCTCGTGCCCGTCGCCGCCGTGCTGTCCGGCGCCTGGCTGCTCGATGAGCGGCTCGGCCTGTCGGTGCTGGCCGGCGGCGCGCTCGTCCTCGCCGGCGTCGTGCTCACGCAGCGCGCCGCGCAACCCATGCCGGAGAATCCCCGATGATCCTCAACGAATCGCAACAGATGATCCGCGACACGCTGCGCGATTTCGCGCGCGAGCAACTCGCGCCGAAAGCGCACGACTGGGACCGCGACGGCACCTTCCCGGCCGAGGCGCTGCAGGAGCTCGCCGCGCTCGGCGTCTGGGGTATGGCGGTACCCGAGGAATGGGGCGGCGCCGGCCTCGACTACCTGACGCTCGCCGTCGCGCTGGAAGAAATCGCCGCCGGCGACGGCGCCACCTCGACGATCCTCTCGGTGCAGAACTCGCTGGTCTGCGGCATCCTGATGAAGTACGGCAGCGACGCGCAGAAAGCGCGCTGGCTCAAGGGTGCGGCGAGCGGCGAACTGCTCGGCTGCTTCTGCCTCACCGAGCCGCACGTCGGCTCGGACGCCGCCGCGATCAAGACGCGCGCTGTGAAGGACGGCGACGGCTGGGTGCTCAACGGCGTCAAGCAGTTCATCACCTCGGGCAAGAACGCGAAGATCGCCATCGTCTTCGCCGTCACCGATCCGGCCGCCGGCAAGAAGGGCATCTCCTGCTTCCTCGTGCCGACGGACACCAAGGGCTACGTCGTCGCGCGCCTCGAGACCAAGCTTGGCCTGCACGCTTCGGACACGGCGCAGATCGTCTTCGAGGATTGCCGCATTCCGGCTGATTGCCTGCTCGGCGCAGAGGGCGACGGCTACCGCATCGCCTTGTCGAACCTCGAAGCCGGCCGCATCGGCATCGCCTCGCAGTCGGTCGGCATGGCGCGCGCCGCGCTCGAAGCGGCGCTCAAATACGCGCAGGAACGCGAAGCCTTCGGCAAGCCGATCATCGAACACCAGGCCGTCAGCTTCCGCCTCGCCGACATGGCCACCAAGATCGAAGCCGCGCGCCAGTTGGTGTGGCACGCGGCCACGTTGCGTGACGCCGGCCAGCCGTGTTTGAAGGAGGCGAGCATGGCGAAGCTGTTCGCGTCCGAGATGGCCGAGCGCGTGTGTTCCGATGCGATCCAGATTCATGGCGGCTACGGCGTCGTGACTGATTTCCCGGTCGAACGCATCTATCGCGACGTTCGTGTCTGCCAGATTTACGAGGGTGCTTCCGATATCCAGCGGTTGGTGATTGGTCGGGCGTTGGTGGGATGAGATGAAAGGCACAACCGTCTCCTGTCGTGGCGTGATGAGTGCTCGGGCCGCCGGGGGGCTCTGCTGCGCTCCGTGTCACCCGGATCGGGCTGGCGCCCGCTCCTCCTTCTTTACCTACGCGCAGCAGAGCCCCCCGCCGTCCCGAGCGGCTGCCGCCCTGCCTCTTTTGCGGCTCGACACCCCGAGCGTATCCGGCCAAGGATGGGGGGTGTCCGACTCCGTAAGTAAAGGGGGAGGACCGTGCGGCAGCACGGTCCGGAGGACATGGAGGAGTCGGACACCCCCCGTCCTTGGCACGCAGGGAGGCACGCAACGATGAACACCCCCATCGAATTCTGGTTCGACTTCACCTCGCCCTACTCCTACCTGATGAGCGAGCGCATCGACGACCTCGCCGCCAAATACGGCCGCAAGGTGAAGTGGAAGCCCATCATGCTTGGCGCGCTGTTCAAGACCACCGGCGCACAGCCGCTGACCAAGGTGCCGCTCAAGGGCGAATACAGCATCCGCGACTTCGCCCGGTCGGCGCGCTACCTCGGCATCGAATACCGCTACCCCTCGACGTTCCCGCAGATCACGCTGGCGACGGCGCGCGCCTACTACTGGCTGCACGACCGCGACTGCGGCATGGCGCGCAGGTATGCGCATGCCGCCTTCCGCGCCGCCTTCACCGCGGACCGCGACATCTCCGACCCGGCCGTCGTCGTCGAACTGGCAGCGGCGCAGGGCGCGGACGGCGCGGCACTGGCGGCAGCGCTCGGCCTGCAGGAGATCAAGGATCGGCTGAAGCAGGAATGCGATGCTGCGCTGGCGCGCGGCGTCTGCGGCGCGCCGTTCGTGATCGTCGACGACGAACCGTTCTGGGGCGCCGACCGGCTGCCGCAGATCGAGAAATGGCTGGAAACGGGAGGCTTCTGATGTCGGTCATCAAGTCGCAGATCAATCCGCGCAGCGAGGAGTTCAAGGCCAACGCCGCCGCCATGCGCGCGCTCGTCGACGACCTGCGCGAGAAGACGGAGCAGGTCGCGCGCGGCGGGTCCGAGGAGGCGCGGCAGAAGCACCTCGCGCGTGGCAAGCTGCTGGCGCGCGATCGCGTCAACGGCCTGCTCGATCCCGGCACGTCCTTCCTCGAGCTCTCGGCGCTCGCCGCGTACGGCATGTACGGCGGCGACGTCCCGTCTGCCAGCGTCGTCGCCGGCATCGGCCGCGTCTCCGGCGTCGAGTGCATGATCGTCGCCAACGACGCGACGGTGAAGGGCGGCACCTACTATCCGCTGACGGTGAAGAAGCACCTGCGCGCGCAGGAGATCGCGCTGGAAAACCGGCTGCCCTGCCTCTACCTCGTCGACTCCGGCGGCGCTTTCCTGCCGATGCAGGACGAGGTGTTTCCCGACCGCGACCACTTCGGTCGCATCTTCTTCAACCAGGCGAATCTCTCAGCGCTCGGCATTCCGCAGATCGCCGTGGTGATGGGCTCGTGCACGGCCGGCGGCGCCTACGTGCCGGCGATGTCCGACGAGTCGATCATCGTTCGCAACCAGGGCACGATCTTCCTCGGCGGCCCCCCGCTGGTGAAGGCCGCGACCGGCGAGGTCGTCAGCGCCGAGGACCTCGGCGGCGGCGACGTGCATACGCGCGTCTCGGGCGTCTGCGACCACTTGGCCGAGAACGACCACCATGCGCTGTCGATCGCGCGCCGCATCGTCGGCAACCTCAACTGGAGGAAACCGGTCGGCCTCGACATCGCCGCCCCCGAAGCGCCGCTCTACGATCCCGAGGAACTCTACGGCATCATCCCGGCCGACACCCGGAAGCCCTTCGACGTGCGCGAGGTCATCGCGCGCATGGTGGACGGCTCGCGCTTTGACGAATTCAAGGCGCGCTACGGCACGACGCTCGTCACCGGCTTCGCGCGCCTGCACGGCTACCCGGTCGGCATCGTCGCCAACAACGGCATCCTGTTCTCGGAGTCGGCGCAGAAGGGCGCGCACTTCATCGAGCTCTGCGCGCAGCGGGGCATCCCGCTGGTGTTCCTGCAGAACATCACGGGATTCATGGTCGGCCGCAAGTACGAGAACGGCGGCATCGCCAAGGACGGCGCCAAGATGGTGACGGCCGTGGCGACCGCGAAGGTGCCGAAAATCACCGTGCTGATCGGCGGCTCCTTCGGCGCCGGCAACTACGGCATGTGCGGCCGCGCCTATTCGCCGCGCCTGCTGTGGATGTGGCCGAACTCGCGCATCTCGGTGATGGGCGGCGAGCAGGCGGCGAGCGTGCTGTCCACCGTGCGCCGCGACGGCATCGAAGCCAAGGGCGGCGCGTGGAGCGCTGAGGAGGAAGAAGCCTTCAAGGCGCCGATCCGCGACCAGTACGAGACCCAGGGCCACCCGTACTACGCCACGGCACGCCTGTGGGACGACGGCGTGCTTGACCCCGCGCAGACGCGCCGCGCGCTCGCGCTCGGTCTTTCCGCTTCGCTCAACGCGCCGATCGAGAAGACGACCTTCGGCGTCTTCCGGATGTAAGGGAGAAAGCATGTACCAGAACATCCTCATCGAAGTGGACAGCGGCGTCGGCATCGTCACGCTGAATCGCGCCGACCGTCACAACGCCTTCGACGACGTCACGATCCTCGAGCTCATCGACGCGCTGACGATGATGGAGGTCGAGGAGACGGTGCGCGTCGTCGTGCTGTCCTCCACCGGCAAGAGCTTCTCGGCCGGCGCCGACCTCAACTGGATGAAGGCCGCCGCGCAGCAGGGCGAGGCCGAGAACCTGCGCGACGCGCACAACCTCGCCGAGATGCTGCGCAAGATCGCGCAGATGCCCAAGCCCGTCGTCGCTCGCGTGCAGGGACCGGCCTACGGCGGCGGCGTCGGCGTGATCGCGGCCTGCGACATCGCCATCGCCACCTTCGACGCGCAGTTCGCGCTCACCGAAGTCAAGCTCGGGCTGATCCCCTCGGCGATCAGCCCGCACGTCATCGCCGCCATCGGCGAACGCCATGCACGCCGCTACATGCTGACGGCAGAGCGTTTTTCCGCCGCCGAAGCCTATCGCCTCGGCCTGGTGCACGAGATCGTCGCCGATGCCGAAGCGCTCGACGAGGCCATCGGCCAGATCGTCGACGCGCTGCTGAAGAACGGCCCGATGGCGCTCGCCGCCTGCAAGTCGCTGATCGGCGCCGTCGCCGGCCATCCGCTTTCGCCCCACTTGATAGAAGACACCGCCCACCGCATCGCGCGCATTCGCGGCACCGAGGAAGCGCAGGAGGGCATGGCGGCGTTCCTCGAAAAGAGGAAACCCAACTGGGTTCTCGGGAGCTGAGATGTTCGACAAGATACTGATCGCGAACCGCGGCGAAATTGCTTGCAGAGTCATCAAGACGGCACGGCGCATGGGCATTCGCACCGTGGCCGTGTATTCCGAGGCCGACGCCGGCGCGCGCCACGTGCGCCTCGCCGACGAGGCGGTCTGCATCGGTCCGGCTGCCGCGCGAGAGTCCTACCTCGTCGCCGACAAGATCGTCGCCGCCTGCCGGCAGACGGGCGCGCAGGCCGTGCATCCGGGCTACGGCTTCCTGTCCGAAAACGAGGAGTTCGCCGAAGCGCTGGCGGCTGCCGGCGTCGTCTTCATCGGCCCGCCGGTGTCGGCGATCCGCGCCATGGGCCTGAAGTCCGAGAGCAAGAAGCTGATGGAAAAAGCCGGCGTGCCGCTGACGCCCGGCTACCACGGCGACGAGCAGGCGCCCGACTTCCTGCGTCAGCAGGCCGACCGCATCGGCTATCCGGTATTGATCAAGGCTTCTGCCGGCGGCGGCGGCAAGGGTATGCGTGCCGTTTACAAGTCGGAGGAATTCCTCGACGCGCTGGCCTCGTGCAAGCGCGAGGCGGCGTCGAGCTTCGGCGACGAGCACGTGCTGATCGAGAAATACCTGCAGCGTCCGCGCCACATCGAGATCCAAGTGTTCGGCGACACGCTCGGCAACTGCGTTTATCTCTTCGAGCGCGATTGCTCGGTGCAGCGTCGCCACCAGAAGGTGCTGGAAGAAGCGCCGGCGCCGGGCATGACGCTCGAGCGCCGGGCGGCGATGGGCAAGGCCGCCGTCGACGCCGCCAAGGCCGTCGGCTACGTCGGCGCCGGTACGGTGGAGTTCATCGCCAACCAGGACGGCACGTTCTACTTCATGGAAATGAACACGCGCCTGCAGGTCGAGCATCCGGTGACCGAGATGATCACCGGGCTCGACCTCGTCGAGTGGCAGCTGCGCGTCGCCGCTGGCGAGCCGCTGCCGCTGGCGCAGGAACAGCTCGCGATCCGCGGCCACGCGCTCGAGGCACGTGTCTATGCCGAGGACCCGGACAAGGGCTTCCTGCCGTCGACCGGCAGGCTCGTCCATCTGGCGCCGCCCGCCGAATCGCTGCACGTGCGCGTCGACACCGGCGTCGAGCAGGGCGACGAGATTTCGCCGCACTACGACCCGATGATCGCGAAGCTGATCGTCTGGGACGAGACGCGCGAACGCGCACTGGCGCGCATGCTGCAGGCGCTGGCGCAGTATCGCGTGGTGGGCGTGGCCAACAACATCGGCTTCCTGTCGCGCCTGGCCGCCTGCCCGGCGTTCGCGCATGCCGACCTCGACACGGGTCTCATCGAACGCGAGAAGGATTTCCTGTTCGCCGACGGCAGCGCCGAGCCGCCGCGCGAGGCCTTCCTCGCTGCAGCGCTGGCCGAGTTGCTGCGCGAGCAGGCCGTTGCACGCGAAACGGCCGCCGGTGACGAGGACCCCCATTCGCCGTGGCACCGGCGCGACGGCTGGCGCATGAACAGCGCCGCGCGGCGCGCGCTCGCTTACCGCGCCGGCGAAGTCGAGAAGTCGGTCGACGTCGCTTATGCGGCGGGCCGCGGCTTCGTGCTCGGTGTCGATGGGCATGCGACGGCGGCGGCGGGCGAGATGCTGCCCGGCAGCCAACTGCGCGCCGACCTCGGCGGGCGCCGCATCAATGCGACCGTCGTGGTTTCCGGCGAGCGCCGCCACGTTTTCCTCGACGGCCGCGCCTTCATCTTCTCCGCCGTCGATCCGCTGTTCCATGCCGGCGAAGGCGGCGGCGCCGAGGGCGGCCTGACGGCGCCGATGCCGGGCAAGGTCATCGCCCTGATCGCCAGGCCCGGCGACACCGTCGACAAGGGTGCGCCGCTGCTGATCCTCGAGGCGATGAAAATGGAGCACACGATCGCCGCGCCGAGTGCCGGCGTAGTGAAGGAGTTCCGCTATGGCGTCGGCGACCAGGTCGGCGACGGCGCGGAGCTTGTCGACTTCGAGGTCGCGGCATGAGCCTGCCGACACGAGTGAGGATCGTCGAGGTCGGCCCGCGCGACGGCCTGCAGAACGAGAAGCAGGCGGTGGCGACGGAGGTCAAGGTCGAACTCATCCGCCGCCTCGGCGAGGCGGGCCTGACGGCGATCGAGGCCACGGCCTTCGTCTCGCCGAAGTGGGTGCCGCAGATGGCCGACAATGCCGCAGTGATGGCGCACATCGAGCGCCGGCCCGGCGTCGCCTACCCGGTGCTGGTGCCGAACGAGAAGGGCCTCGAAGCGGCGCTGGCCGCCGGCGCGACCGAGATCGCCGTGTTCGGCGCGGCGTCGGAAGCCTTCTCGCAGAAGAACATCAACTGCTCGGTTGCCGAGTCGCTCGAGCGCTTCCGTCCGGTCGTCGCCGTGGCGAAGCAGCGTGACGTGCGCGTGCGCGGCTACGTCTCCTGCGTGCTCGGCTGCCCGTACCAGGGCGAGGTGAAGCCCGCGGCCGTCGCGGAAGTCGCCGGTGCGTTGTTCGACATGGGTTGCTACGAGGTCAGCCTCGGCGACACCATCGGCGCGGGCACGCCGGCGAAGGCGCAGGCAATGATCGAGGCGGTCGCGCGGCGCGTGCCGCTGAAAATGCTCGCCGGCCACTACCACGACACCTATGGCATGGCGGTGGCCAACATCTACGCTTCGCTCGAGATGGGCGTCGCGGTGTTCGATGCCTCCGTCGCCGGCCTCGGCGGCTGTCCTTATGCGGCCGGCGCCTCGGGCAACGTCGCCACCGAGGACGTGGTTTGGCTGATGAATGGCCTCGGCATCGAGACCGGCATCGACCTCGAGAAGGTGGTCGACACCGGCGCATGGATCTCGGCCGCGCTCGGTCGCGAGCCGAACTCCAAGGTGGCGCGTGCGCTGCTGGCGAAGCGGGCGGCCGCGTGAGCGAGGAGCAGCCGATTTACCAATGCGTCGGCGTCTGCCTGCCGGACGCCGACGAGGCCTACTGCATCGGCTGCGGCCGGCCGTGGGGCGAGCCGGTTGCGCCGCCGAAGCCGGCGCCGGAGATGCTGCCGGCCACCGACGATGAAGCCCCGCCTGCCTGATTCGCTGCGCGTCCTCGAGCGCGGCTGGCTGTCGTCGAACAACGTCGTCGCCATCGAGGGCGAGACGGCGACGCTCGTGGACAGCGGCTACGTCGGCCACGCGGCGCAGACCGAGGCGCTGGTGCGCGGGGCGCTCGGCGGCCGGCAACTCGCGCGGCTCATCAACACCCACTCGCATTCCGACCACATCGGCGGCAATGCCGCTATGCAGCGGGCCTTCGGCTGCGAGATCGTGATTCCCTCGGGCATCGAGGCGCACATCGCCGAGTGGGACGAGGAGGCGCTGCTGCTGACGCCCGCGCGCCAACGCGCCGACCGCTTCCGCCACGACGCGGCGATCCGCCCCGGCGAGGAGTTCGCCCTCGGCGGCCTGGCTTGGCGCGCTTGGCATGCGCCGGGCCACGACATGGAGGCGCTGGTGTTCCATTGCGAGCAGGAGCGCCTGCTGATTTCGGGCGACGCGCTCTGGCAGGACGGCTTCGGCATCGTCTTCGCCGACGTGCTCGGCAGCGGCGGCGGGCTGGCGGCGACGCGCACGACGCTGGAGATGCTCGGGCGGCTGGCCGTCGATACGGTGATTCCCGGCCACGGCGCGGTGTTCACCGACGTCGACGCGGCGCTCGCCCGCGCCTGGAAGCGCCTCGCTGCCTTCGAAGAAGACCCGGCGCGCATGGCGAAGAACGCCATCAAGGCCTGCTTCATCTTCAACTTGCTCGACCTGCAGCGGCTGCCCGTCGCCGATCTGGAGGGCTATGTGGCCGGCGTGCCGTTCTTCGCCGAGGTCGGCGCCCGCACCCTCGGCATGCAGACCGATGCGCTGTCGCGCTGGCTTTACGACGAACTGCTGAAGGCCAAGGCCATCGCCGTGGCGGACGGCTTCATCCTGCCGACGATTGCGGCATAGCGCGAAAGGGCGCTATTTCCTCCTGATCGGCTGCCACAGCACGGCGACGACGCCGATGCGCGAGGTAAAGGCGCGGGCAAGGCGGTCGCCGATCTTCATGCGCTCGCCGCCCTCGGGCAGCGCGGTCAGCACGAGTTCGGTGAGGTCCTCCTCGCGCAGGTTCGTCGCGCCGTCGCTGTGCCAGAGTTTGGTGCCGCCGCAGTCGTCGCGGTCGATCAGCAGCCGGTTGTCGACCTTCTTGTCGTGAAGGTGCACGACGATGCCGTTCGGGGTGCGCTGCGCACTCGCGATGCCGAGGGCGGTCGGCACGCGCGCATCGCCTTCGACGGTGGCGACGTCCGTGAGCGCATGCACGTCCTCTTCGTCGAGCATGTTCTCGCCTTCGGTGTGCCAGACGCGGAAGTTGCCGCTCGGCTCGATCTGGATCAGCAGGGTGTTGTCGGCGGCTTGCGCGGTGGCCGTCAGGGCGAGGACGGCGAGCGCCAGGATCGTTCTGGTTATGGTCATGGCGGGCAACTCGGATCGGGGAGCGGAAACATTACTCCGATTGCCCGGGTCGTCAATCACCCGTCCAGGCGACGCGCGGCCTGGGTTTTCCCCTGCCAACCCCAGGCGTCGGCGGGGAGTTCGCGCACGATGACGTAGCTGGCGGCATCGATGCGGCCGAGGATGGCCTCGGCGGCCGCGAAGGCCGCGGCGATGAAAGCGGCCTTTTCGGCGGCGGTGTTGGTGCCGGCGGTCACATTCGCTTCGACGCAGAAGGTGGCGCGGCCGTCGGCGCTGACGGCCGTGCCGCCCACGTGCCAGTGGTGCGGCGCGACGCAATGGACGACGGCGGCCGTCAGCTCGCGCTGCTTGTGCAGCACGTCCACGACGAGATCGGCCATGCGCGCGGCGAAGCGCTCGATGTTCGCAGGCAGGCAGGGGCCGGCGAGCCGGATGTCGATGAGGGGCATGGGCGGTCTCCTAGCGCAGCAGCGGGCTGGGGAACAAGGCGAGCGCCGGGAAGCCGCGGCCGAGCCGGAACAGCGGCTGGTTCGTCGCGACCGGCGCCGGGCGCCCGACGCTGAAGGCGGCGGGTTGGAGCGCCGAGACGACGAGCGGCCCGCTGCCGGGCACCTCCCAGCGCTCGCCGGCGCGCAGCAGCACGTCGCCGTGGCCGTCGAGGGTGATCCAGAGTTCGCCGGACTCGCAGACGAGGCGGTGGCCCGCGACGTCGGTCAGCGTCAGCAGTTCGCGGCGCGTGTGTTGCGTGATCCTGGCCATGGTTCTATCCTTCCATGCGTAGAGAGCATTCATCATTACCGCGATGCAACGATATGATCTGTAAAGTCGGATGACAAACGATGATTACGAATGCAAACGATGAGTAAAACGCATGCATGACCTGCGCAGCCTGCCGTCGCTGGATCCGCTCAAGGGCTTCGAGGCCGCGGCGCGGCTGGGCAGCTTCACCAAGGCGGCGGCCGAACTCTTTCTGACGCAGTCGGCGATCAGCCGGCAGATCGCGACGCTGGAAGATCAGCTCGGCGTGCGCCTGTTCCGCCGCGAGGTGCGCCGCCTGACGCTGACGCCGGAGGGCGAGATCCTGCAGCGCGCGGTCGGCGAGACGCTGTCGCGGCTGGCGGAGGTCTGCGCCGGGCTCAAGGCGGCGCAGCGGCGGCCGCGCGTCACCGTCTCGGCGGCCGTCAGCATCGCCTCGCTGTGGCTGGTGCCGCGGCTGGCCGCCTTCCAGGAAGCCGAGCCCGACCTCGACGTGCTGATCTCGGCAGACAACCGCCTGATCGACCTCGAGCGCGAGGGCACCGATCTCGCGCTGCGCTACGTGGCGCCGGAAGCTGCCCCGCCCGGCGCCGTCGTCCTGTTCGACGAACTGGTGTTCCCGGTCGCCAACCCGCGGCTCGCGGCCGCGCTGCCGCCGGTGCTGAAGCCGGAGCATCTCGCGCAACTGACGCTGCTCGCCTTCGAGAGCGCCAACAAGACGCCGTGGTTCGAGTGGGAGCCGTGGCTGCAGGGGCTCGGCCTCGGCCAGGCGGCGCCGAAGGCCGTGCTGCGCTTCAACCAGTATGACCAGCTGATCCGCGCGGCGGAGGACGGCCGCGGGCTTGCGCTGGGCCGCGGGCCGCTGGTCGCGCAGTCGATCGCAGAGGGCCGGCTGGTGGCGCTCGGCGATTCGCGCCACCGCGTCGAACGCACTTACTACCTGGTGCGCGGCGCCGGCGGCGGGCGCCCGGAGGTCGACCGCTTCGCCGCCTGGCTCGTCGCCGAGGCGAAGGAAACCGCGCGCTCAGCGGCGGCGTAGATCGGCGATCGTCGGCAGGAAGACTTCCGTCACCAGCAGCGGACGGTTGCGGTGGAGGAAGCGCGAGCGCCGCGCCCAGAGCGCGGGCAGCGCTGCGCTGACGGCCCGCTGCGCGCGCCGGTGCAGCGGGTGGGCGCCATCGAGGCGCTCGCAGTGCAGCGCGCCACGGGCGATGCGCGGGTCGGCAAACAGCGCCGCGCCGAGCGGTCGCCCGCCGACCGCGGCGGCCATGCGCCAGGCGCCGCGCAGGTCGCGCGGCGCGAGCACGCTGTGGGCGAAGACGACCGGGCGCCCGTCGGCGACCAGCAGCACTTCGCGCAGCCAGGCGCGGCGGCCGCGCGGCAGGCCGACCAGCGCGCGCTCGTCCTCGCCGGGCAGCGCCATCGACTGGCGCAGGACGCGCACCTCAAGCTTGCCGCAGCGTGCGGCGAGGCGGGCGGTGAGCGAGTCGGGATCGGTCAGCCAGGGGCGCAGGTGCGTCGGTGCGCCGACCTGGAAGGCCTGCGATTTCCACTGGCGGTCGACGCGATCCATCGGGCGGCTGGCGGGCGCTGGGACGCCTGGAAGCGCCCCGGTCGGAAGGGGCGCCGATGCTACCATAGCGCCTCGCCCCGACCTTTCGCGCCATGTCCGTTCCTCGCCTGCAACTCGTCCTCATCAGCGGCCTGTCCGGTTCCGGCAAGAGCATCGCCTTGAACGTGCTCGAGGACGGCGGTTTCTACTGCGTCGACAACCTGCCGGCGAACCTGCTGCCGCAGCTCGTCGCGCAGCTGCGCCACGAGGGCTACACGAGCGTCGCCGTGGCCGTCGACATGCGCGGCGGCGTCAGCATCGCCGCGCTGCCGAAGCAGTTGCGCGACCTGCGTGAGGACCCGGGCATCGACCTGCGCTTCGTCTTCCTCGATGCGCGCGACGACGTGCTGATCCAGCGCTTCTCCGAAACGCGCCGCCGCCATCCGCTGGCGAGCGACGACACCACGCTGGCCGAGGCGATCGCGCATGAACGCGACGCCCTCGAGACGCTCGCCAACCTCGGCCACCGCATCGACACCGGCAACCTGCGGCCGAACGCGCTGCGCGCCTTCGTCAAGGATTTCGTCTCGCTGCACGACGGCGCCGGCCTGACGCTGCTGTTCGAGTCCTTCGGCTTCAAGCACGGGCTGCCGCTCGACGCCGACCTCGTCTTCGACGTGCGCTGCCTGCCGAACCCGCATTACGATCCGGCGCTGCGGCCGCTGACCGGGCGCGATCCGGAAGTGGTCGCCTTCCTCGAATGCCAGGAGGAGGCGATGAAAATGGCCGAGGACATTCGTCGCTTCGTCGCCGACTGGCTGCCGGCCTACATCCGCGACAACCGCTCCTACCTGACGGTCGCGCTCGGCTGCACGGGCGGGCAGCATCGGTCGGTGTATTTCGCCGAGCGGCTGGCGCGGCAGTTCGCCGGCCAGGTCAAGGTGCTCGTCCGCCACCGCTCGCTGGCCGACCAATGACGGCACGCTGGCTTCATCTGGTGCGGCCGGGCGACTGGCTCGTCGCCGGCGCAGCGCTGGTCGCCGTCGCCGTTTCGTTCCCGCTGCTCTGGCGCGGCGGCCCGGCCGAGAAGGCGATCGTCAAGCGCGACGGCACGATCGTCGCCGAGCTACCGTTGTCGATCACCAAGCGCATCGAGGTCGAGGGCGCGCTCGGCGTCTCGGTCATCGAGGTGCGCCCCGGCCGCGCCCGCGTCGCCTCGGACCCCGGACCGCGCCAGTATTGCGTCAAGCAGGGCTGGCTCACCCAGGCCAACGCCGTCGCGATCTGTGCGCCGAATCACGTCACGCTGGCGCTCGTCGGGGCGGAAAAAGGCTACGACAGCCTGGGATATTGACCAATATCCCGGATGACGACCCGGAATATTCGTCGAGATATTCGGGGGATTATCGAGATAACCCTCACGCCATTTAATTCCTTGTGAAATAATCGGCGCTTCATTGTTTGTTTTTTCAGTCACTTCAACCGACAGGGATGGCCATGGCACGCACGAGTCTTGAATCGCAACTGGCGAAGCTTCGCAAGGCGAAAGAAGAAATCATCAAGAAAGAGAAAGCCTTGCTCGATCGGACGCAGGGCAAGACGATCGCCCGCATCGTTCAATTGGCGGTCGATAATGGAATCTCGCTGGCGCAAATCGCCGACGCGCTCAAAGCGGGAAAGCCGCAGGGCAAGGCCAAGGCAAAACGCACGGCTGTAAAGGCAACCGGTGCCAAAGTGCCGCCGAAATACCAGAATCCGAATAATGCTGCCGAGACCTGGACGGGGCGCGGCAAGGCGCCGGTCTGGGCGCGAGGCCTCAAGGAAGCCGGAACCCTGGATTCGGCGCTGATCAAGGCCGCGCAATAATCATATTCGCCGATATTCGAGCCTGAATATCGGTATCGCAGGGTCGCCTTGAATCACTCGCCGGCGGTAATCGAACTTTCCGTTTCGGAAACGGACCGTCGCATCGCGCGCTACGCCGCGGCGGCGATTGCGCTGACGGTCGCGGAGGCGGCGATCCCTTCGCCGCTGCCGGGCGTCAAGCCGGGGCTGGCCAACATCGTCGTGCTCGTCGTGCTGCTGCGCCACGGCTGGCGAGCGGCGGTCTGGGTGTCGCTGCTGCGCGTGTTCGCCGGCAGCCTGGTCATCGGACAGTTCCTGGCGCCGGGTTTCTTCCTCAGCCTCGCTGGTACCGTCTGCAGCCTGGGCGCGCTGGCGGCGGCGAACCGGCTGCCGCGGCGCTGGTTCGGGCCGGTTAGCCAGAGTATTCTCGCGGCGGTCGCGCATATCGGCGGCCAGGTGGTGCTGGCGCGGCTGTGGCTGGTGCCGCACGACGGCGTGTTCTACCTCGTGCCGGTATTCGCCGCGGCGGCGCTGGTCTTCGGCATCGTCAATGGACTCGTCGCCGCGCGTTTCATCGATGAAGGGAAGCAATGAATCGTGCCATCGCCGTCGCCTTCACCGGCGCCTCCGGCATGCCCTACGGCATGCGCCTCGTCGAGTGCCTGATCGAGGCGGGGGAGAAAGTCTGGCTGCTCTATTCGCAGGCGGCGCAGATCGTCGCCAAGCAGGAACTCGATGTGGTGCTCCCGGCGCAGCCGCGCGAGGCACAGCGGCTGCTCGCCGACCGCTTCGGCGCCCGCGAGGGGCAACTCGAGGTCTATGGCCGCGAGGACTGGAACGCGCCGCTGGCTTCCGGCTCGAATCCGCCGCGCGCCTACGTGATCTGCCCGTGCAGCATGGGCACGCTCGCGAAGGTGGCGGCCGGCATGGCCGACGACCTGGTCAGCCGTGCCGCCGATGTCGCGCTCAAGGAAGGCCGCAAGCTGGTGATCGTGCCGCGCGAGACGCCGTTCTCGGCCATCCACCTCGAGAACATGCTGCGCCTGTCGCGCGCCGGCGCCGTGATCCTGCCGCCGAGCCCGGGCTTCTATCATCGTCCGCAGGCGGTCTCGGATATCGTCGACTTCGTCGTGGCGCGGATTCTCGACCAGCTCGGTGTTGCCCACACGCTGATGCCGCGCTGGGGCGAAAACGGCGATTGAGCCTGGCCTTAGCCTTCGTATGGCTTTCGTCGAATTGACCGCCGCCTGACGTCCGGAGTACGGTTCCGCCATCGTCATCAGTCTTCAGCGCATCATGAGTCCAGCCCTCGAACGCGTCGCCGAAACCGCCCGCAACTGGGGCCTGCGTGAGGACCTGTCGCCCGGCGACCGCTATCTGGCCTTGCAGATGGACCACCTCGCTTCCTTCCTTTGCGGCAAGCCCTTCCCGCACGGCGAGGACGTCGATTGCCTGCACATCCTCAGTTGCCGGCTCTGCCAGCGCATCGGCGCCGACTGCTGCCGCAACGAGACCGAAGCCTGCTGCATGGGTTTCAGCACCGCCGCCTGAGCGGCGGTCTCCTTCATGTTTCCGTGCGCTCGGCGAGGAAACGTTCGAGCCGCGGATCGGTCGCGAAGCCGACGTTGAAGCGCAGCCACGGGCTCGCCTGCATCTGCGGCCTGAAGACGTTGCCGGGCGCCAGCATGATGCCGGCGCGCGCCGCGGCGTCGGCGAGCGGTGCGGCATCGTCTAGCGCCGGCGCTTTGGCCCAGACGAAGAGGCCGCCCTCCGGTTCGGCGTAGGGCTCGAAGCCGACGCGCTCGAGCATGCGCAGCGTCGTCGCCATCGCGTCGGCGAGGCGGCCGCGCATGCGTTCGGCGTGCTTGCGGTAATGGCCGTCGACGAGCATCGAATAGATGAGGCGCTCGTTGAACTCGGAGGTCGATAACGACGACAGCAGCATGGCGTCGGTCAGCGCTGCCGCGAGGTCTTCGCGGCAAGTGAAGAAGCCGACGCGCAGGTCGGCCGTCAGCGTCTTCGAGAAGCTGCCGATGTAGATCACGCGGTCGAGCTGGTCCAGCGCCGCCAGGCGCGTGGTGGGGCCGGGCTGGAAGTCGCTGTAGGTGTCGTCCTCGACGATCAGGAAGTCGTGGCGCTCGGCGAGCTTGAGCAACTGGTGGGCGGTGGCCGGCGAAATGTTGGTGGCGGTCGGGTTGTGCAACACCGTGTGGGTGAAGAACACCTTCGGCTGGTGCTGCTCGAGCAGCGCCTTGAGCGCCTCGATGTCGGGGCCGTCGTGGCCGCGCGGCACGCCGACGAGCTGCGCGCCCTGCATGCGCAGGTTGCCGAAGAAGGTCCAGTAGCCCGGGTCGTCGACGAGCACGCAGTCACCGGGTTTGACGAGATAGCGCGCGGCGAGGTCGAGCGCCTGAGTGGCGCCGTGCGTCAGCACGATGCGGCGCGGATCGGCGGCGATGCCGAGCTCGCCGAGCTTGACCTGCAACTGCTGGCGCAGCGGCAGGTAGCCCTGCGGGATGCCGTAGCCCGTCAGGCGCACGTCGGGGCGGCGCGAGAGCGCGCGCACGTTGCGGCGGATTCCTTCGTGGTCCAGCCATTCCGGCGGCAGCCAGCCGGAGCCGACCTTGAGGTTGGCGTTGTCGGCGTTGTCGAAGCCCTGGCGCAGCAGCCAGAGGACGTCGACCGCGCGCTCGGGGGCGATCGGTCCCGCGGTCGTGCGCGACGGCGCCGGCCGCGGCGCCACGAAGAAGCCGGCGCCGCGCCGCGACTTCGCGTAGCCGAGGGCAACCAGGCGGTCGTAGGCCTCGACGACGGTGAAGCGCGAGACGCCGTGGTGCTCGGCGAAGCGGCGGATTGGCGGAAGCTGCGCCCCCGGGCGCAGCAGGCGGTCGTCGATGCGGCGGCGCACGCCGTCGACGATCTGGTCGACCAGCGGTATGCCGCTCGGGTGGTCGAAGCTCAAGTCCAGCATCGTGCTTCCCTCCTGTCCTGTTCTGGTCTTTCGACCGGTACGGTATCCGACGATGTGTGCGGGATTGTATCTGCCGGTTTGGATAAGTGTTCGGTATTGTCAGGTCGGAGTCCAGATGGGGGGGAGGGCGATGCCGACGATCCGGTGGGTGTTCTGCGTGTTCCTGGCCGCGTGCGGCGGGCCGGCGGACCAGCGCGTCGTCGAGTGGCGCGAGGCCGATCGCCTGTTCATCGCCGACGGCCGCAACGGTATCGTCCGCGTCTTCGATACGCGCAACGGCCCCGTGCCCTGCGGTCAGCTTCACGCCAGGCTGCGGGCTTCCGTGCGCGACATGCAGCTCGACGCGGCCGCCGGGCAGCTGTGGGTGCTCGGCGACGACGCCCTCTACCGCTACGACGCATGGCTCCTTACGTTGGTCGACCGCCGCGCGCTGCCTGCCGACGAGACCTGGCAGCGACTCGAGGCCGCCGAAGCCGCGGCGGTGACGCTGGTTTCGGCGGGCAGCCGTCGTTGGCGGCTGTCCGCCGGAAACGGTTGACGCCCGGGTCGCCATGTCGGTAGCCTAATGACTTTTCGGTCATTAGGCACTCCCATCTTGGCTCCTCCTGCACAGCCCCGCCGCCGCAAGGACGCACGACCCAGCGAGATCGCCGCCGCGGCACTGGAACTCTTCGCCGAGAAGGGCTTCGCCGCGACGCGCATGGACGACGTCGCCGCGCGTGCCGGCGTTTCGAAGGGCACGGTCTACCTTTACTTCGAGAACAAGGAAGTTCTGTTCAAGTCGGCCGTGCAGGCCGTGATGGTGCCGGCGATCGAGGCCGCCGAGATGCTTCCGCGGCAGCCCGGGACGACCGCCCGACAGATGCTGCGTTGCTTCGTCTTCGGCTGGTGGGAAATGGTCGGTTCGTCGCCGGCCAGGGGGGTGCCGAAGCTGCTGGTCGCAGAAGCACGCAATTTCCCCGAGATGGCGCGCTGGTTCCACGACGCGATCATCGCCCGCGCCATGGCCGTCGTGCGCCGGATCATCGAAATCGGCATCGAGCGCGGCGAGTTCCGGCCGCTCGACGAATCGGTGGCGATGCGCGTCGTGTTCGCGCCGCTGTTCGCCTATGTCGTCTGGCGGACCGCCTTCGCCGACTTCATGTGCGACCTGCCGGAGCCGGAGGTCTATCTCGAGAACGTCGTCCTGGTCCTGACCGAGGGCATGGCGGCGCGCGCGCCAATGAAAGGAAACACCGAATGAAGATCCTGTCCCTGCTCCTCGCGGCCTTGCTGCTGGCCGCCTGCTCAGAAAAACCGGTGCCCCCGGCGCCGCCAAAGCTGGTGCGCACGCTGGTCGTCGGCACGACCGATGCCGCGGGCGCCCGCGACTACAGCGGCGAAGTACGCGCCCGCTACGAGACCCCGCTGGGCTTTCGCATCGGCGGCAAGATCACCGCGCGCCTCGTCGACGCCGGGGCCCGCGTCAAAGCCGGCCAGCCGCTGGCGCGGCTCGACCCGGCGGATGCCGCCCTGCAGTCGGCGCAGGCGGAGGCCAACCGGGCCCTGGCCGAGGCCGACGCACGTCGCTACCGCGACCTGCGCGGCCGCAACTTCGTCAGCGCCGCGGCCCTCGACGCCAAGGAAACGGCGCTCAAGGCCGCCGACGCCCAGGCGGGGCTGGCAAGGAACCAGTCCGCCTACACCACGCTGACGGCGGACCACGACGGAATCGTCGCCGCGGTCCTCGCCGAGCCCGGCCAGGTCGTGGCGCCCGGGCAGCCGGTGTTGCGCATCGCCCGCGACGGCGAGCGCGAAGTCGCGATCGCGCTGCCCGAGCGCGACGTTGCCGGGCTCAAGACCGGCGCGGCGGCCGAGATCGGGCTCTGGGCGTCGACCGGCAAGACCTATCGGGGGCGCCTGCGCGAACTGGCGCCGGCCGCCGACCCGGCGACGCGGACCTTCCCCGCCCGCGTCGCGGTGCTCGATGCCGACGCCGACTTGGCGCTGGGCATGACGGCGGGCGTGCGCTTCGTCGCCGACGACGCCGGACCGAAGCCGCCGGTGGTTCCGCTTGTCGCCCTCTACCAGCAGGAGAGCGCGCCGGCGGTCTGGGTCGTCGGCGCCGACCAGACCGTGACCCTGCGCAAGGTCCGCGTATCCGCCTACACCGATGCCGGCGCCGTGGTCGCCGAAGGCCTCGCGCCCGGCGAGCGCATCGTCGCCGCCGGGGTGCACAAGCTCACGGCCGGCGAAAAGGTCCGGCTGGCGGCGGACGGCAAATGAAAGGCGCCGACGACACCCGCGGCAACCTATCGGCGTGGGCGCTCGAGCACCCGTCGATGGTGCTCTACCTGATGATCGTGCTGATGGTCGCCGGGGCGCTGTCCTTCTTCAAGCTGGGCCGCGCCGAGGATCCGGACTTCACCTTCAAGGCGATGGTCATCCGCACCATGTGGCCCGGGGCGACGGCGCGCGAGGTCGAGCAGGAAGTCACCGAGCGCATCGAGAAGAAGCTCTCGGAGACGCCCTGGATCGATGTCGTCCAATCGACCTCGCGCGCCGGCGAATCGCTGGTGTTCGTGATCCTCAAGGACTACGCGCCCAAGGCCGAAGTGCCCGAGGCCTGGCGCCAGGTGCGCAAGAAGCTCGACGACATCCGCCACACCCTGCCTGCCGGCGTCCAGGGGCCGTTTCCCAACGACGAATTCGGCGACGTCCAGGTCATGATCTTCGGCCTGACCGGCGACGGCTACGACCTCGCCGACCTGCGCCGCGAGGCCGACCGCATCGCGCGCGAACTCAAGGCGGTGCCGAACGTCAAGAAAGCCGAACTGATCGGGGTGCAGGACGAAAAGGTTTACATCGAGACCAGCCCGACGCGCCTGGCCGCGCTCGGCCTGACGCCGCAACAGGTGTTCGACGCGCTGCAGCGCCAGAACGCGATGGTGCCGGCGGGTTTCGTCGAGACGGCGACCGATCGCGTGCGCCTGCGGGTGACGGGGCCGTTCGACGCCGTGGAAAAAATCCGCGAGGCCGACCTCGCCGTCGGCGGCCGGCATTTCCGCCTCGGCGACATCGCGACGATCAGGCGCGGCTTCGCCGAGCCGCCCGCGCCGCGCATGCGCGTCGCCGGCAAGGACGCCGTCGGCATTGGCGTCGTCATGAGCAAGGGCGGCGACGTCATCGCGCTCGGCGACGCGCTGAAGGCGCGGCTCGAGCGGCTGAAGGCCGACCTGCCGGCCGGCATCGACGTGCATGTCGTCGCCGACCAGCCGCAGATCGTGCGCACCTCGCTCGACCTGTTCCTGAGTTCGCTCGCCGAGGCGATCGCCATCGTCCTGGCGGTTTCCTTCTTTAGCCTGGGCGTGCGCACCGGCACGGTGGTGGCGCTGTCGATCCCGCTGGTGCTGGCGATCACCTTCCTGATGATGCGCATCTTCGGCATCGACCTGCAGCGCATCTCGCTCGGCGCGCTGGTGATCGCCCTCGGCCTGCTGGTCGACGACGCCATCATCGCCGCCGAGATGATGGTCGTGAAGATGGAGCAGGGCTGGGACCGCTTCAAGGCGGCGACCTTCGCCTACCGGTCGACGGCGTTCCCGATGCTGACCGGAACCTTGATCACCGCCGCCGGCTTCACGCCGGTCGGCTTCGCGCGCTCGGCAGCCGGGGAGTACACATTTTCGATCTTCGCCGTCGTGAGCATCGCGCTGATCGTCTCCTGGATCGTCGCCGTCGTCTTTACGCCCTATCTCGGCTACCGCCTGCTCGACGCCGAGAAGCTGCGCAAGTACGGCGCCGACCATCACGGCGACATCTACGACACGCCGTTCTATCGCCGCTTCCGCGCGCTGGTGGTCTGGTGCCTGCGCCACCGTCGGCTGGTGATGGCGGCGACGGCGGTGTTGTTCGTGCTGTCGCTGGCCGCCTTCAACAAGGGCGTGCAGAAGCAGTTCTTCCCGGCCTCGTCGCGCCCCGAACTGCTGATCGAACTGTGGCTGCCGCAAAGCGCCTCGCTGAAGGCGACCGAGGCCGCGGCCGCGAAGGTCGACGCGCTGCTGGCCGGCGACCCGGCGGTCGCGGCGGTATCGGCCTACATCGGCAACGGCGCGCCTCGCTTCTACCTGCCGCTCGACCAGCAGCTCTATGCCGACAACTTCGCCCAGTTCGTCGTCGTCGCCAGGGGGCTCGAGGAGCGCGAGGACCTGCGCCGCCGCCTGATCGAGCGCTTCGACGACGGCGACGGTTCGTGGACAGGCCTGCGCGCCCGCGTGCTGCGGCTGGAGAACGGCCCGCCGGTCGGCTTCCCGGTCCAGTTCCGCGTCATGGGCGAAAACCTCGAGGAGCTGCGCCGCATCGCCGGGGAAGTCGCGACCATCATGCGTGCCCAGCCGCAGCTGCGCGAGGTGCATCTCGACTGGGACGAGAAATCGCGCGCCGTGCGCGTCGAGATCGACCAGGACCGGGCGCGGCTGCTCGGCGTCACCAGCCAGGATGTGTCGCTGGCGCTGCAGGGCTGGCTGGTCCGGGCGACCGTGACGCAGTTCCGCGAGGGCGACCAGCTGATCGACGTCGTCTGGCGCGCGGGCGAGCCGGGGCGCGACCTGCGCACGCTCGATCGCCTGCCCGACCTCGACATCGTCACCGGCGGCGGTCGCCACGTGCCGCTGTCGCAGGTGGCGAAGCTGGTGCCGACGCTGGAGGACGGCATGATCAAGCGCCGCGACCGCCTGCCGACGATCAGCGTGCGCGCCGACATCGTTGGCGGCATGCAGGCGGCGACGATCTCGCATGCGCTCGACCCGCAGTTCGACGCCCTGCGCGCGCAGCTGCCGCCGGGCTTCCGCATCGAGATGGGCGGCTCGGTCGAGGAATCGGCCAAGGGCGAGGCCTCGATCAAGGCGGTGATGCCGGTGATGCTGGTGCTCGTGGTGACGCTGCTGATGATCCAGTTGCAGAGCATGGGCCGGGCGTTCATGGTGCTGCTGACCGCGCCGCTCGGGCTGATCGGCGTCGCGCTCGCGCTGCTGGTCTTCCAGGCGCCCTACGGCTTCGTCGCCAACCTCGGCGTCATCGCGCTGATGGGCATGATCCTGCGCAACTCGGTGATCCTCGTCGACCAGATCCGGCAGGACGAGCTGGCCGGCAAGAGCACCTGGGAGGCGATCGTCGGCTCGACGGTGCGCCGCTTCCGGCCGATCGTGCTGACGGCCGCCGCCGCCATCATGGCCATGATCCCGCTGACGCGCCAGGTGTTCTGGGGGCCGATGGCGGTCGCCATCATGGGCGGACTGGTGATCGCGACGGCGCTGACCTGCCTGTTCCTGCCGGCGCTGTATGCCGCCTGGTACAAGGTGAAGGAGGAGTAAACTCGGCGCTTCCCAACGGCCGCCAGCCCTGCTGGAGTATTAGTTCGCGCTAATATTCGCCCGTACTCGATGGAGTGGACATGAATTTCGAGCAAGCCCGTTTCAACATGATCGAACAACAGCTGCGGCCGGCGAGGGTGCTGGATCCCGCGGTGATCGAGCTGCTTTTCGCCGTGCGGCGCGAGGATTTCGTGCCGGCCGCCTGGCGGCGGGTCGCCTTCGCCGACGTCGAGATTCCGCTCAACCACGGCGCCTGCATGCTGCGGCCGCTCGTCGAGGCGCTGGCCTTGCAGGCGGTGGGCTTCGGGAAGCACGAGAAGGTACTCGAGGTCGGCACGGGCTCCGGTTACATGGCGGCGCTGCTGGCCAGCCATGCCGACCGGGTCCTCAGCATGGAAATCGTTCCCGAACTGGCGCAGTGCGCGCGCGAGAACCTGGCGCGTGCGGGTATCGCCAACGTCGACGTCCAGACCGGCGACGGCATACTGGGCCTCCCGGCGCAGGCGCCGTTCGACGTCATCGTGCTTTCGGGCAGCGTCCCCTTTGTGCCGCCGGAACTGCTGGCACAACTGAAGATCGGCGGGCGTCTGTTTGCGATCGTCGGCAGCGGCCCGGCGATGACGGCGACGCTTTACACGCGCGAGGCCGAGGGCGCCTTCCGCACCGCCGGGCTGTTCGAGACCGTGGCCGCTCCTCTGGTCAACGCGCCGGCGGCGCCGGCGTTCATTTTCTGATGCAGCAGCTGACGGCGATCCAGCTCAAGGAGTGGCTCGACGACCCGGCGCGCGAGAAGCCGGTGCTCGTCGACGTGCGCGAGCCGTGGGAACTCGACGTCTGCCGCATCGCCGGCTCCAAGCCGATGCCGATGCGCTCGGTGCCGGCACGCTTTCCGGAACTCAAGCGCGATGCGGAGATGGTGATCATCTGCCATCACGGCGCGCGCAGCTACCAGGTGGCGATGTTCCTCGAACACCAGGGCTTCACCAACATCTACAACCTCTACGGGGGCCTCGCCGCATGGGCGCAGCAGGCCGACCCGTCGATGCCGACTTACTGACCGGAGCATAACGGGATGAAACCCAGGAAGACAACGCTTGCCCTCTTGCTGGCCGCCGGCTTCGTCGGCAGCGCCTGGGGCGCGGACCTGCTCTCCGTCTACCGCGATGCGCTCGCCTACGATGCGCAATTCGCCGCCGCCCGCGCGACGCTCGAGGCGGGCCGCGAAAAGCTGCCGCAGGCGCGCGCCGTGATGGC
>Ga0209066_10001979_pt1 | contig 25929 bp, 29 predicted proteins | sample All_14_2_FD_187198 | JGI IMG/M metagenome (GOLD analysis project Ga0209066, IMG submission 187198) | Freshwater microbial communities in response to fracking from Pennsylvania, USA - Allegheny Zone_MetaG_DW_15 (SPAdes) (version 2) ...
GGTACGTTTTCACCGTTGGGACGCGCAACGGCGAGGCACGTATCTTTGCTGGTTGCCGCGACTTCAATGAGGCCGAGGCACGGGCGCACTGGGGGCTGGCGCACGAACACCACGCCGAGACCACGGCCATCCTCGATTTTCTGTTTCGATAGGGGGGGGATTTCACATGAACGCCGAAGACTACAAGCGCTGGGTCCATCGACTGGCCCAGTACGAGCCGGACAGCGAGGGTTTCAACGATGCCTACCACGCCATGATCAAGGAAGGCATCGTGCACCTCGCGGACCGGGTCGACATCGCCAAGGCGGCCCGCGCGGCGTACGAAGAAGAGCGCGCCGCGCTGAAGTTCCTCGACGGATACGACGATCCGTGGGGGCCGACCGGCCGGTACGGCGGCAAGCTGGTCGACTGGGTGGTCCAGTCCCGCGCGGGCGTGTCGGTCGATGATCTCGGAGAGGCCGTGCGCGACCTCACCATGTTCGGCTCGTTCATCAAGTTCAACACCGAAGGAGAGAAGCAGATGAAGAAGATTGACTGGCACAAGCCCCTGCGGGCGCGAAACCCGGAGACCGGCCGGGTGCAGAACGAAAAGGTATACACCTACAAATCGGGCAGCCAGCGGGTCGTCTGGGTCGAAGACCGCGTCTACCCGGTCGACGACCATGGCTGCATGGTGGCCACGGTGCAGTACCCCGGATGGGGCCTGCGCACCCCCGGCCAGAAGATCGTCGAGAACGTGCCCGAGGAGAAGTTCTTCCTGGGCCTGTATCGCCTCATCGGCACGCGCGACTACTTCCTCGAAGACGGCTGCGTCATGAAGACGCGCGACCAGATCAAGCTGGTCGAGGGTTCGGACCAGTGGATCGTCGACACCCGCAAGTCGGCCGAACCGCCCAAGGCGATCAAGCACGACCCGAAGGACTACGCGGTCGTCTATCACGGCGACGAAGACGAGAGCGTGGCCTGCGAAGGGAAGCTGATGACCAAGGTCCGCGCCGAGGACTGGAGTTCCGGCATGGGAACGGTCGTGCGCGTCCGCACCACACCGGCCCCGGTCGACACCTCGCGCTACATCGTCCTGTGGCGGGAAGGCCAGAACCAGCCGTGGCGCATCATCAAGTTCGGCAACGGTCGGCAGGAGTTCACCTGGGCGGAAGTCGGGTTTCGCGCCGGCTACCGTGCCGGCTTTCCCAGCGCCTACTGCATCGTCAAGGTCCGCGACTAGGGCTTGACACCCGGCTCAGGAGGCCACATACTGTTGGTCTCCTGAGTGCTGTGACTGACGACTGGCCCCCCGGCTCAACCGGGGGGCTTCTTTTTGAGGTTAGCGCTTCTTCCCGAAGCGCAAGGGCTTCTTCTCGGCGAGGTAGGCGAACATCGGGTGGCTCGGGTCGCCCTCGCCCCGCACGACCACCGTGCGCAGCCACTTCAGCATCGTGTTGGCCGGGATCGAACCGTCTGCGGCCAGCATCTTGGCCAGGACCTCTGCGTCCACGTCCGTCTCCGACGCCTCCACGATCGCGCCGGCCGCCTGCCCCCGCAACGCCTGCTTGATGCGTTCCTCGCTGCTCTGCTGCTCGACGGCGTCGTCCTCGGTCGAGCTGGGCGTGATGCTCTCGACCGCCAGGGCGCGCTCGGGTAGGCCCTCGGCGTCGTGGACCTTGCCCGTATCGTACTCTTGCAGCTTGATGGCCCAGCGTTGCCCCGTGGGCGCGTCCTTCTGGCGCGTCAGGATCATGCTGGCGGCCGTCCCGTTGCCCCTCTTGAGCAGCAGGGCGCTGTCCAGGGCGTTCCATACCGCCGTGGCGCCGCGCCACTCCAGGTTGGCCTTGGGCGTGTGGTGGATGGCCATGACGCAGCACTGGTAGACGTCCTTGAAGCCATCCAGCACCTTCACGATCGCGCCCATGTCCCGGTTGGAGTTCTCCTCCTGGCCGGGGGTGGCTCGGGCCAGCGTGTCGAAGCAGATTACCGCTGGAGGTCGACCGGCGAGCAGGCGGTCGATCTCGGCCTTCAGTGCTGAGCGGTCGTCCTGGTCGCCGAGGTCTACCGCTTCGCAGACGAGGAAGTTTTCGGCGAGGGCTTGGCTGACGCCGTGCTTGGCTTCCCACGCCCGAAGACGCGGTCCCACCGCGCCCTCTCCGCTGACGTAGACGACGGGCCGAGGCACACCAGACAGGACGAGTGGCCGTTCAGCCCAAGTTTCGAGCCCCGCGGCCACATGGCAGAGCATGTCCAGAGCCACGAAGGACTTGAATGATCCACCTGGACCATATAGACCGACTGTGGAGCAGGCGGGCAGGACGCTTCGTAGCAACCAAGCCGGTGGAGCAGCGTCGCGAAGTCCTCCCCAGAAACAAGCCATTTGTCGAGGCCGGGTTTGCTTTGCCCGTGCATCCACCACCCCGCCGTCAGGAGCCACGACATCGTATCCAGCCGCCGCTCGGGCGAGACGGTCTTGGTCCACACCATCGCGACCTGGACTAAGCTGACCGTTTAGGTAGGCCGATCGGACGGTGTTGTTGAATTCGTCGCCTTCTTCGAGGCAGAGCGGGGGGTTGCCTGACGCATGGGGATTGTCCTCCAGTAGATCGAAGACCGCGGCCAGGGACAGGCCGAGGTCCTTCAGGGTGCAAGCGGTCTTGAACAGGGAAAGGTTGCGTTCGCCTTCGCCGGGCGCCTTCAGGTCCCGGAGATATGCTTTCGCACGCGCGATATTTGCCGGCTGATCCAGCTCGACGAGGGCTTCGTGGGGTGCGTCATCACGATCGCGGGTCGCGGCGGACTTGGCCAGGAGGAGCCCGGAGGCAAGCGGAATGTCACCTGGAGTTCCGACCGGGTCTGTTGCATAAGCATAGACGAAACCGAGCCCCCCATCCGCGTCACCGCCGCGCGTGTCCAAGCCTTCGCCCAGTCCACCAACTGAGGATCGGAAGGTCCCGCGAAAGAAAAGGTGACGGCCTCCAGAACGTGTAGCTTGCTGAGGATAGGTCCAGTCCTCGAAGTCGCATTCGGCGCAGAGTTTTTCGAGAGTTGCTTCACCGTTCTTTCCTTTCTTCACGTCAACGTCGATGACGAAACAGCCGACCAGCCCCGGCACCACGCCGACACGGTCGAAGTTGCGCTCCGGGTTGAGTTTTTCACCCCGGCCCCACGCTTCGATCTTGGCCACGTCCGTCGTGGCGTTGTGCTGCCAGGCGCCGATCGCGGGGATGCCGCTCTCGTCGCAAGGAAACACCGGCCACCCCGAGCGTGCCCAGTTGAGCGCCGTCTCAAGCGCGTCCATTCAGCTTTTCTTTCTGTCGGAGGTACTTGGCGCGGCGGGCGGCGGGGTCGTAGTGTTTTCGGCAGTATGCCGCGTGGGCAGCGAGACGACGGTCGCGCTCTGTCGATAGTTCCAACAGCCGGCGTAAGCGCATCCGCTCAAGATGGCGCACGTACCACCGAGCCTTTTGCTTGAACCTTCCTTTGCGGCCTCGGCCGGACTTGGAGCGGCGGTTGCGGACGGGTTTTTCGAGGGCTTCGAGTAGGTCTCCGACGAAGACATGGATTTTACGTTCTCCTGGTTGCTTGGGGGCCACCTTGAGGAAGCCCGAGGCGATCCACAACTTCAACGTGATGACGGCCCGTTGGGCGACATACGACGCTTGCTGAAGGGTCAGCGTTACGTTGGGGTCCATGATAGCCTGAAAGTTGCCCTTGCAACAAGCCTTATACCCGCGGTACACTGTTCGGGCAAGCACAGGAGGGTTTTCATGGACACAATAGACCTGCCCGAATGGAACGGGGAGCCCGTTACCGCGGAGAAATTCCGGCACCGGCAGAAGATGGAGCGCAAGGAGCTGGACCGCTACGAGCGCGGTAGCCGGCGCGCGTCGACCTACGAACGTCTGAAGGCTGACGCGGGCCTCACCGTCTTCAAGATGCGCAAGTGGCTCAAGAGCCCCTACGCCTTCCGCCGCGGGGGTTTGTGATGTACCGCGCGCAAGGGGACAAGGTGTATGTGGTGCAGGCGCATCTCGACACCGAGGAACTGTTCCTGACTGTTCACCCGACTGACACGGGCGGGACCAAGACGGTCGAAGAACAGGCACAGGCAATCGCTGATATCCTGAACGACCTGTGAAGCTGATCCATCGCAACAACACCTTCGTCCTCCTCGGCCAGGGGGACGGAGTGGAGAAGGTCGGCAAGGAAGCCGGTCTGCTGTACTCGACGACCGGGTCGTTGCAGGAGCGCCAGCACGTCTTCTTCACGCCCGAGCCGCACGCCGTTCTGCACCTGTGGGACGCGGCCGACGCCGAGGCGCGCAGCCGATTGGCCCCGCTCAAGGCCGAGTGGGACCGATCGAACCTCAACGTGGCGCCGCCGGGCTTCGATGTCCCAGTGCCCGAGTTCTGTCAGATGATGCCCTTCCAGATCGCGGGAGTTCACTATGCCAAAGACCGAGAGAATACACTTATCGGCGACGCCCCAGGACTTGGCAAAACTATCCAGGCAATTGCGCTCGCTAACCTCCGAGGGTGCCGGCGGGTCCTTGTTGTGTGTCCTGCGAACGTCAGACTTCAATGGGCCAAACAAATCAAAATCTGGTCGACCCTCCCGAAGCCTATCGTTTACCCTGTCCTCAAGGCGTCTGACGGAGTTCATCCAACTGCAAATTACGTCATCACCTCCTTCGAGGTCGCCCGCGGTACGCTCTGGCAAACGCTCCGCTCCTACAACTGGGACCTCCTCGTCATCGACGAAGCCCACTACCTCAAAACGCCGGAAGCCAACCGCACCCGAGCCTTGTTCGGCGCTTCAGCTAGAGCTACCTCTCCTTATGCTGGGACGCGGGGGATAAGCGAACGCGCGGAACAAATCCTCGCGCTGACCGGCACGCCGCTACCCAACCGGCCGCGTGAGTGCTTCACCTTGGCCAACGCGCTCGATGCGAGCTGCATCGACTGGATGAACTTCGACCAGTTCAAGGACCGCTTCAACCCTGGTGGCCGTGACCCCGTGAGCGGCGCGACATGGGAGTACGCCGGTAGGCTGCCCGAGTTGAACGCCCGGCTGCGCTGCAACATCATGGTGCGGCGCCTGAAGGAGGACGTGCTCAAGGACCTGCCGCCGAAGCGGTACGAGCTGGTGCCGGTCGAGACGACGCTGAAAATTCAGATGGCGTTGCAGGCCGAGCGCATGCTACACTTTGACGAGCAGGAAATGTTGGCTCGATCAGGAGGGAAGATTGATGGCGCGATTTCGACTGTACGACGTGAAATGGGAGAGGCGTTGGCGCCTGCTGCGCTGGACCATTGCCGTGTGCTACTCGACGGGGGTGTCGAAAAGCTCGTCGTTTTTGCTCACCACCATTCGGTTCTCGATTTCCTCAACAAAGGGCTGGCGCCGTTCGGCGTTCTTCGGGTGGACGGCGGCACCTCCGTTGCCGGCAAAGGCCGAGCCGTCGAGCAGTTCGTCCACAACCCCCGGATACGGGTCTTCCTCGGCCAGTCACAAGCAGTTGGAACTGGAACTGACGGGCTCCAGGACATCGCCACACACGCCTTCTTCGCCGAAGCCGACTGGGTGTTCGGAAACATCGAGCAGTGCGTCGATCGCCTCCACCGCATGGGACAGAAGGGATCAGTATTGGCCCAAATCCTGACGGCGCCGGGCTCGATCGCCGAACGCATCATCGGCCGCGCCATCGCGAAAGGGAGGACAACGGCAAAGGTGCTTGACGGCCAGCCGATCGGCGCGGAGGATGGTTTTTGAGGTGGATAATCTCTCATAGAGCGGACCAGGAAGCCCGTGTCATGGCGGACCGCCACTACAATCGCCAGAAGATCGGCACGAAGCAATTCGTCCCGCCGGGGCGATGTCTTGTCCTGAAGCAGTCCGCGGCTTTCTGGATAACGTCGTGGCCGTTTGCCGAGTACGTTAAGCACCGCTGGGCGGGCGCCTGGGTGTGTTCGGCGTACCGCAAGGAGCACAGAGACCGCGATGCCTCAGAGGACATACGAGAGGCGCTGGCGTGCTCGCGGTTCAAGTACCCGGACGTGCCCGAACTGGGCATGGTGACGTTCATCAGTCGCAAGCATGTGGCCCCGATCGTGCGTCGCGGCGTGAAGACGTGGGGCTATTCGTGGTTGAAGGCCGGCTTCGAACCGGACGGTGAAACGAAAGGAGGACTGCTTGCTTTCAGGATACGGCCGGAAAATATGCCACCGGCCGAGAAGTGGATGGACGACGACTTTGCCGGTTGACGTGCCCCCGGCCGGCGGGCGATAATGTACGGGCTCAATCAACGATGAGGGATTTTGATGGAAAAGACACCGTTCACTGTGTTCGTGCGCTATCGAGAAGTGATCCCGCCGCAGCAGTATGCGGCCCAGGAGGCCGAAGTCACGGCCAACTTCACGCTGCTAGAAGACGCCGACGCCGAGAAGACGATCGCCTACAGCCTCGGCATGGTTCGGCGCCAGGTCCGCGTCGCGCTCGGTCTCGAAGCCGGCACGCTGACTGCCGTCGCCAGCGACCCGCAGAAGCGCGGCCCCGGCCGTCCGAAGAAGGCCGAGGAGCCGACGCAGTCGTCGGTCAAGGACCTCGCGCCGCAGACCCAGGTCGATCCGGTGCCCGAGCCCCCGGAGGAAGACCCGAAGCCGGCGCCGGCCAGCGATGACGACTTCGGCGACACGGTCGGCGAGAAGGCCAAGGAAGTCACCGACGCCGAGGTCCAGGAAGCCTGCCGCAAGGCGGTCGCTGACGGCAAGGGCGCCCTCGTGGCCGCGGACGTGAAGAACCTCGCCCGGCTGAAGTACGGCACCGACAAGGTCGTGGCCATCAAGCAGGAGGAGCGCGAGAAGTTCATCGCCGACCTCAAGAACCTGGTTGCGGAGAAGACCAAGAAGTAGTAGGCTAGACGCTCGGCGTAAGACCCTACGAAGCCGAGCGCCCGGTTTCTGAGTAGACCCCTCGATCCGCGTAGTGTATGATCGAGGGGTCTTTTTCATCCATTGGAACCCCTATGACAACCCTCGCAGAGCGGAATAAGAATCCCCTGAACATGCGCCCGTTGGGCGGTACGCAGACGTGGAACGGCCAGGTCGGCGTCGATCGCAACCCGGTGACGGGGGCGTTCGTGGTCTTCGAGAGCAATGTCATGGGCATCCGGGCGGCGGTCATCAACCTCCGCACCTACGTCCTGCACTACGGCGTCCGCACGCTGGAGCAGGCCATCTACAAGTGGGCGCCACCCCCGGCTGGTGGCCTGACAGGCACGGCGGGCTCCGCGGTCGGCGGCGTCGACCAGAACCACACGGAAGCCTACATTCAGAGTGTGTGCCAGTTCGCCAGCGTGAACCGCAACTTCGACCTGACGCCGCTCGCCATGCCGAACGCGCCGAGCGAGATGTGGGTCCGCGAGTTCTCCAAGCTCCTCCTCGGCATGAACCGGGTCGAGGCAGGCGGCCTGACGGTCACGATCGGCGAGGTCGTCGAGGGCATCAACCTGGCCCTCAACCTGCCGAAAGGCTACGTCCGCCAGGACACCGGCAACGTGGTCCGCGAGGACATGAAGCAGTCCGAAACCATCAAGATCAACACGCAGGGCCAGCTCACGAACGCGGTGACGACCGGCCTGTCCGCCACTACGGCGCTGTCCACCATCCAGGACTGGAAGGTGGCCCTGATCGTGGCGGGGCTGATCTTGGTAGCCGGCGCTGCGGCGGCGTTCTACCTGTGGCGCCTGCGCAAGGATCGCAACATGATGCACGAGGCCGACATTGCCTAGCAAGCGCGAGGTCATCCCGGAGGTCGAGCGGCCGGACTTCGAATTCATCATGCCGGATGGCTCAAAGTGCACGGCGGCCTACGTCTACTGGGCAGAGTACCATGAGGCGTTGGGTCAGGAGTTGGCGAAGCGCATTCGGAGGGAAGCATGAGCTACGAATGGAAATGGATCATCACGGTTGTCGTCTGGTGTTTCCTGTCCTACAACTTCGAGGAGCGGGCATTCAAGGGCGAGCCGCCGACATGGTACAACGCGGTGCTGGGCTTCGCCATCCTGTCCGTTCCGCTGACCTTCGTTTCTTGGCTATGGCGCCTCTGATGTTCGGCCTCGCGAACCTGAAGCTCTGGCTGATCGGCGCCGGCATCGCGCTGGTCTTTGTCGGCATCTTCGTCTGGCGGGTGTTCGACGCCGGCCGGAACGACGAGAAGATCAAGCGTGTCGAGGACGCGCTTACCAACATCCGCCGGGCGGCCGAGGCCCGCGCGCAAGAGAGGAGTACGCCGACCGATGCTGCGAAAGATAGCTTCAATCGTGACACTTGGGGTCCTCGTTAGCGGCTGCGCGCCGACCGTCGTCGACACCTACTGCACGAGCTACACGCCCGTCTCGTACTCGGCGTCGAAGGACACGCCGGAAACGGTCCGGCAGAACCAGGAGAACAACGCCGTCTGGCGTCGGCTCTGCAAGTAACAGGAGGGGTACATGAAGGCTATCGAGAACAAGTACACGACGCACCACCTAGGGGCGCCGCAGGACTGGGACAAGGCCGCTCACGGCGAGTGCGTCACCCTGCCGGTAGCCATGGCCCAAGACGAGCACGGTACCGTCTGGTACTCGTGGTGGGCGCTTACGTGGCGCGAGCGGTTTGCGATCCTGCTCGGCCGTCCAGTCAGGCTTTGCGTCTGTGCCAGTTATCACCCGCCCGCCATGCTGGACCTTGAACAGTGAGCGCGGTCGAACTTCCTGCTCACAGTAAACTCGGAGCATCCGGGACAGGACGGTGGTTCAACTGCCACGGCTCGGTCGCCCTGATCGAGAGCCTGAAGACCGGGGGCATGGCCGAGGAGGCCAGCGAGTACGCCTCGGCGGGCACCAGCGCCCACGACATCGCGGCCATCTGCCTGACGAGCAACAGCCAGGCCGAGGACTGCGTCGGCTTCTACGACAACTACGAGGCCGACGACGCGACCGCGGTCCAAGTCTACCTCGACGGCTGCCGCAAGGTGATCGGGCAGGCCGTCGCGGAGCATGAAATGAACCCCGGTGGCTCGCTGCAAGTGCTCGTCGAGGAGCGGTTCCACTTGCCCGAGGTCCACCCGGACTTCTTTGGCACGACGGACTGCACCATCATCACGCCGCAGCGGGCCTACGTGAAGGACTACAAGCACGGCGCCGGCATCGCGGTCGACGCCAAGGGCAACAGCCAGCTCCGCCAGTACGCGGTCGGCGCGCTCTACCGCACGCCGCACTGGCAGAACGACGACTACCTCGTCGGCCTTTACATCTACCAGCCCCGCGCCTTCCACCCGGACGGCCCGGTGCGCAAGGAGTGGGTGACGGTCGGCGAGCTGAAGCGGTGGCTCGAAGACGAGTGGCTGGCCAACGCCCGCGCGACCGAGGCGTCTGACGCCACGCTCAACCCCGGTACGTGGTGCCACAAGTCCTTCTGTTCGGCGCGCACGCGCTGCCCCGCCCTCCGCGCCCTCATCAAGCGCGTCGCGGCCATTACCCCCGAGGAGATCAAAGCGATGGACGACTGGGAACTTGGGCTCATGGCCCAGGAGTGTGCGATCGCGGCCAGCACCAAGAAGCTGTTCGACGAAGAGGTGTTCAACCGCCTTCGCGCCGGCAACCCGGTGCCCGGCTGGAAGATCGTGAAGAAGAAGGCCGACCGAGTCTTCAAGGGCGAGCGGGAAATCCGCGACGAGAACGACGAGGTCAAGGTCGTCAAGCTGGTCGACGCCGTGGCCGAGAAGTTCGGCGACAAGGCTTACGACGAGCCCAAGCTGAAGTCTGTCGCCGCGGTCGAGCGCCTGGAGGGCGGCAAGGAGTTCGTCGCCGAGTGGGGCTACAAGCCCGACACAGGGCAGACCGTGGCGCCTGACACCGACACCCGCAAGGGCGAGACGGTGCGCAACCGCGACAGCGTTTTCGCCGGGGTGTTGTCGTGAGCACGATGAACGAGACCCTACAACGGCTTGTGCGGGACGCGCGCAGCCTTCTAGTCGCCCGACAGGCCGAGGTGCAAAAGGAGATCGCGGACCTTCAGGCCGCGTGCCCGCACCCGAGTGCGGGCAAGGAGCACAAGAGCAACACTGGAAACTACGATCCGGGTTCCGATTGCTACTGGACAGAGTTCCGTTGCCCGGATTGCGGGAAATTCTGGTCGGAAGACGGAAGCAAGTAGACCTTGATCCTGGACGCCCAACCGGCTACAATACTTTGGCTCGCTTATCGAGCAACTTTGAACCGCTAACATTGAAAGGTAAATTGAATGGCAAAGAACCCCCCGTGCCTGGCCCTCACGCCCCCGGCCAAGCTGCTGATCTTCGATCCGCTGACCGAGAAGAAGCCCTTCATCGACCCCAAGACGAAGAAAGAGAAGGGCGACCCGAAGTACCGCGCGACTTTCATCATCCCCAAGTCGGCGAACATGGACGCCATCAAGGCGCAGCTCGTCGCCGCCGCGGCTGCCAAGAATCGCGACGTCCCCTACGAGAAGTGGAAGAAGCCGGTGAAGGACGGCGACAAGCTGATCGAGAAGGCGGTGGCCCGCGGCAAGTCCGAGGGCAGTCTCGGCTACTACAAGAACTGCTGGGTGATCGAGTGCAAGTCGGAGTTCAAGCCCGACCTGTCGATCGCGCGTGGCGGCAAGGCCGAGCCGGTGCCGGATGAAGCTGCCGGCACGATCTTCTACAGCGGCGCCGCGGTCCTGGCCGAACTCAACTTCGTCGCGCACGAGATCGACGGCGAAGACGCCGAGGGCAACCCGATCAAGAGCCGCTACATCAGCGCCTACCACAACTTCATCCTGAAGATCGGCGAGGGCGAACGGTTCGGCCGCAAGTCCCGCGACGAGGTCTTCAAGGGCGTGATGGGCGGCGTCTCGAAGGAGAACCCGCTCGAAGACAAGGACGACGAAGACTTCTAGCGCGGAGCCTAGAGAGTAGGCGGAAGAACCGGCAGAAACTAGCTGGAGTAGCCAGCAGGCCCGTGGGAACCGGGCCGCTTTCTTGGGAGGACGGCATGAACATACACGCGGCTGCTTACGAACTGCGCACCATTCTGCGCGAGTACCTGCCGTTGGGGAGCGGAGTGATGACCGAAGCGTTCCGTTTGGTCAACGCCCTCGAAGAAGCTGCAAAAGACGCGTTGCTCGCTGAAGTCCGTCGCATGGGTACCTGATTGTGGAAGATTTCACGATCGACTTCGAGACCTACTCCGATGTCGACCTGAAGAAGGCCGGCGCGTGGAAATATTCCGAGCACCCGTCGACCGAGATCATGATGCTGGCCTACGCCCGCGGCCAGGAGCAGCCGAAACTATGGCTGGCCGGGGACGCCCCGCCCGACGAGTTGCTGACCGCGATCGACAAGGGCGCCCGCGTCGTGGCGCACGGCGTCGAGTTTGAGCGGTCTCACTGGGAGAACATTTGCGTCAAGCGGTTCGGGTGGCCCGAGATAGAGCCGATGAAGTGGCGCTGCACCATGGCCAGGGCCGCCTCCCGCGCCCTACCGCTCGGCCTCGACGAACTGACCCGCGCCCTCAACTTGGTTGAGAAGAAGGACCGGCGCGGCAAGCAGCTCATCAACCTGTTCTGCAAACCGCAGAAGGCGACCAAGAAGAACCCGGTGCGACGCATCCTGCCGGCGGACAAGCCCGAGGAGTGGGAGGAGTTCAAGGCGTACTGCCTTCAGGACGTGCGCGCCGAGCAGGAAGTCGACCGCCTGCTGGGGCCATTGCTCGCGGCCAACCAGCGGGTCTTCATGCTCAACGGCGCCATGAACGCCCGCGGAATGTACATCGACCTGGAGAGCGTCGACAACGCCCTGGCGGTCGTGGCCCAGTGCGAGACCAAACTGACCGCCAAGTTGCAGGAGATCACCTTCGGGGAGATCGAAACGCACAATCAGCGCGACAAGATCATGGCGCTCCTGCACCGGGAGAACGTCCACCTCGACGACTTCACCGCGGACACGGTCGAGGAGGCCCTGCCATGGGTGAAGCGCGAACACGGGGAGGACAGCCTTGCCTATCAGGTACTCGACATCCGCCAGCGCCTCGCCAAGGCGTCCTCAAAGAAACTGGGCGCTCTCCGTGACGCTACTTGTCGCGATGGCCGGGTGCGTGGTCTTAGTCAGTATCATGGGGCTTTCACTGGTCGCAATGCTGGCCGACTGGTTCAGCCCCTCAACCTCCCGCGGCCTAAGCTGCAAATAACGAGCGTGAACGAGGACGGCAAGGTCACGCGCAACATGGTGCCGCCCGAGCAGTTGATCGAGGACCTGCGCAGCCGCGACGCCGACTACCTCGAAATGCTCTATGGCGATCCGATGCAGGCGGTGGCCGACGCCCTGCGCCCGATGTTCATGGCGGCACCCGGTAAGCTGCTCTGCGCGGCCGATCTCTCGGCCATTGAGGCGGTGGGGTTGGCAGCCCTAGCGGGGCAGGAAAGCAAGCTGGGCGTGTTCCGTCGCGGTGAGGACCCCTACTGCGTGTTCGCCAGCGGCGCGCTCGGCCGGCTCGTGACGAAGAAGACGGACCCCGTGGCCCGCCAGGAGGTGGGCAAGGTGGGCGAGTTGGCCTTCGGATACGGCGGGGGCGTCGGGGCATGGCGCAACTTCGACGACAGCGATCGGTTCACCGACGACGAGGTGAAGGGTTTCCAGGCGGCATGGCGGCGCCAGCACGCCGAGATTGCCCGGCCTCCCTGGGACCCGATGGTACGCGACGGCGTCGAAGACGTGGGTCTGTGGTACGGGCTGGAGCGCGCCTTCAAGAAGGCCATGACCTCGGGCGAGGCCAGCTACCGCGATCTGCGCTACAAGCGCCACGGCATGTACATGATCTGCTACCTGCCGAGCGGGCGGCCGATCTGCTACTACGACCCCAAGCTGATCGAGCGGCCGCACCGCTGGCGGGAAGACGAGACCGAGATCGTCATCTCGTACATGTCGGTCAAGAAGGGGCGGTGGCAGCGGGTCGAGACGTGGGGCGGGAAGCTGGCCGAGAACGTTACGCAGGCCGCCTGCTGTGACATCCTGATCCACGGTCACGTCCGCGCCGAGCCGGCGATGCCCGCGCTCATGACCATCTATGACGAGCTGATCGTGGAGATCGACGAGAAAGAAGATGTTGAAAGGTGCAAGCGCGATCTGATAGAGTGTATGACCACCGAGCTTCCCGCCTGGTGTGCGTCGTGGCCGATCAAGGCCGAGGCGTGGGCCGAACGTCGTTACAGGAAAGGATAGCCCTTTGGGTTTGATGTCGAAGACCAAGGGCAAGGTCGGCGAGCGCGAAGTCGCCGCCTTGCTGCGGGAGTACGGGTACGGCGGTCAGCGCGGCGTGCAGTACCAGGGCGGCAAGGACAGCGCCGACGTGACCGGTCTGCCGGGCTACCATATCGAGGTCAAGCGGGTCGAGCGGTTCGACCTCGAAGGCGCCATGGCCCAGGCCAGAAACGACGCAGATGGTGCGGCGGTTCCGGTCGTCTTTCACCGCAAGAGCAAGAACGACTGGGTGGTCGTGCTCGACGCAGACAAGTTTCTCCAATTGGTTCGGGGGTTTTAGATGGCACGTCTCGACGGCGACAGCCGGGAGCTGTACGCAGGGGAGCGCGAAGCGATGCTGCGCAAGATCATGGCCAACCAGCGCCGGGTCGGCGCGCAGGTCGACCTCGTGCGCAATCGCTACGACATGGCCATGCGCTACGCCCGGCCGCAGGATGATTTCCGCATCCACCAGGTCCGCGTGGTCGAGCGGTTCTCGACCGGCCACCGGGTCGACTACAAGACGCGAGGCTTCTTCCGTGGGTAAGGTCAAGCGGTACTTGCTCTCGGCGGCCCAGAACGACACGCTACTGCACCGTCCGACGTGGACCAACCTGCTGGCGTTGGCCAAGCACTACGACGCCGAGATCATGGTGTCGCGCTTCGTCTACGACAAGAGCGTTCACAATGAGAGCGCCAAACCCGGCGACAAGTCGTCCCGCAAGGAGCGGACCTGGCCTGTCGAGATCGAGCCGTACATTGTCGACGAGCGGCGGGCCCTGGCCAAGGGGCTTGAATGGTGCGGCGAGCTGCAAATTCTCCCAACGGCTAAGAGGCCGATCACGGGCTTCGAGAGCTACACGGGCCGCAACTCGTGTGTAATCCCCCATCCGAAGATCGCTATGGAGAGCATCGCCTCGGGGAAATACGAGGGTACGAAGCTGATCTACACGACCGGCTGCGTCACCCGGAAGAACTACATCCAGAAGAAGGCGGGACAGGTGGCACAGTTCCACCATTCCTATGGCGCCCTCCTTGTCGAGGTCGCGGACCATGGCTGGTACTGCCGTCAGATCGTCGCGTCGAACGATGGCACCGTGCGCGACCTGGACGTGATGGTGAAAAAAGGCCGAGTAACGTCGGGCCACCGTGTCCAGGCGATCGTGTGGGGTGACGCCCACGTCCGCAAGGCCGATCCCGGTTTCGCGGCCATGGCGTGGAACAAGGGCGGCGTGCTCGACACTCTGCGCCCCCGGATACAGGTCTTTCACGACCTGCTGGACTTCCACGCGCGAAACCACCATGAGATCGGCAACGGGCGGTTGCGGTTTCGGCGCTGGGTCGGGGCGCCGGAAGATGACGACGTGGGCGCGGAACTGGACGAAGTCGCCGTGGCCCTGGCCAAGCGTAGCCGGGCGTGGTGCGCCGGGGTGGTGGTCGCGAGCAATCATGATGGAGCCCTCCTGAAGTGGCTGGACACGGCGGACTACCGCTCCGATCCTAGGAATGCGGTCACCTTCCTGGGGTTGCAGCAGAAAGTGTATTCTGCCGAGGTGACCGGCGACCGCCGCTTCTCCGTCTTCGAGGAGGCCATGCGCCAGCGCGGCGTGAAGGGGGTCAAGTTTCTGCGGGAGGATGACGAGTACATCATCTGCAAGGACGCGAACGGCGGGATCGAGCTGGCCATGCACGGCCACCTTGGGGTGAACGGCGGCAAGGGCAGCATGCTCGGCTTCGCCCGCATGGGCCGCAAGTCCATCATCGGCCACCGCCACTCGGCGGGAATTTTCGACGGGGTGTGGTGCGCCGGTACTTCCTCCCTGCTCGATCTCGGGTATAATAAAGGCCCCGGCTCGTGGTCGCATTCGTTCATCCTGGTCCACCAGGGCGGCAAGCGGCAGATGATTACGGCGTGGAACAACAGATGGAGGGCATGATGGAAGGCACAGAGGCGCGTATCGAAAGACGCGAGGCGCAGAAATTTGCGCACGCGAAGCGGGTGTACGTCGCCGGCCCGATGCGCGGCCTGCCGTACTTCAACTTCCCGGCGTTCAACGCGGCGACGGCGAAGCTGCGGGAGGAAGGCTACGTCGTCTTCAATCCGGCCGAGCGCGACACCGAGCGGCACGGGACTGACGTGTCCGCCGGCAACGTTGCGGGCGACGAACAGCAGGCGGCCAAGGAGCACGGGTTCGATCTGCGCGTGGCGCTCGGCGAGGACCTCGCCTGGATTTGCGCACACGCCGACGCGATCGCCCTCCTGCCCGGCTGGCGCAACAGCAAGGGTGCAACCGCCGAGCACGCGACCGCCGTCGCCCTCGGCCTCGAAGTGATGGAGCTGGCATGAAACTCTCGACCGACAGCGTGGAGCGCAAGAACACCCCGATCTTCTCGGGCGTGCTCAACTACTTCCCCCTCTCCATGGCCTACGTGGCCAAGGTCTCCAAGGCGGGGAACGACAAGCACAACCCCGGCCAGCCGTTGCACTGGGCGCGGGGCAAGTCGACCGACCACCAGGACTGCATCGTCCGGCACCTGATCGACTACGACGGCATCGACCCGGAGGACGGTCTGCTCCACGCCGGCAAACTGGCCTGGCGCGCGCTCGCCCTGCTGGAGACCGAATTGGAGCGCCGGGCGGCCACCATCAAGGCGGACCCGCGGGTACGGAAATTGGCGGCAGCCTACCCTGGCGTGCTCCCGCTTCCGCCATTCGTCAAGGAGCCCGTGCCGCCGTACCCCAGCGCGCTCGACTTCGAGACGCCGATGCAGTTTTACGAAGCGGCGGGCGACTGGCGCGCGAAGTACGGCGAGAAGCCCCTAGTGAGGGATGCGGGGGAGGAGGTTGGTTGCAAGCCAGCTTCCGATGACGCCAAAGACGGCGCCGACCGTCGAGACGGTTCCAAGTAGCTTCGATCGGCTGTGCTCCAGAGAGGCCACGCGCTTCGAGACGCGCGCGTGGTTATCTTGGAGCAAGACCTTAATTTCCTTGATGTCGGCTTCAAGCCCGTCGACCTTGCCCTCGACCCGGCCCAACGCGCGGTGGATCACAACGTCATCCATCATCATCCGATCCTGATGGCCTTGAGCGTGCAGTCTCGCCCTTGGCTCGTCTGGTTGTAGACGAAGCCGCCACCTGTGCTGTCCGCGTTGTTTCCCTCAATGCGAACAGCCGCGCCGGGGTTCGTAAAAATACCGACCAGACCGAAATGCACGATCGCCGGCGTCAAGGCACTTGGCCAGGTGGTCGAGCTGCTGTCCTTGACGTTCGTCCCATCCGTCAGCCTGACGCTCACACGGGCGCCGCTCGCCGCCGCGTTGATCGTCGCCGTGCCGAAGACCAGCCATACCCCGGTTCCGAGCGTGAGCGTCGGGCCGATGAACCACTGCCCGGTATTATTCAGGGCCACGTTGGAGCCAAGCACGTGCTCGTCCTGTGCCGGCGTAAAGCCACCCTTGCTGCGCGGCAGGACGCCAGTGACATCAGAGCTAGCGAGGTCGACTTGCGCCCAGCTTTCGGTCGTGCCGTCGCTCTTGAGAAAACGGTCCGCCTCCCCGATCGGCAGGCGCTCCACGCCGGACGCTCCACGCCGCAGGATATCACCCTGGGTGGTCAGAAGACGGCCAAGGACCGTGAGCAAAGTGGTGTTGCGCCAAGCCGACGAAGCGGTGTCGTATTCCAGCAGGTTCTTGTCGGCAAGCCCCGAAATTAACGTAGGGAGGTCAGCGCCTGCGTCGAAGATGTCGCCGTTCTCCCACCCGGTTTCGTCTTCGCGTCCGATCAACGCCTTGCCGGCGGATGGCGGCGGCAGGATCGGGGGCTGGTCGGTGTCGGGGTTGAACGTGGCGTCCAGCTCGGGCACGGCCAGCAACTGCTGTCGAAGCTGCTTCACCATGGTCACGATGCGGTCGAAGCCCTGCTCCACGTCCTCGGCCGGGAGCGGCCCGTTCGGGGCTAGGTCCACGGTCTCCTGGAGCATGGGGATGTTGAGGTCGATGATGACGTTCGTGCCGGTCGGCGGCGCCGTGCCGAAAGTCACAGTGCCGGCCTCCCCCGCCCCGCCGGTCACGGTGTAGTCGGTGTTGAGCACTTCGAGCGTGACGACATCGCCGATCGCAGTACGCACCCGCAGGGTAGATGCCTCGAAGAACTGGAACGTCACGGAGAAAGCGGTCGTGACGCCGTTGCCCGCGTAGCGAACTTGAGCCGTCTGGTTGTCGATGGTGTACAGGGCGCGCATGGCTCCCTATACCATTTACCGGGGCAACTGTCGAGGTTCCAGCCCCCACTGCTGGACGAGGTTTTCCTCGGCCTGATCCAGTATCCCCTTGAAAAGGATGAAGTTTTGCAGGGGCGCGATGCGGCGGAAATTATGCAGGTCGGTTCCGGTGAGCGACCCGTCCATCACGCCGCGCACTGCCTTGGCCGTGTCGTCGACTAGCCCCGCTGAAGTGCCGAGAGCCTGGCCGACGAAGCCCCGGCCAGCAGAGCGTTCCGCCTGCCCGCCGGACAACTCTGTGACCAGGCTTGTGCCGACCGCCTTCTTGACCATGGCGTCCGTCTCCATGAACCGCGAGGCCACGCCGGCTCGGTCGAAGCCCTCCCGCAGCCAGCCGCGCACGTCGCGCTTCTGGTCGACCTGCCCGTCGCGCACGATGTCGCGCATGGCCACCGAGATCATGCCCAGCCCCATCATGGCGGCCACCTGCGTCAGGGCGAAAGCGTCCCGGTCCTGGAGGCCAGCGATCAGGATACGCTGGTGGGTGGCCCAGCCGAACGACTGGAACTGCGACACCGCCTTGCCGACCTCGGTGCTCATCCACAGGGGCTTGTCGGCCGCGGTCGGGCTGATAATCATGTTGTCGATGTGGCGCAGCAGGGCGTCGCTGAATTTGTTCGCCGCGGTCTGGTCCTTCCACTTCTCGGTGTTGGCGACGTAGAACCCTCGGCTCGCCTCCTCCCAGTTGGGCTGCTCCTTGTAGATGGCCAAGGCCGTTTCCTTGTCGATCCCGAGCGAGGCCAGCGTCGTGCGCCATTTGTCGCTGATGTCCTTGCCCGTGCCGATCTTCTCGATCTGGCGCAGCATGTCGTCGGTGCCGAGGTAGGACACGCGGGCCTTCTGGTAGACCGTCCACGGTGAGACGCCGAACAGGGTCAGCGCCTTGTGTGCCGCGATGCCGGTGACCATTTCGAGCTTCGACTGCCGGGTGACCTGTTCCGACAGGTCGGCGATCTGCCCGGCGCGGCCGCCGAGCACCATGTCGGTCGCGGTGCCGAGGCGCTGGGCTTCTGCCTTGCCGAGCTTCACCATCTTGAAGCCGTCCGCGAGGTCGCCAACCATCGAGCCGAAAACCTTCGCGAAGCCGTGGACGACCATCGGGCGCGCGAGGTCGGGAAGCTGGGAAATGATCGACGAGCCCATGACGCGGACCACGTTGAAGTCGCGCATGATCTTGCCGGCCGACCGGAGGCCATGGTAGCGGGGGTCCATCGGGGTCGGGTCGGTGCCACGAATGCGGTGGATCGTCTCCGTCAGGACCCGGCTTTCCCGATCGAAGTCGTTCATGATCTTCTTGGCCTGGGCGCTCTCCTTCTTGCCCGGCCCGAGCGCGTCGACCATCATGTCGGCCTCGCGCTTCATGGCGTCGATCATGTCGGCCACGCCCTTGTCGCCGTCGAGGATTTTCTTGTAGGCGATGTCGGACGAGAGGGTGCGGACGTACTGCGCCATCACGTTGACGACGTTGCGGTCGACGAAGTCCTTGGTCGAGTAGCGGCCATCCGCGCTGACGAAGTCGTCGGGGATTTTGAAGGTGCGTTCCTTGGCCGAGCCGCGCCCTTCCGATACCTTGATCTCGGGGATCAGGCGGCCCTCGGGCGACCCGAGGATTTTGTGCATGACCTCGCTGGCCGCTTCGCTGGCGTCGTCCGCATCGGCGCCGTTGCGCATGAACCAGTCCTGGGCCAGTGCCCGGAAGCCGGACGGGTTGGTCCTGATCTTCTCGGCCTGCCACGCGCGGTAGAGGTGGGACTTGCCGTCGCCGGTCTTGGGGGCGCCGTCCTTGAACACGCCGACCTTGTACTCGACGGCGAGGTCCTTCAGCTTGTCGTCGATGATGCGGTACGCCTTGGCCGCGTCGGAGATAATCGGGTGCGCGCCCTGGTCCCCCTTGGTCATGGCCTCGGCCACCGCCTCGTTGAACTGGAGGCGGTTGAGCGGCGGCGCCAGCCCGGCCTTGGCTTGCAGCTTGTAGGCGTCGAAGCCCTTGGCGGCGATGCTCTCGACCTGGAGCATCAGCGGGTTGCCCAGCCGGGCGATCTCGGTGTGCAGGTCCGGTGGCGCGGCGACGCCCTGGAAGTGGCCTTCGGTCGTCATTCCGGTGTAGACGAGGCGCTGGATACCGTCGCGCGCCGCTTCGAAGCGAGACATGGACAGCTCGATCGCCGGGGAGGCCATGCCGATCTTCTTCAGGTAGGCGCTGATCTCGGCCGCCTTGAGCGACCCGCGCAGGCGGTTGATGTCCTTGTAGACCGGCGCGTAGGCGCCCTTCTCCACGTCCGTCGTGGCCGCCGCGCCCGCGCTCTCGGGCTTGGGCGTTTCACCCGGCTTGGGGGTTTCAACGTTTGCTGAAACCTTGCCGCCGCCCTTCGTGCCGACGATCTTCTTGCCGCTGATGAACGAGACCGTCTGCGCCTTGCCCGCGACCGGGAACCGGGCGAAGCCATTGAGCCAGGCCATGGGGTCCTTCGGTCGGATGGCCAGCGGGTCCTTGCCCTCATCCAGCGCCGCCTTCATCTTCTGGTACATGTCGGCGATCTCGCCGGCCATCTGGGCGCGCTCTGGCTCCCCGATCCGGCCGCCGACCTCGTCGATCGTGTCGCGCGTGTCCTTGATGGCCTTGGCCAGTTTTGCCTCGGCCGCCTCCCACTTCGCCGTGGCCTCGTCCATCTGGTCGAGCAGGCGGTTGAGGGTGACGGCGGGCTGCGCCCCCTCCCGGATTTGCGCGGCGCGTGCTGCGGCGGTCGGGGTGCCTTCCTTGTCGAGCGCCGCCAGCAGGTCGAGCGTCGGCTGGTCGCGGATGGTCGGCGCGCGGGAGAACAGGGTCGGGTCGGCCGACAGGCGGTCGATGCGTTCCTGGAGGACTTCGACCTCCCGCATGGACTTGGTCACGTTGTCGAGGAGTTTCGGCTGCTGCTCGGCCACATGATTGAGCAGGTCGCGGTCGGTCAGCTCGTTGTGATAGACCTTTTGCAGTTTGAAGTTCGGACTGTTGTCGGCGTCTAGGAAGCGCGCAACCGGCGTGCTGTCGTAGAGCCCGGTGCGCGGGGGCGGGAAGTCTCCAAGCCCCGCCGCCCGGATCGTGGTCGCGATCTCGGTCTCGATCCGCGGCCGGGCCTCACCGAGGAACGCGCCGAGCGCCTTGGTCTCCGGGCGCGTCAGGGCGCCTGCGGCTGAGCCCAGCACGCCGCCAAGCAGGAAGGCGCCGATGACACTGGCCGCGCTCTCCTCCATCGTGCGCGTGCGCTGCGTGCTCTGGAGGATGCTTTCCTGCACGGCCGCGCCAGCCGCCGCCGAACCGCCCACGGTCAACAGGGAGCCCGCCGTGCGCAGGGCCGTGCCGCCCTTGGCCAGTGGCCCGGCGATCGGAATGAGGGTCGAGAGCGACGCCGCGCCGCCAGCCATGCTGGCCAGCCACTCGGGCAGGGGGCCGTCAGCCAGCGCCGCCTTCATGGCCCGCTCGCGCTCGATCTGGCTGCGGACGTGCGCCAGGCCGGCGTCGCTGTAGACATCGGTGAAGCGGTTGGAGTAGCCCTTCTCCTCGGGCGTCAGCTTGTCCTCGATCGTGTAGCTCCGCGCGGCCTCGGGGTCCTCGTAGGGGAGCCAGTAGTCGGGGGCCGGGGCGCTGGCCGCGATCGAACCGATGTCACTTTCCAGCGACCAGGCGGACGAGAGCTGCTTGGTCAGACGCTCATCGAGTGGGGCGGTCGGGGAGGGCGGCGCCAGCCGGCGCGTGACCTCCGGTGACAGGGTCACGTTCTCGTCATCGAGCGGCATCAGCGGTTCCCCTTCAGCTTCTTGCCTTCTTCTATCATGCGCCGGGCGCGGGCGTCAGCCGGCGCGTCGGGCACGGGCTTCTTCACTTCGAGGTCGAGTGCGCGGGCCTTTTCGTCCTTGGCCAGTCGAGCGGTTTCGGCTTCCGTGTACGCCGGGTTCTCCTTGAGCTGATCCGGGTTCGACGGCACGCGGTAGCGTAGCGGGCCGTTGTTGGTCGGCACGGGCTCGTAGATGTCGCCGCGCAGCACGCGGTACTGGTAGCTCGGCGGGCGGCCGTTGCGGATGTCGTCGACCGTCTTGGCGTCCGGCACGAGTTGCACGACCGGGGCGCCGCCCGCGTCCTTGCTGGGGTTCGGGGCGATGCCCAGCTTCGTGTTGATGGCGTCCAGCTCGGCCATGATGACCTTGGCCTTCTGGTCGGCCGACAGGTTGGGGAAGTTCATGTACTTCTCAGGCGGAAACGCCTGGATCGTCACCTTGCCTTGGCCTTGCATCCCCGTGTAGTTGGGTGCGATGCCGAACTCGTCGAAGCCGGGACCCTGCTCGCGCTGACGCGCGTCGGTAACGCCGATCATGGTCGGACCGTAGTCGTCGGACAGCTTCTTGTTGGCCAGTGCCTTGGCGCGCGTCTCATCGCCGCCCGTGGCCACCATGGCGTCCTTGAAGGTGCGTTCCCACACGCGGCCCATCTGCGCGCCGATCTCAGGCGTGGCCACGAAGGGGATATTGCGTTGGGCGAAGGTCGTGACCGCGGCCATCGCCTCGTTGGTCGGGTTGATCTTCTTCAGCTTCTCGGTGGCGACGGCCGTCAGATCGTTCTCGACCTGCAAGGTCATCTTGTCCTTGGGCATCTGCGTCTGCGCGGCTAGGGTGTAGGCTTCCTGCCGCGGCACCCCGTCCGCGATCAGGCGCTTGGCCTCCGCGCGGGTGCGGTTGACGACGCCCGTGTCGGACAGGGTGACGCCTGCGATCTTGCCGGGCGCCTTGGTTTCGATCTCGTCCATGGCCTCGGCGGCGTAGGAGACGGTGGCGGCCTGCTTCGGGTTCGTTATACGGTCTGCGTTGGCGATCAAGTTCGCCATCTGGCCGGGCAGGTAGCCCGAGCTAGAAGCCATTGTCGTCGCGAGCAGGATGCCCGCCGCTTTCTGCTCTGGCGTGCCGTTCATGGCGATCTGGCCGAAAGGGATGTTGCCGTACTGGTTGGCGAAGGCGCGATCGGCGTTCTCCTGGCTCGACAGCGTGCCGGTCGTCAACTCTTCGGCCGCCTTGGCGTTCTTCTGCGCGTCGATCTGATACCGCTGGTTCTCGTTGTTCCACGTCTTGACCGCCATCAAATGCTGCTCGGGCGACATGGCCCCCGCCGCCTTCATTTTGTCGAGGCGTTCGCGAGTGTTGGGGTCGATCGGCTTCCGGCCGTTGAACTGGTCTTCGATGTCGAGTAGGACGCTGGCGGCGTTGGCCGTGCGCGCACGATCGCCGTCCGCCCGTGCCTTGCTCTCCTTACCGTCGATGTAGCTCGACAGGCCGGTGACGACTTCCGTCTTCAGGTGTGGCGCCTGCGCCTTGAGCGCGTTCCGCGCCGCCCCGATGTTGCCCTTCTCGGCGTAGCCGATGACCTGGTTCTTGGCGAAGTCGTCCGCCGCGCCGCGCGACACGACCTCGAAGGCGACCGGGTCCATGCCGACCTTCAGCCGCTCCACGTCCGCCTGGAACTCCCCCATGTAGAGGTTGGCGTTCGTCGGGTCGTTCCTGATCTTGGCGTTGATCGCTTCCTTGGCGTCCGTGTAGGTGAGCTGGGCCTGCTTGTTGACGGCCGACTTGGTCTCCCCGATCGCGGCGATCTGCATGGCCGCGCCGTGGCGATCCATGCGCCGCGCCAGATCGTCGGCGACCGCCGTGCTCGTGATCCCGCCTTCCATGACACGCCGCTTGGCGTTGTCGGTGACGGCCTTGACCTGCGTCTGGTAGTCCTTGTCGAGCGGGTTGAGCGCGGCCATCTCAGCTTGCATGGCCACAGTGGCCTCGGTCTCCAGCCCGACCGCCTTAACGCTGTCGCGCTGAAGCTGGATGCCCTCGATCATTGCACTGAGCCCGGCGATGCCCGCGGCGAAATCCGTGGCACTGCGGTCGTTGAAGCCGGCCGTGCCGGGGTTGCCGGACGCCAGTTGCCGGGCGCGGTTGCCGGTGCTCTCGAATAGTCCGCCGGGGGCGGGCAGGGCGTTGCGACGCGGCGCCATTACTTCTTCGAGGCCTCCTTGTAGAGCGTGCCGAAGGACGGGAGGGAGCTGAACAGCCCCTTCATCATGGCCGAGTTGCCCTCATTCACGCCGCTCTTGAACGCCATGCTGCCCTTCTCGCGGAGCATCCGCTGCTTGGCTTCACTGTCTTGGATCAGCGTGGTGCGCTCGCGGGCGAAACCCTGCGCGAGGGACGACAGGTAGTCCTCGTCGCCCATGCCCTGACTGGCCGAAACCGCCCGGCTGCGCGACAGGATAGCGCCGCTCTCGCGCGTCTGCGCGTCAAGGTCGCGCGACAGGGCGATCGCTTCCTGTCGGGCCTGGAACTCATAGAAGTCCCGCTCGTACTGGCCCTTGTCCATCGCCTGGTTGGACGAAGAGGCGCCGCCTGCGATCGACCCGAAGGCCGACACGCCGGCCATGATGGCGGTGAAGGGATCATACAGCGCGCGCATACGTGTCATACCTGTCCCCCTTTTTAGTCCGTTTGAAGCCCATGAGCAAGGCCCAGCGGGCGGCGGTCGGGTCAAGGTTGTCCGTCGTCATCCACACCGGGTCGACGAGCTGGTCGAACCATACCAAGGCGTAGCGGGTGAGGCGGACCATGTGCCGGCGCATGTCGGCCGACAGCAACGCCCAGACTTCCCCCGTGCGCGTGACGCCTGCGAGCGCCATCGGCACGCCGTCGACATCCATGGTGAAGCTGAAAGGGTCTTCGGCCATGCGGTAGAGGAGGAGCGGGCGGGACAGAAGAAGCGGCAGGCGCGACCGGGTGCGCGGCGCCGGGTCGAGAAGATAGAAGTCGCTGACCCGCAAAGGGCGGAACTTGGTCATCCCTCGTTGACCTCGGCGCGCGGCGCGACGGCCAGCACAGTCAGCGGCAGTGGATCGTCGCTCTCGAAGTAGACACTGGGTTCGATCTCGAATGCCTGGTCGACACCGACCTCGACGGCTCCGGTGAACAGCGGCGTGGCGCGATCCATCGGCTGGTCGGCCTGCATCATAATGAGGTCGCGCAGGGGCAGAACCGTACCGTCGCCGACCGCGGTCTTGCCGCCGACCGAGTTGAGCACGTAGATGATTACCTGGTTGATGCCGGCCTTCTGGCCAAGATTGGCGCCAATCCGCGTCCCGCCGACGAACCGCTCGGTTTCGCCGAGGAACTTATAGGGCAAGCCGACCGAAACGATGCTCGACGGCCAGGCTAGGTCGATCGTGCCGTCCACCGCTACGGTGCGGCGCGGGTGTACCTTGCCGTCCGCGAGAACCGCAACCTCACGGCCGGCAAGGTGGTCGAGCCCGCCAACAGAAGTCTCTTCCTTGCGCGCGAGCGGCGCGTTCCAGTTCGTCGCAACCGCATTGCGGACCTCCGTCAGGTCCGCCCAGTCGGTGCCATCCACGCCGGTCAGCTCGTAGGTATCCGTGGTCACGTTAGCGATTGTCGCGGCCAGCATGTCCAGTTCCGCCGGCTCCTGCGGAACGCGATGGCGGATGCTGTCGCCATTCGAGAAGCCGTGGCCTGGACAGGTTATGACGACCGGGTTGGCCTTCGTAAAGCCGGTGATGAGTTTAGGGCTGTCGAGGCGCAGGCCGACATCGACGAAGTGCGCCTGGTCGAGCGCGGCCATGCGTTGGCGTACCGTCGCGCCCTGGCGGGGGAGCGTCGGGCGGTAGGGCGCGGCCATGTAGCAGACGTAGGTGGCCTCATCGTAGGTGGCGAGAAACCACAGCTCTTGCAACTTGTTGTCGGGGTTCACGATCGAGACCACATCCTCGACTACCACGTCTTCGCCGACGCGGTGAAGTGCAGCCGCGATGACTTTCTGGTCGGGCTCGTAGGTCAGGGACACCATACCGCCGTCGCCGTGGACGAGCCACACTGTTCGGTCTGGGGTCTCCTGGAAAGCCGAACGCAGCAACCCGCCGAGCCCGTTCTCGTCGAGGTCTGAGATGTCCTCCCCCAGGAGCAACAGGTTGCGCGAAGAGAAGTTGTCCTTGACCACGTCGTATTTCAACTCGAAGAACTCGCGCTTCGACTGGTGGGTGAACAGAATTTGGCTGTCGGTCTGGATCGGATTGAGGTAGGCCGAACCGCGCGTCGTGGCCGAGCGGACGACGGTATTGGTCGGCGTCATGACACCGTTATCGCTGGCGAACATGCGGAACTCGCCGCCGGCCGAGCCGACGATGATGTAGTTCGACATGGAAGCCATCCAGAGTACGGTCTGGAGGCGCTTGCCCTTCACGCGACGCACGATGGCTTTGTCGTCTTCGCCGATCGTCGGCGTCGAGCCGAAGTTCGTACCGCGATCGAAATTGTCGTAGTCATCCGACACGCTGCCGACGATCACGTCGGGGGACATGCGGGT
>Ga0209066_10001980_pt1 | contig 25923 bp, 23 predicted proteins | sample All_14_2_FD_187198 | JGI IMG/M metagenome (GOLD analysis project Ga0209066, IMG submission 187198) | Freshwater microbial communities in response to fracking from Pennsylvania, USA - Allegheny Zone_MetaG_DW_15 (SPAdes) (version 2) ...
CCGACCAGCAAAACCCATCAGGGACAGCGAGCAGGTCTCGCAGCGAAAGTCCGGATGTACGGGAGCAATCTTTACCTTCGCGTCGTCACCCAATGAGCGTTTGGCAAGAAGGGGGCGTCCATGTACGCTCGCCGGCAGGGAGAAGTTCCAGTCGCGATACAACCGGCGCGGATCGACCTTGCCGTGCCGCAACTGCTGGACCAGACGCGCCAAGCTGCGGGTGAAGAGCAACTCGCGCTCGACCTGGCGCTCAACCGTCAAGGCGCCCGGCGCCTGCTGCGCTTCACGGCGCAAGGCTTCCAGACCGAAATCCGCGGGATCCAGCCCATGATCGGCTGCCGCGCCGACTGCCTCGATCAAGCCCACCAAGGCCTCAGGTCGCATCCACACCGGACGGAAACCACGCTGCTGATAGAACAGCAGCACAACATCCTCAGGGGTTCGCTGTTCTGCAATCAAACGGCTTTCAAGCAAGGCCGGCAGCACACCTTCACTGGCACCACTCGCTGCAGCCTGCGTCATCGCCGCGACCTCGCCCCCCAGCGCCCATGCGGGCTGCGGACAGGCCAACCCCGCCAACGCAAGAACGGTCGCGGCCGTTACAACTGATTTGCGCAAATCGATCCCGAGTTCGGTTAGCATGCCGCCTTCAAGTGCTTGTATGGACTGAAGAATATTCATGATTGATCGTTCCCGCCACCCTGCCGCCACGCAGCGCCGCCTGTTTTTGAAGGGACTTTCCGCCCTGCCGCTGGCGCTGCCTTTCGCCTCTGCCCATGCCGCGACGGATCGCACCCTGGCTTTCCGCCACACGCATACCGACGAAAAACTCGACGCGCTGTATCGCAACCGTCGAGGCTATGTCGAACCCGCCCTGCAGCGCCTGAACTGGTTGTTTCGCGACTTTCGCACCGGCGAAGCCACCCATATGGACCCCAAACTGTACGACATCCTTCACACCCTGAGCGTGACGTGTGGCGGGGGCACCTTCGAAATCATCTCGGGCTATCGCTCGGCCAAAACCAACACCATGCTACGCCGCACAGGCGGAGGGGGAGTGGCCAAACGCAGCCTGCACATGGACGGCAAGGCCATCGACATCCGCCTGGTCGGTTGCGATACCGCGCGCCTGAGAGATGCAGCACTCGCACTCGGTGCGGGCGGCGTCGGCTATTACCCGGAATCGGACTTCCTGCACATCGACACGGGCCCGGTTCGTAGTTGGGGACCGAAGTCGGCCTGAGCGAGTCAATTCAGCGGGTCAACTCAGCAACACCAAGCTCCACACCACGGCCACATTGAGCAGCGCGATCAGCACGGCCGCACTGCCGATGTCTTTCGCACGCTTGGCCAGCAGGTGCTTCTCCAGCGAAATGCGGTCGACGGTGGCTTCGACCGCAGAGTTCAGCAACTCGACGATCAACACCAGCAACACGCTGCCGATCATCAACGCGCGCTCGACCGCGCTCTCCCCCAGCCACAGTGCCAGCGGAATCAGCAGCAGCGCCAGCAGCATTTCCTGGCGGAACGCATCCTCGTGACGATAGGCCGCGCGCAGGCCATCGAGCGAATAGTGAAAGGCGTTCCACACCCTGCGCAGGCCAGTCTTGCCTTTGAACGGGCTTTCCATCGATCGCGTCCGTGTTTGATCAAAGACCGCGATGATTGCACGAAAGCTGTTTCTTTCCGGTTGCAGCACAAGCGCTTTCGCCACACGCTGTCGCGGCGCACTGGACGGCGTCACGGACTCGTAATAGTGTGCGCTCCCGGCGCTTCAACCGCCTCCGGGCGGCACCGAGAACGACACCCTCCTCTCACTGGAACTCGAATCCGCTATGGCAAGCAAGATCGGACGCTTCGACATCCGGCGCGAACTCGGTCGCGGCGCACAAAGCGTCGTCTATTTGGCCTGGGATCCGCAGCTCGAACGCGAGGTGGCGGTCAAGACGCTGCATTTCTCTGCCCCCGAGCGCAAGGACAATGCTGCGCTGCTCGCCGAAGCCCGCGCCGTCAGCCGTTTGCGCCATCCTGGCATCGTGCCGGTGTTCGAGGCGGGCGAGGAGGACGGCGACCTGTACCTGGTGTTCGAATATGTGCCGGGTGAAAGCCTGGGCACCCTGATGCGGCGTCGTGGGGCGCTACCTGCGCCGGAAGCGGCACAGCTGATGCTGAGCATCCTCACCGCGCTGGCCGCTGCACACGCTGAAGGCATCGTTCACCGCGACCTCAAGCCGAGCAATGTGCTGCTCGACGCCCGCGGCGAACCCCGCGTGATGGATTTCGGCATCGCCCGCAGAGTCGATGACGCCAAAGCGGGCCAAGGCCTGTCGGGCACACCGGGCTACATGGCTCCGGAATACATCCGAGCGCGCGAAGTCGGCCCGGCAAACGACGTATTTGCCGCCGGCGTGATCTTGATCGAGATGCTCAGCGGTACGCGCCTGATACGCGAACGCGACCCACGCGTGGCCATGGAACGCACGGCGACAACCCCGGTCGGCCTGCCCACCGATGGCGTGGCGATCGATGACACCCTGGGGGCGATTGCCCTGCGCGCCGCGGCCTTCGAACCGGCTGCGCGCTTTCAGACCGCCGATGAATTCCGTATCGCGCTCGAAGCCTGGTTGAACCCGGACGATGAAGTCGCACAACAGCAGCTACGTGGCGGAGCCGTCGACTTCCTGCTGCGACGGATGCGCCACCGCGGCGACTTTCCAGCCTTGTCCGAATCGGTCGTCGCAATCAACCGCATCGCCACCAGCGAGTCAGAAACCATCGGCACGCTGTCGAATCTGATCCTGCGCGATTTTTCCCTCACCAACAAACTGCTGCGACTGGTCAATTCAGCACACTACCGCCCCGCGGGCGGCGGCCAGATCAGTACCGTGTCGCGCGCGGTGATCGTGCTCGGTTTCGACACGGTGCGAAACATCGCCATCACCGTGCTGCTGTTCGAGCATCTGCAAAACAAAACCCACGCCAAGCAATTGCGCGAGGAATTTCTGCGTGCCTGCCTGGCCGGCCTGCTCGCGCGCGAACTGGCCGCGCACCTGCGTAGCCGTGACCTCGAGCAGGCCTACATCTGCTCGGTGTTTCACAATCTGGGGCGACTACTGTCACAGTTCTACTTTCCCGAAGAAAGCGAGGACATTCGCCGCTTGATGCAGCAACGCGGCTGCCGCGAAGACGTGGCGGCCCTGCGGGTGCTGGGGGTCAGCTTCGAAGACCTGGGCATCGGCCTGGCACGCAGCTGGGGCTTTCCGTCCTTGATCCTCGAAAGCATGCGCAAGCTGCCCGAGGGGACGATCCGCAAGCCCGCCACCCAGGAAGAACGCCTGCGCACCCTGTCGGCCTGTGCCAACGAATACTGCGACGCCATTGCCGAGTTGCCGCCCGCCGAGCGGGACAAGGCACTGAAGACGATCGCCAGCCGTTTCGCGGATGTCGTCCCGCTCACGCCCACTGCGTTGCGGGATGTGATGGAAACCGCAATCGACGAAGCCGCCTCCTTCACCCAGGTGATCAAGGTCAACCTCAGCCAGACCCGCCTGGGGCGTCAGTTGGCGGCCTACGTCGGCCACGAGACCGACACGCACACACACAACGAGGAACCCGGCTCGATGCCGACCGGTGCCGTGCTCGAGCAGAAACTCATCGCCGAACCTGCTCCTGCCGGGCAAAAACCCGCTGATGCCCAAGCCTTGCTCAGCTCGGGCATCCAGGACATCAGCAACACGCTGGTCGAAGAGTTCAAGCTCAACGACGTGTTGCGCATCATCCTCGAAACGATGTACCGCGCGATGGGCTTCAAGCGCGTGCTACTGTGCGTGCGTGATGCACGCAACAATGCGATGAGCGGTCGCTTCGGCTTCGGCCCGGGCGCCACCGAACTGGCCAAGCATCTGCACTTCAGCCTTGCCGCGCAACCCGACAATGTGTTCAACGTCGCTACGGCCAAAGGCGTCGACATCCTGATTTCGGACATCGACGACCCCAAAATCGCCACACGCGTCCCCGCGTGGTATCGCAAATCGGTACCGTCTCGCACTTTCGTGCTCTTTCCACTGACGATCAAAGGCCGCCCGGTGGCAATGATCTACGCCGACAAGGACCATGCCGGCGAAATCGAGATCAGCGAGCAGGAGCTGGCGCTGCTGCGAACGCTGCGCAACCAGGCCGTGCTGGCGATCAAACAGGCGGGCTGAGCGCGCGGCCCCTACTCAGGCGGGGTCCAGACGCAGCACACGTCCTTCACTTTCGTCCAGCAGCCACAGGTGGCCGTCCGGTCCCTGGCGCACATCGCGGATGCGCTTGCCCAGTTCCAGGCGCTCTTCGTGCACCACCTTGTCACCATCCAGCACCAGGCGTGACAGCAACTGGAACTTCAACGCCCCAACGAAGAGATTGCCTTTCCACTGCGGGAACACGTCGCCGGTGTAAAAGGCCATGCCTGATGGGGCGATCGATGGCGTCCATTGCTTGAGCGGCGCTTCGACATCGGCGCGGGCGGAGCCTTCGCCGATTCGGGTCCCGACAATGTACTCACGCCCGTAAGTAATCACCGGCCAGCCATAGTTGCGGCCCGGCAACACCCGGTTGACTTCGTCGCCCCCCTGCGGCCCGTGTTCGTGCGCCCACAGCTCGCCCGTCAGCGGATGCAGCGCCGCGCCCTGCACATTGCGATGACCGTGGGACCACACTTCCGGCCGCGCACTCGCCTGACCCACAAGTGGATTGTCGGCCGGCACGCTGCCGTCCAGCGCAATACGCACGATCTTGCCGATGTGGCTGTCCAGCGCCTGAGCCCGGTCACGCGCATGGAAGCGGTCGCCCAGCGTCACGAACAGACGTCCCTCGCGATCGAACACCAACCGCGAACCCCAGTGATGACCACCCGAAGGATCCTCGTTCTGGCTGAAAATGATTCGCACGTCCTCGAGCTTCATCGCTTCAAGATCCAGCCGGGCGCGGGCCACCGCAGTGCGCGCGCCCGCGGCCGTCGGCTGGGCGAACGAAAATACGAGGGTCCGGTCATCCTTGAACTGCGGACTCAAGGCAACATCCAGCAGGCCGCCCTGTCCACGCGCATGCACGGCCGGTACGCCGTCCAGGGGCGCCGACACAGTGCCATCGGTACCGACCAGGCGCATGCGTCCGGGCCGCTCGGTCACCAACAAACGTCCGTCCGGCAGAAAAGCCATCGACCACGGCGTTTCCAGCCCACGCGCCACCTCGACGATGCGGACGGCACCCGCCTCGGATTGCAACACCGGATCCGCCGCGCCACTCGACACCGAAACCAGCGCAAGGACTGCGAACGTCACTGCCAACATACCGCCACGCAAACCGTTCATCCTTCCTCCTCCCCGTTGAGGTGCTTTACTCATTCGCTTCGGACTCACCATGCCTTCATCCGTTCGCACAATTGTTCGTCTGTTGTTCATTGCAGCCCTCATTGCGGTGTTCTGGCTCGCCCTGATGCCGGCGCCAGAATTGGCCAAACTCGTTTCATGGCAAGACAAGATCGAACACGCGGTGTTGTTTGCCGCCCTGGCACTCATGGCGATCGCCGGTTGGCCTCGGCATCCCGGCCGCATTGCTGTCAGCCTGCTGCTGTACGGCGCCGCGATGGAGGTCGCCCAAAGCCAGACGGGCTATCGCTTTGGTGATCCCTACGATTGGCTGGCCGATGCAGTCGGACTGTTGGTACTGGTGCCGTTTGCTTTGCGCAGAACGCACCTGAAGCCTTGACGTTCCATTCCGAAACCCGCGTGCTGAGCACACCCGCGAATGCTGAAGATACTTTGCCGCTCGTCAGCGCGGATGCCTGTTGATATCATCGCGGCCTTTCAATTCAAGCGTTTGCGTGTCGAACGCTGACGAGCCGCGCCATGACCCAGCCCCGCTACACCCTCGAACTGCTCGCCCCGGCCAAGACTGCCGATTTCGGCATCGAAGCCATCAACCACGGCGCGGACGCGGTGTACATCGGCGGTCCGGCCTTCGGTGCGCGCTCCTCCGCGGACAACACGGTCCAGGACATCGCCCGCTTGGTAGAGCATGCCCACCGCTACCACGCCGAGGTCTTCGTCGCCACCAACACCATCCTCTTCGACCACGAGATCGAGCCCGCGCGCACGCTGATCTGGCAACTGTACGACGCAGGGGTCGATGCCCTGATCGTGCAGGACATGGGTCTGCTCGAACTCGATCTACCACCGATCCAGCTCCACGCCAGCACCCAGACCGACATCCGCGACGCGAGCAAGGCACGCTTCCTGCAGGACGTGGGCTTTTCGCAGATCGTGCTGGCGCGCGAGCTGTCGCTGAACGACGTGAAGAAGATCGCCGCGGCGACCACCTGCCAGCTCGAATACTTCGTGCACGGTGCGCTGTGCGTGGCGTTCTCCGGCCAGTGCTACATCAGCCACGCCCACACCGGGCGCAGCGCCAACCGCGGCGAATGCTCGCAGGCCTGTCGCCTGCCTTACGACCTCAAGGACAAGGACGGCAACACCATCGCCAGCCAGCAGCACATGCTGTCGATGAAGGACAACAACCAGAGCGCCAACCTGCGCGCACTGGCCGCGGCCGGCGTGAGTTCGTTCAAGATCGAGGGCCGCTACAAGGACCTCTCCTACGTCAAGAACATCACGGCGCATTACCGCACGCTGATCGACGACATCATCGAACACCCGGACGCCGACGGCCCGCACTACCGCCGCGCCTCCAGCGGACGCACCACTTTCCTGTTCGCGCCGCAGGCGGAAAAAACCTTCAACCGGGGCTACACCGACTACTTCGCCAACGAGCGCCAGCACGGCATCGAAGCCTTCGAGTCGCCCAAGTTCGTCGGCGAGCCGATCGGCCGCATCACCAGGATCGACACCAAGGGCCGCAAGTTCTTCGACATCGAGCGTACCGCCCCCATCCACAACGCCGACGGCCTGACCTGGTACACGCCGAAGGGCGAACTCACCGGGCTGCGCGTGAATCGCGCGGAGGCCAACGGCGGCGGCGAAGGCATCGATCGGATCTTCCCGTCCGACCCCTTGCCTACCGACCTCGTGCCCGGCACGTCCGTGTTCCGCAACCACGATCACGAGTTCGAACGCGCGCTGGAGAAGAAGTCCGCCGAGCGCCGCATCCGCGTCGATGCGCGCTTCGAGACCACCGACGACGGCTTCGCGCTGACGCTGAGCGACGAAGACGGCATCCACGCCACCGCCACGCTCGCCGCTGCCTTCGAGCCCGCGCAGAACACCGAGCGCGCACAGGCTACGCTGCGCGAGCACATCGCCAAGCTGGGCAACACCCTGTTCACCCTGGGCGAACTCACGCTCGACCTGCCCGCGGCCCCCTTCCTGCCTGCCAGCCAGCTCAACGCCCTGCGCCGCGAAGCGGTCGACAAGCTCGAAGCCGCTCGGCTTGCCGCCTATCCGCGCCCGCCGCGCGCCGCTCCGGTCGAGCCCCCGGTGCCCTATCCGCAGGACGCGCTCAGCTACCTCGCCAACGTGCTCAACGACAAGGCGCGCGCCTTTTACGCCAAGCACGGCGTCAGCCTCATCGACGCCGCTTTCGAGGAAAACCAGGAGACCGACGACGTCTCGCTGATGATCACCAAACACTGCCTGCGCTACAGCTTCAACCTGTGTCCCAAGGAAGTGAAGGGCATCCGCCCCGACCCGATGCAACTGGTGAATGGCAACGAAACCCTAACCCTGCGCTTCGACTGCAAGCGCTGCGAGATGCATGTGGTGGGCGCGATGAAGCCGCACATCGCCAAGATGCGCGATGCCGTGGTGGCGCAGAAGGTGAGTTTTGTGCCGCGCGCGGCCGTGCGAGGCTGAACACCGGTAGGCAAAACTGCCCTACATCCGTGACCGACATCACAAGCAGACGCTAATACTGCCAATGACGGGCTCAACACGCGCAGAAGTTGACCGTAAATGGAAACAGGAACAGCACATTCGTTCCGGTATCTTCGAGGCAGATCATGGACACCCAATCGCTCATCGTCGTCAACGGCCTACGCCCAATCACGGCGCAACATGACCACGGCAGTGTGGAACGGTCGATTCACCACGTCATCGAAGCCGGCTACCGCGTCGGCCGTGCGGTGCGCATCGGCCATGTCACAGGCAATGTGATCGGCTACAACATCTCGAACACGGGTCGGTTCAGCGGCAGCGTCTATCCCTTGCTGGTCGAGACGGCCTACGGAATCACCAAATGCAGCATGCAGGAAGTCAGCCCCGCCTGAGGCATTTGGGCCGTCTTCCGCATATCCGCTCTGCGCCCTTCGCGGGCGCCAATGAAGTCAGCGGCGGGCTGCTGCCTGACAGACCGCCGCGGTAAACAGGACATCTGTGGAAGAGTTCAGTGCCGTTTCCACCGAATCTTGCACCACACCGATGATGAAGCCGATCGCCACGACCTGCATCGCAACATCAGTCGGAATGCCAAACAGGTTACAGGCCATCGGAATCAGCAGCAAGGAGCCGCCTGCCACGCCGGACGCACCGCAAGCTCCCAGGGCTGAAACGATCGAAAGCAGCAGGGCGGTGGGCAGGTCGATCACGATGCCCAGCGTATGGGCAGCGGCCAGGCTCATCACCGCGATGGTGATCGCCGCTCCGGCCATATTGATCGTCGCGCCCAGCGGAATCGAGATGGCGTAGGTGTCTTCGTGCAGGTCGAGGCGGCGACACAGTTCCAGATTGACCGGGATGTTGGCTGCAGAACTGCGGGTAAAGAACGCAGTCAGCCCGCTCTCGCGTACGCAGGTGAAGACCAGCGGAAACGGGTTGCGCCTCGTTTTCCAGAACACCAACAGTGGATTGAGCACAAAAGCCACGAACAGCATGCTACCGACGATCACCAGTAGCAGGCGACCATAGCCCAGCAAGGCGCCGAGCCCTGATTCGGTCAGCGTGGCACCGACCAGGCCGAAGATGCCGAAGGGCGCGAAGCGGATGACGATGCGTACGATCCTCGACACCGCCTCGGCGAGATCGCTCAGCATCGCCCGCGTACCCGGGCTGCCGTGCCGCAGCGCTGCACCCAGGCCGATTGCCCACGCCAGAATACCGATGAAATTGGCCTCCATCAGCGCACGCACCGGGTTGGAAACCGCATTCAGAAGCACGTTCTTGAGGACGCCGACGATACCGCCCGGCGGCGTGCCAGCAACCTGCGGTGCGTCGAGCACCAGCGTCGTCGGGAAGGCGAAGCTGGCCAGCACCGCGACCAGCGCAGCTCCGAAGGTGCCGATCAGGTACAGCACCAGCACCGGGCGAATGTGCGTATCGGTTCCATGGCGATGCCCTGCCACCGCAGCAGCGACCAGGACGAAAACCAGCACCGGCGCTACAGCCTTGAGCGCGGCAATAAAAATGTCGCCCAGTAGCGCACTCGAGCGCGCGACATCGGGCGCGAGCAGTGCAACGGCGATACCGCAAACGAGACCGATCGCGATCTGCACCACGAGGCTGGTTTCGGACAACAAACGAAAAACGGGGTTGGGCAGGCGGGTGGAAGTCATGATCTGAACATTGAAAAGCGCCCTCGGCCGCCATCGACACAGGCAGCCTGGTTGGACGCCGTATGGGAACGGAGAGTCGGGAACGGGGCCTCAGCGCAGCGGGATCGACAACGATGTCGGTACCGGCACCGCGGTCACGTTGTTCTGCGGACTACCTTCGATCAGCTTGTCGCTGTAAACGAGATAGACCAGGGTATTGCGCTTCGCGTCGACCATCCGAACGATGCGCACCTTCTTGAACAGGAGGGAGGCGCTCTGCGAAAACACCTCCTCCTGCTCTTTCAGCGGCCCGGTGAAGGAAATCTCCCCCACCTGACGGCACGCCACCGACGCATCCGACGTATCCTCGGCCAGGCCAAGCGTGCCCTTGATGCCGCCGGTGCGGGCGCGCGAAACATAACATGCCACACCCTTCACACGGGGGTCGTCGAAGGCCTCGACCACCACCTGGTGGTTGCGACCGATGAACTTGAAGGCGGTGTCGACCGCACCCACGGTTTCGGCCTGCACGAACGACGGCAGACACAAGACGACACCCAAAGCACACAAAAGACTCTTTTTCACTACAGGTTTTCCTTGGATAGCCAAGGCACGAGTATCGCAGCCGCACCCGCTAAGACGCTATCGCAACGGTGACACGCACGCGCCCCTGAACACAGCACGACGCCTTCAACGTGCGCCTTCCGCGCTCCCCTTCAGCATCGTCGAAGCGGGCGTCAGGCGCTCGTAGAGCTTCACCGCGGTATCGACATGGCGCAACAGCCGGTCGGCCTCAGCGACCACGGCGCGGGCGTGCTGGCCGTGCTGGGTGCGTGACAAGTCGGGGGCAAGCGTGCGTGTGAATTTCTGCCACTGGCTGGACACCTCCTGCAGCTGTGCAAGCAACTCGGGCAATTTGCGTCCGCTGTGACGCAACTCGTCGAGGTTGCGCTCGAACTCGACCATCGCAGCCTCAATTTCGCTCTGGATACGCTCAGGCGCCGCCACCCAGCCACGCAGCAGAAAGAGCTTGCAGATTCGCTGCGACAACATGCGGTTGCGCCCCGCCACATTGACGTAGTGCGCATCCGGCAGGGCAAACACCTGTTCAGCGGCAGCGGTGAGCCTATCGGCGGTGTCGAGCAGCGTCTCGCTCGCCGAGAACACCCATTCGGCGCGGGCAGGCGACGCCCCCTCCTCGGCCAGTGCCGCCCGGAAGTCGGGCCAGGCCTCAATCAGCGTCTGCAAGGGAACGGCGAGGCTGTCGGGCAAACCGAGCGTACCGAGCCGTGCCAGCGCACGCTCAAGTTCCGATTCCAGCCGACGCAGGCGCACGCCGGCCTTCTCAGCCGCGATGCCCGCAGCAATCAAGGCCCAGGATACGGCCATGCGCTGCGACAACATCCTGAATCGACCACACAGATTGACCAGTGCGCCGGGGCTGATGCCAGCCAGCAGTTCGCGCTGCGCCTTGGCCCCACGACCAAAGCGCAGGCGCTGGGTGGACGTACCCGTTTCGGTGTCGAGCAGCGCGGCATGCTGGATGTGCACCTTGCGGCCTTCCACCACCAGCAGCCCCTGATCGCTCAACTGGCGCAGGCTGCGCGAGAAGGACTCGGGGGTCATGCCGATGCGGGCAGCGATGGTTTTCTTGCTCGCCTTGAGCACCACGGTCGTTTCACCCGCCAGGCCAAGCGCGCCACCGGCTTGCTCGAGCAGGTAATCGAGGATGCGCTGGGCACCCGTGGCGCCGGAATGGTGTCCGGTGACGTCGAATTCGATCGCACACTGACGCGCGGCCAAGGCCTGCACCACCCGCCAGCTCAGCGCCGGATGCTGCTGGATGACCGCGCGCAGGCGACGGATGTCGATGGCGACGACGATGCTGTGGGCCAACACCCTGCACGATGCGCCGTAGTGCGTGCGGCCCAGGAGCTCGCCCAGCGCCAGCACCTGTGGCGCCTGAGCCAGCTCGAGAACTTTCTCGTTGCCGGTGGGCAGCAGGTGCTCGCGCGCGGCACTGCCACTGGCCAGCACGAAAGCCTCGCGGATTGCGTCCTCGGCCCGATACAGCACATGCTGCGCATTCACCTCGACCACCCGGCTGCCGATAACCAGTTCATCCAGCACCGCAGCCGGCAGCCCGGCAAACAGCGGCTCGGCCGCCAGCAGCTTACGTTGCGCCCAATGGGCATCCCTCGTTGGGGCGATCACTTGAACGACACCTCTGAATGTTTCCGCAAGGCGACATGCTAAGCAATCCGGGGTGGGGGCCGAAACCCCCGCCCCCGAGGGCTTCGTGTCTGCCTCAATACACGTCGTGCTGCGTGTTATGCACGTTGAACTTGCCGGTCGGCGTGATCAGGCGGGGATCACGGATCACGGCCTTCAGCTTGCGCGTCTTGTCATCGACCACGACGATGGCCGATTCCTGGTCCGCACCGTTCCACACCGAGAACCACACCTCGTCGCCGGCCTTGTTGTATTCCGGCTGCACGACGCGCTTCGGACCGTCCTTGATGCCCGACCACTCGCCGATCGGAATCAGCGCGTAGCCCTTGTCGATGTTGTCGATGTCCCACACCGCAACCGACTGGCTGACGTTGGCCTCCGGGTTCAGCGTGGTGTCGACCCACAGGTTCTTCGACTTCGGATGCGTCTTCAGAAACAGCGAACCGCCGCCCAGGCCTTTCAGCGTGCGGACCACCTTCCAGGCATTGTCCGGATGCTTGACCGGGTCGGTACCGATGAGCGAGATCGTCTCGTCACCCAGGTGGCCGGTGGCCCACACCGGGCCGTACTGCGGATCGACGAAGTTGGCGCCACGTCCCGGGTGCGGCACCTTGCCGACGCTGACCAGCTTCTCGAGCTTGCCTTCCTTGGTGTCGATGACCGCGATCTTGTCCGAGGCATTGGCCGCGTCCATGAAATAGCGGTGGGTCGATTCAAAGCCGCCGTCGTGCAGGAAAGGCGCCGCTTCGATCATCTTGACCTTGAGGTTCTCGAGGTCGCGGTAGTCCACCGAGTACACCATGCCGGTTTCCTTCACGTTGACGAAGAATTCCGGATTGAAGTGTGACGCCACGATCGCGGCCACGCGCGGCTCGGGGTGGTAGTCCTGCGTGCCGACCACCATGCCGCGGGTCGACACGATCTTGCGCGGCTGCAGGGTGTCGCCGTCCATGATCACGAACTGGGGCGGCCAGTAGGTGCCGGCGATGGCGTACTTGTCTTCCCAACCCTTGGCCTTGGAGCTTTCCACCGAACGCGCCTCGAGACCGACCTTGATCTCGGCGACGGTATCGGGCTTCTCCATCCACAGGTCGATCAGATTGATCTTGGCGTCGCGGCCGATCACGAACAGATAGCGCCCGGACGCCGACATGCGCGAGATATGCACCGCGTAGCCGGTCTCGAGAATGCTGACAATCTGCTTGCTGTCACCGTCGATCAGCGCGATCTTGCCCGCGTCGCGCAGCGTCACTGAGAACAGGTTTTCCAGCTTGAGGTCGTTCATCTTCTTCGTCGGCCGTTTGTCGACCGGGATGACCACCTTCCACGAGGCTTCCATTTCCTTCAGGCCATACTCGGGCGGCGCCGGCGGCGTCTGCTGGATGTAACGCGCCATCAGATCGACTTCGTCATCGGTCAGCACACCGGACGTGCCCCAGTTGGGCATGCCGCCGGGCGATCCATATTTGATGAAGACCTTGAGATATTCCAGGCCTTTCTCCAGCGTGATGTCGGGTGTCAGCGCCTTGCCGGTCGCACCCTTGCGCAGCACACCATGGCAGCCAGCACAACGTTCGAAGAAGATCCGTTTCGCCTTCTCGAACTCCGGCTCGGACATCCGCGGCGCCAGCGGGTTGATGTCGTGGTGCATCGGCACCTCGGCCATCGGCGAACCACCGGCCTGGTATTCCTTCATCGCTGCATCGCCGTGCCCGGCGGGCGCCTCGGCAAAAGCAAGTTGGCAGGCCAGTGCAAGCGTGGACACGGCCAGCACGCGAAAACGCTTGAAAGCTCCTGAATTCATGACCCCTCTCCTGTCTGAAACCGAAATTGGTGGCGCAATTTCGCAAGCAGGAAAATCGCCGCTTTGATACGAATCAAGATCGTCGAAAGACCCCGATTGCGTACGGGTTTCAGGCCGGAGCGGGCTTGACTGCGGATAAGGCTTACAAAAAATCAGGGCGAATGAGCAGCTTGAAGGGGTGCAGCAAAAGCCGACAAACCGGGGCTTTCAGACCGGTCAGCGGCCTGTGCAGCGAGCTCACCAATGCGGCGGAATCTCGTCCTCCGGCCGGTTGGGCGCACCGGGCTGGATGGTTTTGACCTGCTGCGCAAGCTGACGCACCTGCTCGCGCAGCAGGTCGAGTTCCTGCTGCTGGCGCCACACGGTGCGGTTCAATTCGTCGAGCTGATCCTCGGCCGACATCATCTTGGTTTCGAGCAGTTCGAGGCGGTCTTCCATGGTCGGTCCGAACGGAGTTGAGGGGCGCGATTCTAGCCGGCGTCGACCTTGGCGTGCCGGGCAAGCGCCCATTCGACGTGTTCGCGGACCATCGCCGACGGATGGTCGGCACGGGATTGCAGCGCTGCAAGCACGTCTGGCGACGTAGGCGCATTGCCCAGCGCCACCGCGATGTTGCGCAACCAGCGCTCATGCCCAATACGGTAGATCGGGCTGCCGGCAGTGCGTTGGCTGAAGTCCGCCTCGCTCCACGCGAACAACTCGACCAGCCCTGCGCTGTCCAGGCCGTGCCGCGGCGCGAAGTCGCCCTCTGCCGTCAGACGTGCGAAGCGGTTCCACGGACAGGCCAACTGGCAGTCGTCGCAACCGTAGATGCGATTGCCAAGCAGCGGGCGCAGCGCCTCGGGAATCGCCTCCTTGAGCTCGATCGTCAGATAGGAAATGCAACGCCGCGCATCCACGTGATAGGGCGCAACGATGGCGCCGGTCGGGCAGGTGTCGATGCAGGCGGTGCAGCGGCCGCAATGGGATTCGAGCGGCGCATCGACCGGCAGCGGCAGATCGGTAAAGATTTCGCCCAGAAAGAAATACGAGCCCGCGTTGCGATCGAGCAACAGCGTGTGCTTGCCACGCCAGCCCAAGCCGTTGCGACTGGCCAGCTCGACCTCCAGTACCGGCGCGGAGTCGGTAAACACGCGAAAGGCGTGAGGCACCTCGGCTGCAATACGCTCGGCCAGCTTCTGCAGGCGATTGCGCAACACCTTGTGGTAATCGCGCCCCAGGGCGTAACGCGACACGTAGGCGCGCTCAGGATCAGCCAGATTGGCCTCGGCGTCGGCCGCATCGGGCCAATAATCGAGCCGCGCGCTGATGACACGCCGCGTGCCCGGAACCAGTTCAGCCGGACGGGCGCGCTTCATGCCGTGGCGCAACATATAATCCATCTCGCCATGAAATCCGGCGTCCAGCCAGGCAGCCAAGCCAGGTTCAGCGTCGCTCAGGTCGATGTCGGCGACGCCAATGGCCCCGAAACCCAAGTCGGACGCCCACTGGCGGATGCGCAGCAGTAACGCGGCGCCATCGACACCCCCGCCAGCCGCCTCCACCGGGCCATTTACCGCAGCTTCGCCTGCCCTGTTTTCAGCCATTTACGAGAGAGTCCCATGATCGAGTTGCTCAACGCCGCGGATGATAACGGCGCCCGCCTGCGCGCGCACTTGCCCACAGAATCGGACACCGAGGCCCTTGGTGCGGCACTGGCCTCGGTGCTGCATCCGGGCCTGAAAATCTGGCTGCAAGGCAACCTGGGCATGGGCAAGACCACGCTCACCCGCGGGGTGCTGCGCGCACTGGGTCACGAGGGCAAGGTGAAGAGCCCCACTTACACCTTGATTGAACCTTACGTAGTTTCTAGATTAGACTTATATCACTTTGATTTTTATCGCTTCAATTCGCCCGAAGAGTATCTGGACGCAGGGCTGGACGAATATTTCGCCGACCAGGGCGTGTGCATCGTGGAATGGCCGGACAAGGCCATGCCCTATTTGCCCCCGCCGGACATCGAAATTCAGCTCGAGACGCAGGATACGGGGCGGTTTGTGGAGATTGACGGAACGACGGATGCGGGGCGGACATGCGTGATCGAACTGGTGAAAGCATTGCGGGGCGCGGACCCGGCGCCCGATCCGAACTGAATGCCGAGGGCGAGCGCGGCCTCGATCGTCGCGGCCTGCTGAAGTTTGCCGGGGCCACGCTGGCCCTGATGGTCAGCCCGGTCGGCTTCGCCGCGCCGGCCAGCCTGCTGGCCGTGCGGGTATGGCCGTCACAGGAATATACCCGCATCACACTCGAGGGCTCGACCACCCTGCGCTTCAGCCACATGCTGGTGCAGGATCCCGACCGCCTTGTCGTTGACCTCGAAGGCGTGCAGCTCGACAGCGTACTGCAGTCGTTGCCGTCCAAGGTCCTGGAATCCGACCCCTACATTCGCCTGATTCGTGCCGGGCAGAATCGGCCCGGCGTGGTACGCGTCGTGATCGAACTCAAGGCACCGATCAACCCGCAAGTATTCACGCTCGCCCCGGTTGGCAACTACGGTCACCGCCTGGTGCTCGACCTGCATCCCAACGAGGAACACGATCCGCTGCTGGCGCTGATCATGAAAGACTCGCCGATGGACGCCGCTGCAGGCGACACTGGCCAGGACAACGCTCAGGCCAATGTGTCGCCCAATGAGAACGCGCCGCAGGACGCGCCGACCGCGCACACTACCGCACGCCGCACCGACCCGAACGTCAAGCGTCTCTTTACGGTCGTGCTCGACCCCGGTCACGGTGGCGAGGACCCGGGCGCCATCGGTGCAGCGGGCAGCTACGAGAAGAACGTCACCCTGTCGATTGCCCGTCGCCTGAAGCGCAAGATCGACGCCGAACCCAATCTGCGCGCCGTGCTGACCCGAGATGGCGACTATTTCGTGCCGCTCGGCCAGCGCGTCACTCGTGCCCGCCGTGTGCGTGCCGATCTGTTCGTCTCGATCCACGCAGACGCCTTCGTCAAGCCCGAAGCCAATGGCAGTTCGGTCTACGTGCTGTCCGAACGCGGCGCAACCAGTACCGCGGCACGTTGGCTCGCGCAAAAGGAAAACGACGCCGACCTCGTCGGTGGCGTCAATCTCGCGCGTCAGGACGGTCACATCGCCCGAACGCTGCTCGACCTGTCGCAAACAGCCACGATCAACGACAGCCTCAAGTTGGGCCGTGCCATGCTGGGCGAAATCGGTGGCATCAACCGCCTGCACAAATCCGACGTCGAACAGGCTGGCTTCGCCGTCTTGAAGGCGCCGGACATTCCTTCGGTACTGGTCGAGACGGCCTTCATCAGCAACCCGCAGGAAGAGCGCCGCCTCAATGACGAGGCCTATCAGGAAAAAATGGCCAACGCCCTGATGCGCGGCATCAAGCGCTACTTCGAGACCAATCCGCCCGCTGGCCCGACCCGCGTTGCCAGCATGGGTTGACGGCTGACCACTCGCACACACCAAGCGTCCCACGCAGCCGGTGCCAAGCCCGCACGGCTACGCTTTGCCGTTATAATTGCCGCTTTTTTCAGGCGCTTATGCGGGTTTTTCGCGGAATTCCCGAGCGTGCCGACACCGCTACTGTGCTCACCATCGGTAATTTCGACGGTGTGCATCTCGGTCACCAGGCATTGCTCAAGCTGCTTACCGACAAGGCCCGTTCGCTCGGCCTGCCGGCGGTCGTGCTCACCTTCGAGCCGCATCCGCGCGAGTATTTCAGCCCCATCGACGCCCCCGCCCGCCTCGCTTCGCTGCGTGAAAAGCTGTTGCTGCTCGATGCCGCGGGCGTCGATCGCACCTATGTCTGCCGCTTCGACGCCCGTTTCGCTGCACAGCCGGCGCAAGCCTTCATCGACGACACACTCGTTCGTGGCCTCGCGGTGCGCCACCTCTTCATTGGTGACGATTTCTGCTTCGGCGCCCGCCGCCAAGGCGATTTCGCCATGTTGCAAACCGCCGGTGAGCAACACGGTTTCGGCGTCGAATCGATGCCCACGCTCAGCGTGCAGAACGAACGCGTGTCCAGTTCTGCCGTACGCGAAGCACTGGCTGATGACGATTTGTCCCACGCCGCGCGCCTGCTCGGCCGCCCCTACAGCATCGCCGGACGCGTCAGCCATGGCGACAAGATTGGCCGCCAACTGGGCTTCCCGACCGCCAACATCCAGATGAAGCACCGCCGTCCGGCGCTGACCGGCGTATATGCGGTCAGCGTCGAAGGCCTGGCGGGGCAGCGCATCGCCGGTGTCGCCAACATCGGCGTACGCCCGACCGCAACATCCAGCGGCCGCGCTCGCCTCGAAGTGCATCTCTTCGACTGGACGGAAAGCTGCTACGGCGCTCACATCCGCGTGCATTTCCTGCACAAGCTGCGTGCCGAGCGAAAATTCGAATCGCTCGACGCCCTGCGCGCCCAGATCGCGCTTGACGCCGAGACTGCACGCCAGTGGTTTGCCGACAACCCCGACCGCCTTCAGGCCTGAACCGCCCGAACCCGACGAATCTACACGACTGACGTTTCCGCCATGGCCGACTACCGCAAGACGCTCAACCTGCCCGACACCCCCTTCCCGATGCGCGGCGACCTGCCCAAGCGCGAGCCGAACTGGATCGCCGACTGGCAGCAACGCAAGCTCTACCAGCGCATCCGCAAGGCCAGCGCCGGCCGGCCCAAGTTCGTGCTGCACGACGGCCCGCCCTACGCCAACGGCAGCCTGCACATCGGCCACGCGCTGAACAAGATCCTCAAGGACATCATCGTGCGCTCGAAGACGCTCGCCGGCTTCGACGCGCCCTACGTGCCGGGCTGGGACTGCCACGGCCTGCCGATCGAGCACAAGGTCGAGGTCACGCACGGCAAGAACCTGCCTGCTGATAGGGTGCGCGAGCTGTGCCGCGCCTACGCTGCCGAGCAGATCGAGATCCAGAAGGCCGACTTCATCCGTTTGGGCGTGCTCGGCGACTGGGACAATCCCTACCGCACGATGGACTTCGCCAACGAGGCCAACGAGATCCGCGCGCTGGCCGAGATGACCAAGAATGGTTACGTGTTCAAGGGCTTGAAGCCGGTGAACTGGTGCTTCGACTGCGGCTCGGCACTGGCCGAGGCAGAGGTCGAATACGCCGACAAGCAGTCGCCGACCATCGACGTCGCCTTCCCGGTCTCTTCTGATCACGCGGATAAGCTTGCCGCCGCCTTCGGTCTGGCAAAGCTCGACAAGCCCGCCGCCGCGGTGATCTGGACCACCACACCGTGGACCATCCCCGCCAACCAGGCGCTCAACGCCCATCCCGAGTTCGATTACGCGCTTGTGGACGTGGGCTCGCGCCTGCTCGTGCTGGCCAAGGACCTCGTCGAGTCCGCGCTGCAGCGCTACCAGCTCGAGGGCACGATCGTTGCCACCGCCAAGGGCGTCGCGCTGGATCGCATCGCGTTCCGCCACCCCTTTTTCGATCGCGTCTCGCCGGTTTACCTGGCCGACTACGTCGGCATCGACGCCGGCACGGGCATCGTGCATTCGGCCCCCGCGCACGGTGTGGACGACTTCAACTCGTGGCGTGCCTACGGCCGCAGCAACGAGGAAATCCTGTCGCTGGTCATGGGCGGCGGCGAGTACGTGCCCGACCTGCCCTTCTTCGGCGGCATGAACATCTGGAAGGCCAATGCCGCCATCGTCGACAAGCTCGCCGAGGTCGGCGCCATGCTGTCGCACGGCAAGATCACCCACAGCTACATGCACTGCTGGCGCCACAAGACGCCGCTGGTCTATCGCGCCACCGCGCAGTGGTTCGTCGGCATGGACAAGATCGCCGCGGACGGATCCACCCTGCGCGAGCGCGCGCTGCGCGCCGTGGAGGCCACCAAGTTCTACCCCGGCTGGGGCCAGGCGCGCCTGCACGCGATGATCGCCAACCGTCCCGACTGGTGCATCTCGCGCCAGCGCAACTGGGGCGTGCCAATCCCCTTCTTCCTGCACAAGGAAACCGGCGAGTTGCATCCACGCACCGTCGAGCTGATGGAAGAAGTCGCGCTGCGCGTGGAGCAGGAAGGCATCGAGGCCTGGTTCAAGCTCGACGCAGCCGAGCTGCTGGGCGCCGAGGCTGCGCAATACGAGAAGATCAGCGACACGCTCGACGTCTGGTTCGACTCCGGCACCACGCACAAGCACGTGCTGCGCGGCTCGCACAACGACGGCCATCCGGAAGGCCCGCGCGCCGACATGTACCTGGAAGGCTCGGACCAGCACCGTGGCTGGTTCCACTCCTCGCTGCTGACCGGCTGCGCGATCGACGGCCACGCGCCCTATCGCAGCCTGCTCACCCACGGCTTCGCGGTCGACGGTGCGGGCCGCAAGATGAGCAAGTCGCTCGGCAACGTGGTCGTGCCGCAGGAGGTCACCGGCAAGCTCGGCGCCGAGATCCTGCGCCTGTGGGTCGCGTCCACCGATTACTCGGGCGAGCTGTCGATCTCCAAGGAGATTCTCGACCGCGTGGTCGAGGTCTATCGCCGCGTGCGCAACACGCTGCGCTTCCTGCTCGCCAACACCGCCGACTTCGACATCGCCAAGGACGCGGTGCCGCTCGAGCAGTGGATGGACCTCGACCGCTACGCGCTCGCCTTCACTCGCCAACTGGCGCAGCAGGCCGAGGCCGACTACGCGAAGATGGAGTTCCACCGCATCGTGCAGGCGCTGCAGGTGTTCTGCGCGGAGGACCTGGGCGCCTTCTACCTCGACATCCTCAAGGACCGCCTGTACACCACCGCTGCCGGCAGCCTGCCGCGCCGCGCGGCGCAGACTGCGCTGTGGCACATCACGCAGACGCTGTTGAAGCTGATGGCGCCGATCCTGTCCTTCACCGCCGAGGAGGCCTGGACCCTCCTCAACCCGACCAAGGCCGGCGAAGAGCCCGACAGCGTGATGCTGCACACCTTCCATGCCCTGCCGGCACAGGAAGGCGAAGCCGGCCTGATGGCACGCTGGGACATCATCCGCGCAGTGCGCTCGGAAGGCCTGAAAGTAATCGAGGCCTTGCGCACCGAAGGCAAGGTCGGCGCCTCGCTGCAGGCGGAGCTGAGCCTGGCCCTGACGGCCGACAAATTCGACGCGATGGCCAGCCTGGGCGAAGACCTGCGCTTCGTCACCATGACCTCGACGGCGACGCTAAGCAAGGTCGCCGCGGCGGAGGACGAGCGGATTGTCGCGACGCCAAGTGCCACTCAAAAATGCGAGCGCTGCTGGCATTACGTCGAATCCGTGGGTAGCGACGCTGAACATCCGACCTTGTGCGGACGCTGCGTGAGCAACCTGTTTGGCGACGGCGAGACCCGCGCCCATGCCTGACGTGTTGCCTGCCATGCACAAAACCTCGTCGCGTCCGGCGCTGGCCGCAATGGCGCCGTGGGTCGCGCTGGCCATCGTGGTTGCCGTGCTCGATCAAGTCAGCAAGCAGTGGGTGCTCGACAGCCTGCATTACGGTCAGGTCGTCCCCGTCACCGGGTTCTTCGACCTGGTGCTGGTGTTCAACCCGGGCGCAGCCTTCAGCTTCCTTGCCGACCATGACGGCTGGCAACGCTGGTTCTTCACCGGGCTGGCGACCGTGATCTGTGGCTGGCTGCTGGCCCTGACCTGGCAGCACCGCGACGAGAAGCTGTTGCCGACCGCCTTCGCCATGATCATCGGCGGTGCTGTCGGCAATGTGTATGACCGCCTCGTGCATGGTGCAGTGGTCGACTTCCTGCACTTCCATTACGCCGGCTATAGCTGGCCAGCGTTCAATTTGGCCGACTCGGCCATCACCGTCGGCGTGGTGCTGATGCTGTGGGGACAACTCCGCCACGACCGCCGCCCGACCCCGGAGAAACCCTCTTGAGCCAGATCGTCGAAGCCTCCAGCCTGGTCACGCTGCACTACCGCATCTCGCTGCCGAACGGCCAGCCGCTGATCAGCACTTTCAACGCCACGCCGGCGACCTTGCAACTGGGCGCGGGCGAAATGCTGCCCGCGATGGAACAGCTGATGATCGGCCTCACACCCGGTACGCACCACGTATTTGAACTGGAAGCGGAACAGGCTTTCGGCCCGCACCGCCCGGAGCTGATGGAGCGCGTCAAGCGCGAACACATGCCGGATGAAGAGATCGAAGCGATGAGCATCATGGAGTTCACCGCGCCCGATGGTTCGCGCTACTCCGGCCTGGTGCGCGAGATCGACGATCAGTCCGCGCTGATCGACTTCAACCACCCGCTCGCCGGCAAATCCATCCGCTTCGAGGTGGAAGTGATCGGCGTGTCGTAAGCCCGGCGCCCCACAGAGACAGAACATGAGCAACAAGGAAATCCTGCTGGCCAACCCGCGCGGCTTCTGCGCCGGCGTCGAACGTGCGATCGAGATCGTCGAACGCGCGCTGCAACGCTTCGGCGCGCCGATTTATGTGCGCCACGAAGTCGTGCATAACAAGTTCGTCGTCGATGATTTGCGCAACAAGGGGGCGATTTTCGTCGAAGAGCTCGACGAGGTTCCGGCCGGCAACACGGTGATCTTCTCCGCCCACGGCGTATCGCTGGCGGTGCGCGATGAAGCGGAGAAACGCGGCTTGCGTGTATTCGACGCCACCTGCCCGCTGGTGACCAAGGTGCACATCGAGGTCGGCCGCATGCGCGAGCAGGGACGCGAGATCATCATGATCGGCCACAAGGGGCACCCTGAGGTCGAAGGCACGATGGGCCAGGTGCAGACGGGCATCCATCTGGTCGAAACGCCCGACGACGTGGCCGCGCTGCAGGTGGCGAATCCCGATCTGCTCGCTTACGTCACCCAGACGACCTTGTCGGTGGATGACGCCGCCACGATCGTCGACGCATTGCGCGCACGCTTCCCCAACATCGTTGGGCCGAAGAAGGACGATATCTGCTACGCCACGCAGAACCGTCAGGACGCGGTGAAGTTCATGACGCCGCACGCCGATGTGGTGTTTGTGGTGGGGTCGAAGAACAGCTCGAACTCCAACCGCCTGCGCGAAGTGGCGGAATTGCGCGGCGTCCCGGCTTATCTGGTGGACAACGCAGCGGGCATCGATCCGGCATGGGTCGAAGGCAAGCGCCGCGTCGGCGTCACTGCGGGAGCCTCGGCGCCGGAGGTGCTGGTCGAGGAAGTGATCACGCGGCTCAAGGCACTGAGCGGCGGCTCGGTGCGCAACCTCGACGGCGTGCCGGAGAAAGTGACCTTTCCGTTGCCGAAGGAACTGCAGGACGTTCGCTGATTGCAGCCTTCGTGTCGGGTGCACTGGAACGCATCTTGGTTCCCGACGCTAAAAACGAAGAACCCTCGCGAGCAGGCGCCGCGAGGGTTCTTCATCATGTACCCAGCGATTCAGACCTTAGCCGCCGATGTGCGGCTCCATGATCCGCCGGTAGAACTCGTGGAAGTGCTGCATGCCGTCCTCGAACGGCGACTGGTACGGACCGACCTCGTTGCGGCCTTCCTTGTATAGCGCTAACCGTCCGCGATCCATGCGCTCGCCGATGTCGTCATCCTCGATCGCGGTTTCCATGTAGGCCGCCTGTTCGGCTTCGACGAACTCACGCTCGAACTCGACGATGTCTTCCGGGTAATAGAACTCGACAACGTTGGTCGTCTTGTTCACATCGGTCGGGATCAGGGTGCTCACCACCAGCACATGCGGATACCACTCCACCATGATGTTGGGGTAGTAGGTGAGCCAGATTGCGCCGTGCTCGGGCTTCTTCTCGCCGTAGTACTCGAGCACCGCCTTGTGCCATTTGGCGTAGGTGGCCGAGCCCGGCTTGGCGAGCGAAGTAATGCCCACCTGCTGCACCGAATACCAATCACCGAACTGCCAGCTCAGGTCGTCGCAGGTCACGAAGTTGCCCAGGCCCGGGTGGAAGGGCACGACGTGGTAATCCTCGAGATAGACCTCGATGAAGGTCTTCCAGTTGTAGTTGCACTGGTGGATCTCGACGCGGTCGAGCTTGTAGCCGGAGAAATCCAGCTCGGTCCCGACCTTCATGCCCGCCAAGTCGGCATTGGCCGAACGCGGCCCCTTGAATAGCAGGCCGTGCCAGTTTTCCAGCACATCGCGCTTCAGACCCAGGCAAGGTTTTTCGGCGAAATGCGGGGCCCCGATCAGATCGCCCTGCTGGTTGTAAGTCCAGCGGTGCACGGGGCATACGACGTGCTCGGTTGTGCCACTGCCTTGCAGCATGATGGCCTGGCGGTGGCGGCAGACATTGGACAGCTGATGAATGCCCGCGTCAGTGCGAAACAGCAGCTTGGAATGATCGAGCCATTCGAGCGAACGGTAGTTGCCGACCTCAGGCACCATCAGCTCATGGCCGACGTACCCCGGACCGGCATCGAAGAGGAGCTTCTTCTCCTGTTCGAACACCTTCTCGTCGAAGTACCACGATACAGGCAGTTGAGAAACGGCCTGGGCCAGTTGAGCTTTGGAAGCGATGTCGGTCATCCCCGAACCCCCCTTGCGGACAAGAAATCCGGAAAAATAAACGGGTTAGTGTATGTCACCCTCTGTTTGACCGCCAGACCTGCGATCGGTTATTTTCCCGCTTTTGCCGCGCAGATATTCATCCATGCCAAAGTCGGCGCCCTCTCCCAAGTCCTTCGAAGCCGCGGTTTCCGAGCTCGAGACCATCGTGCAGGAAATGGAATCCGGCAAGCTCCCGCTCGAAGATGCGCTCGCACGCTACCAGCGCGGCATCAGTTTGCTACGTTACTGTCAAGGCACCCTAGCCGACGCCGAACAGCGCATCAAGATCCTCGAAGGCGATGCGCTGGTGGACTTCAACGCCGAAGGAAAAGACCTATGAGTGCGTCGCCGTCGTTCAAGACCTGGATGAGCCAGATCCAACTGCGCACCGAATCTGCGCTCGAAGCCCTGCTGCCGAATGCCGATATCGCACCGCAGCGTCTGCACGAAGCCATGCGCTATGCCGTGCTGGGCGGCGGCAAGCGGGTGCGGCCCTTACTGGCTCACGCCGCCGGCGAACTGGCGAATGCGCCCGCCGAACGGCTTGATCGCATCGCCTGTGCGGTCGAACTGATTCACGCTTATTCGCTGGTGCACGACGACATGCCCTGCATGGACGATGACGTGCTGCGCCGCGGCAAACCGACCGTGCATGTCGAATACGACGAGGCCACAGCCCTGCTGGTAGGCGATGCGCTGCAGACGCTTGCCTTTCAGGCACTGGCAGATGCGCAGACGGCGGATGATCCGACAACACAACTCGGAATGGTGAGCCTGCTCGCATCCGCATCAGGCTCGCGCGGCATGGCCGGCGGCCAAGCGATTGACCTCGCCTCTGTCGGACTACAACTCAGCCGCGAAGCGCTGGAGTTCATGCACATCCACAAGACCGGCGCCCTGATTCGGGCCTCGGTACTGCTGGGTGCGCGAGCCGGACGCGGCCTGGATGCCGACGCAATGGGACGGCTCGACCACTACGCCAAGGTCGTCGGCCTGTTATTTCAGGTCGTGGATGACATCCTGGACGCCGAAGCCGATACCGCCACACTGGGTAAAACCGCCGGCAAGGACGCCGACAACGACAAGCCGACCTACGTCAGTCTGCTCGGTCTTTCCGACGCCAAGCGTCTGGCAGAAGACATGCTGAGCGACGCGCGTGCGACACTATCGCCTTTCGGCACCGCCGCCGCGCGCCTGGAAGCCCTGGCCGACTACATCGTGCATCGCGCTTTCTAAGCCTACACCGGCGCTGACTGCCGCCCACGAACACCATCGATTCTGTACCGGACCGCTCATGTCCTACCCCACTCTGGAACGCATCAGCTCCCCCAGCGATCTGCGCGCGCTTGACCGCCGTGATCTGGACGCGCTTGCCCATGAACTGCGTGCCTTCCTGATCGAGTCGGTCTCCAAGACCGGCGGTCACCTGTCGTCCAATCTCGGCACCGTCGAACTGACCCTCGCCCTGCATCGCGTGTTCGACACACCGCACGACCGCATCGTATGGGACGTCGGACATCAAACCTACGGCCACAAGATCCTCACCGGCCGTCGCGAGGCGATGAGCGGCCTGCGGCACTGGGGCGGCATCTCCGGCTTTCCGCGGCGTTGCGAGAGCGAATACGACACCTTCGGCACCGCGCATTCATCGACGTCGATCTCGGCCGCACTCGGCATGGCCGTCGCCGCCCGTGCCCGCAAGGAAGACCGCCACGCCATCGCCGTGATCGGCGATGGCGCAATGTCGGCCGGCATGGCCTTCGAGGCCCTCAACAACGCGGGCGACATCGAGGACATCAACCTGCTGGTGATCCTGAACGACAACGAGATGTCCATCTCGCCGCC
>Ga0209066_10001981_pt1 | contig 25920 bp, 22 predicted proteins | sample All_14_2_FD_187198 | JGI IMG/M metagenome (GOLD analysis project Ga0209066, IMG submission 187198) | Freshwater microbial communities in response to fracking from Pennsylvania, USA - Allegheny Zone_MetaG_DW_15 (SPAdes) (version 2) ...
TATTTACATAATATAAAAAGAAAAAGCAAGGAAAACCACGAAAAAAGCGGGGCGGGGGGCGTTACTGTTTCTTGGTTCTCACCGTAATAAGCGCTGAAATGATGCCGTGGAAGGTGGCCGCTTCCTGCGATGTCATGCGCGTGCGCGCAAACAGGGCATTGAGGTTGCGTACCAGCGTGGGCCGCATATCAGGCGCGCGGAAAAACCCGCCATTATCCATTTCAGTTTCAAGGCGCCCGACAACACCGGCAATTTCATCGGCACTGGCAACAGCTGAATCGCCGGTCAGCAATTGTTGCGGGGCGGTTACGTCGGCGGCGGTAAACCATTCATAAGATACAACCAGCACCGCCATTGCGATATTGAGCGATGTAAAACCATCATTCAGCGGAATGGTGATGACGCCGTTGGCCAGCGCGATATCTTCATTGATAAGCCCCGTACGTTCGGCCCCGAACAAGATGCCGCATTGCCCGTTATGTTGCTCGGCCCGCAGGGCAGCGGCGGCACTGCGCGGCGTAAATACTTCTTTCACAAGGTCGCGCGGGCGGGCGGTTGTGGCCAGCACATAGGTGCAATCGGCAATCGCCTCGGCGGTGCTTGAATACACACGCGCAACAACGCCCTTTTCAAGCGCACCTGCCGATGACGCGTTGGCCTGTACCGATGGCCACCCGTCACGCGGGTTCACAAGCCGCAGGTCGGTCAGGCCGCAATTCAGCATCGCGCGGGCGCACATGCCGATGTTTTCGCCCAGCTGCGGGTTGACGAGGATGATGGCGGGTGTTTGTATCATGCCCGCGTTTTAAGGGTTTTCAGCCCCAAGTTAAAGGAACATTTTATGCGTATCTGGATCGTAACAGTCGGTGAGCCAAGCCCCGTTGACGGCGTGGCCGTCCGTTTGCATCGCGCGGGCCTGCTATCGCGCTATATGCACCAGCGCGGGCATGAGGTCGTATCGTTTAACGGCACAATCGAACATAGCGCCCGCCGCCAGCGTTTTGAAGAGACGACCGTGACGAAGGGTGACGACGGCATGGCACAGGTGTTTTTGCATGGCCGTATCTACCAGCGCAATATTTCGCCCGCGCGCATCGGCAACAACCGCGATGTCGGCAAATCGTTCACGGCAGTATCGGCCAAGCTTGAAAAACCGGATGTGATCGTGTGCTCATACCCACCGATCGAACTGGCCTATGCCGTCAGCAAATATGCCAAAGCCAACAACATTCCCTACGTGCTGGATCTGCGCGATATGTGGCCTGACATCATTGCCGATGTAGCACCTAAGCTGCTACGCCCGCTGGCGCGCCTTGCCATGTTCCGCTGGTTCTCGCAGGCACGTACAGCAAGCAGGCTTGCAACAGGGCTTGTAGGTATTTCGCGCCCGTTCCTTGACTGGGGTTTGGGCATGGCCAAGCGTAAGGCAGGTGTGAACGACCGCGTGTTCCATCTGGCGAACGACCCTGATGCCGCCGCCCCTGATGAATTGGCAAAGGCCGAAGCCTTCTGGGATGCGGCAGGTGTCACGCCCGATAAATTCATTTTGCTTTTTTCCGGCATGTATAGCGCGCGGCACGATTTTGAAACCGTTATCAACGGTGCACATTTGTTGCCGGATGATTTGAAGGCCAATATCCGCATCGTGTTCTGCGGGAAGGGCGAGGCCGAGGAAAAGATGAAAGCGGCCGCCAACAGCGCACCTTACATTGTGTTCGCGGGCTGGCGAAACCTCGCCGATATCCAGACATTGTGCAAACGCGCCAAAGGTGGGCTTCTGCCATACCCTTCCACGCAGGATTTCATGATTTCGTACCCAAACAAGGTGGGTGAGTATTTGTCGGCTGGCCTGCCCATTATCACCAGCCTGAAGGGCGAAATTACAAAGCTGATCGGCGATGAAAATTGCGGCGTGCTTTACACGGAAGGTGATGCGAAATCATTCGCCAACGCCGTGATGCAATTAATCCGCACGCCCGATAGTTTGAAAGTGATGTCGAACGCGGCCTTCGGTGTATATGCCCGCGCTTTCAACCCGAAACAGATATACGCCGATTACGCGGCCTACATTGAGGGTTTCAGGAAATCATAAGCTTTTGCAAAGCCGATGCTATCCGGGGGCAGGCTTCCATATGCATGTCGTAATCCAGCGGCTCGTGGTGTGTTAGCGCTGTATATTTGCCGGCGCGGTTGTTGCTCAGATGCATAAGGTTGCCTTCGTGCATTTTATATAGATAGGCATTCACACTGATATCCGTTTGAGGGAACCAGTCATCCAGAAACCGGCGTACGTTGCGTTCCATGAATACAGGAATGGCTTTTTCAATAGCAGCCTGAACATCGCCTGCAATCATGTCGTCCTTGAACATTTTGTTTGCCAGTGGCAGCAATGCTTTCTGGAATAGTTTTTGCCAGCCTAAACGCAATGGGTCGTTGACCGGTTCGCTGGCCAGCAGTTTGGCACCGGCGCAGCCCGTGTGCCCCAGAAACACATATTCGTTTAAGTCCGGCTGATGTTCCATGGCCATTGCCAGTTCAGGCATCCATGTCAGGCGTGCAAGCGGCGTACCGTATTCGGCCCAAAGTCCGCCCATGCTGGTGCTTACAAAGGCGTCGGAAGCGTTTTCGGTGCTTGTAAGGCCGAATACATGCGTGGGGATAGCGCGGGAATCCATGCAGCCGCCAAAAAAGCGATGCACATCATGGCGGTCTTCCGGCTCGGGGTTCAGTAAATGCCGGCGTTTTTCATAGCGGGCGTGAAGGTCTGTGTTTCCATCCTTCGTGAACGACCCGGTTTGCGGGTCACGCACCCAGCACAGGAAATCCCTCTGGGTATCGTAAAGCCCTGCATGGACCGTAATACCGGCCTCGGGGAAGTATGTGTCAACAAAGGTCTGGATCTCGCGCTGTGCAAAAACGGGAACGGCACGTTCTATTTTATCGTGCAGCTCCTTTTTTGTATCGGAAGGGCCAAAAAGTTCGGTTGCAAGGTCAACAACGGGTTGGTGCTCGCGGTGCCAGTCATCCATGATGAGATGGTCTGACGTTGAAGGCTCTGCCAGATGCCGGACGCTCGGTGTGCCTGTCTGGCCCAGATAAACGACTTCCTTGATGGAGCCGGTGCTCATGGCGGTTGCCAGTTCGGGCATCCATGTATGCCGTGCCAGAAAGCTGTCGCAGGCACCCATCAGGCCGTCAACGCGCGCGGCTGAAAAAGCCTCTGTCGGGTGGACACCAAATACGGGGAAGGTGCCGATGCCTTCAAAACGGGGGCCGAAAAATACACGGGGTGGTTTTTGGCCGTGGACGATTGCCTGCGGCAGGCAATGGGTGCTGTTACTCTCGCAGGTACCACATTTATATTCGGCTTCACGGAATTTGTTAAAGCGTGCGACGAGGTCGCCCTTGTTAAAGCATGTACTGCACATATTACCGGCCTATCCTTTTTGGTTTTCTTGGTAGCCTTGATGCGGAGCTAGTCCCCTATTACCGCTTCGGGGTGGATAATATGCAGCTTTATCCAACCTAATCTTGATATTTGTCAAAATTATTCGCGTTATGGATACTATTTGCGCGGTGCAGCAATGTGCGAATTGCATGGCTTGCAATGGAAGGTATGCAATTGAATGGCAACTGGTTCTTTTATTGCGCAAAAGACTTCGGGTAACAAAAAGCCCGACATTGCTGTCGGGCTCTTGTGTGGTTCGTCGCGTGGGCGGGAAGGTTTGGTAAGCAAACCGACCAGATCAATAATTGATTAACGCGAGTAGAATTCGATAACCAGGTTGGGTTCCATCTGCGTGGCGTAAGGCACTTCGTCCTTTTTCGGTGTGCGGATGAATTTGCCTTTTTTGGCTTTTGCATCGACTTCGACGTAATCAGGCAAGTCGCGCTCGGCGCTTTCCATGGCCATCTGAATATGGGCCATGTTGGCGGCTTTTGGTGCGAGGCTAATTTCATCACCTTCCGATACTTGGTAGGAAGCGATGGTGACGCGTTTGCCGTTCACCAGAATGTGACCGTGTGAAACATACTGACGGGCAGCGAATGGTGTGGCCGCAAATTTCATGCGGTAAACAACCGCATCCAGACGGCGCTCGAGCAGGCCGATCAACTGGTCGGAGCTGTCACCGCGCAGGCGCAGAGCTTCTTGGTAGTAGCGGCGGAAAGCGCGTTCGCCGATGTTGGCGTAATAGCCTTTGAGTTTCTGTTTCGCCATCAACTGCTTGCCGTAGTCCGACAGTTTACGGTTCTTTTGTGGGCCGTGTTGGCCAGGACCGTATTCGCGTTTGTTGATGGGGGATTTGGGGCGACCCCAGACGTTGACGCCTAAGCGGCGGTCAAGTTTATGCTTAGATTCAGGGCGTTTATCGCTCATGGTTCATTTCCTTTTTGTTGTCCCGCTAAGTCCCCAGTTAAGGGGCGGGTGACCGGCCAATCCGGCTCCGCGTTCACAGGAATGGCGTGTTTATAAGGATTTTAACGCCAATGTCAAACAAAACTGGCCGTTATTTGCTCGAAGGCGCGTCTTTAACCTGTTCGGCCGCAAAATCAGGCGTAGCAGCCTGCCGCTTCGCATATTGGTATTCAGCCAGAAAAACCAGATAAACCAGCAACATATAAATAGCGATGAGCTTCCACTGGCGGGGGATTTTGGGCATTTGGGGTTACTTCCGGCTAAAAGGGCTAACCCTTGATAAACGGGATGCAGCAGTATGTAAAAGCCCTATTTGAAGTGCGAAAATATGCCACAACTATTGAGGGAAATCAAGACTGGTTTTACCCCGCGTTCTTTGCTTTTGTACCCACAGTCATTTTTCAAAAAAAAGCTGGGGAGCATATTATGAACATCTATTTCAAAGCACCGAACGATACATCCTTTCAAGGGAACTGCATTCGCAGGGACGGAACATACACCAACACGACTGGTACGGCTTATCTGACTGCGGGAACATTCACGACCGCACAAGGCGGTACGGTAGTGGTAGAGGCCGATGGTGATTTCACCTACACCGCGCCCTCAACAAGTTACACAGGGCAGGACTATTTTGATGCAACGTGGGGCACCTATGTTTTTCGTACCACATTGCTGGTCAACCTGCCTGATAACAGCACAATTTCCGACAGCGCCTATCTTTACCATGGCAGCGAGGGCGCCGAAACGATTACCGGCGATTCAACGGACAATAGCTTTCTGTTGCGCGGCGGGAATGATGTTGTGTATGGCGGCAATGGCGCGGAAGGAATAGAAGGCGGGAGTGGCAACGACACGCTCAATGGTGGCTCCGGCAACGATTATCTTCAGGGCGGTACAGGCATTGATGTTCTTAATGGTGGCGATGGTAATGACCATATCTGGGGTTACAGTGCTTACGATGAAACCACGGACGATAACATCGTCAATGGCGGTGATGGCAACGACGAGATTTTTAGCGGTGGCCTAATTCATGGTGATGCCGGTAACGACCAGGTCACTGGCGGCACAGGCGATGACACCGTTTATGGAGATGACGGTGATGATTCTCTTTTTACTTACGATGGAAATGACGTCATTTTTGGAGGAGCGGGAGTCGATGTCATCGATGGCGAAATAGGTAACGATTATATCGAAGATTTCTCGAATAATGCTTATCAGTATTTACGGGGTGGTGAGGGGAACGATATTGTGAAAGGCCATGGCCAACTCACAGGTGGCTGGGGCAACGACATCATCGTCGGGTCCGATCTGCCGAATGGCTGGGATAGCGTTTCGGACTATATCTTTGGTAATCAGGGCAATGACATCATCTTCGGCATGGGCGGCAATGACTGCATTTATGGCGGGGCCGGCATGGATCTGATTTTTGGCGGCGAGGGGAATGATGTTATTTTTGCCTATGATACTTCCGGTTTTGGGGGCAGCTATGGCAGCCAAAACGATTATCTAGAGGGTGGTGATGGCACTGACGCGCTGTATGGCGGTGATGGCGATGACACACTCATTCTAGATGCTGGCGGTGATACAGCTCGAGGCGATGCCAGTTCTAACGTAGGATACGATAAGTTTATCGTAAAGGAATCGGCCTTCGGAAATGGTCTCTCCCATATTAGCGGGCTTATAAGGTCGCAGGATACTTTGGATTTAAGCTCATTGCTGGGGGCGTATAGGCCAGGGATTGATGACATTAATGACTTCGTCCAAATGTATAGAAAAATGTCAGCCAGCTACGATGGGATGGCTTTTGCCGTCGATCGCGAAGGCACAGGCAGCAACTTCACTGATGTTGTTGTGCTCGATAGTTCTATCTGGTCGGGCGAGACAATTTCTAACCTGATTAGCACGGGAACCTTGATTGTAACGCCGCCAGCAGCTGACCCGCTCACTGATATCACGCATAAATTCTTCTCGGCGTTGAATGACACGCCGATGGAAGGCAACGTGCTGGCAACGGATGGTGTTAATACCCATGCCACAGGTTCGGCCACTTTGGTTGCGGGCACTTACGCCACAATGCAGGGCGGCCGTATCACAATCGAGGCCGATGGCGATTTCGTTTACACGGCACCAACCGGCTACACGGGGTCTGACCTTTTCACCTACACCACAACATCGGACGCGACCTATTTTGTAGGCCTATCCGTTGAATCCGCAATCAGCGGTACGGCGACTGATGACCGGATATTCGGCAACCCTGATAACGATACATTGAGTGGCGGTAGCGGGGCCGACTTGGTTTACGGCCGTGCCGGTGACGACACCATCAGCGGCGGCACAGGCAATGACACGCTTTATGGTGACGGCGGGGCCGACACCATCAGCGGCGGGAGTGGTAACGATGTGATTACCGATACTAGCGCCGATGCAAACGTCATCAATGGCAATGATGGTAACGACACCATTACAGGCCGTGGTCTTATCCATGGCAATAACGGGAATGATACCATCACGGGCAGTGCCGGGACCGATACGATTTATGGCGATGATAATGTTGACGTAATCTCTGCCGGCGCAGGCAATGACGTGCTGTATGGCGGCGAAAGCAATGACACGCTTGATGGCGGGGCTGACGCCGATACGATTTATGGCGGAGCAGGCAACGACAGTATCATCGCGGGCGATGGCAATGATTACATCGAAACCGGTAACGGGGCTGATTACGTAACCGCAGGGGCGGGGGCCGATACGATCCTGGTTGGCGGTGCTGGCAGCGACACCATTGATGTGGGTTACAACGCTTTGAGCAATGACGGCGTTGATACCGTTATTATTGACAAAACGGCTTACGATAACGGTGTGGCCACGGTTGCGTCGTTTGACGCTACGGGCGATAAGCTCGACCTCAGCCGCCTGCTGGACAATTACGACCCCAATACGGATGACATTGCCGACTTCATCAGCAAAACCGTTGATGGTACTGGCACGCTATTCGCAGTCGATATCAATGGCGGCGGCGATTATGTCGATGTCGCGATGCTGACCGGCCGTTTCCTGACGGACAGTCTGGCAACTTTAGTTACGAACGGTGTTCTTATAGCCAAAACGCCGCCATCCGTGCCGATAGCCGAAGCTGATGCATTCCTGATCAGCAATCAAAACACGCTGGCAGGTAACGTGCTGGTCAATAACGGCAACGGGGCCGACCACGACCCCGACAGCCATACGCTTTCGGTCGTGGCTGCAACATTGACAACCTCTCATGGTGCCTCGGTGACCATCAATACCGATGGCACTTTCACCTACGCGCCCATCAGCACCTATGTAGGCACGGATTCATTCAACTACACGCTTAAAGATAGCACCAATGCAGTTGATGCAGGTTTGGTAACAATCACCGTTGTTGAAAACCAGACACCCGTGGCCGCAGATGACGACTTCACGACCAATGAAGACACGCCATTGAACGGCAACCTGCTGGATGACAACGGCAACGGTACCGATTTTGACCCTGATAACGATACACTTACGGTGACTTCAGGCATTTTTGCCACCGCGCATGGCTCCGTGACGATCGAAGCTGATGGCGATTTCACCTACACGGCCAATGCCAACTACCACGGGTCCGACAGCTTCGAATACACCATCAACGACCCCGAGGCTGGCGATGATACCGCCACCGTTAATATCACGGTTGATGCGGTCAACGATGCGCCCGTGGGGTATGACGATGCGAAATCCACCGATGAAGACACGGCTGCCACAGGCAACCTGTTGTCCGATAACGGCAGCGGTGCGGATTCCGATGTCGATGGCGATACGTTGGCGGTAACCGGTGCCGCCTTCGCAACGGCCCATGGCTACGTCACCATTACAACCAACGGTAATTACGCCTATACGCCCGTTGCCAATTACAACGGCACCGACAGCTTCGATTACACGGTGAATGACGGGCATGGCGGTTCGGATACGGCCACCATGTCGCTGACCATCAACGCGGTCAACGACGCCCCGAGCCTGACCAATAACGGCGGCAGTGTTGATCAGGATGCCGTGCTGACGCTCACTCTGGCAATGTTAAGTGCGTCTGATGTCGATAACTCGGCCTCGCAACTGAGCTTCGGTATCGAGGCGCTGGCCACCCACGGCACATTGGAATTGGACAATGTGGCGATGACGACCAGCACCAGCTTCACGAAGCAGGATATTATCGATGGTAAGGTCACCTACACGCCTGACGAAAACTATGTCGGGTCCGATGATTTCTCGTTCATCGCGACCGATGGCACCAACGACCTGACCGAAACCAGCTTCGACATAACGGTCAACACCACGGGCAGCACATTCACGGGCACGTCAGGGGCCGATACGCTGAGTGGTGGTTCGGGCAATGACAGCCTCTATGGTCTGGCTGACAATGACGTGCTGAACGGTTATGCCGACGCCGACCTGATTTACGGTGGCGACGGGCATGATGTCCTCCACGGCGGGGCAGGGGTCGATAACCTTTATGGCGGAGCCGGTAACGATACATTCGTCTATAATACCGATGACTATGGCACCAAGGACACGATCTACGATTTCAGCACCGTCGATGACGATGTGCTCGATCTCTCGGGTTTGCTGGGGGCATATGATTCAGCGCAGGACGCCATTACCGACTTTGTGACGTTCACGACCAGCGGCGGCAATACGACCGTGGCGGTCGATAAGGATGGCGCAGGCACAACCTTCGCCGCGCAGGATGTCGTGACCGTCAACGGCCAGAGCTGGAGCGATGTGGGCGGCCTGATTACAGACGGCCACCTGATCGTCGAAGTGTAAGATTTTTTCTCTAAGTATTTGAATTTTAAATATAATCGCCTGTTTGTGCTAGATGGTGCAAGCAGGCGATTTGCTTAGATGGGCAATTCCCCTGATAATTCGGCTTTATCTTGGATGGTGGGCCCGGAGGGACTTGAACCCCCGACCAAACCGTTATGAGCGGTCCGCTCTAACCAACTGAGCTACAGGCCCCCACCAAGACGCGCACCATACATAAAACAATTCATAAAAACCAGCGGCTGAAAACGTCTGATGGCATGGCTTTTGCATTTTCATAAATCAAAGGGCGAAAATTGCCCGGAAACGTTAAGAAACAGGAGTTTTCATGATCAGACTTGAACCATTGCTACTGGCGGTCTTTCTGCTGCTGGTTTTTTCAGGCGGTTATCTGGCTGTGTCCAGTATGCGTAGCCTGTGGCATCAGGCCAGTAAACTTGAATCGATTGCATCCCTGAATGGCGGCGGCAGCTATAAAACGCTGGAATTCGATAAGGTCGAGCCTTCGGCCGGAAACTAATAACCAGTCGGCAAAAAACCAAAGGCAATGATCTAGGGGCGCGCTTTGTCGGGCAGCGCCCCTTCGATGCCGCCCAGGGCTTCCGCCATGCTGTGTTTGGCGCTGCCGGGGCGTAAGGGTTTTGGCTGGCTATCCGCCGGCCCCCAGCCAATCGCATAAATCACTTCAAAGCTCGCGCGTAGCAGGCCATCGGCTTCCATGTGGTGCGCCTTGTAATCGGCCTCAACAGCGGGCCAGAAATGGCGGCCGGGGTAAGGGCGTGGGCGGTCAATCAGCGCCAGCCCTTCGCCAGCGGCCTTAATATCGCGCAGCAGGGTTTTGAACTGGCGATAGTAAATTGTCCGTACTTCCGAATCGCTCACGGGCAGGGCAAAGCCCGCACGCTGCATAAGGCCCGCAAAGGTTTGTAAATCGACCACGGGGTGCACACGCATACCGGCGCCGCCGCTTAACTGCGATTCAACGCGCATCAGGCTTTCGCGCAGTTCAAACAAACTCTCGCCGCCCGAAAGCGCGCATAAAAATAAGCCATCAGGTTTAAGGGCGCGGCGCATCTGCACTAGCACGCCCGGTAAATCGTTGATGGTATGTAAAGTACCGTTGACGACGATGAGGTCAAGGCTCGCTTCCGCATAGGGAAAATAGTCGATATCGCCTTCCACGGGGAAGGGGCGCATGGCGAGGTCACCAATAGTTTTAATACGCGCAATGGCTGCGCGTTCACCCGCGCCAACCCACAGGGCAGCCTCGAAATCCGTGCGTTTCACGTCACCCAGACGGTCCATTAAAATAGCCGCAACGGAATCGGCGTAGCTGATGTCGCGTACAGGGTTTCGTGATGTTCTGAAAATCGCCATGCTTTGTCATAGCGCGAAAACTAAAAAATGGCGAGGGATCGCATAAGATGCGACACAAATTTTAACGATCTGTTATCCTGATTTCGTTACTCTTTCACCATGCGGTCTGTTTCCAAGGATTCGCATTCAGGATTCAATCACCAACGAAAGCGTTTGAAACATGGGTATGCCGAAACTGAAGCCGGATCTGGGCAAGAAGTACCGCCTCATTACACGTTCTGATATGGACGGTCTGGTTTGCGCCGTTCTCCTAAAAGATCTGGGAATTATTGACGCGATTGAATTCGTGCACCCGAAAGACATGCAGGATGGAAAAGTGAAGGTGGATGACAGCGTCATCACCACCAACCTGCCTTATGTCGAAGGCGTGTTCATGGCCTTTGACCACCACGCGAGCGAGGCTGAGCGTGTGCAGGGCCACCCTGAAAACCACATTATTTTCCCGGGCGCGCCATCTGCCGCCCGCGTTGTGTACGATTATTTTGGCGGGCTCGATACTTTCCCCGAAGTTTCAGCTGACATGATGGCCGCAGTCGATAAAGCCGACTCGGCTGCCTTCAAGAAAGATGAAATTCTCGATGCCAAAGGCTGGGTGCTGCTCAGCTTCGTGATGGATTCGCGCACAGGTCTGGGCCGCTTCCGTGACTTCAGCATTTCCAACTATCAATTGATGATGCTGCTGATCGACGCCGTGCGTGCACATAAAGATATTTCAGGCATCCTTGAGCTGCCGGACGTCAAGGAACGTGTCGATATGTACAAGGCGCATCAGGAAAAGGCGCGTGAACAGATTTTACGTTGCGGCAAGCAGCATAAAAACCTGGTCGTGCTCGACCTGCGGAATGAGGAAACAATCTGGGCGGTCAATCGCTTCATGATCTATTCGCTGTTCCCAACCACCAATATTTCAATGCATGTCATGTGGGGCCGCGAAAAACAAAACACCGTGCTGGCGATCGGCAAATCGATTCTTGACCGTTCCAGCAAAACCGATGTCGGCGTTCTTTGCCTCAAATACGGCGGCGGTGGGCACCATGCAGCCGGTACCTGCCAGGTCGCGAACGATACATCGGACGCAACCGTCAAAGACATCATCACGGCCATCAACGCCGACGGCTGATAAGCCTTAAACCGGATACAAAAACACCGCCTCGCTGGAAACATCGGGGCGGTTTTTTGTATAGGAGTATAAAAAAGAATGGTGCGCCCGAGAGAATTCGAATCTCTAACCTTCTGATCCGTAGTCAGATGCTCTATCCAGTTGAGCTACGGGCGCATACTTTGAGTGCCGCGAGGCAGAATTGACCTCACAAGCGGGCGGACCATAACCCGCCACCCCCGTGTCTTTCAAGTTCTTTTTGATCTTTTTGTAAACAAGGCATATCTGCGCCCTGAAATGGCTGTGGAAGCCATGCTGTGGATAGGAATAGCCCCGTGAAAGCAAGCTGTTGTCCTTGACACCTCTTCCAGTATAATGCCAAAGAGAGACTCAGTTTTCGGGGTTACGAAAAGCCTTTGCCGGCCCCACAGGGAAGAAACGGAATTATTATGAAGAACCAAGGTTTTAATCTCCATCTGGGTGCCTCCATTCTGGCGCTGATGGCGTTTGTAGTAACGGCCCCGGTTCAGGCCCATGCTGAAACCAATAAAGGGCTGGGTACTGTTGCTGCCGCCAAAAAGGCCACCGCCACAGACGCGGCCAATGCCGCCCCCGCCGATGACACGCCAACCCTGATCGTCACCAACCGCCCTATGTCCGATGTATTGCCAAACCGCGGGCCGAAAGCCCCCGCAGTCGGCGATTCCGATCTGGGCGGCAAATTGAAGCCTGAAGTACCGGGCCTGACATCGACATCCGATGAAGGCGTATATAAGGGCATGATGTCGGAAGCCCCGCGCATCGATGCTGATGCCGTGCTGAATCGCGATTATTATTCACCGGCTGACACCACCGCCGCCAAGAAAATCGACCAGTTGCGCGATGACATGTTCTCGCTCCAGTCCCGCGTGGCTGACTTGTCACAGCGTTTGACGGGCATCCAGCAGGTAGGGCAGGAGCTGGCCGCCAATTACTACGCATCGGTCGCTACCATCAACACGCAGCTGCAATCGGGCACCACGCCGGGTAACCCCCGCCTGATGGAACGCCTGACAGCCGCGCAGGACGCGCTTGAAACCCTGTCCGGCAACGTGGCCGACATGAATGCGCTGGCCCTGCAGATATCAGATTCTGCGGCCATGGCCGGCTACCTTCAGGAATCAGCCCGCGCGGCCTACGGTCTGACCGGCTCGGTTGAGGAAGACCATGCCCGTCTGGCCCAGTTGGAAGATTCGATCTCAAATACCTCCGTTCTGGTCGAGCGTCTGCTCAACAACGTGAACGACGACATCACCCGCTCGGCGGCTTACCTGTCATCCGAACGTTCCAACATGCGTACGCTCTCCCTCGCTATCGCGAATGGCGATCTGTACGGCCGCTCTCTTGCCAACCGTCCGTTTATGTCCGTGTCGCAAAGCACGGTCGCAGCCGATATGGCCGGCGCCAACAAAGGCGTAGGCGCGCAACCTGCATCGCTTACCGGTATGGGCGGCCAGATGGGCGCGCTTAGCAGCCCGCGTCCGCTCGTTGTCATTAAATTCGACCGTCCTGATGTAGATTTCCAGCAGGCGGTTTATCAATCGGTCAGCGAAGCGCTCGAAAAATACCCGAACGCCAAGTTTGAACTGGTAGCTGTGGCGCCGGGGGCCGGTAACCCTGCGCGCAAGGCCATTGAGGCCACACGCTCACGCCGCAATGCTGAAAAAGTGTTGCGTACGCTCACCGGCATGGGTCTGGGCAGCGAAAGGGTTGACCTTTCGGCCATGACCAATGACAACATCCAGACCAACGAAGTGCATCTGTACATCCGCTGATCGGAGAGAATGTGGAACTAGCCCTTAAGACCGACGACTTCATCCTCGCCGGTGACGGCGTTTCAACAGGCCCCATTGCAGTACGCCTTGCCAGAACGCCCGCGGAAATAGAAGCCGCGCAGAAATTACGATACGATATTTTTTACCGCGAATATGGTGCCAGACCCATTGGCAACATGGAAACGCTTGGCCGCGACTTCGATAAATACGATGATGATGCTGACCACTTGATCGTCATCGATCGCCGTATCAACACAGTGCCCGAACGCATTGTAGGCACCTACCGCCTGATCCGCACTGAGGCCGCCAAACGGATAGGCCAGTTTTACTCGGCATCCGAATACGATATCTCAAAACTGGAAAAGACCATCCCAAGCCTTATGGAAGTCGGGCGTTCCTGCGTTCATGCAGATTACCGGTCGCGCAACGTGCTGCAATTATTGTGGCAGGGCATTGCCGAATACATCACCTATTACGACATCGGCGCGCTGTTCGGCTGCGCGTCATTCCATGGCATTGATGTCGGCGCCCACGCATCTACGATGGCCTATCTGCATCACTATCACCGCGCACCGGACGAGTTTTGTCCCCGCGCGCTGGACGGCCAGTATGTGGGCATGGATCTGATAGCGAAAGACCAGTTGAACCCGAAAGAAGCATTGCTGAAATTGCCGCCGCTCATCAAAGGCTATCTGCGCCTTGGTGGTTTTGTGGGCGATGGTGCCGTGATCGATACGCAATTCAATACGGTCGATGTCTGTATCATTGTTAAAACCGGTATGGTCTCGAACCGTTATAAAAAACATTACGAACGTAAAGTCGGTGCCAGCTTTGATGCAGTCGAGGAAGTGGCCGATGAAAATGTCGATGCCACATCAGAAATTATCTGAACATTTTTATGCGTAGTGTTTTATCCGCCTTGCGCCTGATGCTTTTTTTACTGGGCACCTTTGTGCTGGTGCCGGTGCATATCGTCATAAAAACAGCAACAGGTTCGATGGTTTGTGTCCGTATCTGGCCTCGTATGGTGCGGTTTATGTTTGGCATCAGGTTGCGCTTTGTGGGCCAGCCATTTTATGACGCCGCTATACGGACGGCGTTTTTATCAAACCATATTTCGTATCTCGATATCATCATACTCGCCAGCCGTCTTGATGCATCGTTTGTCGCCAAAAGCGAGGTGGCGTCATGGCCGTTATTCGGGTTTTTGGCGCGTTTGCAAAATACTGTATTTGTTGATCGCCGCCGCACGGCCACTGCTGCGTCCAGAACAGCGATCGGCCACGCGCTGAATAATAAAAAGCGCAATGTCATTATCTTCCCCGAAGGCACGTCAACCGATGGCCGCAGCGTGGCGCCGTTCAAGTCGGCCTTGCTTGATGTGTTTCTGGATGCGGGGGCGGGGGTTCGGGTGCAGCCTGTCGCCATCGTACTGGATGCGGTGGATGGTCGCAGGCCGGATGACCAGTCAACGCGCGACCTTTACGCTTGGTGGTGGCCCGAAACAACGCTTGTGCCACATTTATGGGCTTTTGGGCGTGTATGGCGCACTGACCTGACCGTGCATTTCCTTGAACCCTTTGAAATAAGCAGGTTTGCCGACCGCAAGGCTTTGGCCAAAGCCGCGCATGATATGGTTTGCGCGGTCGTGGAAGCTGGGGTAAAACCGCCCTTCACCGATGTTCCCGTAGCTCAGCTGGATAGAGCGATGGTTTCCTAAACTGTAGGTCGCGTGTTCGAGTCACGCCGGGAACACCACTGAAATTTCATGTAAAAAGCGCAAATAGCCATATTTCTGCCCTTTGACCATTGGGGCGAATAGCCTATAATCTTCCCAAAGTTTCAAAAGGTAAGGACTCATGGCTGATCAAAAAAACGACCCTAAAGCTGCAAATGCCGCTCAGGATGACAAAAGCATCAACGATTTGCTGAAAGAATACGCTGAGGATGTGAAAGACAAAGACCTCGATGATTTCCTGAAAGGCACTGATGACGATTCTTTCGACACAGATTCAGGCGATGATGATGGCGACAACGACGATACAGGCGTTGATTCCATGGACCCGCCTAAAAAATCGGGTGGTTTCTTCACGGCCCTCATGCTGGTTGTAGCCTTTGGTGCCGCTGGCGCCGGTGCTTACATCTACCTCAATCGCAACGAAGGCATGACCGCGATCATGGGCGGCTTCATGGGGGGCGATAACGCCAACCAGACGGCGGCGTCCACGCTTGCTCCTGAAACGCAGCCGGTTATGCCGGCCCCTGCAAACGATATGGGTACACCGGCTCAACCAGCCCCCATCTCGAATGAGGCAACATCCGGCGCGCCCGGCTCGGCCTATTCCACGATGGAAGACCCGACAACCGGCAACCAGCCTATTCTGGCAGGCCAACCGGCAACGCCTGATACGGCTGCACCAACGGCACCTGCCGCTGACGCATCGCTGCCGGCACCTGAAACCACACCGGCTCAACCGGTACCGACCCCGGTCGCAGCCACACCAAATACGGCTGAACTGTCGCCGGCAATGGCGCAGGCATCAGAAGCCGCTTCAAAAGCGGTTGATGCATGGGCCGCCAGCGTTGGCAACAACGGGGCTCCTGCAACCAGCACAGCCAACACAGGCCAGAAATTGCCCGAACAGGCAGTAGCTGAAGTGAAAGCCAAAGCACCGACAACAGCCAAAAAAGAAAAAGCCAAGGCTGCAAAAGTAGTGGAAAAAGCAGCCGATACTTCTGCCGATACGTCAGAAGCAGCGCCTGCTGCGGCCCCGAAAGCCAAAGCGCCTTTGTCGCCACTCGATGAAGCATTGCCGCCGCCTTACATGGCCATTCAGGCCCGTAAAGCAGGTGGTGCCACACCTGATGCAACAGCATTTGCTGCCGCAGCTCCTGTACCAGCAACATCTGCACCTAAGATGCAGCCGGTTGTTGAGGGTGGTGCATCGGCTTCAGTCTCAGCCAATGACAATGTTTCTGACGTCTCTAAAACCACGGGTGATTTGGCCACGATGGTTGGGCAAGGCGGCGGTAAAATTGAGATCGTAAACCATGCGGTCGCACCAACGGCGGCACCTGCCGCACTGGCCGCGCAAGCACCGGCACCAGCGCCTGTATCACAGCCCGTGGTGCCAGCACCGCGTGTAGTGACTCAACAGGCATCCGTACCGGCACCTACGCCTAACACGGCCATCGGTATTGGTGGTTCGGGTTCAGGTCGCAGCGTACCACCTTCTGATGATGACGGTGCTGCACCGGCAAAAGCTGCTGCCAACCAGACGCCTGCACAGTCACTGCCAGAATCGACGGACAGCGCACCGCAGGAACAAGGTTTGCAAGCTCCTGTACAGCCATCTGCGCCTGTCGCGGCACCTGTGGGCGCACAAGACGCCAAGGCTCTTCTGGCACAAGCTATGTCGCTTGAAAACGCAGGCAAAGGCAGCGAAGCACTGAGCCTGTATCAACGCGCTCTGGAAGCTGACGCTGTGTACGCCGATGGCAAGTCCATCGACCGCGGTATGGTCTATGACCGTATCGGTGCCCTGCGCGCAGCCGGTACCAAATAAGTGATTGAAACACTTTCAGCGATTTTACAAAACAGTCCGGCCTTTCGTGCCGGACTGTTTTTTTGCATAGGGGCGGTGCTGGGCAGCTTCATGACGGCCCTTATGTACCGCCTGCCGCGCAGACTGAACTGGACGACCGACCGATCGCGCTGCACATCCTGCGGCCATGCCTTGGGTGTGCCCGACCTCGTACCCATTCTGTCATGGGTGTGCCTGCGCGGACGCTGCCGCCATTGCGGCACAAGCGTTTCGTGGCGCTACCCGCTGACTGAAATGCTCTGGGGGCTTGGTATCATGGGCCTGAGCTTCCTGCTGTTCTAGGTAGCCCTAAAAAACGGACGGGGTTTGCCCGTCCGCACTTTCATATCTTTTAAAAAATTACCCTATTTTGCGCGTAATGGCTGACAACAGGTCAGGCAAAGGCAGGATGATGGTATTCGTGCGGTCGCCCGCAATATCGGTGAGGGCTGACAGGTAGCGCAGCTGCATCGATTCAGGCCGTTGGGCCAGAATGGTCGCGGCCTCATCCAGTTGTTTGGCGGCCTGCAATTCACCTTCCGCATTGATGATTTTTGCGCGGCGTTCGCGTTCGGCTTCCGCCTGACGTGCAATTGCACGGATCATACTCGGGTCGATATCAACATGCTTGATGGCGACCGATGTCACTTTAATGCCCCAGCCTTCGGTCGTGGCATCCAGCAATTCCTGCAGATCAGCATTCAATTGGTCACGCTTTGAAAGCATGTCGTCCAGCTCATGGCGGCCAAGTACAGCGCGCAATGTTGTCTGCGCGACTTCAAGGGTCGCCTGTAAAAAGTCTTCAACCTTGATGATGGCATCACTCGGGCTGACAACGCGATAATACACCACGGCCGATACCTTGACTGACACGTTATCTTTTGAAATGACATCCTGCGATGGCACGTCCTGCGTACGGACCCGAATATCGGTGCGTACCATGGTTTGGATAAACGGGATCAGCACAATCAAGCCCGGGCCGGATGTATGCGTGTAGCGGCCCAGCGTAAAAATCACCGCGCGTTCATATTCACGCATGATACGGACTGATGTTGCGACAAACAGCGCCAGTGCAAACAACAATAAAATAACAACCTGAATCATGATCATACGTCCTGTTTTACGGTGAGGGTCAAATTATCGCGGGTAATAATGGTAACGTTGTCGCCGGTGTTAATGCCTGCAGGGCCGGTGGCGGCCCATTCTTCGCCATCAATATGCACGCGGCCGGATGTGCCGTTCCATGCCAGTACGCGTGCCTTCATGCCTGTCATGATTTCAGCGCCCGCGGCAATTTTGCGCCCGCGCGATTTGAACGTGCAGTAAAAGCTGACAGCCAGAATAACGATGCCGATAACGCCGGTTGCAACCAGTATAGGCACATCGACTTCCACGCCGTAAAGGCTGCCCATATGGTGGGCCAGCACAAGCGCCGTGTAAAATGATGCAGCCCCCGCGACGCCCAAAATCCCGAAGGCGGGCGCAAAGGCTTCCAAAACCATAAGGGCGAGGCCAAGAATAAGCAGAACCAAAATCGTGAATTCGTTTGTCATGCCCAAACTTTAAACCCCTTGGGGACAGGGTGCAACAGGGGGGCGGGGCTGCTTAATCGGCGATATTGCATTGAATACGCACACGCACGCCTTGTGCCCTTATATAGTCAAGCAAGGCGGGTTGGCCCGGCTGGTGTTCGGCACGGCGTATGGTGGCAGGACGGGTGACTGGTAAATCGTGGTGATCGGGGCCGGCAGCGGCTTTGAGCATGTTCAACGTAAACTGCCCGATGGCAGCTTGACCTACACTGCGCCCTGCAAATAGTGGTTCGCCGTCCTTCAGGTAAATCTGGTAGGTGGCAGCCCTGTCTTTTTTATCGGCCTTGTCGTTACGCGGCGTCAGGTTCACAAGTTCAATGCGCGGCCACGGTATGGAATGACGTGTTTTTTTTATCACTAGCGTCAGGCCGTTCGCATCAACATGAATACGGTTATGAAACCCTATGGGGAATTCGCGCGCGGCTGCGTGGTTTTGCACAGGCAGGGCTGCGAAGCGGCGGCTGGCATTGCCTGTATAGGTGTTGTTGAGCTGGTATTCATTGGTAAAGCTGGGCGCCGGGTAGCGCTGCGAATGCATTCGTAACCAGCCAAGCCCGCCGCCAATCGCAGCCACACCAAGGGCAACCAATGTAATTTTCATGCTGCCAGCCTTTTGAGAACTTCACCGGCCATGGCCTGCGTGCCCACAAGCGTGCAGCCATCGGCCATGATGTCGGCAGTGCGTACACCATCAGCCAGCGTTTGCTTGACGGCGGCTTCAATCGCATCAGCCTGTGCCGGTGCATGGAGGGAATAGCGAAGGGCCATGGCGAATGACAAAATCATCGCCAGCGGGTTTGCTTTGTTCTGGCCTGCAATATCAGGGGCCGATCCGTGGACCGGTTCGTACACAGCGGCCTGCCCGGCACCCAGCGATGCCGAAGGCAACATGCCAAGGCTGCCCGTTAACATGGCTGCCGCGTCCGACAAAATATCGCCAAACAGGTTATCCGTCACAATCACGTCAAACTGTGCAGGGTTGCGTAATAACTGCATGGCGCAGTTATCGGCGTACATATGACTTAAATTCACATCGGCGTAATCGGCCTTGTGCAGCGTTGTCACATCTTCACGCCACAGCAGGCCTGATTCCATGACGTTCGATTTTTCGACCGAGCATAATTTATTGCCGCGCTTACGCGCCAGCTCAAACGCAACCTTGGCCACGCGCCGTATTTCAGATGTTGTATAAACTTGCGTATTCACGCCGCGGCGCTCGCCATTGCCAATATCGGTAATGCCGCGCGGCTCACCGAAATAAACCCCGCCTGTCAGTTCACGCACGATCAGGATATCAAGCCCGCGCACAATCTCAGGCTTCAGGGTTGATGCATCGATAAGCGCATCGAACACTATGGCGGGGCGCAAATTAGCAAACAGGCCAAGTTCGCGGCGCAGGGCCAGCAGGCCTGCTTCAGGGCGTTTATCGTAAGCGGTGTTAGCCCATTGGGGGCCGCCCACGCAGGCCAGCAGCGTGGCATCGGCCTTACGGCACGCATCAAGCGTATCGGCGGGCAGAGGTGTGCCGGTGGCGTCAATCGCAGCACCGCCGACCAGTTTTTCAGTGCATGTAATGCCCATATCAAGCGCATCAATAATCGTACGCGCAGCTTTACAGACTTCGGGGCCGATGCCGTCACCAGGTAAAAGGACAATTGTATGCATTCTGAAAACCTCATTGATTTGCAAAAAAACTATACAGAATCTGCTGAAATTTCCAAGGACCGCGCAAATGTCGCGTTGCGCCATCATAGCTGGTGTTTATCATGCTGTATTTTTATCCAATTTTCTGTCATAAGTTTAACTTCCTGTAAAAATGGCTTGATTAGAAACAGCGATGAACGCCCTGTTTTGAACAAGTGATTGCAAAGTGGCTTGTTTGATATGATGAGGTTCAATGGAGCCATTTGATATCCTGATTGTGGATGGCAGCAAAACGGACCGTGAGGCGATCAAACGCCATCTGGCAAACCCTTCGCGTGCGCGCGATTTACGTATCCATGAAGCCGAAACAGGGGCTGACGCCAGGCAAAAGCTGGATGCCAATAATTATAAATGCGTCTTCCTAGAGTACCGCCTGCCTGACATGGACGGTATAACGCTGCTTAAAATGTTTTACGATGCGGAAACATATGTAGCCAGATGCCCCATCGTGATGATAACGGGGCAGGGCAACGAAGCTGTGATGATGGATGCGTTACGCTGGGGTGCACAAGACTACATTTTAAAACAGCACATGTCACAAGATGCGCTTGAAATCGCCATTACCAAGGTACAGGAATTGTTTGATATCAAGGTCAGCCGTAAAAACGCGCAAGACCAGCTGCATAATATGCGCCGCATGGAAGCCGTGGGTAAACTGACCAGCGGCATCGCCCATGATTTCAACAACCTGTTGACGGTTACGCTCGGCAATACCTACCTGCTGGGCAAATATATCGAGGAAGAAAAAGAAAAAATTGACCCCGAATATATCCTCAAAAAAGTAAGATCTATCGAAACCGTATCCAAAAACGGGGCTGACCTTATCCGCCGCCTGATGATTTACACCCGCCAGCGGCGCTTGAAGCAGGAGGAAGTGAACCTAAATGCCTGCATCCGCGAAACATTCGTTATTTTAAAACGTACATTAAGCGAAAACATCGTAAGCGAACTCGCCTTGGCGGACGAGCTGTGGCCCGTGAATGTCGATGCCGCCGAGTTTTCAAGCGCCCTCATCAACATGGCTATCAATGCACGCGATGCTATGCTTGGCGGCGGTAAACTGATTATCGAGACATCGAACGTGGTGCTGGATGCCACTTACGTCCGCCGCCATGCAGGCGTGACGCCAGGCCTGTATGTGATGACCGTGATATCTGACACAGGGCATGGCATGTCGCACGAAACCATACAGCATATATTCGAGCCGTTTTTCACAACCAAACCCATTGGCGAAGGTACAGGGCTTGGCCTCAGTATGGTTTATGGCTTCATCAAGCAATCAGGCGGGCATATCACGGTCTATAGCGAGGAAGGGGCGGGTACGGTCTTTAAAATCTATTTGCCGAAAATTCGCTCAGGCACCGAAGAAAATGCCGAAGAAGATGATTCTCGTCTGCCATCAGGGCAGGAAACGGTTTTGATTGCTGAGAATGACAGCGATATTCGCGGCGTAACCGTGGCATTGCTTGAACGCCTTGGTTACCGTGTTCTGGAGGCGGAGAGTGGCCGCGTAGCGCTTGAACTGCTGCGCCTCGAGGGCAATAAAATCAACCTGCTTTTTACCGACATCTTCATGTCGGGCGATATGAACGGCGTTGATCTGGTCAAACAGGTCAGAAGTTTCAATCCGGATATGCGGGTGTTGTACACGTCGGGCTATTCAAAAATCGCCCTCTCAGAACGGGACAAATACATCAACGGCGAATTTATTGGCAAGCCATACCGCAACAAAGCGCTGGCAACTAAAATTCGCGAGATTCTGGATAGAGCGAGGGAATAACCATGCAAACAAAAAAACGCATCCTTGTCATAGATGATGACGAATTTGTAAGAGCCATCCTGTGTGAAGTGCTGGAGCAATGGCATTACGAAGTGTTCAGCGCGCGCAATGGCCAGCACGGCATTGAGATGATTGAAACGAAAAAACCGGACATAGTGATTACCGACATCATCATGCCTGAAAAGGAAGGGATCGAGACAATTTTGGAAATCCGTAAAAAATACCCGGGCATTAAGCTGGTTGCCATATCGGGCAGTGATCGCGGCGCATCCAATATTAATTACCTCGATATAGCGCGAAACCTTGGCGCCAATAACGCCCTGCAAAAACCGATTGATCTGGATGCACTCAAAATCGTTTTAAAAGATCTCTCAGGTGCTTAAAGCCAGGGCTGCGTCGCTTTGCGGGCATTCTCGAAACTGCTGATATCGCCTTCATGCTGTAGCGTCAGGCCAATATCATCGAGACCGTCTAACAGGCAGTGTCGGCGGAATGGATCAACCGTGAATGGAAATACAAAATTGCCTGCACGTACTTCCAGTTTTTCAAGATCGACTGTCATCGGCTGGTCCGGGTAATCAGTTGCTCGGGCCAATAACTGCTGGACCTGTTCGCGCGGCAAAACAACTGGGCACATGCCGTTTTTAAAGCTGTTTCCATGAAAAATATCGGCAAAGCTTGGCGCAATCACGCAGCGAATGCCGAAATCATTGAGCGCCCACGGTGCATGTTCACGGCTTGAACCGCAGCCAAAATTCTCATCGGCAATCAGTATATTGGCATGGCGATACGCAGGCTTGTTAAGCACGAAATCAGGCTTTTCGGCACCATCAGCTTCAAATCGCATTTCTGAAAACAGGTGCTGCCCCAAACCCGTGCGTTTGATGGTGCGCAGGAATTGCTTCGGAATAATCATGTCGGTATCGACATTGACCATAGGAAGCGGTGCTGCAATGGCGGTTAAAACTTTAAACGGCTGCATATTTTACCTTGCTGAAGATGTCGAGGATATCGTGGTCGAACTGGCCTTGTTTTTCAACTGCCATGCGCTTGAGCACGGCTGTCGGTGTAATATCGCGGTGGCCGTAATGCGGCCGCCATACGGAATAGCCGTCAAAGGCATCACATATGCATAGCATCCTTGCCTCAGGCGATAGCTGGTCGCCCGTCATATGCAGCCAGCCCGTACCGTCCATGGCTTCGTGGTGGTGGGCCATGAGGTCACGCAGCAGGTCAAGAAAGGGCGTATGGGCATCAGTGCCAAATGTATCGTCAACGATGGTGACGCCAAGTGTTGTGTGCTGGCGGCGCAATTTTTTGGTTTTCTCGTCCGGCTTGCCTTCAATGTCCCATATCTCGATGGGCAGCAGGCGCTTGCCTGCATCATGCAGCAGGCTTGCATCATACAGCATCTCGGCACGGCTGGGGTGCATGTTCATGGCAAGCGCAAGTTCCTTCATGCTTTTTGCCACGCGCACCACATGCTGGTGGAAAGGGTAGGGGTGGCCTGCCGGGCGCAGCGCATCGTAGGCCTTCAGCTTTGAAAGCTCGTCTTTGATGAAGGCGCGGTAAGCGGCGTCGGTCATGGTGTTACTTGAGGCTTCTCACATCGCTGAGTTTACCGGTAACGGCCGCAGCCGCCGCCATCGCAGGCGAAAGCAAATGTGTGCGGCCCTTATACCCCTGCCGCCCTTCGAAATTGCGGTTGGATGTGCTGGCGCAACGTTCGCCGGGCTCAAGCCTGTCTTCGTTCATGGCAAGGCACATGGAACAGCCGGGTTCGCGCCAGTCAAAACCGGCGTCTTTCAAAAGCGTGGCGATGCCTTCAGCTTCGGCCTGTTCTTTGACAAGGCCCGAACCGGGTACGACCATCGCGTACACGCCGGCGGCGACTTTACGGCCCGCAACCACTTTGGCCACCGCCCGTAAATCTTCAATGCGCCCGTTTGTGCATGAACCGATGAACACTTTATCGATTTTGATATCGGCCATTTTGGTGCCCGCTGTCAGGCCCATGTAATCAAGTGACCGCTGGATGGACACGCGGCGCGCTTCGTCAGCCTCATCGGCAGGGTTGGGCACGACACCAGTAATGGGCACGACATCTTGCGGCGATGTACCCCATGTAACTTGCGGGGCAATGTCGGCGGCGTCCAGAACTACTTCGGTGTCGTAAACCGCACCGGCGTCGCTGGGCAATGTGCGCCAGTAGGCAACGGCCTTGGCAAAATCATCACCCTTTGGGGCTTTGGGGCGGCCTTCTATGTAGGCGAAGGTGGTTTCGTCAGGGGCAATCAGCCCCGCACGTGCACCGCCTTCTATGGCCATGTTACAGATGGTCATGCGGCCTTCCATCGAAAGGCTGCGTACAGCTTCACCCGCAAACTCGATCACATGGCCAGTACCGCCTGCGGTGCCGATCTTGCCGATGATAGCCAGAATAATGTCTTTGGCTGTCACGCCGTCATGCAGCGCGCCTTCAACCGATATACGCATGGTTTTCGCGGGTTTCAGCAGCAGCGTTTGCGTGGCCAGCACGTGTTCGACTTCCGATGTGCCGATACCGAAGGCAAGTGCCCCGAAGGCACCATGCGTGGCAGTGTGGGAATCGCCGCATACAATGGTCATGCCCGGCTGCGTCAGACCCTGTTCAGGGCCGATGATATGCACGATTCCTTGCCGTTTATCGTGCATCCCGAAATATTCTATGCCGAAATCCTTGACGTTGTGCTCCAGCGTTTCTATCTGGATTTTACTTTCTTCATGCGTAATCGGCAGATCACGGGAGGAGGTGGGCACGTTGTGGTCGGCCACGGCCAATGTGGCTTCAGGGCGGCGCACACGGCGGCCACTCAGGCGCAGGCCTTCAAATGCCTGCGGGCTGGTGACTTCATGCACCAGATGACGATCGATATAGAGAACGCAGGTACCATCATCGTGTTGTTTCACGATATGGGCGTTCCAGATTTTTTCGTACAGGGTTTGTGGCCGTTTTGTCATTTTGTGCACCGCATTAGGAAAATAGTAACGATTGGACGACTACACTAAACATAAGAAACAACACTTAGGTCAACCGTATGTTATCCATTCAGACTGCTTCTTTTTCACGCGATGTCCACGGGCATCTATGTATTGCCCTCGACGATGTGGCTATTGCCCGCGCCGATGTCATATTCGTGGATCCGTCAAACCGTGAAATCAGCGCATTGCTGGACGGCATGTTGATCAAATTAGGCATTGTTTCGCAGGAAATGGCCAATAACTTTATGACGCACGATAGCGTGCTTCTGACGGCACCCCATCCGCATGGTCACGATTTGACCCTGATGGCGCCGGTTTTGACCATTCACTAACTATAGATTTCAAACCGTTAACTACGAAGTGAGGCTGAATGAAAAGCTGTTCATATGCCCTTTGTCACGCCAAAGATGCTGCCCCCCACGGGGTGCAGCGTGAAAAAGACGAGCAACACAAGACAGCGCCGCCCCAATAAGTCGTCCGTTTAACCTGCCTCTGGTTTGAGTGCCGCATCAAGCAGCCTTGCCAGATAGGGTGACGGGCAAGGGAAGGCTTAAAACGCCTCCCATCAACAAACTCCAATGTGAAACAAGCCCCAGTCGTGAGACTGGGGCTTGTTCGTTGGTAACGGCAGATAAATTATTCTGCTGTTGTGTCTGCTGTATCGTCGCCGAAACCGTGGCCGGTTGTACGTTCGGCAATACGGGCCGATTTACC
>Ga0209066_10001982_pt1 | contig 25910 bp, 16 predicted proteins | sample All_14_2_FD_187198 | JGI IMG/M metagenome (GOLD analysis project Ga0209066, IMG submission 187198) | Freshwater microbial communities in response to fracking from Pennsylvania, USA - Allegheny Zone_MetaG_DW_15 (SPAdes) (version 2) ...
CGAAGCTGTGTATCCCCATGCCGCCGTCCAGCTTTGCATCGTCCATCTGGTGCGCCATAGCCTGAATTACGTCTCGTGGAAGATGCGGCCTGAGGTCGCTGCCGACCTGAAGCGGATTTACACCTGCGCCACGGCGGACGAGGCTGAGCAGATGCTCGGTGAATTCGAGGACAAATGGGACGAGGCCTACCTGCCGATCAGTCAGTCCTGGCGTCGGAACTGGCCGAGGATCATCCCGTTCTTCGACTACCCGCCAGAGATTCGCAAGGTCATTTACACGACCAATGCGATCGAATCGGTGAACATGAGTCTGCGCAAAATCACCAAGAACCGCGGCTCGTTTCCGAGCGATGAAGCACTGCTGAAACTATTCTACCTGGCGCTGCGCAATATCAGCCGGAAATGGACCATGCCGATTCGGGATTGGAAGGCGGCGCTGACTCGCTTTACTATCCAGTTCGAGGACCGGATGAACAACCTTTAACCCAAACCCCGTTTACACAAAATTCCGGACACGCTCCCAAAGCCCGAAAAAAGTCCGGATCTATGGCTGCAATCTCCACCTATCTACCATTATTGATTGAAAGCTTGGCAAACAGGGGGCGACCATCTATGTCCACCATCGTTTTTAAAGGGACACGATCTTCGCGGTCTAACGCGTCAATTTATAGATGGGTTTGCCGGGCGCTTACCATTGAACTATCAAACCCCGGCAGAATTCGCAGCCGAGCATCGGGCAAATACCCCCGCCCAACCGGCCGCCGAAGAATGTCTTTAACGGTGTAACCCAAGGACTTTCACTAAAACGCCCTTGGCACTAAAACCGGGGGCACCTCAGCCTCATAAATCCGGGGGCACCTCAAAATTACTCACCCAGAAATCGGGTAAATTACCCTCGGACTCTAAAGCCGTCTGCTACTGAAAACGGAGGGACGTCGTGTCCACCATCGTTTTTAAAGGGACACGATCTTCGCGATCTAACGCGTCAATTTATAGATGGGTTTGCCGGGCGCCTACAACTATTGGACGCTGATTGACAATCCGTGACCTGCAGGCTGAAAATAAAACACGGTTGGATGCATGAATCAGGCGACAACTATCTTGACTTGCTCCGAAACCCGGGGCGATTCAAACCGCCTAAATTATCAGCGGTTTACCACTACGCAAGTGCTCTTCGAACACATCATTACCAGTGAACGTCAGATCACACTCAAACGTGACTGCTAACTTCTCCAAGCCTCCATGAATGCTTCGACCAGACATTAATGCCAACGATATTTCCTCAAAACTTAGTCGAAGCTGCCTTTCCTTGTCCTCAAAAAACGCCCCAAAAACGGTACTAAGCTGCGCCTGATATCCCCTATGTGCCTCAACAAGAGCACGACACATTTCATCGGTCTCTCTTCGTAAGCGATCTGACTCCTCCAACGCGAGCACAGAGCGCTGAAGCTCAGCGTAAAGACTACCACTCAGCATGGACGCAACCATGCCACCAATCACACTACCCACCACGGTGCCTACACCCGGTAGGGCCACCGTCCCGATAATCGCACCGAAATTAGAGCCAGCCATGGAGGTGGCCAATAACACTCCTTCCTTATTGACATTGGATACGAACTGTTCAGCTGTGATCTGGCCCCGCGCGAGTTGGACAAAGCTCTTTCCCAGAATGGCACCAGCCTGAACGATCGTGGCAGGGGCATTTGACTTACCGAGGTTCTGAACAAGTTGGCTGCTTGCATTGCGCATTGCTCCTGACAGTGCGGTGGACGTCGCGCCAGTCACATATGCACCAGTGGCAGTTCTGCCTGTATCGATCAGAACGTCCGCCACCGCATCCTTCATCGCTTTCTTCGATTGTGCGAGCTGTACAGCATTACTTACAAAACTGAATCCACCTCCAAATGCAGCTCCAATTTTTGCAGTCTCAAGACCAGCGCTATGTGAAACGCTCAAGATATCTTTTGTAACGCTTAACAGCGGACTAACCCGAGCCTCCATCGCCTCCTTCGTAGAGACTGTGGATTTCTTGACCCGACTCCTCGCGTCCTTCAACGCGGCGATCTGCTCTTCCTTTTTCTGGGCTAGCTCTGCTTTGCCATGTTGAAGCAGATTTTGCTTTTGCTGTTCATGGTCAGCAAGCTGAGCATCCCAGTCCATAAGAACTGTATCGTATTGATCTGACGGGACCACTAAATCGACCGTCTTATAGTGCTCATACTCCGACTTGTAAAGATCACGGTACTTCCGGTAATCCTTGAACACTTTCAACTGACCTGCCGATGAGAAAGACCCATCTGCCTTCAGAATCGGGCGTCCAGTCTTGACGTCTACGGAAACGACATCGGCACTATTGTGATTCACTAATCCAAGGTTGTCAGTTCGATCAATGACGTCGCCAACCCCAAAAATTATCGCATCGGCATTGTTATTGGCAACATGCTTGATCTCAGCCGAAAACCCAGATTGCTGGTGAAGATTATTTTGAACGTAATCAGGATTTAAGCTGTGGTTTGCAATCTTTTCAAGTCCACTGTATGACTTGTAATGTTCAAGCACCCCTCTAGCAAAGCGCCCTATCTCAAAGCCAATCGCTTGATTGATCGCATACTCGGGACGACCGTTTTCAAGTCTCTTCTCTAATGTATCGGCCATATCGGCCTCTCTTAAAGCCGGTTAGCCAACAGGAGACCAGTTTCGTCAATATCGCTCTTTGCCTCGGAGATCAATTCAACATCACCAGATAACTGAAGGCTGAGTCCATGAACATCACGTTTGCGCTCATTTAGTTGCTCAACGACGCCGGAGAGCAATGCGCCTTCGCCGTCGAGAATTGGCATTTCAAGAATTTTGCGTAGCAAGCTGGCTGCATTGGCTGAATCCCGTACTATTACGGTCAGTTGTTCAACCACCGTCCTTGTATGAGACGACAGCTCTTCAATATCTCCAGTAGATTTCTGGGACATCGAAATAATCGCTTTCAAGCTGCCACTGAAGTCATCGACAGACTTTTCAAAACTCGCTGCTTTTTCAGCATACTCACACGCAGCTGAATAGTTTTTCTTGGCCGCTTGATAGCCCGCCAACATAGTAAATAAGATTCCACTGAATATTGCTGACCCGACAGCGCTCAGCATGGGAAATTCAGGTGTCAGCTTTGACGAAAAAATAAAAACCGCCAATCCGACAATTACACCACCGACTACACCGCCGAAAATTGCCCGCATTCGGTTACTCAGGCTGACGGATGCAGTGAAAACTGGAAGGCGCTTGAGCAAACGCTGACCTTGGCAATGAGTCGGTGCGTTTCCGGGCATGCGCTTTCCCAATGTCGCATAAAGGTGAAGGAAAGGTCGGGCTGAACGTTCGTAGGCCGTTACTCTTACGTCGTCTAATCGATCTAGATACGCCACTGCTTCTGCTTTGACCCTGTTCAAGCGGTCGCCTGCGTTGCTAATGCGCTCATTGGTTTCGGCAATCAGCGCAGTAGCTCGCGCTTGAATGTCATTACCAAAGCGAATGAAACTTGAAAGCGGAGATGTTGTACTGGTAGGCATACCGCGTCTCAGACTCAGTGAATAGTGGTGGGTAAGACCGAGCCCCGATTAGCAGGACCTGTCCACAACGTACCGTCTTCAGCTACAAGTTCAAATGACAAGACATTCTGCAATCGTTCAACCTCGCTGACTGTTTGATGAATAGCTTGTTTCATTTTTGCGTTCTGAATTTTGACGACCACGTCTAGAGAAGAAATCACTTCGCTCATGAGCAGAACCCCTTTATTGACCTCAGCCAACTGGGCTATGTAGGAGTCAATTTCAGCCACGAACACCTCAACGTTATCCCTGAAATCCCGAGCTTCGTTGAGCTTCTGCTTCGCTTGATTCTGTCCGAAATACATCGCAACGACTGCTGCCGGAATAACTGCCAATCCCCCCAGAACAGCCGCTCCACCAGTCACGCCAAGGCCGCCAGCCGACATGGCACCGCCCCCCAGCCAGGCCAACGTTGCATTCGTCGCGGCTACACCACTTAATGTACCGATTGCCGTTCCAGTGGACGCAGTACCTACCATCCCGGCTAGACCCCATGCCCCAAAGGCCAATGTGGCTCCACCAAGAGCGCCAGCCCCACTGCCAAGCAGGATCTGTTGTGCGTGCTGCGAAACTGCTTTGAGTTCTCTGATATCCGAACTCGTTTGCGGTCGATTAATCGCCTCGTCTACGCCGTTGAACTCCGTAACGGAAACTTTCGCGATCTGTTCGTACAGTCCCACAAAATCCTTTACCGTCGTGTTGTAAACGGCAAGGCGAAGCTCTCCGAGTTCATCCATCACCCGCTTTGACTTAAGGCGTGCTTCCTCTAATCTTTGCTTAGCTTCTTCTTCTTCGTCTTTCGCCGATCGGACGATTCGCTCACTGCGCTGCCTATCATTCCTTCCTCCAGTGACGAAGTTGGCAGTTCGTTCGGCAGCACCTTTGATTTTGTCCCAAAGCCCCATTACCGCTCCCAATTACGGAAAACCGCACTTAACTTGAGTGCACGCATTTTCTGCAAATTATAGTGGGATCGTACATGCGAAATGACAAATTTTTAATTGGGCGCTTCTCCTGCTCCCAAGGCGGTGTTGGCACTATTCAGTAACTGCAAGTTTGGTTGCGCCTCCATGTTGCGTTGCGCGGGGCCTACACCTAAGTTTGACTGCACCTTTCGAGAATGACTCATCGGTAGCCTTACTCGACCACACGTATGCCTCACCAGCTTTGAGTTGCGCCATTCGTTCGGGCGTGAGATTTCCAAGTGCTGCATTAGCCTTTTGAATATGTTTCAACCAGGCTGGCGAGTTGAACTTGTGCAGGATGATCTGGCTGGATAGCTCAATCAAGCTCACTGGTACAGATGGGGGGTCCTGGCTAGCAACCATGATGTTCACGCCCTTGTGGCGCATTTCGCGAACAACCTCGATCAGCCCGGCAACGAGGTCCGGGCTCTCGATGTACTTGTGAGCCTCATCGAACACCACCAGCTTGTTGAAGCTGCGTCCATCAATTCGGGCATCAGCAAATAACTGCAATAGCACGACGAAAAGCCCCAGCGCCTCGTCCTTCTCAATGAACTCATCGCGAAGATCCACGATAATCAACCGGCCAGGCTTGACTACATCAGTGAGCGAGCTCGAATCATTAATGTACTCGGCGGCCAAGTCCAAGCGCATCCTAGCCAGTTCCTTCAAGTGATCAGGGACCGACGAAGCCTCAATACCGGCACGCAGCCCCTCCAGACTAATGTCATCACGCATGGATTTCATGATGCGCATGATCTGGCGAATGTAGGTGGCCTGATTGCCCACTGCACCCATCAAGAATTTCCAGTGCGAGGCCTTCAGTTCCGAGGCAGAGAACTGTAGCGGCAACACCTCGATATCCGGATACTCCGCTTGCCGTTCTTCGATCTTGTCGGCGGGTACAAGCAGCAATACATCAGCCAGGGCCTTCGGCTCTGCGCCGTACAACTCTTTGAGCGCCCGGACTTGATCCTCAACGCTGTTGGCACCAACCATCGACGTGAACTCAGGCTTGTAGTCCATGGTCGGGCTGTAATGGAAGATCACCGTGGATAGCGGCTCCGGAAGACAGTTGATACCAGGGATTGCCAGAGAGGCCATCTCTGCAACACTGCCCAATGTGTAGCTCTTGCCGCCCCCCTGCACACCGAACAGACTGATGGTGTGGGTCTGGTTCAGGTCAAGCGCAACCTTCCGTCCTGATACCTCCCCTAGCAAACCATATTGAGGCGTTGATCCCGTTACGCCCAACATGATGTCGTAGGCAACACGGCCGTTAGGAGGCTGAGCTATGTCAGGCGGAGAAACAGAGGCTGAAGGACCTGCAGGAACGTCGGTTTTCACTTCGTCCAACGCGGGGGCAAGCTTGGAGTCAACCATTGCGGCCAGCTTTGGTTCTGGCGTGGTGGTCGGTAGCGGAGATGGATCAATCACATCCGGGCCCAACACCCCAGCAGGTTCCGGTTCGCGGACCTGTTCTGCATGCGTGGGGCTAGATGAGCTGTACAAAACGCGTGGTCTGTCTTCCCAAGCCAGAGTCCGATCACGAGGTGGGCTCAAGAAGGCGGCAGTCTCCAAAGTCGGAACGGCTGGTGCCAAAGTCCTGCGACGCACCAACTCCTGAGTGACATCGCGCGCCATATCGGTAGACCGCGACCTCTGCAGGCTTTCGATGGACTCTGTATCGGTCACCGCCGATTCAACGAGTTGGCGGATCAAATCGTTCCCGATGCGATAGAACTCGATGCCGTTCTCATGCTCGGCCGGTTCAGTTCCAGGCTTGCTGAAGTCGAATACCACCGCACTCCGCGTGAACTGCAAGGTGTAGGGCCGCTCATCCAGCCGGCGCAAAAAGAAATGAGCCTCTTCTGCCGCCTCAGGCAAGACGACACCGTACCGTTCCGAGCGATCCAAATAGAAACCCAGCAACGCTGCAAGGTCACGGTTCTTAATTGGACGGTCCGGGCGATCTACCTCAGCCCGCTTGGGATCGAAGTGATAGGCGAGAACCAGCTCCGTCTGCGCAATCTGCTCAGCAATGGACGCCTTCAATTGCGCATATGCAGCCACGTCCCCTACCTGACTGTAGCACTTCACCTCGACCAACCTGCAAGTCACCACGCGGCTGGTCGGATCAAGGTCAAACAGAGCAAGATCAGTTCGCCGGAAGTTGACCTCATCGCCCATTTCTTCGGCGTTCTGCCTGAGGGCCTTGTACAACTCCAGGTGCGCATCCAAAGGGACAACGACTTGGTTCTGGAAAACACCTTGATGCTCAAGGAACAACCGCGAGAGCGCGAGCCCCATCGCCTCAGCTCTCTGCGAAGACGACGACAACAGCTTCAGGGCCAACCGGCCAGACAGCGAACGCAGCTGATCCAGCATCACCAACGCATGGCGGCCTGTATTAGGCAGGCCATATTCGCCCAGAATAGGCACCAACAATGATTCCAACTCAGCCACCGAGCGGGAGGTGATTGCCAGCCGGTGGCTCATCGCGTTGGCCATATCAGGCGAGTGATCGATGAGATAGTCAGGGCGTGTTGGGTGCCGTCGATGATCAAAGAATTCGATGCCCAGGTTCCGGTCAATCGTGAGCACCCAATCGCTCACTTCATGCACTTGGTGAAGCATCGCGCGTTCGTCCGCAGACAAGCTCAACGCCACCACCGGCCGCGCATGGGGCAAATACTGGCTGCGCGCAACAGTGGCTACGGCAACCGATACCGCACGTGAGATGGCCCCCATGAGATCAGACAAGGCCTCCGCCCCCTCAATTGGCTGCGCCACTCCGTGCAGCGGGCGACGAAGCCAGGTGATGGATTGCTCGTCCTCCAGGTAATCCACCTCAAAAGGCTGGACCAGGCCATGAACGAACGAAGAGTCATCTGAGTCGCGAACGTCTACGGCACGAATCTCTTCGGCCGGGAACAAATCAAACAAGAATGACAGATGTGCTGCATGCAAATCTGGATCGTCTCGGAATTCTTTGATCGCGCGGATCGCCAATCGCAGCTTAGGGTGTAGGTGACTATCAGTCGGCGTCGAGAAGGCATCAGCTTCCTTCGCGCTCGTTCCAGAGTCAGGAGCCAAAAGTTCTAGCAATGCCTCCCCAGTCGATGGAGCAGCCGGATCGAGCACGAACAGCCTGATGTCGTACCGAAGATCCGCAAACTCGGGATGACGCTGCAGGGCGAGCAGCACTTCAGCCAAGGCCGCTGCTCGTCCCGCATTGAACGCGTTGATCGTCAGTGTCTCAACATACGGGTGCTGGATCAGATAGCGCTGCACCCGGGCCGCCAAGTAGGCGCTATCAATGGTTGCGCCGCCAATTGCCGGCTCGGGCAATCCAAGTGCGGCGCAAACCTCCCCAACCAAACCACGCGGGTCTTTCTCATCGGTCGCTGCGTACAGTGACCAGAATGGATTGATGTTGTCCACTGCCAGCGCCGTGCGCCCCAATTCCTCACCAAAAGGCAATACCGGTGGGAAAGCTGCAGGCGCAAGCTGCTTGATCACAGCGTCTCGGGTGGGTACCACAAACTCCCGGCCACTCGCCTTACTGTGCTCCATCCAGGTCTGACCCAGCTGGCTCCAGGCGATATGCCAATTAGCACGAAGCGGGTGTGTCGGGCCCAGCAATACCGCATCACGACGCCTGCCTTGATAGTCCTCCAGCACCAACGAAACCGAATCGATCGTGAGTGCGCAACGCAACTCCTCGAAGGCCTGGCGCGCGATGGCGGCATCTGTTGAACTGGACCGGACCAGAACTGCATCGATCCAAGCCAGGTAGGCAGCTGCATAGTTTTGAGCGGGCTCCTGCAAGCTCAGGAGATCACTCGCCTGCATGATCAGGCGTTGATCGCCTTGCAACACAGTCCCAAAAAAGGCTGCCCGCGCCTCACGAAACCTTGCGACCTCATCAGAGATCGGCCATTTAAAGGAGACCGTTGACCGCGAGGCAACGCCAGACGCGTTAATCGACAGCCTCAGTCGATTGGTGTCATTCGGGTCGCCAAGGAAAGCTCGCTCCAGACTAGCCAACACGCCGGACACCAGGACATTGGCCTTCCCTTCTTTGCCGAGTCGGACTTCCAGCGTCTCGCCACTGGCAGATGCCTTGCTGCTTCGCTCCACCCACGCACAGCCGGTAATTGAAACAGAGCTGGGGTCTCGATCCTGAGCCACAGCAGCAAATCGCGCACGCAGCAGCGCATGCATCAGACTGGGCTCACGCGGTACGGCACGTTGTGGAGGCTCAATTTCTACCTCGTCGTCTGTAACCACATAAAACAGGTCGCTTTCGTTGGCATTCGCATGGGTCTCAGACCCATCGCTGTTGAAACGAACCGGATTGCCCTCACCGTCGGTGAGCGGAATACGGTCACCGTCATCAGCCTCCGCATACACGCGCACAAAGTGCCAGCCCTCCTCCCAATCGATCTTGCCAATTGACGAAAAAGCGATCACTCCGGAATCCATGACTTTTGTCCACGCGGCCTTGCGGCGGCGCAAACCTGTCGGACCGTTGTCGCGCGACACGACCTCAGCCACGAATCGAGATAGGCCCTCCACTTTGGATGGCACGGGATCAACCCGGAAAGACGCACTGAACTTCTTCAACCCTGTCTTCGAGATCGGCAACACCCGGTGGCCGATCAGCTCTGCCAGACGGGGATCTTCGTTGTCTTCCTTTACCACCGGCAAATCTGGCAGCTCGACATCGCCGATGAAGATTGCCTCCGGGTTAACGCCACCATCCTCAAATAGCCACTTGTTGAAAGCGAGCGGCCAATTAACTCGGTCACGGACGATCAGTTGGGTCCATTCCTTCGGGTTGGCGACACCGACACGCGAAAAGAACTCACCAAGCTGCTTGCAAAAAAGCGGATCGAGCAAGCCCAGCTCAAGTGCACGCACACGCTCTGTCTTGGTGGACCACGTGACGCGCTCGACACACTCACGGTTGCGCGCTACCCGTGCCGGGGCACGCTCAGCCTCCCGAAACAGCTCGAAATCGGGCACAAGGGCTAGCTCGAACAGTGCAGCCCCCATCGCATCCGGATCGAATTCGTTGACTTGGCATGTAAGCAAATAGCGCGTCACAGCCGCATCGTCGGCATATCGCCAGCGCGAATCGCTTCGGCGCAACTCACCCAAACAGGCTTCAATGGCGACCCGAAGGTTAGCCGGAATCAGGGTAATCAGCTGCGCATTCAACTCCGCATAGGCACGGTCAATCAACACCTCTTCAAACGTCGCAACACCGAATGAATCCTCGGCAGAGGCGCGTAGGTCGTTCGGCACGAAGACCAGAAGCGGGGGACGTAGCTCGTCATTCTGCAAGGGATTGCGCAGCTCGACAAGCTTGGTGCTCGTCACGGCCAATTCAGGTGCTTGCGCACGCAGGGCGTCGTCTGCGAGCACGACCACATTAGCAGATGGAACGGCCGCACGCAGACCACCCGCCAAGCGGACCATCAGTTCACGGTCCAGGTCCGTGACACGCATGCAATGTCCAAGATCGCGGGCAGCCAAGACTTTGGAAAGTCTCGGCAGCAAGATAGATTCAAGCGCCGCGTTTAGTTCTTGACTGGTGAGTTCACGCAGACCCTGGCTCATGTGCGCGCTCCTTCGGCTCGCTCTGCAATCGTGTAGCGCGGCACAACCGTCTGAGTCACATAGGCGTCGGACAAATCGCGATAGAAGCCAATCTCGCGCAGGCGTCCCGTGAACGCCTGAACATTGCTGCGTAGGGCTTTTCGCTCATCGATAGTGGGCGTTGCAAACCCCTCGCTGGGCGGCAACTGGTCGATGTAAAGGCCGTAGCGCTCACGCAGGAAGGACAGCAGATCGTCAATCCGCATCTCACCCGTGAAGTAGCCTTGGTCACCTCCTGGGCGTAGCACTGCGATCTGCAGCAGCACCTCCAGCAGGCGACTCTCAAGCGCAAATCGGCGCGGAGCATTCCGGGCACGCGTTTGAGCCAGAAGTGCCCCCGACTTGTTCTTCAGCATCGTCGCGTCCAGCGACTCGATGATGTACTTCCTGTGGAAGGCACCACGGAGGGCTACAAGAATCTCGATGTAGGTCTCGAAATCCGACAGCCCCATCTTGGTGATGGCCTCAACCTCGGCATCAAGCCCGGCTTCGCCCTCCGACAGAGACTCCAAGAGCCCCGCCAGACGCTCGCCGAAAAACTTGTTCCGCTCTTCAGCAAAGGGTTCGCCTTGAAGGCCATACAACTCGCCAACAGAGAACACTGAATTCAAGGGACGAATCAACTTACCGCGCCGAACAAGATGCTCAGAAAACTCATCTAGCTTCTTGGCGACGAAGTATGCGCGGACAAAGCTGGGAATGCGCCGGTAATAGCCATCAGCGCTGCGCTCAGCGAGCGCAGCAGTGGCTGAGTCTGCGCTGCCCGAGAGGTCAACAAACAACCCCAGCTTGTAAGGACAGTCCCCCTGTGGCTCGCGTAGTTCGCGCGGCTTCATCGGGCACGCTGTTTCTGCGCAAAGTGAGTTCGCCCCTTCCAACTTCTGCCAAGCAGACAAGAGCTTCAGTAGTCGCAGGTGGTAAAGCGCCAAGTGGAACGAGAGCAGGACCTTCAGATACTCAACCATCACCGAACGAGGCATGTATTGCTTGTAGAACAGCAGGCGCTGGATGTCCTCAGCCATCAAGTCTGCCGAACCAATACACACCGGAGCAAAGCGATCGCCCCCGGCACGAGTGTCCGCGGTGTCTTTGCGCTGAGACAGGAAATGCAGCAGTGTGGCCGTTTCAATGTCCGTCAGCGCTTTGTCGTTTAGCTCTCGAGTGAGCTTGTCGAAGCCATCAAAAAAGAAGCCCTTCAGGTGCTCGATGGCTTTGTGGCCCGACAGATGCCGCGCATGGTGCAGCATTTGATACAAATGCTGGGCCGCACCGTAGTCACGGGAATGCTTGGGGTTGCGAAAGCGATAGGTGTAGCCATGCAGGGGACGCGGACCAGCGACTGCCGCGTTCTTCTTGCCGCGATTGACGATGTCCATAAGGTGGGTTTCGACCCAGCGCTCCACCATGTCTCGGTGCTGAGCGAACCCCAAGAATCGGTCGCTCGCTTCGAGGATGTCGTCCACGAACTTGTCCACAGTCAACTCACGCTTGTCGCGAAACACGCTCGGAAAGCCACCGTGCTCCAAGCGCTCGAACAAGCCGGTAAGCACGCGGTCCATCTCGATAGTCTTGAAATCGAGATGACTGATTTTCGGGAGGCGGAACTCCCTATCCCTCTTTTGCAACGCCATCAGTTCCCCCTGACACCTTGTTCTACGGCCTCTTCTTTATGCCTGCCAGTCATCTCACCGTGCAGCAAGCGCATCTCCACCCGGCCGTCTTCATGACGCGCCAAACGATAGAAATCATGCCCCGTGGTAGTCAGCAGAATCTCCCGATAGGGCTGCGCATTGAGGCTGTTCTTGAAGACGCCCAGGCAGAGGTAGAAACCCTGCATCTCCTCGACGCTGGGCCGGTAACCTTCATTCAGGCGCACCAGCATCTCGAACACATCGAGGTTGATAATCAGCTCACTGGAGATAGCACCCACCCCTTGACCCTGGAATCTCAACAGTAGGCCGGTCGGCAGGTGCTCAACGAACCGTGCCTTGGCGGCAAAGTCCTGCACCTGTAACCCAAAGCCCTCCACTGGGAACAGCCGATAGCTACGAACCGTGCCGTGTTCGACCTGGCGCAACTGCAAAGCCAAGCTGGCCCCTAAGCGCTCCGGCCGCTGCAAGCCCTCGCCCCGGTTGATAGCGTTCAGAATTTCGCTCGTCAGTGAATCTATCGATGCTTCACCACGAACGATCTCAACCATACGTTTCGCCGAGCGGTATGGCAGCATTTTTTCCCAGCTCGCATCACGCCGCTCGAAGAAATGCTTTCGCCTGGCCATCGCCACATAATCACGATGTTTGCGTGCGCGCTGCCGCACCGATGAGTCGGGCACGCCGCGCGGCAACTCACCGAACAGGCGCTTCAGCACCTCAAAGTCGAATTGCCCACGGCGCTCGAAGCGGAACAGTGCGCGGTCATCCGGCTGCACAAAGTCCAACCCTCGGTCGAAGCGCGGGTCTTCCTGCTTGCCCACATCCAGGTCGCTTAACAAGGTAAGCAATCGGTCCGAAGTCGGTTGCCCCCCTCCCATCCAGCTATTGAAGTAGAAGCTACGTGCCACTTCGTCATACTTACCGGCCGCATACAGCGCATGAATCTCGCCGCAATCTCGATTGCCGATCAGCATGAACGACAGTGCCGAGCGTAGGTCACGCATGGTGATATGCAAACGCCCACGCAAGTGCGCCATCGTGTAGAGGGTTTTAAGGCGCTCCAACAAGCGTGATCCGGCGATCTCGTCTTGAAAGCTGCGCGCGTTATGCACGGCGTAGCAACTGTCATTCAGATCGCAGCATTCGCACGCTGACCAGTTCTTTGGCTGCACGATGCTCTGCAACGTGCGCTCCAGAATCGAGCCACCTTCAGCTTCTGCCACCACGCTGCGCAGGTTCAGGTTCACTACCGCAATGCCAGACTCGGCATCACCCGTCGAGAACGCCCGACGAACGAGCGCCGTCAATGCGAAGAAGTCGCTCTCATGCGTCGCGAGAAAGTCCACCAACCGCCCTTCATTGATTGCAATGAGGCGGGTTTCTTTGGGCTTCCAAGTGCTGGCATCGCTCCCCATGAAGGGAGCCAAGAATTCCAACAACACTTGGTTGTTGTCCTTGTTGCCTTCGTCCTGGCTGCCATCGTAGTTGATCAGATAACGCTTGCCATCCAACGCCAGCTCGCTGCCATTGGGTAGGCCACGATTGGCCGATCCGCCACGGACCTCCACTTCCTTTTCCAGACGCTGTAAAAATGCCGTCTTGCCGTCGCCCGCGTTGCCGGAGATCAGAACCAAACGGAACTCGCCCGACAGGACTGCTGGCAACAGCGCCCGATCCAAGGCGGTATCCACATAGGCAGAAAAGCCCAGGGCGTCCATACCGCGCGTACCGGCATTGCTGCGGCGGCTTTGGCTGTAAAGCGTCAGTAGGTGCGAGACAAAGGCATTGCTGTTGGTCGCAGACTCTGCCAACGCGGCATTGCCGCTGCCAATGGCGGCTGCCATCGCTGCCAAGCTCACCGTTTGGATACGCCGCGCGTGGCGCACCTCGGTCAGGGCATCGCGAAAATCTGTGGCGGTGGCAAAACGTTCCGCACGGCGCGGCGCAATGGCCTTCAACACCACATTCACCAGCTCCGGCGCAAGATCGGAGAAGCCCGACAACTCACGTGGATCTGGCGCAGGTTTATTGATGGGGGGCTCTGTGGTGTCCCAGGGGTAGCGCGAGGTCAGCGCCTCATACAGCGTCAGCCCCAACGCATACAGGTCGCGATCTGCACGCTCCCCGTTGTGCGGAATGACCTCAGGATCGAAATCTGGCGGCAAATAGCGACGCGAACCGCCACCGCGCGACTCATTATCGTCGGCCCGCACCGACACATTGAAGTCGATGATCTTCGCGCCCTTTTGCGTCCACAGCAGGTTGCGCGGTTTGATGTCGCAATGATGAAAGCCCTGCGCATGCAAATGCACCAAGCCTTCAATCACCTGTTTACCCAGCTCCAAGGCGTCTTCCGGCGACAGCAAGCGCTCCTGAATCATGTCACCGACATCAGAGCCTTCAACGTACTCGAACACAAGGAAGGGAATATCACGACCAGGAATTACATCCGCATCCAGCACGCGCACCACGTGCGGGTGCTCAGGTATGTGTACCAGGTGGCGGTACTCCTTCTTCAGGCGATCCAGGGTCGAGTGCCGGTCGCTGACAATGAGCTTCACCGTGCGCGCCACATCCCCCAGCGTATCGATCACCTTGTAAACCACGCCGAAGCTGCCACGCCCCAGCTTCTTCTCAATAATGAACTTGTGGGTCAGCCGGTAGCCGGCCGCCAGATTGAGGTAATCGGCTTGTTCATCGGACGCCTCAACAGCCTCAGGAGCAGGCGGTTCAATAACGGCCACTGCCGGTTGCCCCACAGGCTGCAGCAAGGCATTCAATGATGCCAGTGCGATTGAGGCTGGTGGCCGCTTGTGCTCGTCAAATGCACACAGGCTTTGCAGCCAGGTATCAAAGACGTCATTCAACTCCGGCCGCAACGCAGAAGGCTTGTTCAGGAACTCACCCGCCCGATCCCACACCGTGGTCGGTTCGCCTGCAAACGGGCGCTCTCCGGTGAACAGCTCATAGATGATGACACCAGCCGAAAAAATGTCCGACGCTGTAGACGCCGCACCCGGCTCGCGGAAAGCCTCAGGCGCGACATAGGCTTTCTCGACCAGATCGACGATGTCCGCAGCGATGCTCAAGCTGCGGTCTACGCTAGGCTTGGCGAAGTCGAAATCCGTGATACGGGTGGTGCCGTCTTGGCCGATCAGGATCGCCCCCGGCGTGAGGTTGCGATGTACCACGCCATGTTGATGGGCGTGAGCCAGAGCAGCCAGCAGGTCTTTGGCAACACGCCATTTCTGGTCCAGCGTCAGTGCCAACTGCGGCCGAGCCATGTGCACGGTCAACGCCTGCCCGGGCGCGTCATCCAGGATCAGGATGAAGGACTTGTCGTCGTCAGTGGAAAAAAAGTCTCGCGCCGCGACGATGTTGGGGTGCAGCGGTAGCTTGGACAGTGCCCGGTAGGCATTGGCGATACGATTGACCTGAGCCTTTCGCACCTCTTCAGGCTGGTAGGGGTCCGCCTGGTATACCCGCAGCCGTGCCGTGCCGCCCGCGAAGGCGTTTTCTGCACGGAACTCGGTATAGGCCTGCGCTGCGCCGAGTTTATCCTTCACCTCCCAGTGCCCGAAACGCTGCACGGTAGAGGCTGGCTTCACAACCTTCAAGGCATGCAGGATCAGCGCTTGTTGCTGCAGGATGTACTTCGAGAAGCGAGCAGGAATACGCGTGGCATCTTTGAAGTAGCGCTCGGCATCCTTCAGCTTCACTACCCGGTCTGCATCCAACTGCTCACGGTCGTTCAGGTGTGCATCCGGCGCGGTAAGCAGGATGGCCGCATCCACATAGACACTGTCCAGCTCATGTCGACCAGGATGGGCCTGGGTGACCAAACCCTTCACCGTGCGCGCGTGTCCACGAAGCTTGCCCAGTGGCGAAGGGTACGGCGCACGCCCCTCGGGGTACCACTTGTTGCCGTACACATCGATGGTACCGCGAGTTCCCTTAACATCGATTAGATACAGGGCGTGTGGCGTCAGCAGGGCGATGTCGATTTCGAAGCGTTCGCCCTGGCGCTCAATTTCAAAGTTGTGCAGCAGAATGTAACTGTCTGGCAAGCGGTCCCTCAGAAGAGCAATCGAAGCTCGCTCGGCATCGTTCACTGGCTGTCCAACGGGAATCACTTTAGCCATTTGCACCCTTTCCAATGCGAGCCTCGACTAGTGATATAGCTTGAAGCTCTTCAAGGCGAGCCTGTTCCATTTGCTCGTGAGCACGAATAACAGGCAATGCAAGCTGTTCCCGCGTTGCTGGACTGGGCCACGGCACCCTAAGCCTGGCAATATGCGGCTCCCAAACACGCGGAATACTATTTCCTGAGGCTTGCCTCTTTATCAATGCCTGACCAACACTGGTACGAAAGAACAAATAGAGGAATGCCCCATCAATTTCATTCTCAGGAACAATTCGGAACACATCATCCGCACAGAAGGTATTTTCCAACCAACCATTCACGAGAAGCGGACGACCAAATAGCCCGTAAATTTGACCTGCCGCCTGGAATACAAGCCAACCTTTTTTCAGAATAAACTGGTCAAATCTTGGCGTTCTCTTGCTGACATAGCGACGTTCTTCTGGTTGATAGCGATAAATATCATTCCCACTAACAAACAACCGACCGTGCTCTTCAGAGTCCACCCACAAGCGCTTGAAGATTGGTGGTTTAAAGTACCTAGCAACCACGTTTGGCAAATTCTCAACCGGGAAGTTACCGTCATCGAGCATCCGTTCCGCCAACAATGCTGACGCACAGTGATATGGCGCATCCAGGCGGTCATTTAGGTCTGAAAATGCCACCAACGATGTTGCAAAACCTGAAACAGGCCCAACACGTCGCTCAGAAAAGCCCGCTGCAACTTCAAATATATTTAGTGCGGTAGTTAGAGAAGATTGCGCTTTACTTCTCTTTAACGCACTCGAAGCGATCAAATCATCGACAGCTCCCTCCAGTTCAAAGCCAAAACGAGGCACGGGCAAAGCCTGGATGTGAGTGGGTTCAATGTGCTGAATGATTGCGCCATAGGTTCCAGAAACGAGAAGTGGAACGCCATATCTGCTGGACAAATATGCATAGAGATAGCCAGGAGGGATGCGACTCCTATCTGGCGAAACTTTCATGATGTGTTGGGAAGACCACATCCCGCTCATATCAGGCCGCACATAGACAGTTCTGCCAATAGTCCCGGAACACGAAATTAACGTCATCCCCTCCGCTAACTCCAAATGCTTCAATGCTTTGGATTTTGCATAGCTCCTTTTGAGCAAAGGAAGCATAGAGAGCTCGGCATTCAGCATGTCGCTGTTGCTTAGAAATGGAACCCCATATTCTGGCTCTGTCACCCAATGCCTTGCGAACTGAGGACCATTAAAGATGCCACCACCAAACCCATTGGTGACGGATGCAAGGGGCTCCATCGTGACGGGCAGCAGGAGCAAAGCATCTCTGGCCTCCAAAGCGCCCGACATATAGGGGTTACAGTCCAGTCGCCGTCCACCTTTTTCCAGCCACCCCGACCGAACGATGCGCGCATTTTTGAAGCTTGCAAAGTTCATGCAGCCCCCTCAGTCGGGAACCATGCAATAAATGCTGTATGCATCTCAGAAAACGCAGCGTCTGTGCATCCCTTGATCGAGATGTGCTCGGCCAGCTTCTGATAAATCGCCGAAGAACGCGGCTGGCGGGTCTGCTTCAGCACCCACTCTGCAGCCTCCTTTGGTCTGGGCGGTTTGGCGGCATCAAGAGGCCACAAATTGTTATCGGCCAGATGCTGGCGCAAGGACTTGTCGCCCTTGTAGCGAAGGGCGTCTGCAACTTGCGGTTTGTCCTGCCACAACCAGTTTTCCAGTTCCGGCTCGATGGCGATCACCTTAACGGCATGCTCATCCCAGCCACTGGCCACTAAACGTGCCGTGATGTGCTCGACGATAGCGCCCTTGCCAGGCGAACCAGCCCACTCGCAATCAAGGACCACCAGTGCGCGTTGATGGCTATTTTGGTAGGGGCGCAGCAGCTCGTGGCCCTTGGTGTAGACACCCGGATCGTTGCCGCCTTCATCTACGAGCAGGTCAGCACCGACATCAGTGTTGATCTCAAAAGCCTCACAACCAAGGCTGAGGTGCCAACCATTACGCTTGAAGTAGCCACGGAAGGTAGCAGCCATGTTGCTGTCGGCCACCAAAATGACGCAGGGGCGCTTGCTCATCATCCCAGCACTCCTGCTGCAAATAGGCTGCCGAGGTCGATGCCACCGCGCCATTCCTGTAGGCGCGGGTGATCGGTACCGGCGACCATTTCTACCCCGCCTTCATTGGCTAGTCTTGCGCACAACAACTGATCCAACTTGGCGCGGGCCAGCACCACGGGTGAGTGAGATGACACCCAGACTTGGCTGTCGTACATGGACGACAGCGATTGCAGAACAGCCTCGATTGCGCGCGGATGAATGCCGTTCTCTGGCTCTTCAGTCACCAGGATAGCCGGGTGCTTGCTAAGGTAAGGCAATAGCGTCAGCGTCAGGATGCGCAAAGTGCCGTCGGACAAGCCGGGAGAAGGCACCTTAAAATCTCCTTTGTAGCTGACCACGAAATAGGCGTGATGGTCGTCTTCGCGTTCACGCACGTCAATATCTGTCACCTGCGGCAGCGCGGTTTGCACATGGGCAATCCAATCTGCGTAGCGCTCGCTTCGGAAACCAGCAGGAGCACCTTCCAGCGCACCTTCGCGCTTCAACTCCAGTGCGAGCCAGGGGATGTTGCGACCATTGGCCGTGATGACTTTGGGCTGTCCTGGTGGGCTAGCTTGACGCATAGCTGACCAATTGGGATCCAGAAACACGGCATCGGTGGTCAACAGACCGTGCAACCAACGGGCTGCGGGATAGCCTGCCTCGGACTCGAACAACACTCGCGGCATGGAGAGCAACGTTTCGGGTAGACCAACTTTGGCCAGATTTGCCTGTGGCGTTTCGGGCGTAAATTCGGTCTCATAGCCAATCTCACGCTTCAGAGTGAGATGCCAGTGCTTCTTGTTGCCAGCGACGACGCCATGAAAACCGGCCTGGCGCCGGTCAGGCCCATCCAACTCAGGGAACATGAACAGGTACTCGTAAGCCACCTGTAGCGCTTGGTCAGCACCGATCCGCAAGCCAATCTCGTAGCGAATATGGGTTGGCCAATGACGGCGATCTTCCTGCAGAGCCTGGCGCGACCGTTCGGTACGCTTTCTGGCGAACATGCCTTCAAGCACCTTGGATTGCACGGCGTCAGGCAAGCGCGCCTCGACAGCGAACGAAAAATCACTGCCGCGCCCTGCAAAGACGAGTTCGTTCAGACTACCCGCGCGCGGCGGCAAATCGGGGCGACGCTCCATGAAAGGTGCTGAAACGTTATTGGCGCGTAGCAGGTCGCCGATGAGCACCGGCAGATCGAGTAGCGTGGTCTTGCCGGAGCCGTTGGCCCCGACCAGAACACGAAAGTCGCCGACATCCACGCCCAAGCGTTCAAAGCAGCGATAGCGTGTAGCTTCAAGTCGCGTGATCATTTGCTAGGCTCCGGGTGTTTGGCGCGGAACTCAGCATAGGCCTTGGCAATCTCGGGCAGGTCATCGTCGAGGATGCGCTCTTTGCGATGGAGCGTGCGCACCTGTAGGCCGCCACCGATGCGGACCTTCTCTTCGTGACTTACATCCACGAGGATTTCTTCGCCATCAGGGTGACGCTTGTATAGCGTGTTGCCACGGCGGTCGAAGCCTACCTTCTCGGCCACTGCCATGAAAACGGCGTAGTCCTTCTTCTGACCCAGGTCCTGTGCCTGAATGATTTCTGCAGGCTTGCGCTTGAGGAAGAGCAGACTGGTGAGGATGTTGACGTTGGCCTCGACAATGAACGACTCCACCGGCAAATCAATACTAGCCAGCACCCAGCAGTGGCGAAGAATCCAGTAGCGGATGTATTCATCACCAGGGTTACCCAAGATGCCATCGGGCAAGACAATCCCGGCTCGGCCGCCTGGCCTGAGCCACTTCACGCAGCGCTCAATGAACAAGACCTCGGGCGAAACTGCAGGCTTGATGGCGTTGGTCATCACAAAACCATCGGCTTGCCGCTCCCAGCGGCGAGCCAACTCGTACTGTTCGAGAATGGTTTTTTCGGTGACGGGGATGTCCGACCCGAACGGCGGATTGGTCATCAACACATCTATCGTACCAAGAGGGATGGCCTCTTTCGCTGCCTGAACGCCAGGCAGATGCCCCGCGGGGAATTCCAGTGAGTTCATGTGATAGAGCTGGCCCAGCGAGTTGCCTGCCATCATCACGTTCATCTGCGCTGCCCGCACCAGGAAGGGGTCGAAGTCGGCACCGAACAGGTTCTTTGCTGCAAAGTTGGCTAGCCGATCACGGATGGAAACAAACTCTTCGGTGTTCTCGTCGCCTGCCTTGATACGCTTCTCTTCGTGGAAGACCTTGCTCAAGTAATTCAAGGTTTCGACCAGGAAGCCTCCCGTGCCACAGGACGAATCCAGCACACGCTCATGCTCCTTGGGTGCGAGCATCTTGACCACTATGCTGATGGCGCCGCGCGGGGTGAAGTATTGACCGCGATCTCCGCGCAGGTTGGTGCCCACGATCTCTTGATAGGCCGTGCCCTTGGCATCGACATCCGTGCGGCCAAAGTCGTAACGGGCCAGCTCCGAAACGATGAAGGCCAAGGCGCGGTCGGACAGTGTTATTTCTTCGTTGCCTTTGAAGAGGCCGTCATATTTCTTTTTCACTCGTTCAAAGAGCGGTTTGATTCGGAGGCGGATAGCCTTCTGGCCTTCGGGGTCAAAAGGTTCGAATGGGCCTACATAGAACCCTCGGGCTTCATTGGGCTGCTGCTCGTCATACATCTTGCAGAAGATGAGATACAGGAACTGCCAGAAGGCAGCATCCTTGGGCATACCCTCGTTGCCGTGGATGTAGTTGTGGCAACGACGGAAGGCTGTTCGCAACATCACGGGGTCCGCACGGCGCATCCGCCCCATAGAGCGGCCTTCAACGCTGAAGGTGTCGTCACCCAATGGCCAATCGCCGATGGGCTTGAACTTGGTGTCGAAGCGGGTAACTTCCTTTTTGAAGAAGAAGAACTCTAGGCCGTTGGTCCACAGGCCATAGTCGCAGCTATCGACTTCAGCCATCACGGCTTCCAGCACCTCGAACTCTTTGCGTGCCTCGTCTGGGTCGCGCATGCGGTACGCACCCTTGGTTCCGACCTTGGGCTCTTTCTCGACCATTACCGCGCGGTAGAGATTGTCCTTCGTGTGCGCCTGGCCGGGCTTGAAGATGGCAATATCGAGCTTACGGTTCTTACTCAGCACCTTGACCTTGAAGTCGGGCTCCATGTCTTCGGCAGCGATGCCGTACTCATGGATGATGGCGCGAGCAATGCGCTGACGAACCTGTTCTTTGTCGCTGTCTTTTACCGGTTTGCCGGTGATGTAGTCAAAGACCTTGCCCTCTTCGAGCGCGCTCTCAGGCGCTTGGGCTTCTTGATCAAGGTCGCTCATGTCGTTGTTATCCTGTGCGGAGCGCGGCTTAGGCATTGCGCGGCTCCTTGTTATCGAAGTCATCACTACTGGCAGCGGCACCGCCTTCACGCACCCAGACGTCTACGTCTTCCTTCTTAAATTTCCAGAAGCGACCAACTTTGTGGCCAGGCATACCTTTGCTGGTTACCCAGGTGTACACGGTGTCTTTGGCGACACCTAGGTATTCAGCAATTTCATCCACCGAAAGCCAGCGGTCATCCATATGAGGCCTCCAAACCTGCCATTGGAATATTTTTCAACCAATAGGATACCCAACCATGGGCGTATTGAATAGGGTTTGATTGGGTTGGCTTGGGCAAGGCTCAATTGAGCCTGGAAAGCTTGGGCTACTATTTCACAGAACACTGAGCGCCAAAAAAGTTCCGGTGTCAAGCGTTTTTTGAAAACAGCCTGATGGCCGGAAGTCTATATGGGGCGCGGGTTTAGCTCTACTTCGGGCCGCTTTGCGGGGCTGCGGCGTTGTGGGCTAGGAGCCACATAAGAGCGTCGCGGTAGAAAGCCGGAGCGTGCTGCATCGGGGACGATTGCCAGCAGACGGCGGCCGCGTTTCACCATCATAGCCCACAACGCCGCCACCCTCCAGAACGAAGAACGCGCAGCCTTGGGCTGCGCGTTCGAGGGATGGATACCACGGGAAACCGGCATCATCAGCTTGGCTTCGGCGGCGCGGCCTTGCCCGCGCCTCCCTTCCTGAATCCCCGATCCCCGGCCATGAAGGCTTCCAGCATGTGCGGAATCAGCACCGTGGCATCGACCGCCTCGCCGTAGGTCTGCGCGTGCAGCGCAGCGTAGCGGTCGAGGTCGGCTTTCAGGCTGGCCGGGCAAGCAAATGTCAGCTTCGTGGATTCCGTTTTCGGCAGCGGCCCGAGCCGCAGCTTGCGCGTCGTCATCGTGAAGTCCCCCTGTTGAAGAAAAGCGGCTGGTAGGGCCGCAGCACCAGATCGCGGTTGACGATGATGCGAACCGGCAGGCCGGGGCGCTCCGTCAAGGTGGGCTGGATGTTGAGGTTGCGCCGGGTCATCTCCTGGCCGACCTGGTTGATGCTGTCCTGCGCGCTGTCGCGCCCGGCGATGATGATGCGATTACCGTCCTGCCGGTTCTCCGGCGCAGCCAGCTCGGCGCCCACGCCCAGCAGTGTCGTCAGCGCCGCGCCAGCGAAGATGCGACCCCAATGCCAATCCACGTCATCTTCCAGTCCGGCATAACCGGCCGGGTCGGTGCCGGCCAGGTTATCGAGCGTGAGCGAAGACGTGTCAGGCAGAATGATCCGGTTCCACACCACCTGCACGCGGCTCTGCCCGTAGCTGACCTGGCTGTTGTACTTGCCCAGGATGCGCGACCCTTGCGGAATCAGCAGGAAGCGCCCGGTAGCCGTGTCATAGACCGGCTCCGTCACCGTGGCGATCACATCGCCCGGCAGATCGGACTTGATGCCTGTCACCAAAGCACCTGCGACCACGGTTCCAGCCATGACCTGATACGGCGAAGCCGGCAGGGTCAGGTTGCCGGAATTGCGGGTTTCCTTGGTTCCGGCTTTCTGGAAAGCCTCTTTCTGGTCTTGCCGGTTCTGCACGGCGGTGGGGTCGGCAGGCTGGGCCGCCGTCGAGGCCGGGCCAGCGGCCAGCGGGTCGAAGGCCGCACTGGCAGCAAAGCCCGGCGCGGCGGCCACCTGCGTTTGCGCGACCGGCGCGGCCTTCTGCGAACCCGAGCGGAAGAACACCGACGAGGCCGCCGCCGATTCGGCTTCCTTGCGTAGCGCGTCGTTCGGGTCGTGGCCGGGGGCCGCATAGGCGGCCGTCACCGGCTGCTGCGACTTCACGATGGCCGGGCCAAGATCGCCCGGCAGCGGCGGCCCCAGCTCCGGCACCGATGCCGGCAAAGGGGGCGGCAGCTTCGAGTAGTCGGCCGGCAGCGCGTCCAGTCCTTCCGACTTCGAGACACGATCGACGTTGTAAAGCTCGGTCTGCTCGCCTGCGCCGCGCCGCTGCGGTTGCAGCGACCACATCAGCGCGCCGAGCACGGCGACCGACAGGGTGCCGGCGAGGATGGCCAGCGTGCGCCGGTTCAGGCGCGTAACCGGGCGCGGCTGGGCGCGCAGCGCCACCGCCTCGGGCGCAACCTTGCCCGCCTGTGGCGTGGCGAGGTCGGGAGTGTCTTCCTGGCTCATGGTCAGTTCCTCCGCGCCACGCCGTCCGTGCGCTCTATACGCACCACGTCGCCGCCATCACCGCCCAGGCGCAGTTCGGCTGCGCCGAACAGCCGATCGACGATGTAGTACGGCGAGCGGAATCGGTAGTTCACCAGTTGCCCGTCGCCCTGCGCGCCGATGACAAACAAAGGCGGCAGCTCGCCTTGCGCGATACCGGGCGGGAACTGGATATAGACCTTCTCGCCGTCATCGAAGGCGCGCAGCGGCTTCCACGGCGGGTTGCTGCCCAACACCGCGTAGCGGAAACGGATCTTCTCCAGCGACAGGCCGGTATCGACCGGCGCGGCGGCGCTGGCCGCCTGCGCCTGGCGCTGCAAGGCCAGCATCCGGTCTTTCGGATAGTCCCAGGACACCGAAGCCATCCATGCACGCTCGGTCGAGGTCAGCTCCAGCAGGTACGTCCGGCGGCTGGTGGTGATGACCAGATTGGTTTTCAGGCCCGAGCGAATGGGCTTGACCAGCACATTGACGCGCAGCGCATCGCCGCTGCCGCTGGACGTGTCGCCCACAATCCAGCGCACGGTATCGCCAGCGGCCACCGTCACCAGTTCCTCGCCGGGCTGGAGCGAAACCACGGTCACACGCCCTGGAGCGGCATAGACCTGATAGAGCGCGCCGTCCGTGAAGGGCCATACCTGAATCGCATTGACGTAGCCCTCACGGGTCGGCGCGATGCGCGCCTCGGCATTTGCCTTCGACACGCGCACGGTTTCGTCGGCCGATTCCGGTACGGACTTGACCCCGTCCGTACCCGGCAGCGGCTTCAACTGATCCGGCAGCGCCAGCGGTTCGGGAACGGTGATGACCTCTACCGGCTTCGGCGGCTCCGGCAGCGGCTGCGCCTGCACCGGCTCATCAAGGGAGATGGATGGCGGCGGCTTACCCTGCGAGGCGCAGCCCGCGAGGGCCAGCAGGATCAACGGAAAAACGGATTTACGGAAAAGTGCATTCATGGCTTGGCTCCTTCGGAAGAATCCAGTTCGCGGCTCCACGACAGGCCATTGACGTAGATACCCAGCGGGTTCTTGCGCAGGCGCTGTTCGGTGCGCGGGGTTTGCAGGACGGTGGAAAGCACGGCGTTCCACCGCTCGGTGCCAGCGGGGGCACCGTTGACGAACCGCTGTTCCGTCCAGCGCACGTTGAAAGACGTGTCGCTGGCGCGGGTCACGCTGGTGATCTGCACCGTCACCGACTCCTTGCCTATGCGGGCGAATGGGTCGTTCTTGCTGGCGTAGTCGTTGAGCACCGCCGCACCCTTGTCGGTGGTGTAGTCGTAGGCATCCAGCCAGTTCTGCCGCACCACGATGGGGTCGATGGATAGCGAGCGCACCAGCGTCACGAAGCGCGCCAGGTGGTGCGCGATCTGCGCATCGGTGGGCCGGTACGGCGTGGCGGCTTCGCCGATGGCGCGCACCTGCCCCGACTGATCGACCTCGATGACATAAGGCGTGACGATGGATTGCGCCGAGCGCCACACCAGGCCGCCAGCCATCAGCAGTGCGAGCGTGAGGCAGCCGAAGGCCATCAGCCGCCAGTTCTTCGCCTGCACGCGGGCCGAGCCGACGCGGTCGTCCCACACCTGCGCGGCGGATTGGTACGGGGTGGCAGGCTGCGGCGTATCGGCATAGCGCACCTGCGGGCGTTTGAATCGCATGGTTTTCTCTCCTTATGAATCGGAATCACGCAGGCTCGGGCCTTGCCCCGAGCCGCCGCCGTCGCCCCCGCGCAGCGTGTGGGCGGCGGTGGTCGCGGCATGGGTGATCTGCTGGCGGCGGTGCATCCGCTTGGCCCAGGCGGGTTGCTCCTGCTTCGGCGCGCTGGCGGCGCTGTCCACGCCTTCGCCTGCGGCGGCCTGGCCGGAGCCGGCAGCGCCGGCATCCGCGCCGTTCCAGCCAGCCCGGAAGGAATCGGCCATCTTCTGGCCGGCAGCGGAAGCGCCGGACGCAGCTCGGCGGCCTGCCGCCTGCGCGCCGGTCTTGGCGACGTTGCCTAGGCCCGCAGCAGCGCCCTTGGCCCCGCCGCCCGCAGCGGCAGAACCGGCCTGGAATGCGGACTTGGCGCTGCTGGCCGCCGACGTAGCGGCGCGTGCGCCGCTGCCGGCCAGCTTGGCGGCGGCCGGGGCCATGCGTGCGCCCGCCATGACGGCACCGCCCACGCCAGTCGCAGCGGCACCGATGGCGACGCCCGTGCCGACCGCGCCGACGGCAGCACCTGCCATCGCGCCCGC
>Ga0209066_10001983_pt1 | contig 25907 bp, 26 predicted proteins | sample All_14_2_FD_187198 | JGI IMG/M metagenome (GOLD analysis project Ga0209066, IMG submission 187198) | Freshwater microbial communities in response to fracking from Pennsylvania, USA - Allegheny Zone_MetaG_DW_15 (SPAdes) (version 2) ...
GCTCTTGTCGGTCAGGTGCAGGATGCGCGCGCGCCGGTCTGCCGGCGCAGCGCGGCGCTCGACCCAGCCGGCATCCTCGAGCCGGTCACAGATGCGGGTGAGCGTGATCGGCTCGATCTCGAGCCGCTCGGCATAGAAGGCCTGGTTGCGGTCTGGATTGCGGGCAAGTGCAAGAAGCAGCCGCGCCTGCGGCCCGGTAAGCCCGAGCGAGCGCACCCGCTCATCGAACAGGCGGCGCAGCTGGCGCGAATTGTCGGCAAGGCGATAGCCGGTGGCAATGCTCATGCGTGAGCTTATAATAAGCAGGCTTACTGTTTTCAAGCACGCTGGCGCTTGCGTCGGCGGCACGCTAGCAGGCGGGCCATGAGCATCACCACGCACATGTTCGACAGCTTCGATGGCACCCGCCTTGCCTATCACAGCGCCGGGGCCGGGGGGCGCACGGCGATCCTGCTGCACGGCCTGTTTTCCTCGGCCGAGATGAACTGGATCAAGTGGGGCCATGCCGCGCGCCTTGCCGAGGCCGGGATGCGGGTGGTGATGCTCGATTTTCGCGTGCATGGGCACAGCGCGGCGCCGCACGATCCGGCGGCCTATCCGCCGGGCGTGCTGGTGCGCGATGTCGCCGCGCTGATCGATCACCTCGCCCTCGAGGAGGAAGGCTATGATCTGGTCGGCTTTTCGCTCGGCGCGCGCACCGCGGCTCATGGCTGCGCCAGCGGCGTCTTTGCCCCGCGGCGCCTGGTGCTGGCGGGAATGGGGGTTTCCGGCCTTGCCGACTGGCAGCGGCGCGGTGCCTTCTTCCGCCGGGTGATCGATGAGTTCGACACCATCACCCGCGAGGACCCAGCCTGGCTTTCGCGCCAGTTCTTGAGATCCCAGGGGGTTGATCGGGTGGCGGCACGGCTGCTGCTCGACACCTTCACCAATCTCGATCCGGCCAGCCTGGTCGCCGTGGAGGTGGAGACGCTGGTGATCTGCGGCGCGCGCGATCAGGACAATGGCTCGGCTCCGGATTTGGCAAGGCTGCTGCCGCGGGCGCGCTATCAGGAGATTCCCGGCGGCCACCTCGACAGCGCCACTCGGCCCGAACTGGCCGAGGGGATTCTTGCCTTCCTCACGGCTTGATTCCCGCCGCAGGGCGGTTCACACCGCCGGGCAGTCCCATGATCAGTTCCGGGAAACCCAACCGATGACCATTACCGCCCATGTTCTGCGCGGCGCTGTCGCTGCGCTCGCCATCGCCGCGGCGGCGCCGCTTGCCGCCGAGGATGACGCCGCGCCTGCCTCCGCCACTACGGCTGCGGCTACGGCCGATGTCGCGGCCCCGAGCGCTGCCGAGGCGCGCGCCTTCGTGGCCCGGGTCGAGGCCGAGCTTGCCCCCTTCCTCGTCGACTATGGCCGGGTGAGCTGGCTCAACGCCACCTACATCAATTTCGATACCGACACGCTCGCCGCGCAATATGGCGCCGAGCTGACCAAGCGCCAGGTCGCCTATGCCAACGAGGCGGCGCGCTATGCCGGACTTGCCAATCTCGATGCCGAGACGCGCCGCAAGCTCGACATGCTGCGCATAGGCATTTCGCTGCCCGCGCCGGCCCGTCCGGGCGCGGCCGAAGAGCTCAACGCCATCGCCACCCGGCTCAATTCGGCCTATGGGCGCGGCCGCGGCACGCTCGGCGGCCAGCCGATCAACGGCTCGGACATCGAGGCGGAGATGGGCAATCTCGCGCGCTCGCCAGAGGAACTCAAGGAAATGTGGGTGAGCTGGCACGACAATGTCGGCGCGCCGATGCGGCAGGACTATGCCCGCATGACCGCGCTCGCCAACGAGGGTGCGCGCGAGCTGGGCTTTGCCGACCTCGGGGCGATGTGGCGTTCGGGCTATGACATGCCGCCCGAGCAATTCGCCGCCGAAACCGAGCGCATGTGGCAGGAGGTCAGGCCGCTCTACATCGCGCTCCACACCTATGTGCGGCGCAAGCTCAACGAGAAATATGGCGATGCGGTGCAGCCTCGTACCGGCCCGATCCGCGCCGATCTGCTCGGCAACATGTGGGCGCAGGAATGGGGCAATATCTATCCGCTGGTGGCCCCCCCGGGGGCGGGCGATATCGGCTATGACCTTACCGACCTCATCACGAAGAAGAACCTCGATCCGATTGGCATGGTCAAGATCGGCGAGCAATTCTTCTCCTCGCTCGGCTTTGCGCCCTTGCCCGAGACCTTCTGGGAGCGCAGCCAGTTCGTCAAGCCGGCCGACCGCGAGGTGATCTGCCATGCCTCGGCCTGGGATATCGACAATGTCGATGATCTGCGCATCAAGATGTGCATCAAGCCAAATGCCGATGACTTCATCACCATCCACCACGAGCTCGGCCACAATTACTACCAGCGCGCCTACAACAAGCAGGACCTGCTCTATCTGAACGGGGCCAATGACGGCTTTCACGAGGCGATCGGCGACATGATCGCGCTCTCGATCACGCCTGAATATCTGGTGCAGATCGGCCTGCTTGATCCCAAGGACGTGCCGAGCGCCGACAAGGATATCGGCCTGTTGCTGCGCCAGGCGATGGACAAGGTCGCCTTCCTGCCCTTTGGCCTGTTGATCGATCGCTATCGCTGGGCCCTGTTCGACGGCTCGATCCCCGAGGCCGACACCAACATCGCCTGGACGCGGATGCGGCTGCAATATCAGGGCATCGTCCCGCCGGTGGAGCGTCCGGCGGATGGCTTTGACGCTGGCGCCAAGTATCACATTCCCGGCAACGTGCCCTACACCCGCTATTTCCTTGCCCGGCTGTTGCAGTTCCAGTTCTACAAGGCGGCCTGCGATATTGCCGGGTGGAAGGGGCCGCTCCACCGCTGCTCCTTCTATGGCAACAAGGACGTGGGCGCGAAGCTCAACGCGATGCTGGAAATGGGCGCCTCGCGGCCCTGGCCCGATGCGCTCGAAGCCTTCACCGGCACAAGGCAGATGAGCGGCAAGGCGATGATGGAATATTTCGCCCCGCTGATGAAGTGGCTGGAAAAGCAGAACAAGGGCGAGAAGGCGGGCTGGTGAAGCGGCCTTCGCGCAGCCTTGTCGCAGCGATGCTGGCGGTGCTTGCCGCCAGCCATCCTGCCGCCGGGGCACGGGCCGAGGGCGCGCTGTTCGTCGCGGCCAAGCGCGGCAATACGCTCTCGAGGCTCGATCTTGCCAGCGGCGCGGAGGTGCTGCGGGTGCCAAGCTGCGCCAATCCGCACGAGCTTGCCACCTCGCCCGATGGCGAGCATGTGGCACTTGCCTGCTATGGCGGCACCACGGTTGATATCTTCACCACCGCCGAACTGGCCAAGGTTGCCAGCATCGAACTGGGTGAGAACGCGCGTCCGCATGGGATCGTCTGGCATCCATCAGGCGCGATCTATGTCACCGCCGAGGGACGCCGCGCACTGTTTCGCATCAGCGCGCCGCTTTCGGGCGCGCCGCGGCTCGCGGAATTTGCAACCGGAAAGCTGGGCAGCCACATGATCGCGGTTGCGGGCGATGCAAGCGCCGCCTGGACCACCGATTTGGGCTCGCGCACTGTCACCCGGGTGGCCTTGGTGCCGGGCGTAGCACCGCGCTCCGTGGCGGTGGGCGAGGAGCCCGAAGGCATTGCCTTGTCGCGCGATGGCAAGACCCTGTGGGTCTCGGCGCGTGGATCCAATCAGGCCTTTGTCCTCGATGCCGAAACACTCGAGGTGCGCAAGACCATCGCCACCGGGCGCTTTCCCCTGCGCATCGCCGTCCGTCCGCAAGGCGATGTGGCGGTCACGTCCGATCTGCAGGACGGCAGCCTCACTGTCATCGACACCGCCAAGGCCAAGGTGATCCGCAAGATTGCTGTCTCCGGTCCCGCCGAGGCGCAGAGCCGCTTTCAGGTGACGATCCTGTGGTCGCCCGACGGCAGCCGCATTTATGTCGCCGAAACCGGTACCAGCACCATCGCCGAGGTGGACTATGCCAGCGGCAAGGTGCTGCGTCGGCTCAAGGCGGGCGAGGGCGGCGACGGGTTGGCGATCCTGCCTTGAAGGCGCCCGGCCCCTCGAAACCCAAGCCCCTCATAGTGGTGGGCTGGCGCGAGCTTGTCAGTCTGCCCGAGCTTGGCCTTCATGGCATTCCGGCCAAGATCGATACCGGTGCGCGCACCTCCTCGCTCCATGCCCATGTGCTCGATGAATTCACCCGCAAGGGCGAGCGGTTCGTGCGCTTTGCCGTCGATTGGGGCGGGATGCGCCATTTCTGCGAGGCGATCCATGTCGATCTGCGCGGGGTCACCAGTTCCAATGGCGAGACCCAGCGCCGTTTTGTCATCAAGACGCCGCTTACGATCGGTAGCCTCACCTTTCGGGCGGAAATCAGCCTGGCGGATCGTTCCCAGATGCAGTTTCCGATGCTGATCGGCCGCACCGCGCTGCGGCGGCGGGCAGTGGTGGATAGCGGCCATTCGTGGCTGCAATCCGCAGGGATTGCGGATATGGGGCCGGGCCGCGGCTAGAGCGCCGGCGAGGGAAGACCACAGATGAAGATCGCGATGCTGGCGCGCAACGCCAACCTCTATTCGCACAGGAGGCTGAAAGAGGCCGCCGAGGCGCGCGGCCACAGCCTCGACATCCTCAACACTCTGCGCTGCACCGTGCACATCGCCAGCCACCGGCCCGTGGTCTATTACAATGGTGAGCCGATTGCCGCCTATGATGCGGTGATCCCGCGCATCGGCGCCTCGATCACCAATTACGGCCTTGCCATCCTCAGGCAGTTCGAGATGGCCGGGATCTGGCCGCTCAACGAGAGCGTCGCCATCGGTCGCAGCCGCGACAAGCTGCGCGCGCTGCAGATCCTCGCCAAGCACGGGCTCGGCCTGCCGCTCACCGCCTATGCCAATGATCCCAAGGCCGCCGAGGAGATCATCCGCGCGGTCAATGGGCCGCCGGTGGTGATCAAGCTGATCGAGGGCACGCAGGGCATCGGCGTGGTGCTGGCCGAGACCATGTCGAGCGCCAAGTCGGTGATCGAGGCCTTCCGCGGCGCAAACGTCAACATCCTGGTGCAGGAATTCATCAAGGAAGCCGGGGGCACTGATATCCGCGCGCTGGTGGTGGGGGGCAAGGTGGTCGCGGCGATGAAACGCACCGGCGCGCAGACCGAGTTCCGCTCCAACCTCCACCGCGGCGGTTCGGCCGAGGTGATCCGGATCACTCCCGAGGAACGCTCGACCGCGGTGCGCGCGGCGCGGCGCATGGGCCTCAACGTGTGTGGGGTGGACATGCTCCGAAGCAATCACGGCCCGGTGATCATGGAGGTCAATTCCTCTCCGGGGCTTGAAGGCATCGAAAGCGCCACCGGCAAGGACGTGGCCGGGCAGATCATCGATTTCATCGCTGCCAATGCCGCGGGCGGCAAGACCAGGACCAAGGGCAAGGGATAGTGGTGGACCACTGCCCGGTGGAGGGATAGAAGCGAGTCGGACACGCGATTGGGGGGGAAGATTATGGCATTACGCATCAATGCAGCGCGCGGCGCGCTGGCGCTTGCATCGGGCCTGGCGCTGTGCGCCGCCCTTGCCGTGCCCGCCGCCGCGCAAACGCAGCGCGGCATGGTGAGCGCAGCCCAGCCCGAAGGGCTGGTCGCGGTGCTCAAGGGTGCGGGCTACGAGACCACGCTCGACAAGGACGATCTGGGCGATCCGCTGATCCGTTTCCGGGGCGAGGGCTACCGGGTGACGATGCTGTTCTATGGCTGCGACAAGACCACGCACAAGGGCTGCGATTCGGTGCAGTTTCGCACCGCGTTTGACCGCGAGGAGCCGTGGACGGCGCGCGCCGTATCGGATTTCGCCGCCAAGTATCGCTATGCCTCTGCCTCGCTCGATGACGAGGGCGATCCGGTGTTCACGTGGGACGTCGTGACCGGCGATGGCATTCCCGCGGCCGTGTTCCTCAGCAGCGTCCGGCGCTTCGAGAACACCATCAGCAACGCCGCTGAACTGGTGTTCGGCAAGTAGAGCCTCTCAGCGCAGACCCGCGCGGGGTTGCCTGCCGGATCGCTGCGGCTGCGGCTCAGCGGAAAGGCGGCTCGTTGAAGGCGCGCAACTTCCGCGAATGCAGCCGGTCGCCCTCGTCGCGCAGGCGCGAGACCGCGACGATCCCCATCTGCAGGTGCGCCGCGATCGCTTCCTCGTAGAACTTGTTGGCCTGCCCCGGCAGCTTGATCTCGCCGTGGAGCGGCTTGTCCGAAACGCACAGCAGCGTGCCATAGGGCACGCGGAAGCGATAGCCCTGGGCGGCGATGGTGGCGCTTTCCATGTCGATCGCGATCGCGCGGCTCTGCGAGAAGCGCCGCGCCGAGGAGGAATAGCGCAGCTCCCAGTTGCGATCATCGGTGGTGACCACCGTGCCGGTGCGCATCCGCTGCTTGAGGTTGGCGCCCTGGACGCCCGAGACTTGCTCGGCCGCCGCCGCCATGGCCTGCTGCACCTCGGCAATGGGCGGGATCGGCACCTCGGGCGGGAGCACCGCATCGAGCACGTGATCATCGCGCAGATAGGCGTGGGCGAGCACGAAATCGCCGATCTTCTGGGTGGAACGAAGCCCGCCGCAATGGCCGATCATCATCCAGGCATGGGGGCGCAGCACCGCGAGGTGATCGCAGATGGTCTTGGCATTGGAAGGACCGACGCCGATGTTGACGAGGGTGATCCCGCGCCCGTCCTTGCGAATGAGGTGATAGGCGGGCATCTGGTGGCGGCGCCAGGCGGTGTCATTGAGCTGATCCTGCGCGTGGGGCGTGGGCGCGCGGATGTCGAGCCCGGCCGCGCCGGTCAGCGCTTCATAGCCGTCCTTGCCGATTTGCTGCGCACCCCAGTTCACGAATTCATCGACATATCGGTGATAGTTGGTGAACAGGATGAAGTCCTGGAAATCGGCCACCTCGCTGCCGGTGTAATGCTTGAGCCGGGCCAGCGAATAATCGGTGCGCAGCCCATCGAACAGCGAGAGCGGCATGGGGTGATCGCCGTCAAGCTCGATCCCGTCGGCAAGTTCATCGCCAATGAGGGCAAGGTCGGTCGAGGGGAAATGCGCCGCGATCTCCTGCGGGGCCACCCCCACCATCGCCGCGCCGGCCTCGCCATCGAGGACATAGGGAAAGGGGATCTCCTGGCGCGAGCGCTCGACCGTAACCTCGATCTCGTATTCGGCAGCGATCAGCTCGAGCTGCTCGGTGAGATAGGCGGCAAAGCGGTCCGGGCGGGTGATGGTGGTGGCATAGGTGCCGGGCGCCTCGAGCCGCCCGAAGGCGCGGCTGCGATCGCGCGGCGCGCCGATCCCGCCATAATGCAGGGTGATCTGGGGATAGGCATAGGAGCCATCCTCGCGCCGGCTCGGCGGGGGCAGGGTGCCATCACGCCCGAAGGCGATCACGTCCTCGCGCAGGTTGCGCACGGCTTCGTCATAATGCTCCTGAAGCTGGGCGAGGATGGCGGGGATGTCGATCATGGCAGATGTTCTGCTCCCTTGTTGTTATGCTTGTTTGGCAAGGCCGTGGCGCAGGCGGGCGGTGATTGCAACAAGGGCGCGAAGATCGCATCCGACCTTCGCGCCCTGCCGTGTTTTCTGGCCGTGGGGCCGAAAGGATCAGGCCTCTTCGCCGCCCTCGCGCAGTTCGGCCGGGATTTCGCCCGGCTCGAGGCTGGTGTCGATGCGGGTCGCCTCGGCCTGTTCCTCGATCGCGCGCTGCTCGTCGGCGAACATCTGGGCAAGCACGTCCACGCCTTCGCTCTGCAGCTTGGCCTCGTCGTCCGAGCGGGCAACATTGGCCTTGACCGTCACCCGCACCTCGGGGTGCAGGGCGATGGTGACATTGTGCATCCCGATGGTCTTGATTGGCGCGCCCATGATCACCATGCGCTTGTCCACCGTGTGGCCGAGTTCGGCGAGGCCGGCAACGATGTCGCGCACGCTGACCGAGCCGTAGAGCTGGCCGGCGTTGGAGGCGGCGCGGATCAGCACCACCTCGGCGCCTTCGACCTTTTCGCCGAGCTTCTCGGCCGCGGCGCGGCGTTCGGCATTTTCCTTCTCGAGACGCTCGCGGTTGGCTTCGAAGATCTTGCGGTTGGCCTCATTGGCGCGCAGCGCCTTCTTCTGCGGCAGCAGGAAGTTGCGGGCATAGCCGTCCTTCACCGTCACCACATCGCCGATGGTGCCGAGCTTCTCGATCCGTTCGAGGAGAATGATTTCCATGACTGTCCCCTCTTACTTCACGATGTAGGGCAGAAGGCCGAGATGACGCGCGCGCTTGATCGCTTGGGCGAGTTCGCGCTGCTTCTTGGCCGAGACCGCGGTGATGCGCGAGGGCACGATCTTGCCGCGCTCGGACATGAAGCCCTGCAGCAGGCGCACATCCTTGTAATCAATCTTGGGCGCATCCTTGGCCGCGAAGGGGCAGGACTTGCGACGACGGAAAAACGGGCGGGCCATCAGTCACGCTCCTCACGGGTTTCGCGGCGCTTGCGCTCGCGTTCGTTCTTGCGCATCATCACCGAGGGGCCTTCCTCATGGGCATCGACCCGCACGGTCATGTAGCGGATGATGTCCTCATTGATGCGGGTCTGGCGCTCGAGTTCGGCCACCACGCTGCCGGGGGCATCGATATTGAGCAGCACGAAATGGGCCTTGCGGTTGCGCGCGATCTTGTAGGCGAGCGACTTCAAACCCCAGGTTTCGATCTTGGTGACCTTGCCGTTGTTGGCTTCGATGATTTCGGTGGCTTGCGCCGCCAGCGCGTCAACCTGAGCCTGGCTCAGATCCTGACGCGCAAGAAAGACGTGCTCGTAGAGCGCCATCCTTGCGTCCTTTCACTTCCCTGCCGATCGCTGGCTGATCCGGCGCCTGCACCTGATGCGGCGCGCGGGGCCCCTCCGGCTTTCTTCGACAAATCGCCGGGGCGCATCCCCGCCGAAGCGCGGCCCCTTACAGCCTTGCGCGCAAATTGCAAGACTTGTCGCGCGGGAGCTGTCGGGGCAGGCGCCGGGATTGGCCACACGATTCGCATCAAGGGGGTTTGCCGTGCCGTCAGGACTGGTCGCATTGCTCGACGACATTTCGGTGATTGCCAAGGCAGCCTCGGCCTCGATCGACGATGTGGCCCTGGCCGCGGGCAAGGCCGGCACCAAGACTGCGGGGGTGGTGATCGATGATGCTGCGGTCACCCCGAGTTATGTGACGGGCCTTTCCCCGGCACGGGAATTGCCGATCATCTGGAAGATCACGCTGGGCAGCCTCAGGAACAAGCTCATTATCCTGTTGCCTGCCGCGCTGCTCCTGTCCGAGTTCCTGCCCCAGGCGATCGTCTGGTTGCTGCTGGTGGGCGGTGCCTTCCTTGCCTATGAGGGCGCGGAAAAGGTGATGGAAAAGCTCGGCTTTGCCAAGCATGGGGCAACGCTCGAGGACGAGATTGCCGATCCGGTCGCCTTTGAAAAGCAGCGGGTGGCAGGCGCGATCCGCACCGATCTCATCCTGTCGGCAGAGATCATGGCGATCGCGCTGGCCGAGGTCGCGGCTGAGAGCCTGGCGATGCGCGCCGCGGTGCTCGCGCTGGTGGCGGTGGTGGTGACGGTGGCGGTCTATGGCGCGGTCGGGCTGATCGTGAAGCTTGACGACATCGGCCTTGCCCTTGCCCGCCGCCCCAGCAGCGCGGCACAGGGCACCGGGCGTTTCCTGCTGCGCTTCGTCCCGCAGCTGCTTGCGGTGCTCTCGATCATCGGCACCATCGCCATGCTCTGGGTCGGCGGGCACATCGTGGTCGACAGCCTCCACAAGCTTGGCTGGGACGGGTTCTACGGCCCGATCCACGCCGCCGAGCACTGGGTGCACGCGGGCGCGGGCGCCGCGGGCGGAGTGCTGGGCTGGCTCACCGCGACGGTGCTTTCGGCCCTGGTCGGCCTGGCGCTGGGCGCGGCCATCGCCTTTGCCTTGCACAAAGTGCTGGGTGTGGGCAGCGCCGAAAGCCATTAGGCTAAGCCGTCATGACCAAGCCCATCCTTTACACCTGCGCCCGCTCGCGCGGCCTGCGCGCGACCTGGGCGGCCGAAGAAGCCGAGGTTGATATTGACCTTCGCATCCTGCCCTTTCCGCCGCGCTATCTTGCGCCCGACTATCTCGCGCTCAACCCGCTCGGCACGGTGCCGATGCTGGTTGATGGCGAGGCGAAGATGACCGAAAGCTGCGCCATCGCGCATTACCTTGCCACCCGCGAGGGCCAAACCGACCTTGCCATCGCCCCGGGCGCCAGGGATTACGCCGAATATTGCGACTTCACCTATCACGCCGATGCCACGATCACCTTCCCGCAGACGGTCTATATGCGCTTCTGCCTGTTCGAGAAGGACAAGGGGCTGGAAGAGGCGGGCCGGTCTTACGCCAAGTGGTTCCACAAGCGCCTCGTCAAGGTCGAACAGCGCCTCGAGGGGCGCGAATATCTGTGCGCCGATCGCTTCACCGTGGCCGATATCTGCGTTGGCTATGCGCTGATCCTTGCTGAAAATATCGGGCTTGATGAGGGCGTGCCGCAGACGCTCAAGGACTATCGCGCGCGGCTGACCGCGCGCCCGGCCTTTCAGCGCGCCTTTGCCCGCGAGGAAGCCGGCCGCCTCGCGCTCGAGAGCGCCGGCTGAGGCCGCCACCCGCACGATCCGGCTTGCCTTGATCGGGCCAAGTCACCAATCTGCGCCGGCAACGTTCTGGGGGATAACAGGATCATGCGGCACCTGCGCCGTGGCGAAGCGCTGTTCGATGTGCGCGAGGAGATGGTTGCCGAGGCGCCGCTCCCGGTGGCCTACGCCATTGGCAATGCGCTGCTGCAGATCAACATCGAGGTGCGGCACATGTATGGCCTCAAGCCGGTCGACATGCTGGCGCTGCACGTGCTGATTGTGGCCGGAGCGCAGCGGACGATGCGCCTGGCAGGCCGCGGCGTGCCGCTCAAGCGCAAGCTCGCGGTTCCGCCCGAGGAGCGCGGCACGCTGTCGCGCCGCGCGATCGCGCAGGTGCTCGATCTGCCGTTCGAGACCGTGCGCCGCGCAACCGCGCGGCTGATGGCGCAGGGGCTGATCACCGAGCGCTGTCGCGGCAAGCTGGTGGTGACTGACAAGGTGGTTGATCCCGAAAGCTTCATCCCCTTTCTTGCCGAAATTGCCAAGCGCTGGACCGCCACCACCGAAAGGCTGGCCGAACTCGGGGTTGTCAGGCTCATCTGACAGCGCGCAGTGCGTTCCGCGGCCGGCGCGGCAAATCGGACAGGCGCTTGACCAAGATCGGGTCATCTGGCGCCCCGAACTCGGCTCGTCTCGCCTAGAGTGCATCCCAGCGGTCCGCCCCAGTTGGTGGACATGATGGAGGGAGCCAATGAGAAAGACTGCCGGATTGGCCGCCAGCATTGCCCTGCTGGCCGGCTCCGTGGCGCCGCAGGCCGCGCTGGCCCAGGATGCGCGCCGGGGAAGTGACGACAAGAAGGACGATGCCGCCGCCGCGGTGGTAGGCTTGGCGATTCTCGGGGCGGGTATCGCCATCGCCTCCAAGCACGGCAAGAAGCGCAAGCACGATCAGGATTGGGACACGAGCTATTACGGCGAGCCCTTCAGCCCGGCCTACGGGGTCACCTGCCTGCCGCAGCAGCGCAAGTGCTATGAAGGCGGACACTTCTCCTATCGCTGGACCAAGCGCATCTTCGGCACTTCGGCCGGGTTTGGCGGTTCGGGCGGTTCGTGGGAAGGCGGCTTTGGCGGTTGGGGCGGCAGCTACGATCCCGATCGCGCGCGCAGCGTCTGCCGTGACCGCGGCGAGCGCAAGGGGCTGCGCAATATCTTCATCGAAAGCGTCACGCCCCATCCCGACAAGAACCGCATCGACGTCATCATGCAGAGCCGCCGCAGCCAGATGACGGTGAGCTTCGAGCGCTGGCGCTGCAAGTTCTACTTCAACAACAGCACCACCTCGATCGAGCGCATCTGAGCGGCGCGCCCACTGATCATGGAGAAAGCCATGTTGCGTCAATTTCTCGTTCTTGCCGCCACCTGCGCGATCGGGCTTGGCGGCGCGGCCCAGGCCCAGCAGGCCGCTGCCGATAGCGGCGCGATGGTACGCCGCAGCGATGTCCCCGTCTCTGCCCGGATGGGGATGCACGTGCACAGCTATGCGATGAAGGAGCTCGAGGCCGCGGTGCCCGAGCGCGACATCATGCAGCCGCTGTTCCTGCGGCTCATTCTGCTCGCCAAGCAGGAAGCCACGGCGATCAGCTGCGAGGGTTTTGAAAAGGATGGCAAGCGGATGATCCCGGTGATGTTCCGCACCCTGCAGCCGATCCTTCAGGGCGCCGAGCCCGGCAAGCCCAATCCCAAGGTCGAGGCGGCGCTGCGCGCCTATCACACCATGATGGGCGGCGAGCTGGCGATCTTTGCCCAGGATCCTGACGGCTTTTGCGAATACAGCCAGCAGATGGTCGAGGAACTCGGCAAGAGCGAGGACGAAAAGTCGCTCCTGGTGATCACCCAAGCGCCTTGACGCCCCAGGGTGGCACCGGTCCGGCAATGGGAAACGTGAGGCTGCCCATTGCCGGACCGGCTATCCTCGGCGCGGGCCGCCCAAATTCGGGATAGCCGCGCTCACGCCAGCGCGGCCCCCGGCTCGCGAAAAAAGGGGGGGCCGGGGTTTCCCCGAAAGAAGATGAATCGCAGCGGCGCAAGTGCCGCTGCTTGGCAATGGCTCAGTCTTTGTCCTTCCAGCCCCAGGCGAGGCGGCAGGGAAGCACGTTGCGCCACTCGAACCCGTCATCGACCTTGCTGAAGAACTGCGCGGTCAGATCGCGCGCGACCCGGCTGAACTGGTAAGTCATAAAGGCGCCGCCCGGGCGCAGCGCACGCGCCGTGGCGGCAAGGATACGCTCGCCCACCGCTTCGGGCAGATTGGAAAAGGGCAGGCCCGATAGGATGTAATCGGCATGTTCGTGCCCGTGGGCGCGGATGATCGCCTCGACCTCCTCGGCCGAGCCGTGCACCGCGATGAAGCGGCTGTCACGGATGGTGCGTTTGAGGTAGTCGATGAAAAGCGGGTTGGTGTCGATCACGATCAGCGTGCCATCGCACCGCAGCCGCTCGAGCACCGGGCCGCAAAAGGTGCCTACACCCGGGCCATATTCGACAAACAGCCGGCAGGCCTGCCAGTCAACCGGCGCCAGCATCCTGGCGATGGTGTAGCGCGAGGAAGGAATGATCGAGGCGACCATGCGCGGGTGCTGGACAAAGCCCTGAATGAACACGCCCCAGGGTCCGAGTATGCGGCGCAGCCAGTGCCGAGCCCGCGTCAGCCGCGCTTGTCTGGTCAGCTCATAACCTGTCATAATGGGGGGTAATCCTCTGCCGCGCCCCCGGCACGAGGAGAGCACTTCCTGGCCGCCAGATTGCAAATCCGTGACCAAGTTGCAAGGCGAGGATCGGGTGGAGCAGCCGTTCCGGCGCGCCCCGGCCTCAGGCGGCCTGATCGGGCGTGACCGGCCGGGCAGCGAGTTCGCGGCGCAGCAGCTTGCCGATCGGGTCGCGCGGCAGGCTGTCAACAAACTCGATATAGCGCGGGCGCTTGTAGCCGGCGATCTGGCCCTTGAACCGGCGGGTGATCTCCTCGCGCGTCAGGCTCATGCCGGGCTTGAGCACCACGAAGGCCTTGACCGCCTCGCCCCACTTTTTGTCGGGCACGCCGCAGCAGCCGGCATCGGCCACTTCGGGCATGGCGGCAAAGACGGCATCGACCTCGGCCGGATAGACGTTTTCGCCGCCGGTCTTGATCAGCTCCTTGGCGCGGCCGAGGAGGTAGCTGCGCCCGCGTTCGTCCATGGTGCCAAGATCGCCGGTGCGCAGCCAGCCGTGGCCCAGCGCCGCTTCGCTCGCCTCGGGATTGTTCCAATAGCCGAGCATCACCGAGGGGCCGCGCAAGGCGAGCTCGCCCTCCTCGCCGGGGGGCAGGTGCCGGCCCTCGGGATCGAGCACGGTCATGGTGACATGGGGCAGCGTCCAGCCGATCGAGCGCGGCGCTTCGAGCATGTCGGGATAGTCGATGAAGGTGGCAAAGCCGCAGATTTCGGTCTGGCCATAGCCGCCCACCACCCGGGCATCCCATTCCTTCTCGATGAATTCATACATCTCAGGGCGCCCGGTCCCGGCCCCGCCGGTGTAGTTGGTGAGCGGCATGCGCCCGCCGCGCACCGCATCCATCGCACGCCACGGAAAGCAGATGGTGGGAAAGGCGCTGGTGGTGGTGCAGCCTTCGCGGTGGAGAAGATCGAGAATGCCTGCGCTGTCATCATCGCGCCCGGCAAAGACGCTGGTGCCCCCGCAGGCGAGCATTGCCGCAACCTGCTGCATCCCCACCACATGGAACAGCGGGTTGACCGAAAGCAGCACTTCCTCATGCGTGAAGCGGCGGTGCTGGGCAAAGCCGAGCGCGCTTGCCGCCACCGCGCTGCCCGCCTGCAGGCAGCCCTTGGGTCGCCCGGTGGTGCCGCTCGTGTACATCATGTAGACGGGCCGATCGGGGGCAAGCGCAAGCCCGAGATCGTAGCGATAGCCGGCCGCGTCATCGCCGCGGGTGACGATGGTCTCGAACTGGCCCTCGGCATCGTGCCGCTCGTCAACCGCGATCACTTCGCCCGGCTCGGCCTCGGCCAGCAGGTGGGCAAAGCGCGGGTTGGCAAAGGTCATCGCCGGGCGGGCATCGCCGCAGATCCAGGCAATCTCTCCCGGGGCGAGGCGCCAGTTCAGGAGCACCGCGATCGCCCCAATCCGCGCTGCGGCGAGCAGCACGGTGAGGAACGGCGCTCCATCGGTGAGCAGCAGCGCCACCCGATCGCCGGGGCTTATCCCGCGCGCGAGCAGCCAGCGGGCAAGGCTGGCAACGCGCGCGTCAAGCTCGGCATAGGTCAGGCGTTGGGATCCGTCGACGCTGGCAAGGCGGTGCCCGTGGCGCTGGGCGCAATTGGCAAGCAGGGTGTCGAGGCTGAAGTCACGCGGATGCATGGGCGCAAGGCTAATGCGCGCAAGGCCCTTGCGCCATCAGCGATTTTGGGGAGCGGGCGCGTCAAGATCGCTGCCGCAGCGTGTGCAGCGCCGGTTGGGCCAGGGCACCACCAGCACGCCCCGGAAGAAGGCGTTCTTGCCGCAGGTGGGGCAGTTGAAGCCAAGCATCGGCGCATTGGCGATGAGCAGCATCAGGATCGCTGCGGCAAAGGCGAGGGTGGAATGGCCGGCGAGCCGATCAACCAGCACCACCAGCACCACGCCGGCGGCGAGCACGCCCATCATCCGCCAGGCATGGCGCCGTGCGCGGGCGTAAAGGCTCATGGCAGGCGGGCGAGCAGCGCTTGGGCAAACTGCGTCAGCGTGTCATCGCGCGCGCCCATCACCACGATCCTGTCCCCCGGGCGCGCCAACGCGACGATCCTATCGGCGCAGGCGTTGCGCTCGGGGATGTGCTCGGCATGGCGGCCCGCGGCGGTGATCAGATCGACGATCCGCTCCGTGCCCTCGCTGCGATCAACCGTGCCGCCGAAATAGACCGGATCGCACATGATGGTGATGTCATCCGGCCCCAGCTCTCGCGCGAAGGTGGCGGCAAGTTCGTGCCCCATCTGGCGCAGCGGGCCATAGCCATGGGGCTGGAAGAAGGCGATCACCCGGCCTTCGCTGGCCTTGAGCGTGCGCAGCGTGGCGGCGCATTTTTCCGGGTTGTGGCCAAAATCATCGATCACCGTGATCCCCTGAGGCGAGGTGCCGATCACGTCGAACCGGCGCGCAAGGCCGGCAAAGCTGCGCAGGGCATAGACCGCCCGGTCGATCCCGATGCCCGCAGCGCTCGCCGCCGCGATCGCCGCCAGCGCATTGGCAAGGTTGTGCAGCCCCGGCATCGGCAGGATCAGCGGGAACACTTCGCGCCGGCGGTTGTCGAGCACCGCGGCGCGGATGCCGAGCGGGCTCTGGTCGATCGAATCCGGCTCCACCGCGATGTCGGCCTTCACCGCCCTGATCCCGAAGGTCACCTTGTGCCGCGCCTGGTTGGCGAGATGGGCCGCCTCCTCGCTGTCGAGATTGATCACCGCGGTCTGGCTTGCCGCCACAAAATTGCCAAACAGAACACGCAGTTCCTCGATGCTCTTGTGATCAAGACTGACATTGAGCAGCACCGCGATACTGGGCCGGTAAAGCGCGATCGAGCCGTCGCTTTCATCCACCTCGCTGACGAACAGGCCCGGCGCGCCGATCCGCGCGCTGGCATAGGGATTGTCCGGAGTGACGAAGTTCTTCATCACCGCCCCGTTCATCACCGTGGGATCAAGCCCGCTTTCCTTGAGGATCCAGGCGATCATCCCGGTCACGGTGGATTTGCCCGAGGTGCCGCCCACCGCGATGCGATGATCGGCGGCGTTGAACAGGCTGGCGAGCAATTCGGCCCGGCTCAGGCGCAGGCAGCCCAGGGCCTTGGCGCGGGCGACTTCGGGCACGCTCTCCTCGATCGCGGCCGAGGCGATCAGCACCTGTTCGGGCGAGGTGATCCCGCTGCCGTCCTGGGGATGGAGCGCAAAGCCATGGGCTTCGAGCCAGGCGAACTTGTCGGGCGTGCGCCCCTGGTCGCGGCTGCGATCGGACCCGGCCACGGGATGGCCGAGCCCGCGCGCGATCTGTGCCAGCGGCAGCATCCCCGATCCGCCGATACCGCAGAAAAACAGGGGCCGACCCGCAAGCGACCCGGCGGTGATCCCTTCGTCCATGCGCGCGATCCATATGGGCTTGCACCGGCACTGACAAGCGCCCTAGGCTTGAACCCATGACCAATATCGCAGTCTGCGCCCCTGCCACGCCGATCACGCCCGCCCACCGCGATGCATTGCTGGCGCTGGTCGCGGCCGAGTTTCCGGGGCTCACGGTGGCATTTCACGAGCAGTGCTTTGCCCGCGCCGGGCACTTTGCCGGGGACGACCTCTTGCGCCTGTCGGCGCTGCTCGACTGCGCCAATGATCCTGCCTTCGATGTCGTGTGGTTTGCCAAGGGCGGCTATGGCTCGAACCGCATCGCCGAGGCCGCAGTGGCGCAGATGAACGCAGCCGCGCGGGCCAAGACCTATGTCGGCTTTTCCGATTGCGGCTACCTGTTGGCCGCGCTCTATCGCGCCGGGATCGGCCAGAGCGTGCATGGCCACATGCCGGTAAGCGCCCTGTCCGAAGGCGGGCGCGATGCGATCCGGCGCGTGCTGCGCTGGCTTGAAGGAGATACCAGCGGGGTCGAGCCGAGCCTCGATGGCACCACGCCCGCGGCGGCCTTCAACCTCATCACCCTCGCCATGCTCACCGGCACGCCGCTGATGCCCGATCTGGCCGGCCATGTGCTGATGGTCGAGGAGGTTTCCGAACACCTCTATGCGATCGATCGTCTGTTCTTCCACCTGGCCGCAACGCTCCCGCGGCTTGCTGGCCTCAGGCTCGGTGCGATCACCGATGTGCCTGAGAATTATGTGGAGTTTGGGCAGAGCGAGGAGGAGATCGCGCGCTTCTGGTGCGCCCGGGCGGGCATTGCCTATCTCGGCCGCGCGCTGATCGGGCACAATGCGGCCAATCACGTGGTGCCCTTCGGGCTTGCCAGCCCGCCCGTGCAGGCCTAACGGCGCGCGCCAAAATCACCTAAGCACGGGATCGGCACATGCGCGCGTTTCTCTTTCCGGGGCAGGGCAGCCAGAAGGTTGGCATGGGGGCGGAACTTGCCGCGGCAAGCCTCGCCGCGCGCGAGGTCTTCGAGGAGGTGGACGAGGCCCTCAAGCAGAAGCTCTCGCAGCTCATGCGTGACGGGCCGGAGGACGCGCTCACTCTCACCGCCAATGCCCAGCCGGCGATCATGGCCAATGCCATTGCCACGCTGCGGGTGCTCGAGCGCGATTTCGGCATTGGCCTTGCCGCACACGGCGCTTGTGTCGCCGGCCACTCGCTCGGCGAATATGCGGCGCTCTGCGCGGTCGGGGCCTTCAGCCTTGCCGATACCGCGCGGCTGCTGCGCCTGCGCGGCGAGGCGATGCAGGAGGCCGTGCCGGTGGGCGAGGGGGCGATGGCGGTGCTGCTCGGCGCCGGTCTTGCCGAGGCCGAGGCGCTGGCCCAGGCCGCAGCCGAGGGCGAGGTTTGCGAGGTTGCCAATGACAATGATCCCACCCAGGTGGTGATCTCGGGCCACAAGGGCGCGATCGAGCGCGCGGTGGCGCTGGCCAAGGAGCACGGGATCAGGCGCGCGATGATGCTCAATGTCTCAGCGCCGTTCCATTGCTCGCTGATGGCCCCGGCGGCAGCGCGCATGGCCGAGGCGCTCGCTGCGACGCCGCCCGGAGCCTTCACCTTGCCGCTCTATGCCAATGTCACCGCCGCCGCGGTGAGCGATCCCGAGGCCGAGGCGGGACTACTGGTCACGCAGGTGACGGGCCGCGTGCGTTGGCGCGAAAGCGTGCTTGCCATGCGCGCCGATGGGGTGGAAAGCTTTGTCGAGCTGGGGGCAAAGGTGCTGGGGCCGATGGTCAGCCGGATCGATGGTGAGGCCGAAGTCAGAAGCCTTGTCACCATGGCCGACCTTGAGGCCTTTGCCAGGGAGATCGCCTGATGTTTTCATTGAAGGGCATGAACGCGCTGGTCACCGGCGCGAGCGGGGGCATCGGCTCGGCCATCGCCCATGCGCTCGCAGCGCAAGGGGCGCGCCTTGCGCTGTCCGGCTCGAACGCGGCCAAGCTGCGCGCCTTTCGCGACGAGCTCAACGAGGCCTATCCCCACCATGACCACGATGGCCATGTCGAGATCACCTGCGATCTTGGCGATCCCCAGCAGGTCGAGGAACTGGTGCCGGCCACGCTCGACACGCTGGGGTCGATCGAGATCCTCGTCAACAATGCCGGGATCACCCGCGACAACCTTGCCCTGAGGATGAAGGACGAGGAATGGGATCAGGTGATCCGCATCAATCTCGAAGCTGCCTTTCGGCTGATGCGCGCGGCGGCAAAGCCGATGATGAAGGCGCGCTTCGGTCGGATCGTCAACATCACCTCGGTGGTGGGGGCCACCGGCAATCCCGGGCAGATGAACTATTGCGCCGCCAAGGCCGGGCTGACCGGCATGACCAAGGCCTTTGCCCAGGAAGTGGCCAGCCGCGGAATCACCGCCAACTGCGTCGCCCCCGGCTTCATCCGCACCGCGATGACCGCCGCGCTTGACGAGAAACAGCAGGCCGCGATCAATGCCCGCATCCCGATGGGCCGGATGGGCGAGGCGGCCGAGATCGGCGCGGCGGTGGCCTATCTTGCCAGCCGCGAAGCGGCCTATGTCACCGGCGAGACTTTGCACGTCAACGGCGGCATGGCGATGGTGGGGTAGGCCTTCGAGGTCGCAGCGCCCCCCCTTATCCCCAGCCCAGTCGCCGCTTGCACAGCCGCCAACTTGCCCCTGTTGCCACCGGCGCTAAGGTTTTGCGGACTTTCCGGCGCTTGGGGGCGATTCCTTTGCCGCCTTGGCGTCTTGAGGACCGATAGGGACAAGCGATGAAGGCCACGATCGAACGCGCGACGCTGCTGAGGTGTCTCTCCCATGTTCAATCCGTGGTCGAGCGGCGCAACACCATCCCCATCCTTTCCAACGTGCTGATCGATGCCGATGCCGGCGGCAGCGTGCGGGTGATGGCGACCGATCTTGATCTCCAGGTGGTCGAGACGATGACCGCCTCTGCGGTTGCTGCGCCCGGGGCGATCACGGTTTCGGCCCACCTCCTGTTCGACATCGCGCGCAAGCTGCCCGAAGGCAGCCAGGTGAGCCTTGCCACCGTCGACAACCGGCTCGAGGTCAAGGCGGGCCGTTCAAACTTCAAGCTGCCGACCTTGCCGCGCGATGATTTTCCGGTGATCGTCGAGGGCGATCTGCCGACCAGCTTCGAACTGCCCGCGCGGCTGCTTGCCGAACTGATCGACCGCACCCGCTTTGCCATCTCGACCGAGGAAACGCGCTACTACCTCAATGGCATCTTCCTCCATGTGAGCGATGAGGAGGAGCCGCTGCTCAAGGCCGCGGCCACCGATGGCCACCGCCTTGCGCGCTTCACCCTGCCGCGGCCCGAGGGCGCTGCCGGAATGCCCGATGTGATCGTGCCGCGAAAGGCGGTGGGTGAACTCAGGAAGCTGCTCGAAGAAGCGATGGACGGCAATGTGCTTGTCGACCTTTCGGCCAGCAAGATCCGCTTCACCCTCGGCGGCGAGGGCGGGGTGGTGCTCACCTCCAAGCTGATCGATGGCACCTTCCCCGATTACAGCCGGGTGATCCCTACCGCCAATGACAAGCTGCTCAAGGTCGATCCCAAGCTGCTCTATGCCGGGGTCGATCGCGTCGCCACCATTGCCACGGAAAAGACCCGCGCCGTCAAGATCGCGCTGGACAATGACCGGGTGACGCTCTCGGTCACCTCGCCCGACAATGGCACTGCGGCGGAGGAACTGGCCGCCGAATACCGCGCGAGCGCCATGGAGATCGGCTTTAATGCCAATTACCTCAAGGACATTCTCGCCCAGATCGATGGCGAGAGCGTGGAAATCCACCTCGCCGACGCCGGGGCGCCGACGCTGATCCGCGAGGACGATCAGGCCCGCGCCCTCTATGTGCTGATGCCGATGCGGGTGTGACGTGGCGCGGAGCGGCCTATTCGGCCGCCTCGGCCAGCTGTGCACGCTGTGGCCCGCGGATGAGCCCGCCCGGCGTTGCGCCCGTCCACTTGCCTTCGCGGAAGGTCACCACCCCGCTCTTGATCGTGGCGACATAGCCTTCGGCCTTCTGCAGCAACCGCTTGCCGCCGGCGGGCAGATCGAAGGCGAGCCAGGGCTTGCCGAGCTTGAGGCGTTCGAGGTCGATCACGTTGCAATCGGCAAGATATCCCGGCGCGATCACCCCGCGGTCCTCGAGGCCATAGAGCCGCGCGGTATCATGGCACTGGCGCTTGATCGCATGTTCGAGCGCGATGCGTGCCCCGCGCCTGCGCCCCTTGACCCAATGCTCGAGCATGAAGGTGGGCGAGGCGGCATCGCAGATCGTGCCGCAATGGGCCCCGCCGTCCGAAAGCGAATTGACCGTGTCCTCGGCGTGCTGGAGCGGCACCAGAAAATCGAGATTGCCATCGGCATAGTTGAGTATCGGCAGATAGATGAAGCCCCGGCCCTCGTCGCGGCACAGAAGGTCGTAGGCATATTCCTGTGGGGCCACCCCGGCGGCCGCAGCGCGGGCATTGATGCTTGCCTCCGGCCCCGGCTCGTAATCGAAATCGGGATCCATCTCGTATTGCAGGCTCCAGCCCATGGCGATGGCCATCACCACGCCGCCAATATCAGCCGGTGCGCTGCTGAAATCATTGGCTTCGGCCAGAAGTTGCGCCTTGAAGGCGGGATCGAGCAGGTGGGCCTTCTGTTCCTCCCACGACAGATCGGCGATTTTCTGCCAGCTCGGGCGGAAGCGGAAGGGGTGGACGGTGCCCTGCCAGGCCATGATGATGCCGTTGCCGCGCAGCGCGATCTGGGCGACGATATTGGCGCCCTTGGCGTTTTCGGCGCGCATGTGGGCGATCTGCTCATCGAGCGGCATTTCCTTGGCGATCGATTGCAGCGCCGCAAAGGTGACGGGAATGCGCGCCTCGCGGCTCAAGCGGCCCATCCAGGCAAACTCGTTCCATTCGCGCTTGAGGTCGCTTGCCATCTCGAACACTGCATGGCCGCCCGCGGCGACGGCGCGGCCCATGGCCCGGCCGATCGCCATCAGCTCCTCGGGGGTGGCGGTGGTGCCGGGCACCAGCTCGCCATCGACCGACTTGTGCAGCACCGTGCGCGAGGTGGAAAAGCCGAGCGCCCCGGCGCGCACGCCTTCCTCGACGATGCGGCTCATCTCGGCGATGTCTTCCGCGGTGGGCACCGCGCCTGGACGCTCCCGATCACCCAGCACATAGGCGCGCACCGCCCCATGGGGCACATGGGTGGCGACATCGACCGTACGGGGGAGCTTTTCCAGCGCGTCGAGATATTCGGGGAAGGTCTCCCAATCCCAGGTGATCCCTTCGGCAAGCGCGGTGCCGGGGATGTCCTCCACTCCCTCCATCAGGCTGATGAGCCATTCGTGGCGATCGGGCCTCGCCGGGGCGAAGCCGACCCCGCAATTTCCCATGATGACGGTGGTGACCCCGTGCCAGCTCGATGGGGCCATCTCCTGGTCCCAGGTCGCCTGACCGTCGTAATGGGTGTGGATATCGACAAAGCCGGGGGTGACGATCTTGCCGGTGGCGTCGATCTCCTCGCGCGCGCTGCCGGAGACCGCGCCGACCGCGGCGATCAGCCCGTCGCGGATCGCCACATCGCCAGTGAAGGCCGGAGCGCCCGTGCCATCGACAATCGTGCCGCCGCGGATGATGAGATCATATTGCGCCATCTTCTCTCTCCCTCTCGGGCGCGAGAATGTCGAAATCCCGCCGGCCTGTCCAGCGCTGCGCGTTTAGGCCGCGGCCATGCCCTTGGCGTCGCGCGCGCTCTCGGGCGCATCGAGAAAGGCGCGGATCGCGGCGATGCTCTCATCGGCATGGGTGAGCAGAAACAGGTGCCCGCCGCCGGCAAAGGTGACGAGCTCGGAGCGCGGGATCATCGCCTTCAGGATTTTGCCGTTGATGAGCGGCACGATCTGGTCGTCCTCGCCCATCATGATCAGCGTTTCCTTGGCGAGGAAGGGCAGGGCGGGCAGGCTGGTCCAGCCGAGCATGCACAGGAGCTGGTAGAAATAGCCGCGCGGGCTGGGCGGCTTGAGCCGGCCGATATGGCGGTCCTTCTGATGCTCGGCCCCGTCCTTGTCGAGCCCGCCATAAAGCGTGGCGAAATGCTCGTTCATGAACTCGGGATCGATATAGCGGCGCGGATTGGCCATCTTGGTGAAGGCGGCCGGGTTGCCCGGCACCATCAGCATCCCCGGGGTGGTGGCGGCGAGGATCAGCCGCCGGGTGCGCCCGGGGTGCTGGAGCGCGAAGTGCTGCGCCATCGCCCCGCCCCAGGACACGCCCATCACGTCGACTTCATCCAGCCCGTATTTCGCCAGCAGTTGGGCCGCGGTCCAGCACATGGTGAAAGGGTTGTAGGGGATCACCGGATCGGGCGATTCGCCGGTGCCGGGCATGTCGAACATGATGAAGCCGCGCTCGGGCAGGGCCGCGGCGAGCGGGGCAACCGCCTCGATATTGGCGCCGATACCGTTGAAGAACAGGATCGGCAGGTGATCGGAGGGCATGTCGAGCCGCCATGCCGCAGTCCGTAGCGTCCGCCCGCCCACCTGTTCCATGGTGACGAGCGCATCGTCCATCGCATCGGCCATGCAAATTCCGTCCTTTCTGCCGCGCACGAGGGCGCGGGGGTTGGGCGCGCGGGCCGATCCCATAGCGCGCGCGCCCCCAAGCTCTTGCGCGCCTCGGCCCTATCCCTCGCAGGCGGCGCGCACCGACGCCATATCAGACTTCTTCGACGACGTAGAGTCCCGGCGCGGCCTCGAGCGGCGGATATTGCGCATTGCCGAGGCTCTGCGGCGCCGGCCGCTTGGCGCCCGAGCGCGCCTGCACCCATTCCATCCACAGCGGCCACCAGCTGCCCTTGACCTCCTCGGCCCCGGCCAGCCACTCGTCCGCGGTCGGCGGCAGCTTGCCCTTTTTCTTCTGGATGAAATACTTGGCCTTGGGATTGGTGGGTGGGTTGAGGATCGCCTGCATGTGCCCGCTCTGCGAGAGCACGTAGGTCACGTCCTTCGATCCGAACAGCTGGGTGGAGCGATAGGTCGCCTTCCACGGGGTGATGTGATCGGTCACCCCGCCGAGGATGAACAGGTCAGCGGTCACCTTGGAAAGGTCGATCCTGTGCCCGGCCATCTCGACCTCACCCTTCTTGGTGAAGGCAAGGGTTTCAAACAGCGTGAGGAAATCGCCCATCAGGCTCGCAGAAAGGTTGGTGGCATCGGCGTTCCAGAACAGGACGTCAAAGGCCGGCGGGTCTTGCCCGAGCAGGTAGTTGTTGATGACATAGTTCCAGATGAGATCGTTGGGCCTGAGCCAGGCAAAGCCCCGGGCAAGGTCGTCGGCCTTGATCACCCCCTGCTTCATTGCCCGCTGGCGGGCGAGCTTCATGCCGTTCTCGCTCACCAGCGAGGCCGCCTCGATATCGGTCGGCATCGGGTGGAGCACGCAGACCATCAGCGTCAGCGTGCCGAGCACGGGGTTGCCGGTGGCGGCGAGCTTGGAGGCGAGCACCGAGGCAGTCTGCCCGCCCGAACACCCGGCCGAGACATTGACCTTGTCCGAGCCGGTGATCGCCTGCACCACCTCCAGCGCCTTCTCGCAAGCTGCGACATAATCGGCCATGCCCCAATGGCCCTGCTCCTTGCGCGGATTGCGCCACGAGATCACGAAGGTCTGGATGCCGTTGTCGACCTGCCACTTGACCACAGACTTTTCAGGGCTGAGGTCGTTGATATACATCTTGTTGATCTGCGGCGGGATGGTGAGCTGAGGAATTTCATAAACTTCCTCGGTGCTAGGCGCATATTGGATGAGCTCCATGATCTCGTCGCGATAGACCACGTTGCCCTTCGAGGTGGCGATGTTCACCCCCAGCTTGAAGGGGCGCTTGTCCACTTGGCTGACCATGCCTTTGTTGTGGACAAGATCGTTGTAGGCGTTCTGCAACCCCTTGATGAGGCTGAGCCCGCCCGAATTGATGATCTGCTTTTGCGCGGTGGGATTGCCGGCAAGGGTGTTGGTGGGGGCAAGCGCATCGAGGATGATGTTGGCGATGAAGTTGGCGCGGTTGCGCTCCAGCTCATCCAGCTCCAGCTCCTCGAGCCAGCTGCGCATCCCCTTTTGCACCGCAAGGTAATACTGCACCCCGGCGCGGAAGAAGGGGTTGTATTGCCATGCCGGATCCATGAAGCGCTTGTCCTTGGGATCGGGCGCCAGTTCGCTCTTGCCGGTCATGATCTTGACCATGTCCTCGGCCATAGCGGTGGTGTGGCGCACCAGCCGCGCCGGATCGCTCGCGGTCTCGCGCAGCAGCAAGGCCACCGCGCCGACGAAATCCTCGCGCGCGACCCCGATCAGCGGCCCCAGCGCCAGGGTGGACTGGGCGGCCTCGTTCTCGAGCCTGATCTTGCTGTCTGCCATTACGATCCCCTCTTGTTTGGTCGAGCCCGGTGCCGGTGGGCCGCTGGGCACGAGAATGCAGCCTGCCCGATCAAGTTGCAAGCGCGCCGCGTTGGCCCCGAGACCCGGGCAAGGCGGTGTCCGGCGCGGCCATAATGATTCTCGCAAGGGTGCTGCGCCATAGCCCCGGGGATACCCGGGGAACCTGTCCGCAAATTGGTCTCAGCCGCGCCGCGCCCGCTCGCGTCGGGGCGCGATCTGCGCTCGGTGGTCAAGGCCCGCGCGCCCGAGAGCGAACAGCGCAGCCGCGCCGCGCGCCTGAGCGCCTGCGGGCCGGCGCGGGCGGCACGCCCGAGGCCGATCCGGTTGCCGATCTCAACCACTTCCTGCCCCGCCATGCCAGCATGATGGCGGCCTTCGTGGCGGTGGCCTTTGCCATCGCCGCTCTCGTCACTGAAGGCCTGCCTTCGCAGGGCACCGGCCTTGTGGGCCTTGCCGCGCTCGGGCTGTTCGCCGCCGGATCGCTCTTTGCCGCGCTCGAGCGCCGGGCCGAGACCGGGCGGGCGATGCGGCTTCTGGTCCTGCTGGTGGGCGTGGTGACCCCGATGGCGCTGGCGGGCGTGGCGCTTG
>Ga0209066_10001984_pt1 | contig 25905 bp, 23 predicted proteins | sample All_14_2_FD_187198 | JGI IMG/M metagenome (GOLD analysis project Ga0209066, IMG submission 187198) | Freshwater microbial communities in response to fracking from Pennsylvania, USA - Allegheny Zone_MetaG_DW_15 (SPAdes) (version 2) ...
AAGCCCGGCGACAAGATAGCGAGCCTGGTCTCGCTGTCGCTGACCCCGCTCAAGATAGAAAAGATCTTCGGCCTGAAGGCCGGCACCGAGCAGGTGAGCGTGCAGGCCAAAGCGATACTGTTCGAAGGCGGCATCTACGCCAAGATCCCCACGGACATCCCCGAGAAGCTGGCGCTGGCCATCCTCGACGTGGCCGGCGCCCCGGCGCAGACCGCCAAGCTGGTGCGGCCCAACCAGGTGGTGGCCGTCATAGGGGCGGGCGGCAAGTCCGGCCTGCTGTGCGCCTACGAGGCCAGCAAGATAGCCGGCGTGGCCGGCATAGTGGTGGGCCTGGAATATTCCAAAGAGGCCTGCGACAAGGTGAAGGAATTCGGTTTCTGCGACCACGTGATCCAGGCCAACGCCACCGACGCGCTGGACTGCCACGCGAAGCTGCTGGCGGCCACGGGCGGCAAGCTGGCCGACGTGGTGATAAACTGCGTCAACATCCCCAACACCGAGATGGCCTCCATCCTGATGTGCGCCCACGAGGGCACCGTCTATTTCTTCAGCATGGCCACCTCGTTCACCAAGGCCGCGCTGGGCGCGGAGGGCGTGGGCAAGGACATCACCATGCTGGTGGGCAACGGCTACACCCGCCACCACGCCGAGACCACGCTCAACATCCTGCGGGAAAGCCCGGCCATCCGCAAGGCGTACGAAAAACTCTACGCCTGACGGCAAGCGATTTACCTAAGGAGAGACACCATGCGCGAATACCCGAAAGTAGATTACAAGAAAGTCCCGCTCTGGAAGAACGTGCCCGAAAGCGACTGGAACGACTACCAGTGGCAGCTGCGCAACGTCATCAAGGACATCCCGACGCTGGAGAAGGTGGCCGTGCTCACGCCCCAGGAGAAGAGCGACCTGAAGGCCTGCCTGAAGAAGTTCACCATGGCCATCACGCCCTACTACGCCGCGCTGATGGACAAGAAGGCCCGCAACTGCCCCGTGCGCATGCAGGCCATTCCCCGCGGCCTGGAGCTGCGCCACGACGATTCGGACCTCTCGGACCCGCTGCACGAGGACGTGGACTCGCCGGTGCCGGGCCTCACGCACCGCTACCCCGACCGCGTGCTGCTGCTCGTGACCAATATCTGCTCCATGAACTGCCGCCACTGCACCCGCCGGCGCCTGGTGGGCTGCGAGGACGTGCACATGTCCTCGGCCAATATCGATAAGGCCATCGAATATATCCGCAAGACCCCCGAAGTGCGCGACGTGCTGATCTCCGGCGGCGACCCGCTGGTGCTCACCGACGAGATGCTGGAAGGCATCATAAAGAAGGTGCGGGCCATCCCCCACGTGGAGATCATCCGCCTGGGCACCCGCATGCCCGTGGTGCTGCCCATGCGCATCACCGACAAGCTGGTAGGCATGCTCAAGAAGTACCACCCCATCTACGTCAACACGCATTACAACCATCCCAAGGAACTGACCGCCGAAGCGCGCGAGGCCTGCCGCAAGCTCGCCGACGCGGGCATCCCGCTCGGCAACCAGAGCGTGCTGCTCAAGGGCATCAACGACTGCCCCCAGACCATGAAGAAGCTGGTGCACGAGCTGCTGATGACGCGCGTTAAGCCCTACTACATCTACCAGTGCGACCTCTCCGTGGGCATCAGCCATTTCCGCACCTCGGTGGCCAAGGGCATAGAGATAGTGGAGAACCTGCGCGGCCACACCTCCGGCATGGCGGTGCCCACCTTCGTGGTGGACGCCCCCGGCGGCGGCGGCAAGACGCCCGTGATGCCCAACTACCTCATTTCCATGTCGGACAAAAGGGTGGTGCTCAGGAACTACGAAGGCGTGGTCACCACCTACACCGAGCCGGACGGCTACGTGGCGTCCCACGAGAACTGCTGGTACTGCGGCGACGACCACTATAAGCCCATAGACGGCGTGGCCAAGCTCCTCAACGGCGGCAAACTGACGCTGGAGCCGGCCAACCTGATGCGCACCCGCAGGCACAGGAAATAAACCGCGCCGATGGATTTCATCAAGGGCCTCAGGGACAGGACCGTCTTCATCGTCGGTTCCAAGAAGAACGCCGGCAAGACGACGTTCCTCAACTACGCCCTTAAGCGACTGCGCGGCGCAACGGTTACCGGCGCGCTCAGCGTGGGCGTGGACGGCGAGGCCCTCGACCAGGTATTCGGCACGCCCAAGCCGCAGCTGCGGGCGGAGCGGGGCGACCTGCTGCTCTGCGCCGAGAGCGCGCTGAAGAACGCCGACCTGCATTACGAAGTGCTCAACGTCTACCCTTTCCGCACCGCCATCGGCCGGCCGGTGCTGCTGCGGGCGCTGCGCCCCGGCCGGGCGGAGATCTCGGGCCCCGAGAACAACGAACAGCTGGGCGAGATCATCGCCGACATGCGCCGCCACGGGGCGGGCACCATTTTCGTGGACGGGGCGGTGGACCGCATAACCCAGGTGGCCGCCGGCGGCAAGGCGGCCTTCGTCTACGTGGCCCGCGTGGAGCCCGAGAACCTGGATTCCTCGGCGGCCGCCATGAAGCTGGTCTGGTCGGCCTCGTCCGTGCCGCTGTGCAGGGCGGGGGAAAAACTGCCCGAGCCGGTCTATATCATAGACGGCGCGCTGACGCCGGGCAGGATACCCGGCAAGGAAGCCCGGGGCGGCACGCTGGTCCTGGAGGACCTGACCAAGGTCTTCCTGACCTGGCAGCAGTGGACCGACCTGAAGGCGCGCTTCGAGCTGCGCTTCGGGGCCAAGCCCGACCTGGCCGCCTTCGTGGTGAACCTGGTCAACGTGAGCCGCCAGGATTTCGAGAAGAAGCTGGCCGCGCCGGCCCTCGCCGCGCGCCTGATCTATAACCCCTACCAAGTGAAACGCTGATGGAAAAACTCAGGGCATTCGCCGAATTCGAGACTTTTTACGCGCTGTTCAAGCCGCTGACCCCCCGCGGGCGCCGGTACCGGGAAGCGCGGCCGTTCTTCACCGACGCCGCGGCCCTGAAGACGGAATACGACCAGGCCGCGGCCATGGGCGCCTTCCTGGCCGCCAGCCGCCATAAGGCCGACAAGCTGCGCTTCCACCTGCGCAATATCCCGCCGCTGGAGCTCACGCCCGAAGCGCTGGGCAGCGCCCCCGGGCTGTTCCTGGTCCGCAAGTTCCTATCCAACACGGCGGAGATCTTCAAGCTGCTGCCCGCCCCGCTGCGCGCCAGGTTCGGCGCGCGCTGGGCCTCGGCCGAACTGCTGGCGCTGCTCGACAAGGGCGGCACGGGGGAAGCCTTCCACATAGCCGACGCCTACAGCCCCGACCTGGCCGCCGAGCGCGCGGCCATCGCCGCCTGCGACAAAACCCTGAAGGCCCTGCGCGACAAGCGCCTCAAGGCCCTGCGCGAGACCCGGGGGCTGGATTTCAGCGACAGGGATTTCCTGGTGATAGAGGAAACCGCCGCGGCCAAGCTGGGCGGGGCGCCGGAACTGTTCGTGGAGCCCTTCGACGGGACGCACGTGACGGTAAAGCCGGTTTACGGGCCCGACTACATGGAAGCGGCCGCAGAGCGGGACCGCCTGCGCGCCCGGGAGGCCGAGCTGGAGGCCGCCGCCGTGAAGCGCCTGGCCGCCGCCGCGGCCGCCGAGAAGAAAGAATTCGAGGCCTACCTGGCCGCCCTGGAGCGCATAGACGTGGCCGCCGAGCGGGCGCGCCTGGCGGCGGAACTTAAACTCACCAGGCCCGTGCTGCGCAAGTTCCACTCGCCGCTGAAGCTGCAGAAGGCCCGCTTCCTGCCGCTCGAGGCCAGGCTGGCCGAAGCCGGGCTCAAGTACACGCCCCTGACCGCCTCTTTCTCCCGCCGCGTCAACATCATCTACGGCTCCAACATGGGCGGCAAGACCGTGGCCCTGAAGACGCTGGCCTTCATGCAGCTGCTGGCCCAGAGCGGCTTCTTCACGCCGGCGGAAACCTTCGAGACCTGCCTGTTCGACGGGGGGGCCTTCATAGGCGGCGCCGAGATGGAAACGGCGGGCGGCCTGAGCAGCTTCGGCCTGGAGATGAACGATTTCGCGCTGGCGCACGCCCGGCTGAAAGGCGAGCGCCTGCTGCTGGTGATGGACGAGTTCGCCCGCACCACCAATTCCGAGGAAGCGGCCGCCCTGCTGGGCGCTATCCTGGAGGACCTGGCGGAGCGGCCCGGCGCCTGCGCCTTCCTGGCCACCCACTTCTCCGGCCTCAGGGCCGGCAAGGCCCCGGCCAGCTTCAAGATGCGCGGCTTCGACACGGCCGCCTTCAACACCTATTTCTCCGGCAAGCCCGCCTGCGGGCTCGACGAGAAGCTCAGGATGATCAACAAGTTCATGCGCTACGAGCTGCTGGAAGGCGGCGAGGGCGGAGAGGCGCGCGACGCCATCAAGATAGCCGGCATACTGGGCGTGGCGAAGGCCATAGTCAGGCGCGCGCAGGAATTTATGGAGGAGAAAAAATGACACCGGTGAAGAGCAAACTAGGACTTTCGAAGGCCAAGATAGCCGAGGCGCGGGACCTGGCGGCCGACATTACCGCCCCCGTACAGGAATACATAGACGCGCATACTACCGTGACCGTGGAGCGGGCCACCCTGCGCCTGCTGGGCGCTGACGGCGCCAACCCCGACGGGGTGCCGGTGCCGAACCTGGTGGCCGCCCATTGCGGCGACAAGCTCGCCGGCGGCGCGGCCTCCTTCTACCTCAACGCCCTGGTCAAACTCAGCCTGACGCCGGCCGAACTCAACAAGAAGATAGAGCAGGGCCTCAATATTACCGAGATCCCTTTCACGGACACCAAGCGCGTGCAGAAGAAAGCCGAAGAACTTATCAAGGGACTGGACGCCCGCATAGCCGGCAACGTGGCGCACCGCAACGCCAGGCTGAAGGCCTGCAAGGACAAGGTGAAGTCCCCGCAGATCTACGTCATCGTGGCCACCGGCAACATCTACGAAGACGTTAAGCAGGCGCAGGCCGCGGCCCTGCAGGGCGCCGACATCATCGCCGTCATCCGCACCACCGGGCAGAGCCTGCTGGACTACGTGCCCTACGGCGCCACGACGGAAGGCTTCGGCGGCACCTACGCCACGCAGGAGAACTTCCGCATCATGCGCAAGGCCCTCGACGAGACGGGGGAGAAAGAGGGCCGCTACATAAAGCTGGTCAATTACTGCTCCGGCCTGTGCATGCCCGAGATAGCCGCCATGGGCGCGCTGGAGCGCCTGGACATGATGCTCAACGACAGCATGTACGGCATCCTGTTCCGCGACATCAACATGTACCGCACCTTCACGGACCAGTTCTTCTCCCGCATGATCAATACCGCGGCGGACATCATCATCAACACCGGCGAGGACAATTACCTGACCACCTCCGACGCCGTGGAGAAGGCGCACACCGTGCTGGCCTCCCAGTTCCTCAACGAGAAGTTCGCCGCCAACTCCGGCATGCCCAACCGCCTGATGGGCCTGGGCCACGCCTTCGAGATCAACCCGGACCTCAAGAACGGCTTCCTCTACGAGTACGCGCAGGCCCTGATGGCCAGGGAGATCTTCCCGGAGCACCCGCTCAAGTACATGCCGCCGACCAAGTTCATGACCGGCGACATCTTCAAGGGCCTGGCGATGAACACGCTGTTCAACTTCGTCAGCAAGGCCACCGGGCAGGGCATCCACCTGCTGGGGATGCTGACCGAGGCCATCCACACGCCCTACCTGCAGGACCGGCACCTGGCCATAGCCAACGCCCTCTACGTGCACAATACCATGGAGGGCTTCATGGACGAGATAGAGTTCAAGAAGGACGGCCTCATGGCCCGCAGGGCCCGACAGGTGCTCGACGAAACCAGCCAGTTCCTGGCCGAGGTGAAAGAGCACGGGCTGTTCAAGGCCATAGAGACCGGCATGTTCGCCGAGATCAAGCGCCCGCGCGACGGAGGTAAAGGCCTCGACGGCGTCTACGAGAAGTCCGCCGGCTACTACAACCCGGTGGAGACGTACCTCAAGAAGAAACTCAAGGTGGGTAAATAATCATGTTCATCAAACCTTACGGCGACACTTCCGACGACGGCGCGGTGCAGCTCTCCTTCACCCTGCCCGTAAAGCACTGCGGCAGGGCCAAGGAGGCCGCGAGGCTCTACGTGCAGAAGCTCGGCTTCAAGAAGGCCGAGATCGTGCACGCGGAAGCCCTGTCCGAAGACTTCACCTTCTTCGTGGCTTACGGCAAGACCGACATCAGCCTGGACTACGACAAGGTGGAATACGCCGAGGCCGTGGACAAATACATGTCCATGGACGAGGTGAACGACTTCATCAAGACCCATTTCAAGCGCAAGCTGGTCATCGTGGGCGCCTGCACCGGCACCGACGCCCACACCGTGGGCATAGACGCCATCATGAACATGAAGGGGTACAACCACCACTACGGCCTGGAGCGCTACCCCATGATAGAGGCCTTCAACCTGGGCTCCCAGGTCCCCAACGAGAAACTGCTGGAGTACGCCAAGAAAGTGAAGGCCGACGCCGTGCTGGTCTCGCAGATCGTCACCCAGAAGGACGTGCATATCAAGAACCTTACGGAGCTCATAGAGCTGGCCGAGGCCGAGAAGGTGCGGGGCAAGATGCTGCTGGTGATGGGCGGCCCGCGCGTCAACAACAAGTTGGCCAAGGAGCTCGGCTACGACGCCGGCTTCGGGGCCGGCACCTACGCCGACCACGTCGCCACCTTCGTGGCCAAGAAGCTTTACGAACGCATGACGAGCAGGAAATAAGGAGAATACCATGGCTGAACATCTCAAACTCGACAATTCCGAAAGGCTTTACAAGGAAGCGCAGGAGCTGATACCCGGGGGGATGATGGGCATACGGCGCCCGTACAACTTCGTGCCGGGCGAATACCCCATCTTCTTCGAGTCCGCCAAGGGCGGCAAGGTGACCGACGTGGACGGCAACGAGTACCTGGACATGCTCTGCGCCTACGGCCCCATCATCATAGGCCACCGCGAGAAGGAAATAGACAAGGCCGTCATAGACCAGATCAAGAACAAGGGCTTCTGCATGTCCATAGTGCAGGAAGTGCAGAACACCCTGGCCAAAAAGGTCATCTCCCTCGTGCCCTCCGCCGAGAAAGTGGTCTTCACCAAGACCGGTTCCGACTCCACCACCCTGGCCGGCCGCATAGCCCGCGCCTTCACCGGCAAGGCCAAGACCATCCGCTGCGGCTACCACGGCTGGGCCGACTGGTGCGTGGAGAACCGCGGCGGCGTGCTGCCCAAGGCCTACGAGGACACCCTCGAGTTCGAATACAATAACCTCCAGCAGCTCGAGGACCTCATGAAGGCCCACGGCGACACCGTGGCCATCATCATCATGACCCCGCTCGGGCACCCCAACGCCCACGAGGTGGAAATGCCCAAGCCCGGCTTCCTCGAAGGCTGCAAGAAGCTCGCCGAGCAGTACGGCGCCGTGCTCTGCTTCGACGAAATACGCACCGGCTTCCGCGTCAGCCTCGGCGGCGCGCAGCAGCTCTTCGGCGTCACCCCGCACATGAGCGTATTCGGCAAGGCCATGGCCAACGGCTACGAGATCAGCATGGTGGCCGGCCGCAAGGACATCATGGACGTGCTGGTGAGCAAGGCCTTCGTGTCCTCCACCTACTTCAACAACTCGCTGCCCATGGTGGCCTCGCTCAAGACCATAGAGCTGCTTGAAAGGGACAACATGCTGGAAACCATAGCCAAGCGCGGCACCTCCTTCTGCAAGAAGGTGCGCAAACACGTAAAAGCCAGCGGCCTGGCCGTGAAGTTCACCGGTGAGCCCTGGATGCCCTACATCACCTTCGACAAGGACGAGACCGGCGCCTACAAGAAGAACCGCGTTAAGTTCTACACCGAGCTGATACGCCGCAAGGTGTTCCTGCAGCCTTATCACCACGGCTACGTGGCCTACAGGCATTCTTCCAAGGACCTTAACTACGCGGCCGACATGATAGCAGAAGCGCTGGAAGAGGTTAAGAAGACGGCGTAAGGGGGGAGCCGCGCCGGCGGGAGCATGTCCCGCCGGCACCACCGGATGAGAGAAACGATTAAAAGCCGGACGCGCGGCGCCTGGGCCACGCTGGTCCTGGCCGCCCGGAAGTTCAACCAGATAGACGGGGGCCAGCGGGCCGCCGCCTTCTCCTACGGCGCTTTCTTCGCGCTGTTCCCGTCCATTATACTCTTCGTCACTGTGGCCTCCTTCTTCATGGACCGGGGCGAAGCCGCCTCCCTGGTGATAGGCTACGCCGAGGGCTTCATCCCCACAGGGCCCGAGATGCGCGCCTACGTCTTCGAGGCCGTGGTCCGCGTGATAAAGGCCCGCGGGCAGGCCGGCGCCGTGGCGCTGATCATGCTGGTCTGGATCTCGGCCCAGTTCTTCACTACCCTGATACAGGCCGCCAACCGCGCCTGGGACACCCGGGGGGGGCGCTGGTGGAAGATGCCTCTCAAGAGCCTGGCGCTGCTGGCCGTGGTTACGCTCTCCGTAGTGGCGGGCCTGGGCATCCCCACGCTGGCCAAGCTGGCGGCCGGGGCGCTGCATTCCCAGTATATCCTGCCCGCCGCCCACAAGCTGTCCCTCTACTTCGTGCCGTGGCTGGCCCTGTTCCTGAGCCTCACCTTCTTCTACAAGCTGGCGCCGCACCGCCGCACCACCTACGCCGAGGTCTGGCTGCCGGCCCTGTACGCCTCGCTGCTGCTCTACGTGGCCCAGAGCCTGTTCGTACTCTACCTTACCCACTTCGCCGCGCTCAACGCCGTCTACGGCGCCTTCGGCGGCCTGATGGCCCTGCTGCTGTGGCTCTACCTCTCCGGCGCCATCTTCATCTTCTGCGCCTGCCTGTGCGCCGCCCAGGCCGCCGTAAAAGCCCAGGCCCATGGCTAAACAAGTAATAGTCCACGTCGTAACCCGGCTGGAGGCGGGCGGCTCGAGCCGCAACGTGATAGACTCCTGCGCCGCGCAGGCCGCCGATTACGGCGTGGTGCTGATAGCCGGCCCGCATCCCGACGCGGCCGGGCTGCTCGGCCTGCTGCCGCCCGAAGTGAATTATCTGGAAGTCAGCAGCCTGCAGCGGGAACTCTCGCCCTTTAAAGACCTGGCCGCCCTGCTCGAGCTGCGCAGGGAACTCTCCGTCCTGGCGCCGGACATAGTCCATACCCATACCTCAAAGGCGGGGGCCCTGGGGCGCCTCGCCGCCGCGCTGGCCGGGATCGGCAGGGGGAAGAAGCCGATTATTGTCCACACCCCGCACGGCCACCTGCTCTACGGCTACTACGGCCCGCTCAAGACCTTTATCTTCAAGACCATAGAGCGCCTGCTGGCGCGCCTTACGGACTACTTCATAGCCCTTACCCCCGGCGAACTGCGCGAATCCGTCGCCGCCGGGATAGGCCGGGCCGCGCAGTGGCGGGTGGTGCACAGCGGGGTGGACCTTAAGCCCCCTGCCGTGCCCGCTCATAAACGCGACCTGGGTATAGGCCAGGACGAGCTGGCCGTGGGAACGGTGGCGCGACTGGAAACGGTAAAAGGTGTGGAGTTTTTCATCCGGGCCGCGGCCATCACCGCGCAGGGCAGGCCAGGGCTCAAACTAAAGTTCGTGGTAATAGGCGGCGGGGCGCTGGAAGGGCAGCTGCGCTCACTGGCGGCGTTGGGCGGGGCTGGCAACGTGATCTTCACCGGCTACCGGGCCGACGCGGCAGCCCTGATGGCCGCGCTGGATATTTACGCGCAGCCTTCGCTCAACGAGGCCATGGGCCGGGCGCCGCTGGAAGCCCAGGCGCTGGGACTGCCCGCGGTAGTGAGCAATGTCTGCGGGCTGCCCGACGTGATAAGGGAGGGGGAAACGGGCCTGGCCGTGCCGCCGGGTGACGCCGGCGCGCTGGCCGCGGCCATTGAGAAGCTGGCGCTGGACCACGCGCTGCGCGCGCGCATGGGGGCGGCGGGCAAAGCCTGGGCCCTGGCGCCCGACGAGACCGGTTTTCCGCGATTCGGCGCCGAAAGCATGAACGCCAGGCTGAAAAAGTTCTATAATGAAATCCTCGCGAAAGGGAAAGGGGAACATAATGGCTAAGATCCTGGCGGTTGACGACGACCTTTTCATATTGGACCTCTACAAAGAGATCTTCACCAAGGCCGGTTTCGAAGTGCAGACGGCCGAAGACGCCGTGGCCGCCGTCACCAAGTTCCAGGATTTCAAGCCGGACCTGCTGGTGCTGGACGTGGACATGCCGGCGGGGGGCGGGCAGAAGGTCTTTGACCGCCTGCGCAACCTATTCCAGAACGCCACCCCCATAATCTTTTCCACCGGCCTGCCCGAGACCGTGCAGAACCTGGCCAAGATGGCCAACGTGGCCGTGCTTAAAAAGCCGGTCAACCCGGAACTGCTGGTCTCTACCGCGAAAAAACTGCTCAACATCGCCTGAAACCGTTACGAATTAACGCGAATAGCCGGGTATAAATGCCCGGCTATTTTTGATATACTTTTTAGGTAGGCTTTGCATCACGCGCGACCCCCGGCACCGACAACCCGTTTTCCCGCCGATACCGCCCGCCGCGCAATCACAAAAACCGGAGGTTCTATGCCGAAGATGGAAGTAGACGTAGACAAGTGCAAGGGCTGCTACCTGTGCATCCAGGTCTGCCCGAAAAAGTGCATTGAAAAATCCGACAAGTTCTCCAAGACCGGCTATTACCCGGCCAAGGACGCCAAGGAAGGCTGCTGCATAGCGTGCCTCAGCTGCGTGCGCATCTGCCCCGACCTGGCCATCAAGGTCTATAAATAAGGAGAGACATATGGCTGAAAAGAAATTGATGAAAGGCAACGAAGCCCTGGCCGAAGGCGCCATCCGCGCCGGCTGCCGCTTCTTCGCCGGTTACCCGATCACCCCCCAGAACGAGATCCCGGAATACATGTCCTGGCGCCTGCCGCAGGTGGGCGGCGCGTTCATCCAGTCCGAATCCGAAGTCTCCGCCATCAACATGGTCTACGGCGCTGCCGGCACCGGCGTGCGCTGCATGACCTCCTCCTCCAGCCCCGGCATGAGCCTCAAGCAGGAAGGCATTTCCTACGCTGCCGGCGCCGACCTGCCTATCTTCATAGGCAACGTGATGCGCGGCGGCCCGGGCCTGGGCAACATCGCCGGCGCCCAGGGCGACTACTGGCAGGCCACCCGCGGCGGCGGCCACGGCGACTACCGCTGCTTCGTGATGGCGCCCAACTGCGTCTCCGAGCTGGGCAACTTCCCGACCAAGTGCTACGAAGTCGCTTTCAAGTACCGGATACCTTCCATGGTGCTGGCCGACGGCATCCTGGGCCAGATGATGGAGCCCGTGGAATTCAAGTACCCCGAGGTGGACGTCAAGACCCTCAAGGAGCCCGAATGGGCCATGGGCGTCAACAACGGCCGCGCCAAGAGGATAATTAAGTCCTACGACCTCAAGGAAGGCGGCGTGGAGATCATGGTCAACGAGCGGGTAAAGCGCTACAAGGCTATTGAAGAGAACGAAGTGGCCTACGAAGAGAAGATGATAGAGGACGCCGAGATAGTGCTGGTGGCTTACGGCATCTCCTCGCGCGTCTGCGTGGCCGCCATGAAGCAGGCCCGCGAGAAGGGCCTGAAGGTGGGCCTGCTGCGCCCCATCACGCTGTGGCCCTTCCCCAAAGCCCGCCTGATAGAGCTCTCCAAGCGCGTAAAGAACTTCCTGGTGGTCGAGATGAGCCTCGGCCAGATGGTGGAAGACGTGGCGCTGGCCATCAACGGCCGCGCCAACGTGCACCTGCACGCCAAGCCCGGCGCCTCCGTGATCACCGCCGACGAGGTCTGCAAGACCATGGACAAGGTCCTCAAGAAGGAGGTCAAAGAATATGCAGCTGTTAAATAAACACCCCGAATCCCTGCTGGACGTTAAGATGCATTACTGCCCCGGCTGCGGCCACGGCATAATCCACCGCATAGTGGCCGAAGTGATGGACGAACTGGGCATCCGCAACCGCACCATAGGCGTGGCGCCCGTGGGCTGCGCGGTGTTCGCCGACACCTACTTCAACTGCGACATGATCCAGGGCCCGCACGGCCGCGGCCCGGCCGAAGCCACCGGCATCAAGCGCGCCAAGCCCGAGACCATCGTCTTCTCCTACCAGGGCGACGGCGACCTGGCCTCCATCGGCATGGCGGAGATCGTGCATACGGCCATCCGCTCCGAGAACATCACGGTCATCTTCGTCAACAACGCCATCTACGGCATGACCGGCGGCCAGATGGCCCCGACCACCCTGATGGGCCAGAAAGCCACCACCTGCGTGGACGGCCGCAGCGCCAAGCAGGCCGGCTACCCCATACGTATGTGCGAGATGCTCGCGACCATAGACGGCGCCACCTACCTGGAGCGCACCACCGTGCACAACAACGCCGGCGTGCTCAAGACCAAGGCGGCCATAAAGAAGGCCTTCCAGAACCAGATAGACGGCAAGGGCTTCTCCATGGTGGAAGTGCTTTCGATGTGCCCGACCAACTGGGGCACCCGCCTGGACAACCCTTCCGAAGCCACCAAGTTCGTGGCCGAAGGCATGCTGCCCGTATTCCCGCTGGGCGTGTACAAAGACGCCTGCGCGGCCGACAAGAAATAACGGAGGACTTTAATATGTACCAAGGCATAAGGATATCCGGTTTCGGCGGCCAGGGCGTGATCTCGGCCGGCGTGCTGCTGGCGCAGGCCGGCATGATGGAGGGGAAAGAGGTCAGCTTCTTCCCCGCCTACGGCGCCGAGATGCGCGGCGGCACCGCCAACTGCTCGGTGGTAGTGGCCACCGACCAGGTCTCCACCCCCATAGTCACGGTGCCGGACACGGCGATAGTGCTCAACGAGCCCTCGCTCGCGAAGTTCGAGCCGATGGTGAAGCCCGGCGGCCTGCTGATAGTCAACAGCTCGCTGGTGAATTCCAAGCCCACCCGCACCGATATAAAGGTGCTCTACGTGCCCTGCAACGAGATCGCCTCCGAGCTGGGCAACCCCAAGATAATGAACATGGTGGCCATGGGCGCCTTCGCGGCGGCCACCGGCGCCATCACCGTGGACGCGATAGCCAACGCCCTGCCCAAGGTCTACAAGAAGCTCAAGCCCGAAGTCATAGAGCTCAACGTGAAGGCCCTCAGGCGCGGCGCGGAATTCAAAGTAAACTAGCACCGGGACGCCGCAAAAGGGCCCGGTGACAGACCGGGCCCTTTTTTCTTACCTTACACACCTATGATGCACGGCCACGGCGAAGACGGGCAGGACCCGAAAGAGAAGATAAACTACAAAACCACCTTCCGCCTGATCTCCGGGCTGCTGCTCACGGAGAAGCGGGGGTTCGCCGTAGCTTTCGCCTGGCTGCTGTTCTCCACCGCCTTCAACCTGCTGACGCCGCTCATCGCCAAGTACATCTTCGACAAGGCCATCCCGTCGAAGGACACCGCCATGCTGGCGCTGTCCGCGGGGGCGCTGTTCCTCAACTCGGTCCTTTTCCTGGTCACCAACTACTTCCTGCGCATGCGGCTGGTGAAGACCGGCCAGCAGATCATCATGGACCTCAAGAAGCGCATGCTGGCCCACATGCTGGCGCTGGACCTGCCCTTCTACGCCGAATTCCCGGTGGGGCGCCTCAACGCCCGGGTGCAGTCCGACACCAGCACCCTCTACGAGCTGTTCACGGAGACCACGGTCAACATCTTCCGGGATATCCTGATGTTCATCGTCACTTTCGGGATCATGTTCTACTTCAGCCCCAAGCTGACGCTGCTGCTCTGCTCCGTGCTGCCCGTCGTGGTGGTCATCAGCACCGTCTTCCTCACCAAGAGCTCCGCCCTGTTCGTCAACGTGAGGAAGCTCGCGAGCGAGATCTCCGGCTTCCTCACCGAGCACCTCAATGCCGCCGGGCTGCTGCAGGCCTTCAACCGCGAACAGATGACCTCGGACCGGCTGGAGGAGGTCAACAAGCGCAAGTTCGACGCCGAGCTGAAGGCCGAGTTCATGATGATCATCTTCTTCATGAGCATCGTCCTCATCAGCCCCGTCTCCATAGCCATGATCCTGGGCGTGGGCGGGAGCTGGGCGATAGACGGGCAGATGACCATCGGCACGCTCATCATGTTCATCCTCTACGTCGACAAGCTCTTCGAGCCCATCTTCAGCGTCTCCGAGCACGTCAGCATAGTGCAGCGCTCCTTCTCGGCCGGGCACCGCATACAGAAGGTCCTGGACCGCAAGCCGGTGATCACGGACCCGCCCGACCCGCACTTCATCCGCTCCATCAAGGAAGCCATCGAATTCCGCAACGTGTGGATGCGCTACGCCGACGACGCCCCCTGGGTGCTCAAAGACATCTCTTTCACCCTGCCCCGCGGCAAGAGCCTGGCCATAGTGGGGGAGACCGGCGGGGGCAAGACCACCGTCACCAACCTCCTGTTCAAGTTTTACGTCCCCAACAAGGGCAAGATCCTCATCGACGGGACCGACGTGGCCGGCATCAGCCTTAACTCCCTGCGCACCTCCATCGGGCTGGTGCAGCAGGACATCTACCTGTTCCCGGGCACCATCATGCAGAACCTGAAGCTGATGGACGAGACCATCCCCGACGCCATGGTGCACGACGCCATCAAGACCGTGGGCCTGGAGGCCTTCTTCAAGAAGCACGGCCTCAACAAGCAGATAACCGAAAAGGGCGCCAACCTGTCCGCCGGGGAGAAGCAGGTGATAGCCCTGGCGAGGGCCATGGTGCTCAACCAGGAAGTGCTGGTCTTCGACGAGGCCACGTCCCATATAGACCCCTACACCGAGCGCCTCATCAACACCGCCATGCAGCGCCTGCTGAGCCGCAAGACCATGATAGTCATCGCGCACCGGCTCTCCACCATCCGCCACGCCGACAACATCCTGCTGGTCTCCGAGGGGGAGATCAAGGAAAGCGGCACCCACACGGAGCTGCTGGCCAAAGGCGGCACCTATTCCAGGTACTACAAGCTGCAGTTCGGGGAGGAGGCCGCGTGATCTTCACCCTGAAATGGCTCCTGCCCTACTGGCGCCGCTACAAGTGGCGGATGCTCGCCATCATCCTGATGGGCATGGTCAGCGCCGCCCTGAGCGCCCTCTACCCCTACCTGATCAAGCAGATCATCAACGGGCTGGGCACCAAGGTCTCCCGCGAGTACCTCCGCGAGAGCATACTGCTCATACTGGGCGTGGGCGTGGCCAACACCCTGGTCGGCATCATCGCGCAGCGCAGCCGCGCCTACATGAACATGCGGCTTGAGTGGGACTTCCGCAAGGAGACCTTCGACCACGTCATCAGGCTGGACCAGCATTTCTACCACAAGTACACTACGGGCGACCTGGTCACGCGCCTGGTGGACGACATCTCCCGCAAGATCTCCTGGTTCTCCTGCTCCGGGGTCTTCCGCTTCATCCAGTCCATCTTCACGCTGACCGCCGCAGTGACCATGATGCTGCTGCTCAACCCCTGGCTGTCCTTCTGGGTGCTGCTGCCCACGCCGTTCATGCTGGCCCTCTCGCTGCTGGCCGGCCGCAAGCTGCACGAGCGCTACGACGCCCTGCAGAAGACCATCACCCTGATCTACGACTTCCTGGAGACCTGCTTCACCGGCATCAAGCTCATAAAGGCCAACGCCAAGGAAGCCGCGCAGTGCGCCTTCTTCGCGGCCAAGGCCGACGGGCAGCGGGCGGCCGAGATCTCCTCCGAGCGCCTGCATATAGTGTTCTCCTACTTCTACCATTCCGCCAACTTCGTCTCGGTGGCCATGCTCTACATGGCCGGCGGCCTGATGGTGATGGGGGGCAAGGCCACCCTGGGCGACCTGATAGCCTTCTATTTCTACGCCGGCATGATCATGGGGCCCCTGCGCGACATCAGCGAATTCTTCGTGGCCGGCACCCGGGCCGGCGCCTCCATCAAGCGCGTGGACGAACTGCTGCAGGCCAAAAGCGCCGTAAAGGCGCCCAAAAAGCCGGCCCCCGCGCCCGAGCGCATCGAAAGCCTGTCGGCCTCCGACGTCTGCGTCCTTACCGACAAGGGGGAGCCGCTGCTCAAGAAGATAACCTTCGAAGCGCGCCGCGGCCAGCTGGTGGCGGTGGTAGGCAAGATAGGGTCCGGCAAGACCAGCCTCATCTCCCTGCTCACGCGCCTCTCCGAGTTCGGCTCCGGCGAGCTCAAGGTAAACGGGCAGGACATCCGCTCCTTCTCCCCGAAGGAGCTCCGCTCCCGCCTGGGCCTGGTCACCCAGGAGCCGTTCATCATGACGGACACGGTCAAGAACAACATCACCCTGGGGCGCGAAGGCCTCGACGGCGAGCCCCTGGAAGCCGCCCTGCGCGTCTCCCAGCTCAAGCACGACCTGGACAAGCTGCCCAAGGGACTGGACACCCAGGTGGGCACCCGCGGCGTCTCCCTATCGGGCGGCCAGCGCCAGCGCGTCTCCATAGCCCGCGCCCTGCTGGCCAGGCCCGACCTCCTGCTCTTCGACGACGCTACCAGCGCCATGGACGCCCAGACCGAGGAGAATTTCTGGCGCGACTTCCGCAAGGAACTCCCCGGCGCCATCTGCCTCATAGTCACCCACCGCGTAAAGACCATAGAGCACGCCGACTTCATCCTCACCCTCGAAGAAGGCCGCCTGGCCGAGAAAGGCACCCACGCCGAGCTCATGGCCCTCAACGGCGTCTACCGCCAGATCTACGAGCGCCGCAAACTCGAAGAACAGCTCGCCCCCAAAGAAACTCCGAAAGAGCAGTAGCGGTATCCAAAACGGTACGCCTCCGGATTCCCGTCTCGCTCATAAGCGTGGCCAGGAGATGACCGGAACGCAAAACACGGGGTCGGCCAACACCGTGGCCGCCCCTCGTCTCTCGGCCTCCGCGCTTACGCAAGCGTCGGCCTCCGAGACGGTTTTGCTAATCCGGTCATCTCCTCGCCGTGTTAGGCCTATACAAAACGACGCGAGGCCTCCCCGCAGGGCAGGCTCGCCGTGAGCGATTTTAGGGCGTAGGGCTAAGGGCTGGAGCGGACCGCCTATCATTAAGGCGGCGGCGAAGATTGTCTGAGCGACGCACTGTGTGCGGAGCGAGTTCTGAGCCGGCGGAAGCCCGCAGGCCCTCTTCGGCTACGCCCGCTTATGAGCGAGCGGTGAGCCTGCCCTGCGGGGAATACCTAGAGGAACCGGACCAGGGCCAGGTCGTAGAGGTAGAGGAGGGGGAAGAAGGCCAGCGTCGAGAAGAGGATGCTCTGTCCCACCAGGTCCTCGTCGAAATCGAACTCCCTGGCCACCACGTAGTTCATCACCGCCACCGGCATGGCCATCTCGATGAACGACACCTTGGAGACAAAACCCGGGAAACCGAAGGCCTTCGCCGCCAGCAGGTAGCACAGCGGCAGCAGCAGCAGCTTAAAGCCGCTCACCAGCGCGATGCGCGACAGGTTGTGCGCGACCTTCTTGCCGTACAGCCCCACCCCCAGCGTGAACAGCGACAGCGGCAGCGTAGTGCTCCCCAGATCCGACAGCACCCGGTGCAGCAGCTCCGGCAGGCGCCAGCCGAACCCCGCTATCAGCAGCCCCGCCACCGACGCCCACAGCACCACGCTGCGCCCCAGCAGCCGCGCGAAGCGCGCCGGCGGACAGTCCCGCTCGCAGACCAGCGTCATCAGCAGGAAGCCGAAAGTAAAAATAAAGACGTTGTGCACCGACGACACGATAGCCGCGTAGCCGATAGCCTCGCCGCCCAGGCGCATATCCGCCACCGGGAAGCCCATGTACACCGTATTGCCCAGCACCGAAACGATGATAAGCAGCCGCGCCAGGCGCCAGTCCACCTTGCCCGCCTTCCAAAGCCCCCAGGCCGCGGCCATCACCGCGGCCAGCGGCAGCGTATTGACCGCCAGGAAACGCCACCCCAGCCCCGCCAGGGGGGTGTCCGCTATCTTCACCACGATCAGCGCCGGCAAAGCCAGGTAGTAGAGGTACTGGTTGAAGGCCTTCTCTGAACCTTCGCCTACCACGCCGAAGCGGCGGAACAGCCAGCCGGCGGCCAGCACAAGGGCGAGATTGGCGATAATAATGGTCATCGGAAGAAGAGCAGCACCAGCACCTGGGCCGAGATCACGCGCAGGATCATCACCAGCGGATAGACGGTAGCGTAGGACATCGCCGACAGGTTGGACGGGCTCATGGAGTTGGCGAAAGCCAGCGCGGGCGGGTCCGTCATGGAGCCGGCCAGGGCGCCGCACAGGGACATGTAGTTGAGCTTCAGCTTGATCTTGGCGAAGACGCCGAGGACGAGGATAGGCAGCACCGTTATCAGGAAGGAGAACAGCACTATATAGACGCCCTTGCCGTGCAGCAGCGTCTCGAAGAAGCGCCCGCCGGCCTTGAGCCCCACGCAGGCCAGGAACAGCACGATGCCCAGCTCGCGCAGCATCAGGTTGCCGGCGGGGGGCAGGTACCAGTTGAGCGGCCCGATATGCTGGACATAGCTCAGCACGATGGCCATGATCAGCGGCCCGCCCGCCAGGCCCAGCTTCACCGGGGCGTCCAGGCCCGGCAGGGAGATGGGGATGGAGCCCAGCACCACGCCCGCCGCGATGCCTATGAAAGCCGGGATCAGCTGCGGGTGGTTGAGGTCCTTGGGGGAATTGCCCAGCAGCGCGGCCGCCTTGGCCACCGCTCCTTCCTCGCCCACGATCACCAAATTGTCCGCGAACTGCAGGCGGTAGGAATCCGAGACCAGGAACTCCACGTCGGCCCGGGCCACGCGGGTGGCCACCACGTCGTACTGGGACTCCAGGTTTATCTCGTCGAGGGTTTTGCCTATCACCTCTTTATGGGTGACTATCACGCGCGAATGGATGATGCGGCTGGGCAGCTTCTTGAGGTCCATGGAACTGCGCGAGCCCACCACCAGGGTGAACTTCCTGATATTCTCTTCGTGCCCCACCGCCAGCACTACGTCGCCGGCGTGCAGCACCGTGTCGTCATGCGCCACCACCAGCTGGCCGGCGTGGTAGACGCGCGAGATGACCACCCCCAGCTCGTTGATGGCGGGGATGTCCCGGACCGTAAGCCCGTCGAGGTTCTTGTTCTCCACCGCGATGCTGGCGTTTATCAGGGCCGAGGCGGCCTTGTCCGCATGCACTTCCAGCAGGTCCCGCTCAGCCTGCGCCCGGAACATGCGGCGTATCACGATCATGGTCAGGATAATGCCCAGGATGGCGCCCGGGTAGGCCAGGGCGTAGCCCACCGAGGCGGCGTCGGCGGCCTCGGGCCTGACTGCGGCCAGGGCCTGCTGCGCGGCCGCGAGCGAAGGGGTGTTGGTCACGGCGCCCGAATACATGCCCACCGCCGTCGGAAGATCGAAACCGCCCAGCCTGGCCGCGGCCAGGGTGGCGGCGACGCCGCCCAGCACCACCGCGGCGGCCAGCAGGTTGAGCTGCAGGCCCTGCTTCTTGAATGAGGAGAAAAAGCCCGGCCCCACCTGGGTGCCGATGGAATAGACGAAGAGGATAAGGCCGAAGTCGCGCAGGAATTCCAGCGTGACATGGTCGATGACGAGGCCGAAATGGCCGAAGAGGATGCCCGAGAAGAGCACCCCGGCGATGCCGAGGTTGATGCCGGCGGCCTTAACGTTGCCGATAGCCAGGCCGGCGGCCGAGACCAGCATGACGACGAAAACCGCCCAGGCGGCGGATTGGGGGGAGAAAAGCGGTGAGAAGAGCTCCATATTTACGATTTTATCAAATATAGGGGCGGGGCCGGGGCCGGCGGTTCCAGTACTCCGCCGTAATTTACTATGATTTAGCCATATCCCCGCAACGGAGAAAGAAATGACCGAAAAAGCAGAAAGCCGCAATCCCTGGTATTACGTGCCCTCCACCTATTTCGCAGAGGGACTGCCCTACATGATAGTCAACTCGCTGGCCGTCATCATCTACAAGAAGATGGGCGTCTCCAACACGCTCATCGCTTTCTGGACCAGCTGGCTGTACCTGCCGTGGGTCATCAAGATGCTGTGGGGCCCGCTGATAGACATGTATTCCACCAAGCGCACCTGGATAGCCTGGACCCAGGCCCTGATGGCCGTGGCGATAGCTACCGCGGCGCTTTCCCTCAAGACCCCGCATTTTCTCTACGTCTCCATGGTCTGCTTCATGGGCGTGGCCTTCCTGTCGGCCACCCACGACATCGCCGTGGACGGCTTCTACATGCTGTCCATGGACGACAAGAAGCAGGCCTTCTTCGTCGGCATCCGGGCCTTCTTCTACCGCATGGCCATGCTGTTCAGCTCCGGCGTGCTGGTGATGCTGGCCGGCCGCATAGAGACCCGCACCGGCAACATCCAGGACAGCTGGACGCAGGTGCTGCTGCTGGCCGCGGCCATCATGGGCCTGCTGTTCGTCTATCACAAGGTCTTCCTGCCTTATCCCGCCGTGGACAAGCCCGACGCCGCCAAGGCCAGCCAGCTGGCCGAGTTCGGCGAGATCTTCGCGGCCTACTTCAAGCTCGAGAACGTGGGCATAGGCCTGGCCTTCATCCTGACCTACCGCTTCGGCGAGGCGATGCTGCTGAAGCTGACAGCGCCGTTCCTGCTGGACTCCGCCGCCGAAGGCGGCATGGCGTTGGCCACCTCGCAAGTGGGCGTGGTTTACGGCACCATTGGCCTGGCCTCGCTGATAGTGGGCGGCCTGCTGGGCGGCTGGATAATCTCGAAATACGGCCTGCGGCGCACCATCTGGCCGCTGGCCTTCATGCTCAACGCCCCGGACCTGGTCTATGTCTACATGTCCTACCACACTACCCTGTCCATCAACTACGTCTATGTGCTGGTGGCCCTGGAGCAGTTCGGCTACGGCCTGGGGACCACGGCCTTCATGTTCTACATGATCCAGCTGACCGGCGAGAAGTACAAGACGGCCCATTTCGCCATCTCCACGGGCATCATGGCCCTGGGCATGATGGTGCCGGGCTTCGTCAGCGGCAAGCTGCAGACCATGGTGGGCTACTCCGAGTTCTTCATCATCGTCTGTATCGCCACCATCCCCGGCATGCTGCTCATCCCGTTCCTCAAGATCAAGGACGCCCAGAAAGCGGCCTGATACGCCCGGAGGGCATAAAAAAACAGCCCGCTGTGAAGCGGGCTGTTTTATTTATTGGCCTAAGACTTAGGCGACCGCGATGCACTGCACGGGGCAGTTGGCGGCCGCGGTCTTGGCGGCGTCTTCCTTGCCGGCCGGCACGTCGCCTTTCACGATGGCCTTGTCGGCGTTCATCTCGAAGACTTCGGGGCAATCATTGGCGCAGAGTCCGCAGCCGATGCAGGCAGCCTGGTCTACAGTAGCTTTCATGTTATACCTCCGTGTATTTGCTGAAAATCCGTCAGACAAATTATACTAAAAGCGGGGCTTATTCGCTTATGCGTTTCTCGGTGGCCTTGTCGAACACGTGCATGTTCTTGTAATTGAAACAGACCGTGACGGCGCTGCCGGGGCTGCGGTCGAAGAAGGCCTCCACCGTGGCCAGCAGGCGCGTCTCGCCGACCTTGATGTAGAGGTTCTCGCGGTGGCCCAGCAGCTCGCAGACCTCCAGCACGCCCTCCACCTTGTCGGAGCAGCCTTCGGCCGTGCGGCCCACCAGCACGTCGTCGGGGCGCACGCCCACCGTCACCTCGCGCCCGTCGTGCTTCTTCGGGTCGTGGACCAGGTAGGGGGGGATGGTCAGCTTTATGTCGCCGCAGGCGAAATTGAGTTTATCGCCCTCCAGCACCAGCTTGCCGGACATGAAATTCATGGTAGGGCTGCCGATGAAGCCGGCCACGAAGAGGTTGGCCGGCTTGCGGTACACCTCTATGGGCGAGCCCACCTGCTGCACGATGCCCTTGTTCATGATGACGATGCGGCCCGCCAGGGTCATGGCCTCCACCTGGTCGTGCGTGACGTAGATGATGGTGGCGTTGAGGCGCTGGTAGAGCTTGGCTATCTCCACGCGCATCTCTTCGCGCAGCTTGGCGTCGAGGTTGGACAGGGGCTCGTCGAAGAGGAAGACCTTGGGCTTGCGCACGATGGCGCGGCCGATGGCCACGCGCTGGCGCTGGCCGCCGGAGAGCTGCTTGGGCATGCGCTTGAGGAAGTTCTTGAGCTGGAGGATGCTGGCGGCCTCTTCCACCCGGGCGTCGATCTCGGCCTTGGCGGTCTTGCGCAGGCGCAGGGCGAAGCTCATGTTCTGCTCCACCGTCATGTGGGGATAGAGGGCGTAGTCCTGGAAGACCATGGCGATCTGCCGCTTGGAGGGGTGCAGCTCGTTTACGCGCAGGCCGTCTATGGTGATCTCGCCGCCGGTGATGTCCTCCAGGCCCGCGAGCATCCGCAGCAGGGTGGTCTTGCCGCAGCCCGAGGGGCCGACGATGACCACGAACTCGTGGTCCTTGATATCGACGTCCACGCCGTTGAGGACCAGGTTGTCGTTGAATTTCTTTACGATGCCGTTAAATTTGACCGAAGCCATAGTTTATCCTTTCACGCTGCCGAGGGTCAGGCCGGAGATCAGCCACTTGGAGGAATACAGGAACACCGCCAGCACCGGGAGGGTGACCAGCATGGAGCCGGCCGCGAACATCCCCCACTGGGTGATGTACTGTCCCTGCAGTTCGAACAGGCCCAGCGTCCAGGTGTACTGCTGGGAACTGAACAGCACCACGCGGGCCACAAGGTATTCGTTCCAGGCTGTGGTGAAATTGAACAGGAAGGCGATGCTCAGCGCCGGCGTGGACAGCGGCAGGATGATGCGCCAGAAAGCGCCGACCTGGCTGGTGCCGTCCACGAGGGCGGCCTCCTCGAGCGAGCGGGGGATGGTGTCGTAATAGCCCTTGAGGATCCAGATGCTGAACGGCAGCGAGCTTACCGAGTAGGCGATGATCATGCCCAGGTAGGTGTTCATCAGGTTGAGCTTCATGATCATCAAAAACAGCGGCAGGATGAGCATGCCCGCGGGGATCATCTGGCTCGACAAGAGCAGGATGAGCCCCGCCTTCTTGCCGGGAAACCTGAAGCGGGAGAAGGCGTAGGCCGCCGTGGAAGCCAGCGAAACGCCTATGAACGAGGTGGCCAGGGTGATAAGCAGGGAATTCCACAGCCAGCGCAGGAACATGGTGTCCTTGAGCAGGCTCGCGTAGGCCTTGAAAGTCGCGCCGTCGGGGATGAGCGACAGGTCGGTGGAGAAAAGCTTGTCGCCCGGGCGCAGCGAAACCGAGAAGATGCGCAGCAGCGGGTAGACGCAGACGGCGGCCGCTATAATGACGGCGGCGTGGATCAGGACATATTTGAGCTGCCGGAGCCGGAGCTGTTTTTCTTTTTCCGTCATCGCTCGTCCTTTGCCGCGTCGAAGCCGTGCAGGTAGGTCACCGAGATGAAGAACAGCAGCGCGAACACCACGAGGGCGAAGGCCGCGGAATAGCTGTAGCGGTTATAGGTGAAGGCCGCCTTGTAGAGCGCCGACACCAGGATGTCGGCCTGCTCGGTGCCGCCGGCCTGGCCGGTGACCAGGTAGATCACGTTGATGTTATTGAAGGTCCAGACGGTGCCCAGCGTGACGGCGGGCATCAGCACCGGCTTGATGAGCGGCAGGGTAATGAAGCGCAGCTTCTGGAAGTAGGAAGCCCCGTCGATGTCGGCCGCGTCGTAATAGGAGGAGGAGATGCTCTGCAGGCCGCCGAGGATGACCACCATCATGAAGGGAATGCCCAGCCACACGTTAATTATAGTGCAGGTCAGGAGCGGGTAGTCGGAGAGCCACTGCACCGGGCCTATGCCGAGCGAAACCAGGAAGGGGAAGGCTTCGGTCAGCCGCGTCAGGATGATGTTGACGAAGCCGTTCTGGGAGTGGAACTCGCCGCGCATGGCGAGCACGGCCACCACCTGCGGCATGGCCCACGGGATGACCAGCAGGGTGCGGTAGGCGCCCTTGAAGCGGATGGCGTTATTGAGCAGCAGGGCCAGCGCGAAGCCGCCCAGCACGTGGAAGAAGACGTTGGAGAAGGTCCACACCAGGGTGCGGCCCAGGAGCGCCCAGAAGGAGACCTCGGAGAGCGGGGAAGTGGTGAAGACCTTGATGTACTGGTCCAGCCCGACGAAGGGCAGCTTGCCCGTGTTCTTCCACGACATGATGGTGGTCAGCTTCAGGTCGTGGAAGGAGAGGTACACCTCGAACACGAAGGGATAGACCAGCAGCAGCGCCAGGCCGACGAAGGCCGGGGCCAGCAGCAGGTAGGGCACGGTATGCCGGCCCTTCACCACGTAGCGGAAGGCGGCCGCGATGAGGGCCTCGGCCGCGAAGAAGTAGAACCAGAGGCGGAAAGCGTATTCCCCGGCGAAAACGCTGGCGATCACCAGCGCGGCGGCGGGAAAGGCGGCCAGCGCGGCGGGGAAATACCAGGGGCGGTCGTAATATTTGAAGTGGTAGTAGAAATACCCTTCCAGCGCGGCCACGCCGGCGGCGATGAGGACTATGAACCAGGTCACTTCGTATATGGAGCGGAGTATTTCCATCAGCGGTTCATCTCTTCTATTTTATTGTCGGCGTTTTCCTGCATGCGGCGCACGGCCGTATCGATGTCCATTTTTTTGGTGGTGGCCAGGCCCAGGTAGTTGCGCGCGGAGTCCCAGACGGCGCGCATCTCGGTGGCCATGGGCATGGGGCGGCCCTTGAGGATCTGGTCGAGGGAGATGCGGGAAACCTCGTCGGAGGTGATCTCCGGGGCGGAGCCGGCGGCCTTGAGGGCGGGCAGGCGGGTCAGGACCTGGTACTGCTTCACCTGGTTCTCCCGGGACACGTAGAACTCCAGCAGGCGCTTGAGCAGGGCCAGCTTCTCCGGCTTCAGGCCCGCGCTGACGGTGAAATACTTGCCGCTGACCATCGGGGAAGGCCAGCGGCCGGTCTTCGAAAGCCTGGGGATCACGGCCAGGCCGAAATCCCTGCCGAAATGCTTCTGGTAGCCCGAGATGGCCCAGTCGCCGTTGATGATGAAGGCGGCCTTGCCCTCCTTGAAGAGGGAATCCATGCAGTTGTAGTCGCACTCCATGGGCACGTACTTCTTTTCGTATTTCAGGTCCAGGTAGAAATTAATGGTATCGCGCATGGCCTGGGTGTCCAGCGTGGGCTTCTTGCCGTCCATCGGCCAGCCGCCGAAGGCGCCCAGCCAGGGCATCATCCAGAAAGGCTCGCCCATGTCGAAGGCTATGCAGCGGTCCAGTTTGAGCCGCCTGGCGTCATTGGCGCAGAAAGCGAAAAGCTCGTCGGTGGTTTTGGGCGCGGCCTTGACGAATTTCTTGTTGTAGAACATCATCAGGTGGTTGCCGTTGGAAACCGGCACGCCCCAGGTATGCCCGTCGAGGGAAATGGCCTCCACCACGGGTTCGTTGAACCTGGAAAAATCGAACATGCCCTCGAGGGGGACGATGAAGCCGGAAACGGCGTAGAGTCCGGCCGTGTCGGACGGGCCGAGCAGCAGGTCGGGGGGGACGCCGGCGAGGGACGCGGCCTGGAACTGGGAGCGCAGGTCCTCGGTCTGGTAATGGGTGCGGACTATCTCTATGCCCTCGTTGCCGGGCAGTTTCTTGAAGGCGTCGAATACGGAGTCTATGTAGGGGGCGACCTGGGCGTCTTCCTGCTCCCAGACTACGATGGTTTTAGAGTCGTCTTTGGCGGGTCGGGCGCAGGCGGCGAGGGCCGCCAGAAGCAACGGTAGGAGATAGATTTTTTTCACCCGCGCCCCTTTTTACCAGGTTTTTGATTCGCGGCGCACCCCGCCCGGGGTTC
>Ga0209066_10001985_pt1 | contig 25899 bp, 15 predicted proteins | sample All_14_2_FD_187198 | JGI IMG/M metagenome (GOLD analysis project Ga0209066, IMG submission 187198) | Freshwater microbial communities in response to fracking from Pennsylvania, USA - Allegheny Zone_MetaG_DW_15 (SPAdes) (version 2) ...
TAATAGCCCTTTTTGCAATTTTTCAGATAACATCTGAGGCACAAACGGCTACGCAGTATTCGTTTGTGCGGACATCGGCATCAGCAACCAATATTGCCAGTGAACCAGGTGCTGTAACCGTTACTGCAATAAGTGATGATGATGAGACAATCACCGGTATCCCTATCGGATTCAATTTTGTGTTTTGTGGTGCTACATACACATCCCTGTCTGCCTGTTCTAATGGCTGGATGTCTTTGTCAAACTCTTCAGAAACTTATTACTCTAATACCTCCGATAATATTCAGGGGCCAGGTTTCTTTATGCCTTTCTGGGACGATCTTGACGGGTCAGTAGGTTCTGCAACTGCATATTATGGCACATTTGGTACTGCGCCTACCCGGGCATTTGTTTTTCAGTGGGGAAGTACCGGCTCACAGAGATGGGGTAATCTTACCGGCACCGGGCGCGGCATCTTTCAGGTGATACTATACGAAAGCTCCAATGTAGTAGAGTTTGTATATGGAAATGGGAACTTCTCTGGCAATTCAGCTACAATCGGTATTGCCAACAGTAGTTCTGACAGGCTCACGCTATCCAGCAATACCGCCACTACAGCCGGTACTGGTTTCTCAACAGGTGTAGCAAGCTGGCCCGGAAACGGAACCAGTATGACGTGGACACCGCCGCCTTTTTTATCCGTATCGCCATCTTCACTGGCATTTGTAGCAGCACCAGGCGGCGCCAGTATAGGGCTTGACGTTATAGTAAGGGCATACGGCTTGTCTGGAAACGTTACAGTAACCGCACCTGCCAACTATCAGGTGTATAATGGTTCTGCATGGGTTTCTTCTGCATCTATAGTCCCAACAGCAGCAGGGTCAGGTACTTATGTGAATACAACAATTCCGGTCAGGTTTATAGGGCCAGCTACAATAGGTAGTTATCCTGCCAGCCTCAGCTTTTCTGCTACAGGCGCTACTACGCAGACGGTGTCGCTTAATGGTTCTGTAACAGCTCCGTGTTCCGGTATGCCCGCTGCCGGTAGCATTTCTGCTTCTGTATCGTCTGGTAGCTGCTTTGCATATAACTCAACACTTACACTTACAGGAGCAACCGTTAGCGCCGGAATTTCTTACCAGTGGCAGTCTTCAACAGATGGTGCTATATGGGCAAACGTAGCAGGAGCCAGCACTACGACTTACAATGCACTTGTGTCTTCCAGTGTGCAGTACAGATGTGTGGTGTCATGTGGTGCCCTGTCTGCTGTTACAGCACCGGTATCGCTTACATATGGCTCTTGTATTATCATGCCTTCTTCGGGCACATCGTCTGTAACTACATGTGGCGGTTCGTTTTATGATAATGGTGGACCAACGGGCGAATACAGCAATGATGTAAGCAGTACACTAAAAGTTTACCCCGGTACTCCGGAGGGGAAAGTAAGGGTGTCTTTTTCAATTATGGACATGGAAAGTTGCTGTGATGAGTTAAGCATATACAATGGCGATGTTGTAAATGGTGCAAACCTGCTGGGTACTTATTCCGGTTCTTCTATACCGCCTACAGTAACGTCCACCGCAGCCAATGGTGCACTGACTTTTGTGTTTATATCAGATTACAGCCTTACATACGATGGCTTTGCCGCTACAATAACCAATGTGCAGCCTAATCCCATTACCACACAACCTGCACCATCTACTGCTACCTGTGTAGGTAGTAGCCCTGTACTTTCGCTGGCAGTAGGAGCAGGCTCATATACCTATCAGTGGATGAATAATGGAACAACAAATGCAAACACCGGTGGAACTGCAATAGCAGGGGCTACAAATGCATCTTATAGTCCTTCTACCGCCATTACTGGTACCACTTACTATTACTGTATAGTAACAAATGGATGTAATGTATCTGTTTCGTCTGCAGTAGCCGCAGTGGTAGTAGATGAAGCGCCTGCTGTTATTGCCGGATTATCTCAGGTATGTACAGGAAACACAATCGGTCTTACCAATAGTACTACTACCGGAACATGGAGTAGCAGCAATACTGCAATAGCTACTGTTTCAGGAGTGGCGGGAACTGCTACTGTTTCAGGAGTGTCTCAGGGTGCCGCAAGTATTTCTTACAGTACTTCTCCTGCATGTTTTGTCACAAAGACAATAACAGTAAATGCTACACCTTCTGCCATAACAGGTACGGCACAGGTGTGTGAATCCGGTAATGTAACATTGAGCCAGCCTGATGGTGGCAGTGGTACATGGAGTTCTTCAAATACTGCTGTAGCCACGGTAGGTCTTTCATCGGGTATAGTAAGTGGTAATACCAGCGGATACACAACTATCAGCTATACAGCTACGAACAACTGCTATACTACAAAACATTTCACGGTCAATCCGCTTCCGGTTGTTGTTGTTTCTCCTGCATCAGATGCTGTTTGTCTGGGTGAGAGCGCAACGTTTACTGCCAGCTCTGAGGCTCCTGAGATTAATCTTCTGAGTGAAGATTTCAATGGAACATTGAGCGGATGGACGATTACATCCGGCAGTGGGGTGCCAGCTGCAAATGAATGGCAGCTGGTTACGCCTCCTGGTACTGCAGGCTTTACTGTAAATGGGGATGGCAGTCAGTATCTTCAGGCAAGTTCTTCGGGATATGCAGGCTTTACCACTACAACAATTGAATCTCCTTCATTCCAGACCACAGGTAGCTTTACATCTGTGACATTGTCTTTCAATCAGTCACTGTTGTCGTTTAATCCGGATATAGCGGTGTCGGTAGAATATTCAGTGAACGCAGGGGCATGGACTGAGCTGGTAAATCAGGTTACAGGACCTACAGTTGTCATCAATGATGGCGGTATATGGGATGCTGCAAGCCCTGAGTTTTCCATGTCATTGCCTCCGGCAGCTGTCGGTCAGAATGATGTTCGTATCCGCTTTGTTTACAATGCACAGTCATTATACTGGTCTCTGGATAATGTACAGGTAAAAGGTACAATGCCAGCTTCTTCATTTACATGGGATGCCAGTCCTGATCTTTCCTGTACAGCATGTGCCACTACTACAGTTACACCACTTATAGCTACTACCAATGCATATAATGTTGTTACAACAACCAGTGCCGGGTGTATTCGTAATACGCCGGTTACGGTAACGGTCAATCCTTTGCCTATTCCTGTTACATCGGGTCTGGTGGTATGTACTCAGGCCAATAGTACACTTACCAGTACACCCGGTGGCACATGGAGCAGTGGTACACCTGCTATTGCTACCGTGAGCTCACTTACAGGCGAACTAACGGGAGTAGCTGCCGGTACCGCAGATATTACCTATACATTACTGACCAGTGGATGTAGTACAACGGCTGTAGCTACAGTATTACCTTCTCCTGCAGAGATAAGTCCTGCAACAGCACAGGTTTGTGTTGGGTCAATATTGACACTGGCAAACAGTGACCCCGGTGTATGGAGCAGCAGTAATGCAGCTGTTGCAACAGTAAATACAACAGGAGATGTACATGGTGTGACGCAGGGTGTGGCTACGATTAGTTATACAAATGCCAATGGTTGTTTTGCACTGCGCGATGTGACGGTAAATCCACTGCCGGGTCCCATAGCCGGGTCTGCTGTAGTATGTGAGAACGCTACAACAATATTTACTAATGCTGATATCCCGGGTAGCTGGAGCAGCGCTGATCCTGGGATAGCAGCAGTTAACAGTGCTTCGGGCGAGGTGGCCGGTATTACCGGAGGAAATACCATAATCAGCTATACAATTACAGGGGGCTGCTTTGCAATTAAGGGCATTCAGGTAAATCCTGCCCCGGCACCTGTAACAGGAGCTACATTGTTGTGTCAGGGAGCAGTGACAGCACTTGGCATAACATCTGCCGGTGGTGAATGGAGCAGTGCCGCCCCGGCAATAGCAGCCGTTAATTCATTGGGTATAGTTACCGCAAGTACTACTGCCAGCGGTCCTGCGGTAATCAGATATACATACAGCAGCACGGGATGTAGCAGAGAGCATCTGCTTACTGTAAGTCCGCGTGCCGTAATCAGTGGTCAGGCAAGTGTATGCAAAGGATTCACTATTACACTCACTGCTGACATAGCCGGGGGTACATGGTCTTCTTCCAACAGTGCTGTCGCCTCTGTAGATGCAGCTGGCACTGTGTCAGGAAGCAATACGGGTAATGCAACGATAAGTTATACTTCCCCTGATGGTTGTATCAGTGTACATACTGTAGCTGTGAAGCCATTGCCATTGGCAATACTGGGTGCTGATCTTGTATGTGAGGGAACATCCACACATATGATTAATGCTACCGGTGATATAGGAGTGTGGGGGAGCAGTAACAGCTCAGTGGCAACAATAGATACAGAGGGCCTTGTTACAGCCGTAGCACCCTCTGGTGAAGTTACCATCTCTTATACGTCACAGGTTACAGGATGTACAACAGCTAAAACAGTAACAGTTTCGCCTCTTCCTGCGGCAATAATTGGTAATAATACCATCTGTGCAGGTAGTACAATGCTGCTGGGCAATGTGACACCTGATGGTACATGGAGTAGTAGTTATCCTGCCATCGCAGCCATTGATACTGTTGGGAATGTAACAGGACGTGTACATGGTAACGCAACCATTACTTATATGCTGCCTACAGGCTGTATGCAAACACACCCTGTAGTGGTAAATGCATTGCCCCCTGTCTCCTCAGGAGCAGCGTCTGTATGCGAAGGTCAACAAACTACATTCAGCAATCCTGCACCGAACGGAACATGGTCCACATCCTCTGCCGTGACTGCCACCATAGATGCTGTTACAGGTGTAGTTACTGGTATGGATGCCGGAACAGTAGATGTTATTTACACATTGCCTACAGGGTGTAGCCGCAGTCGCATACTAACAGTGAATGATATGCCGGATGCAATCTCTGGCGTATTAAGCACATGCCCAGGAACTGCAACAACTGTGAATAGTATGCCTGCAGGTGGTGTGTGGAGTACAGGAAGTGCATCTGTTGCAACTGTATCTGCAGATGGCGTAGTGACAGGTGTAAGTGCCGGAGTTACTAAGGTAACATATACACTGATGGGTAGCTGCCGGGTGATGGCAGATGTGACAATAAATACGCTTCCTGATGTTATAACAGGTGTGCGTACTATATGCCCGGGAAGTACTACAACACTTATTAGTGGCGGTATAGGAGGTACATGGAACGTGGCGAATACCTCAATCGCTGATGTCAATACCAATACAGGTGAAGTGACAGGCAATGCAGCAGGTGTTACCGCAGTTACTTACACGCTCCCTACGGGGTGTGCCCGTAGTGCGAATGTGACAGTTAATCCGTTGCCAGAGCTTATCACTGGCCCTATAGGTATATGTGCAGGCAGTACAGCTTTATTATCAAACATTACTCCTGGCGGAAGCTGGAGCAGCGCTAACACATCCATTGCTACTATTAATGCAGATGGTGAGATTACCGGTGTTGGTGCCGGTATTGTGAATATATCATACACGTTGCCTACAGGGTGTATGAGTACAACGGCTATAGATGTATATGATGTGCCATCTGCGATAAGTGGTGATGATGCCTTGTGTGCCGGTAGCCAGATTACTCTTGGTAATACATTGATGGGTGGCGTGTGGAGTAGTAGTGATATGTCGGTAGCGTCTGTAGATGCGTCAGGTGTGGTGAGTGGTATGCTGCCCGGCAGCGCTACTATCAGGTACACAATGAATGCAACCGGTTGTTATAAAGAGAAGAATATAGTTGTAAATGCATTACCTGCTACTATAAGTGGTGGCATGGGCATTTGTGCCGGTGGAAGTTCACTGCTTACAAATGTTACCCCGGGCGGGGTGTGGAGCAGCAGCAATCCTGTTGTGGCACAGGTCAATGTTTCAGGTAATGTTACAGGGACCAGCGCGGGCTTCAGTGTTATCAGTTACACACTGCCTACCGGCTGTGGCCGCACCGCAACGGTGGTTGTGAATGCACTACCTGAGCCTGTTACAGGAGTACTGAGTTTATGTGCCGGAGGAACTACGCTGCTGGAAAGTGCTACTCCTGGTGGTATATGGAGCAGTAATGGCTCTAATGTTACAGTGAACGCGGCAGGGCTTGTAAAGGGTCTTGCTGCAGGGACGGCGAAGGTAGCATACACAAACAGCAATGGTTGTAAAAGAACGGTAGTGGTAACGGTGAACGCATTGCCGGGTCTTATTAATGGTAGTGCTACAGTATGTCCGGGTCTTACAACGACTCTTGTTAATAGCACACCCGGCGGTGTGTGGAGCAGTAGTAACAGTGCCGTGGCATCTGTTAATAGTACTACCGGAGAAGTAACAGCCACAGGCTCTGATGGCATGGTTGATATTACGTACACACTTCCTTCGGGCTGTATGCGTAGCCGCCAGATAACAATACATCCGTCTGTGTCAGCTGTAACCGGGGTAAGTACGGTATGTAAAGGAGATATAAGTACTCTGGGTACTACATCAACCGGTGGTGTATGGGTGAGCAGCAATACCCTGATAGCTACGGTGAGTGCTGCAGGTGTTGTGAATGGATTACAGCCAGGTACTGTAACGATGGCATATGTGATGCCTACCGGTTGTAAAGCTGAGACAGGCTTTGTGGTAAATCCGGTGCCGGCAGGCATTAGTGGTCCGGCAGCGGTGTGTGAGGGTGCTGCTGTAGTATTGACTAACAGTAGCACTGGTGGTATGTGGAGTAGTGCAGATGGCAGTGTAGCTACAATAGATGGTGATGGTATGGTAACTGGTGTAGCAGCAGGAAGCACTACTGTTACTTATGAACTTGCTACAGGATGCCGTGCAGTGCGTAGCATAATTGTAAACCCGCTCCCTGTGGCAATGACTGTGACCGGTGGTGGTAGCTATTGTGAGGGTGGTGCCGGAGTATTGGTAGGTGTTGATGGCTCGGAACTGTCAACACAATATCGCTTATTACATGGCACATCAACTGTGCAGACTGTAACAGGCAGTGGTGCTGCATTTGATTTTGCACGCCAGACATCAGCCGGTACTTATATGGTTACAGCTACGAGCCCTGCAGGTTGTGTACGCAGCATGAATGGCAGCGCAGCGGTAAGCATCAATCCGTTGGTTACTGTGTCTGTTACTGTGTCATCAGACATGGGCGACCGTGTATGTAATGGCTCATCTGTTACCTATACTGCCAATGGTGTAAATGGTGGCACTACTCCGGTATATGACTGGAAGGTAAATGGTACATCAGTAGCAGCTACATCAACGTACAACTATGTACCAGCCGATGGCGACGTAGTAAGTGTAGCTTACACCAGCAGTGAGGCTTGTCCTGTGAATGCGACACTAAATGGTGCAATGACAATGGAAGTACTTGCCAACCTGACACCATCAGTGAGCATAACAGCTACTACTGGTGATACACTATGCGAGGGTAGCACGGCAGTGTTTGCAGCAACAGCGGTGAACGGTGGTGATGCAGCAATGTACACATGGATGGTAAATGGCGGCATTGTAAGCGGTGTGAATGGCGCTGGCTACAGCTATGTACCGGCCGACAATGATGTGGTGAAGGTGATGCTGAACAGCAGCTACGAGTGTGTAACGGAGAATGATGTGAACAGCAACAGCGTTACTATGCAGGTAGATGAGATCTATGTACCCATAGTAGAGCTTACGGTATCACCGGGTCTTGTGGTAGCAGAGGGTACTGCAGTAACCTTTACAGCGAATGCTATAAAGGCAGGCACAGCGCCTACATATCAGTGGCTGGTGAATGGCAATGTAGTGAATGGTGCTACACAGCCTACCTACACTACCGCTAAGCTGAACAATGGAGACTCAGTAACCTGTGTGGTGATGGCAACTGACAGGTGTAACAACACTTCTATCAACTCAGTAGTGATGACGGTAACACCTGCAACAGGAGTTGTAATGACGGGTCTGTCACAGAGTGAGCTACGTCTGATACCGAACCCGAACACTGGTGTGTTCCGCGTTACGGGTGCACTGGGCGTACAGACAGAAGAAGAAGTACAGCTGGAGGTTACAAACATGCTGGGTCAGGTGGTATACCATGGTGTGGCTAAGAGCCGTGGTGGTGTACTGGATGCAGGTATAGAGCTGGGCAACAATCTTGCCAATGGCATGTACATGCTGAACCTGACAGTGGGAGCAGACCACAAAGCATTCCACTTTGTAGTGAAGCAGTAACATTAGTGAAGAATACTGAGACGGGCTGTACCTGATGGCAGGCAGCCCGTCTTACTTTTTTATATGCTTTTCTTCATTCTTCCTGATGCGGTACAGTACAATACGTGTTATAAGATCGTAGGGTATGGGGCGGGTGTATGGGAACTGTACAGAGCCTTTTCCGGTTTTATATGGTGATAGTGCTTCTATGAATGCAGGCTCATCGGTAGGAACGGGGTAGAAACCTATGTGACTTTTGAAAGCGGCAAAGTAAACCAGATTGCCATGATGCATGAAGGTGGGCATGTCATATTTAATGGTCTCGGTAGCAAGAGGTGCTGCTGCTTTTATGGTGGCGCGTATCTGCTGCAGCAATGGCTGAATATCAGCAGGCTGCTGGCTTATGTAGTCGTCAATGGAGGTGAATTTATGCGTTTTCATTTTGGCTCTTGGTATTTATGGTTTAGGTGATTCTGTGACACTTTAAGATTACCGGTTGTTCGGGTGGCTTATTACAAAGCTACATTGTGAGGGTAGTATTTCAGTACTTCGCTTTTGGCACGACAGGCAATGAAAATGCCACCTGCATGCTTTCAGATAAAAGGGGTGTATTTCGTGTTTACGGTTTGTTTATGAGCGTTTAAAAAGTATAACTTTACCATACCTGTGAAAAATCCTGTCATAGACTATATACCCGGCATTCTATTATTTCTGATAGCATTAGCTACTGGTATATACGTTCATGGTGATTATGGGGTAGGCTGGGATGAACCGGCACAGAGACTTATAGGAGCTGTCAATTATAATTATGTGTTTAGTGGGGACATGCGGCTGTTTTCTTTCGCTGATAAAGAATATGGAGCTGCGTTTGAATTACCACTTATGATAATGGAGCGCTGGGGTGGCATGACGGATGAGCATGTTATATATCCTGCGAGGCATCTGATTACGCACATATTCTTTTTGCTGGGAGCATTATCCATGTATATACTGGTTCTGAGGTTATATGGTAGCAAATGGCTTGCTGCTATTGCTTTCCTGATGCTGGTATGTATGCCACGGATATATGCTCATTCCTTTTTTAATTCAAAAGACGTTCCGTTTCTATCGGCAATACTTATAGCGCTTATGGTGTCACATGCTTCATGGGTGCGGGGTAGCAGGTGGTTGTACCTGATAGCCGGTATAGCAGCAGGGGGCTTCACCGGAATCCGTATTATGGGTATCGTTCCGGTTGCTTTTTTACTTGCTTTCCCTGTTTTTGATTTTGTTGTTGCGTGTGTGCGCAGGCAAGATGTCTGGCTCACGATGCAGCGGATTCTCTTTTTCATGGCTGGGTTTTGTTTATGTCTCTATATCGTTTGGCCTTTTTTATGGCCAGACCCTATAGCCGGGTTTGTGCACTGTATAGACAAAATGGCTCATAAAGAACCGGCGGGTAGTAATCTGTTTGGTGGGGTTTATGTGCCCACAGAGAAATTGCCAGCCAGTTATCTGCCGGTATGGTTTGGGATAACGGTTCCGCCTGTGTGGCTGATGGCAGCATTGACGGGTATTGTTGCGTTTGTTGTAGCATTAGTAAAGGAGCGTTCAGTTTTTTTTAATTCTGTGAGAGGGCGGAGTATTGTTTTGTATCTTCTGTGCTTTCTCATGCCCGCTGCTGCTGTGATAGTGTTACATTCAGTAATATACGATGAGTGGCGGCACCTTTATTTTATATATCCCGGTTTTGTATTGATAGCGATATATGGTATTTACCGGTTGCATGCCGGGCCTCTGAGGCGTGTTGTGCAAGCGTTATGTTTTGTGCAGACAGGGGTGCTGCTCTGGTTTATGGTACAGTCTCATCCTCATCAGCAGGTATATTTTAATGAGCTGGTATCTCACCGGCCGGGTTACCTGAGGCACAATTATGAGATGGATTATTGGGGTGTCAGTACCAAACAGGCTTTACAGAGACTGCTGGACCAGCATCCCGGGGAAGTGCTGGATATTACAAACCCGGGCTTTGAGCTGTATGTAGCGAACAATGTTGCAGCGCTGCCCATTGCAGACAGAGAGCGGATACATCTGGTACCAGAGGAGCAGGCCCGGTACCTTATCAGCTGTTTTCGCTATCATCCGCAGGACTATCCTTACAGATGTATTGATTCTATCGTGGTGGGTGGCAATACTATCTGTGCTACTTATGTACTGCGATAAGTAGCCTCATCAGAACTTCTGCCAGCGTAGCCGCAGGCTGTTAGTGACTACCGATACTGAGCTGAGGGCCATAGCTGCGCCAGCTATCATGGGGTTAAGCATAAATCCATTGATGGGGTAGAGGACACCGGCTGCAATGGGAATACCAATGACATTGTATATAAAGGCCCAGAACAGATTTTGCTTTATTACGCGCATGGTATGCTCTGATAGCTTTATGGCTGCAGGTATCTGGCTGAGCTCAGATGAGAGAATGGTAATACCTGCCACGTCCCGGGCTATGTCTGTACCCCGGCCCATGGCTATGCTGACATCGGCCTGAGCCAGTGCCTGACCATCATTGATACCATCGCCTACCATAGCGGTGACTTTTCCCTGGTCCTGGAGGGCTTTGATACGGTTCATCTTATCGGTAGGGGATAGACCTGCCTCATAGTGTCTGATACCTGTTTGTGCAGCTATTTCTGCTGCGGTATGCTCATTGTCGCCGGTGAGCATGTACACGTCTATGCCCATCTGCTGCAGGGTTGCTACTGCCTGTATGGAGCCAGGCTTTACTTTGTCGGCCAGGGCTGCCATACCAAGGGCTTTAGTGAAGTCGGCCAGCCATATGATGGTATGTGCCTTTGATGCATAGCTGTCGGCTACGGTGCGCAGCTCATCAGGTATCGTTATGTTCATGGACTGCAGGAGTTTTTCACTGCCTGCAAAGTACATGTTACTACCATGGAAGCCGGATATACCGCCACCGGGTATAGCTGTGAATGAGTGTATAGTTACTTGTGCTGCGCCCTGTGCCGCCAGATGACCGGAAAGCGCAGCCGCCAGTGGGTGCTCTGATAACTGCTCCATACTGTAGAGTACAGAGGTGAGCAGTGCAGCATCGGTACCTGTGGCCCACTGCAGGTGTGCCACTTCCGGCCGCCCTTCGGTAATAGTGCCTGTTTTGTCCAGCGCTATGGCATTGAGTGTGCAGGCCCGCTCCAGATTCTGTGCATCGCGGATGAGGATACCCTGGCCTGCACCCCGGCCTATGCCGGCAATGAGGGCTGTGGGTGTAGCCAGCCCCAGCGCACAGGGGCATGCAATGACCAGTACGGTGACAAAGGCTTCAAAGCCATGTGCTAACCCCTGCTCGCCACCAGCTACCAGCCATATAATGAATGTGAGTGTGGCTATACCCAGTACCGAGGGTACGAATACAGCAGCAATCTTGTCGGCGAGGCGCTGAACAGGGGCCTTACTGCCCTGTGCTTCCTGCACCATGCGTATGATGTGGGCCAACATTGTATCGGTACCTACTTTAGTGGCGGTGTAGGTGAGGCTTCCTTTCTGATTGATAGTGCCGGCAAATACTTTTGCGCCTGCTGTTTTCTCCTCCGCTACCGACTCTCCGGTAAGCATGCTTTCATCTACCCATGAGCTGCCATTACTTACCTGACCATCTACAGCAATGCGCTCTCCGGGGCGGGCTACAAGACTGTCGCCGGGCTGTACCGCATCCAGACTTACGGTTTCCTGACTACCGCCTGCAGTAAGCCGCTGCACGGTTTGTGGTTGTAATTCGGCAAGCTTGCGGATGGCTGCAGAGGTGCTGTGTTTGGCACGCTCTTCCAGCAGCTTGCCCAGTAGTACAAATGCTATGACCACTGCCGAGGCCTCAAAGTACACATGACTGTTCATACCCGCCCAGCGCTGGGGAAACAGGGTATTGAACACGCTGAATATATAAGCAATACCTGTACTGAGGGCTACCAGGGTATCCATACTGGCGGTACGGTGACGTAACTGCTGCCATGCGCCTGTAAAGAAACGCGCACCGGGATAGAATACGACCGGGGTGGCAAGTGCCCACATGGCATAATTGGCCCAGGGCTCGTGCATGGCAAACATGCCTATATACATGAGTGGCACGGCACAGGCCAGTGCCACAATGGCCTGCCTGCGCAGTGTGCGGTAATATTGCTCTTTCTGCTCACCGGCAGTGGTGCCGCTATCGGGCAGTACTACATCATAGCCTGCGGCACGTACGGCCTGCTGCACGCGCGTAAGGTCCAGTGCATTGTCATCATACTCTATGGTGGCCGAGGCATTGGCATAGTTGACATCGGCACGGGTCATCCCTTTCTGCGCCCGCAGTGCTTTCTCTACACTGAGGGCGCAGGATGCGCAACTCATTCCCGTTATTGGCAGTACGTTTTTAGTCATTTCAGCATTTGTCAGGTAGTAGATGGTATATAGTGGTTAGTATATGATAATTACTACAAAGGTCCCAATTAATCATATAACAGATGATGATGAGTATCATTACGGCCATTGACGGAATCAATAGCCGGGGTAACAAATGTTACACAGGAAATGATGTGATAATGTGACGAAGCTACGCTATCAGTAAATGCTTTCCAGATAAAGGGCTTCAACCTTACGGCGTGCCCAGTCTGTCTTACGCAGGAATTTAAGGCTACTGCTGATACTGGGGTTTTCATGAAAACAGTTGATGCGAACCCTGCGGTCCATTTCTTCCCAGCCGTAGTGAGCTACCAGATGGCGCAGCATCATTTCCAGTGTGATGCCATGCAGGGGATTGTTCTTCTGAGTTTCAGGCATAGGCAAAGGTATCTGATTTATGGGCTGTGTGAGCAAAACTGCGCAGTGAGCAATTTATTTTTTCGGTTGCGCAGTTTTATTGCCATGCGTGCTTATTTGATTGCTTTTGTATTGATTGTGTATTTGTATTTATCTAATGGTTTTGTTTTTCTTCTCAAAAGTTGCGCAAAAATTACTCGCGTGAAATTTTTCATATAACTGTGCGGCAAGGTATGTGGCGCACATACGGTATGATGAAAGTAGAGACATAGGGTAAAGGGTTTTATGGTTCCGTACAAAGGTCGGAAATAGGGTAGGGTATCTGTGTGGGGAGATGAAAAAATGTGGATAAGTTTTAAGCATATTTTTGAACAAAAGAGATGTGCTTCAATCTACAGTTATGCTATGTTGTGTTGTTTTTGAACCTATGGTATGACACAAGACATTGATAGGGGGCGTGGAGGAAGTTATTCACATAGGTAGTGTAGGGTATAAATGAATAAGGATAAGATAGGATTATACTACTTTCTATATCCGCACTGTTTTTATTTATTTTGTATGTTTATTTTTCTGTTGTTTATGTTATAGGGTGTTATACTTCAATCTGACAAAAAGGAGAGTACTGTAGTCAACTTAACCTTGAAGAAAAGCGGGTAGCTGCCGGAAGTATTAGTGTAATAACTGCGGTACAATCGCCAGCATATGTAGTACAATTTTCTGAAGACCCATTGAAGACACTTTAAAAACTAAAAACCTTGTTGGATAATCAATTAATTATTCAGCAAGAGTTCGATACGAAAAAAGCTGAATTACTAAAACGTCCAGGATACTATGTTACTGATAGCAATTTTAATTCCTGCGCTTTCCTTCATTTTAAGAGGCAAAGTTTTCCAAGGCATTATTTGCATTATTTTACAAATAACAATGATTGGATGGCTACCCGCTGCACTCTGGGCTGTTTTGTCATTGAATAATTCGCGGGCAGAAAAACGGACTGACCGCATCATACAGGCTATGAAGGAAAATGGAAAATAGCAAAATGTGGGTTCCCAAATCAGCTTTGTACTTACTGGTACAGTAGCCGGTGGCATGCACCTGACAAAATATCACTCAATCCCTTCTCTTCACGGTACAAACTGTACAAAGGCAGTATCATTCCATACGAATATGCCGGTATGCTCTGTGCCGAGCCATATACGGCCCTGTCTGTCTTTGTACAGGGATACAGGGCGTACTGTTTTCCCGTTGTGGGTTACAGGAAGCCGGGTAAGTGTACTGCCATCATAGCGCCATACTCCTTCGTTGTAATAGGTCATCCATAAGGTATCTCCTATGGCTACTGACGAGGTGTAGTAGGGTAAATCTATTTTTGCTTTCTGCTGATCGTTTATACATTGGACCTTGCTGTAGGCAAGGTGTCCCGAGGCATCCTCATTCATGGTGTACTGGTAGTACAGATTGCTGAACCAGTAACGGCCCTTGCTGTCCTGCCATATGGAGCGTACACCAGGTACTCTGCCATCTTCAAGTGTCAGTAGCTCGCGTTCGGTTATCCATTCCAGCTTTCTGCCGTCGTACCGTGCTACACCCCCTGACGCTGTTCCAAACCACAGATGCCCCTGAGCACTGCGGTATATGCTGTATACGTCATAGTCCTGATTATAGGTTCGCTGGTCGTCCAGTTCAGAAAAATTCAGCTGGTACAGGTGCTCTCCGTCATACCGGCAGGCTCCTGTGAGTACGCCATTCAGGGTAAACCAGAGGTCGCCGTCCTGCAGTGTCCAATGGTTCTGTGCAGATTGCACCGGTTTCAATGTCACAAATTGCCTGCCGTCATATTTTGATATACCTTCCGGGGTATCAAAGTATATATTGCCGATACTGTCTTCCTGTATACGCCTTATCCGGTCACTGCAAAGTCCGTCGGCCTTAGTGTATTGCTTTAGTGTTTTCCCATCATAGCTATAAGCGCCATGTCCATCGCTCCCAAACCAGTACACATGGTTGCGGCTTTCGTAAATGTTCCATATGCTCGGGTCTGTCTCCTTTACCACTCTGCCGGGTTCCTGCGCGGCACCGGGAGATTTCTGAGCCCGGGATGTTTGTCCGCTGCAGGCAGAGAGTATGGTTATGAGCGCTATGGGTAGCAATGATAATGTGGCTATATGCGTAAGTTTCATGCCGGCTGTGTGATAAGTACTGCAAGATAACCTATGTGCCTGTCCGGTGTAATAAATACCGTGTAATTTAGTTGCAGCGAATAATGCTGACACACCACTATGCTACGAGACGCTGATACTTATTATGAAACACGCACAGAGCCTGTGCGGAGTTGTATGCTGGCGCTGCGCAGCATAATACTGGCGGCTGATACGCTTGTAACAGAAACTACTAAGTATGGTATGCCCTGCTTCTGCTATGGTAAAAAGGCATTCTGCTATTTATGGACCGATAAGAAAACCGGCGAACCTTATATGCTGATGACAGAGGGGCAATTGCTGCACCATCCGCTACTGGAAGCCGGTGACAGGGCGCGGATGAAGATATTTCGCGTGAGGCCGGATGAGGATATACCTGTAGCTACGGTAAGAGAGCTGGTGAACAGTGCTCTGGATTTATATAAATCGGGCAGGGTAAAGGTAAAGTAACTGATGGCTGATGCTTCCGCGGAGCGTTGTGGCTCCTGACTGTATTATGCAATATCTGCTCCTGCATGGAGTGTAGCTTATGTAACAAACCCGGCAGGCAACTATCCCACACAATTTATCCCCCGCTGCAACTTCTTAACCAAAGTCAATAATATCCATTGGGGAGGGGTATAGTTTTGCTCCCGCATTCAGGAGAATGTGTCCGGACAAGTATCATCATCATTTACTCAAAAAACAAAAACACAATGTTTACAAACACAACCGCATCTGCCCGCCGCATAGCACTCGTAGCAGGCATTGGTTATCTTTTCATATTCGTTACCGGCATATTTGCCAACTTTTTTGTGATAGAAGGCATGGTAATGCCCGGTGACCCCGCAGGTACATTAAGAAACCTGCAGGCCAACCCTACGCAGCTACGTATAGGTGTGCTGTCATTCATCATCATGGTAGTGGCCGACCTACTGCTCACATGGGCATTGTATGTATTATTCAGACCGGTAAATGCTGCACTGTCGTCATTTGCAGCTATGTTCCGTCTGGTAAATGTGGCCATCTTTGGCATGGCTCTTTCTCACCTTATGAGCGTGCTTACGCTTACAGGAGCTATGGGTAATATAGGTGCATCGCCGGCCGGCTATGTGCAGGTAGCTGTGATGCGGTCTGTAACGGCGTTTCAGCATACATGGCTTATAGGGTTACTGTTCTTTGGTATTCATCTGCTGGCGCTGGCCAGTCTGGCAGTGCGCTCAGGTTCCATTCCCCGCTTCATAACACTGCTGCTGGCAATAGCAGGTGGCGGTTATCTCACCGACAGCATTGCACAGTTTATGCTGGCCGACTACGATGCGTACAAGACCATATTTTCAACGATGGTGATAGTGCCGGGTGTACTGGGCGAGCTGTCATTTACTATATGGCTGCTGGCAAAGGGTATGGGTCGCAAGCGTACCCATCTTTTCCCCGACGTGACAAGGAGCGGGTATGATGCTGCGGTACCTGTGGTAAGATAAACAGCGATTGAGTATGATGCCGGGCTATGCACTCTGTGTGTGGTCTGGCATATACTCTGCTTAATGCCGGACAGACTATTGTTTGCCCGCCACTCTTTTTCTTATGCGGCTTAGCGACTCAGGCTTTACGCCCAGGTAGGAAGCCAGATGATACTGGGGGATGCGCTGCAGGAGATCGGGGCGCGACTGCTGCAGGTACAGGTAGCGCTCCTCGGGGCTGCGGGTGATGTAACTGGCCAGCATATCCTGATGTTTTCCATAGCCAGCCTCCATAGAGGCGCGGCAGAGGCGGGCAAAGTTTGGAAACTCGTTTATGAGTTCCTGTTCATTGGTATAGGTGAGTACGGATAGTGTGCAGTCTTCCACACATTCCATAAAGTGTGCAGACGGGCTCTGACGGTTGTAGGAAGATAATGCTGCTGCTGATTCGTTTTCGGTATAAAATGCGGTGGTGCGCTCCTCGCCATCTACCACATAGTAAGCCCGTACACAGCCGCGGAGTACGTAATATGCCTCCCGTGCTATCTGGCCTTCCCGCAGCAGGATGGTGCCCTTTGCATACTCCCGTATGGGAATGCGGGAGGCAATGATGGCCTGCTCTGCATCGGTAAGCTGATCGTTCCCGGAAAAGAGGTCGTTGTTTTCCATTTGTGCGTTGATTCCAGTATTCAAATATCCGTAAACAGCGGGGTAACTCAAAGCGTACCAGGGCAGGTGCTTCTGCGGAAGCGGGTTATTTTCAGGTATATGTCATAAGATAGGTGGCTTCCAAAATAATCTGATATAAGATGCATACGCATGTTATTGATGCTATGATATTTATGATTGTCGTTATTGTTAATTTGTAATAAGATGTAAATAGCTGCTACTGACACCTGAAAAATGTATTATTTTTCGATGTAGCAACAACTTCTTTATGTATAAATATCTTATCATACTGCTAGTCCTGCTTGCTCAGGAGCGGGCATTGGGACAGTCTGCCGCGCAGGATTCTCTAAGGGTATTTAATGAGCTGGATTCTGTGCTGAATGTAAAATATCAGGCCGACCCGGCCGGGGCATTGACGGTATTGCAGCGTCTGGATTCTATAGCCAGCTTTCTGGGACAGGACTCATTAAAGATGAGGAGAATAGCAGATAATGCGCGGGTGATGGTGGTGCTGGGTTTTGCAGACGATGCGATGGAGGGCTTTTTTACCAGTCTGAAAATGGCAGAAAAGCTAAAACTACCGTGGCATATAGCTAAGCTGAACTATAATATAGCCATAGCTTACCAGACAATGCTGGGGGATTATACCCGCGCATATGACCACATTAAAACCGCCTATAATGTAGCTGTGAGCAATAAGTTATATAAGGATACCACATTTTACAATTATGCAATAGCTGAGAATATGGTGATGCAGGGCAAAACTGAGGAGGGGATAGCGCTGCTGGAAGAGAACGTGGCCAATGCAAAGAAAACGAACAGGTATATAATGATACTGGGTGGGCTGGAGACGCTGGCATTCATCTACTACAAGACAGGGCAGAATGAGCGCTCCTATAACTGTATGTATGAGGTGCTGCCCTACCTGCCCGCAATCAATAATGACTACCAATATCTTGTGTGCTATATACATATTGCCGAGATGGCAGTGGAAACAAACAGGTGGGATACTGCGGTAAGGTATGTGCAGCTGGCCCATAAGTATGCTCCTATAGTCAATTCTGCTGACTGGTATTATGAACTATATTCGCAGGAAGCAAACATTTACTACCATCAGAAGGACTACCGGAAAACACTTAGGGCACACTCGCGGTTTTCCAGGTACAAAGACTCTGTACTGAAGAAAAGCTATAACAATAAGATAGCAGCACTGACGGCAAAGTATGGGTTGGAAAAGAAGCAGGCACAGATAGCAATGCTACAGAAAGATAATGCCCTGCACACAGCTACTGTAGGGCAACATAAGATGCAGCGAAATGCTACCATGCTGGCCAGTACACTGATGCTGGTAGTGGTGGTGACGACCTTCAGGGGGAGGATGAACAGGAAGACAAAAGACATGAGGGAGGCGTTTTCGCGCGAGCTGATAAGAACTCAGGAGGAGGATAAACAACGTATAGCCAGAGAGATGCATGATGGAATAGGGCAGAATATACTCTTTATAAGAAACCAGGTGGCTATGCAGGCTGATGATGAGAGTAAGGCCCGACTGATAGAGGCACTGGACAGTACGATAGCAGATGTAAGAAATATATCGAAAGATCTGTATCCTAACCAGCTGGATAAGTATGGACTGGCAGCGGCTGTAAATGCGCTTGCTGAAAAGACGATGGAGATGACGGGCGTATTTGTAAGTGCAGACCTGGAAGCGATAGCAGCTACGATGACACCGGATGTAAAGATAGGCTGCTACCGTATTATACAGGAGTGCATCACCAACACGGTGAAGCATGCCAATGCAAGGGCGATACGTATAGAAGGTGAACTGCAAAAGGACAGGATGATAATAGTAGTGAAGGATAATGGAAAGGGATTTGACGTAGGGACAATAGCCAGTAAAGCTCAGTCGTCATTCGGGCTGCTGAGTATGGATGAGCGGGCAAGAATGATGGGTGGAAAACTGGATATTGACTCTTCAGCGGCAGGAACAATTATAACGATTACACTCCCACTGGCAGCCAATGCAGCATAAGGTAATTATAGCAGATGACCACCCGGTATTCAGGACCGGGATAAGGGAGGTGGTGAGCAGCATAGCCGGCATGGTGCTTTGCGGAGAGGCGCAGAACGGGCTGGAAGCCTACCAGCTGATACTGGCAACGCTACCGGATATAGCAATACTGGATCTGGAAATGCCGGTGCTATCGGGGCTGGATGTGTGTGAGAAGGTGCTGAGTGAAAAGCACAGTACCCGCTGCATAATACTAACGATGCATAAGGAGCGGCGGTATTTTGAGGATGCCATGCAGAAGGGGGTAATGGGATATCTGCTAAAAGACAATGCGGTGGATGAGCTGGTGCTGTGCCTGAATGCCGTAGCTGGCGGGCAGCAGTATGTTAGTGCGGGCATAGAGCATTACCTTACTGCATACAACCGGCAGGATGGGCTGCCCGATGAGGTGAGAGCGCGGTATGATACGCTTACGCCTACTGAGAAGATAATAGTGAAGCTGGTATCGCAGAGTATTACATCGCAGGAGATAGCTGATAATCTGTTTGTGAGCCGGAATACGATAGAGAATCACCGGGCCAATATTACCAGAAAGCTAGGCGTAGAAGGTAAAAACTCGCTGCTGAAGTTTGCAATACAATACAAGGACATATTATAGTGATACGATATAGTGGTTAACCACTATTGGTGGTGGGGCTTATAGATTGGATTTTTGCATGAGTATATAACAGCAAAATTCCTTTTTATGAAGAAAATCTTTACACTATTTGCTTTGTTGCCATTGATGCCTGCCGCCTTTGGCCAGATTACCATAACGGTAGCCGATGCACCCATGCCAACGGCTCCTACTGAGTTTTACAGTATGATAGGTGGCACGATAGCCAGCCCCACTGTAGGCAATAACCTGAGCTGGGATTACACCTCTTACTCGGGCCCTGTAGTGACGCTGGACTATGCGGTAGAAACAGATGCTTTCTTTACCAGTGCCGGCTGTGATCGTGGACTGGCAGGGCAGGACAAACATCTGAACGCAAATCTGGTGTACTACTATACACCTAAGTATGACTTTAACTCATCGGGTATTTATGAGAAAGGTATAGATATAGCAGAGCAGCTGTATGATATATCGGCATTTACGGGTACTGCCGGAGACAGCTTTAATGTAGATGCACAGCGCTATATACTTCCCACGCCCAGCATAATAAGAGAGTACCCTATTACACTGGGCTCGTCATGGAGCAGTGTGAGCAGGCGTACTACAGACTTCAGGCTGACACTTGCTGCAGCAGGAATGACCAACGCGCCATGTACCCATGTTTACTATGCACACCGCTCTGACACCATAGTAGGATGGGGTAAAATGAAGGTATATACAGCTTCTGGCCCCAGCGCAGAATATAATGTGCTGATGGACAAAATAACAGATTACATGGTGGATAGCTTTTATGTAGGCGGTGCACCTGCACCTACGGCACTGCTTTCAGGCTTCGGGCTGAGCCAGGGACAGCAGACAGACCCTGCTAACCGGTATATGTTTCTGATGAAGGGCACTTTTGCTTACCTGGCTTCTATAGTTTACTATGGCGATATGACCTTTACAAATGTGGGTGCTATTAACATAAATAAGTCTGAGCTGCCTACATCGGTAAGTAGTGTACAGGGCGGCACATACAGTACGGTACTTTTCCCCAATCCTGCGAATGGAAATGAGGTAAAGCTGATGATAAACGGACCTGTTAAGGCGGATAGCTACAGCATCACAGATATGCAGGGCAGGGTAGTGGAGCAGGGCAGTGCCGACATGCGACAGAATATACTGCATGTATCCTATAGCGCGGGCCTGCCAGCAGGACAGTACATGCTTACTGTAAATAGTGGTAATAGCCGCATAGCGTCTGAGACATTTACAGTGGTGCGTTAGTAAACTGACGGAATAAACTGGTTGTTTCCCCGCAGGGGAATGATATGCAGGTTTTGTGATTGGGAGATAAGAGTACAGCATACACTTTGCTGTACTCTTTCTGCATTTAGTATACACATGAAGTGATGCGGGGTATTGCCAGAGGGAAGGAGGGTGTAACATTGCGGACAGTATCTTTGTACAGGTATCATAATTCTGAATAGTTTATGTGGTTATTTATGCGGGCTGCGGGTGCATTGTGTGCGGGAATACTGCTAACGCTGCATGCTGCTGCACAGGAGGGGGTAAAGGATAGGAGCAAACTCACCCGGCCATTTACAGTGGCAGATGCTGAAGGTAGCAGCGCTGATGTGGCACAGATGCGGGGGAAGGTAGTGTTTATCAATTTCTGGTCGCTGACGTGTGTGCCATGCAAGGCCGAGATGCCTGGCATAAATAATATGAGGCTACACTACATGGCTGATACCGGGCTGGTGGTAATGCCTGTGGACCTGGACAGGAATATAAAAGACGATACTGCATACATGAGAAAGAAGGGAATGACGCTACCGGTATATGTGGCTACGGGTGTGGTGCCTCAGGAGCTCTTTCAGGGGGAGCTGCCTACTACTGTGGTGCTGGATAGGCAGGGGAATATTGTGTTTCATAAGGAGGGGCGTGATGCATATGATGTGCCTTCTTTTTATCACCTGATTGATTCGCTGTTGCAGCAGTGATGGTATGGCAGGAGTGGTACATTTCTTTCTACTGCACTATGTATTTCTGCCTCAGGATGCTATATTTGATTTGCACCAAAAAATATAGCAAATATGAAAAAGAGTTTACTCGCCTTTGCCATTGTTTGTACATCGGCAATGTTCTCATCCTGTACACCAGCCAGCAGCCCATCCCCATCTTACACTATGACGGCTACTGCAGGTGGCACATCTTTTTCAGGGACAAAATGTATGGCTGCAGAAGTGTCACCTAATCTTGGTATATCGGCTACTACGGTTACCGGAGGGGTGGCGGGCCCTCCGCAGATTAATATTTCAGTTGTGAACTGGAGTGGCGGAACAGGGACTTATACATTTGGCACGGTAACAGCAGGGACTCACTTTGCACAGTATATTGCATCTTCAGGGAGTTTGACCAAGACTTCCAGCAGCGGTTCTGTAACAATTACCAATGTTTCCAGTACGGAGATAAAGGGAACGTTCAATTTCATCTGTACAGATGGTACCGCGATTACCGGAGGTAGCTTTACTGCAGAGCGGCTATGATGAAACTACATTTCATGGGGCCATACTTTGCGGTGGCCTCATGAAATAAATATGACTTCCGGTGAAAGCTTTATTGAGTGGGGCTATGACCAGTGTGGAGACAGGGCGTTGCAAACGCCGTGCCGTGGCATCCCCGAAACATTCGGGGACGAGTGGGGTGGCTAATCGAAGTCGTAAGGCGGTATGGTCTCATAGTATGAGCTGTCTTTCTTAATGTAGGTGAAGTTGCTCACTGTCAATATGTAGTGTCGCTTCCATATAGAGTAATGTATGTGGCCTTCAAGAAAGTATGCCGGGGATACAATATTGACAGGTGTTTCTCTGTCAAACCGATTACTCAAGTCATCGTTGTTAAACTCCAGACTGATATCTTCATTTAACAGCTTCAGGTTGCATCCTCTGGATATTACTCTCCTGACGTTGTATCTTGGATAGCAATCGCCACATGCATAGCGGATATAAAGACAATCTACCTGTACCGCACACTTTCTTTGTGCATAGAAATAGTAACAGACTGAGGTTATGAACAGTACTGTGAATGTGAGTAGTAGTATTCTGCGCTTTCGTGTCACTGCATTTATGTTTCCTGTTTAAGACTTAGTTTTTTACGGGTGCGTGCATAGTGTATATGTTTTATTGTGTAGAGTTATGTGCTCATTATATTGCTGAGTAGAGCATGAGGGGGAATTGGTAAGAACATTCCGCCGTTGCATTTGTGATTCACAACGGCGGAATGCGGAGGGGTTATTTATGACCTGATTTAGTTGACTATGAGTCTTTGTACCCAGCGCATGTCATTCTGCCTGGCTAATAATATATAGGTGCCGGGAGGCGCTGTGAAATGGAAGTGTTCTGTGCCTCTGGGCTCAAAAGAGAATGTTTTTACTGTTTTGCCGGTGATGTCGGTAATGGTTATATCTGTCCTGTCGCGGTATGCGGCAGGCATGGTAATTGTGAATATTCCATTGCCGGGATTGGGATGTATGGACAGATTGCTTTGCCCGGATGGGGAACCTGGCATGCCAAGGGTGCAGGGTAATATGTGCGCATAGTAGGTAAAGGTATCGCTGAGAGTACCGTCTGATATCTGTACGATAACGGTATCCCAGCCGGTATAGCCTACAGCCGGGCTATATGTAAAGCCCGCAGGTGTAATGAGTGTGCCTGTAGCAGTAGCCGGAGCGGGTGTGCCGGTTAGCGTGCCATGCGCTGGGGGATGTATTATGGTCCATGTTTCTGTCTGGCAGCGGTCTGTATCAATGATGGCGATGCCGGTGCTTATGGTAGTATCGGTGGTGGTGCTATCGGCAGTGGTGGCGCACATGGTAACTGTAAGGGATGCGCCATTGGCAAAGAGTGGGGCGCGATTGTCGTACAGTATGCTGCGTACTCTTCTGCCATTGCCTTCTGATACATATATCCTGTCGCAATCGTCTATAACGATATCAACGGGCCTGTTGACCGAGGCTGCTACGGCAGGGCCGCCATCACCTGTAGAGGTAGTGGCACCAGTGCCGGTAAAGGTACTGATGGTGCCATCGGGGGCTACCATGCGCACATTGTTGTTATATGGCTGATTGGCCACGATGAACAGATTGCCATTGCGGTCAAATGTGAGCCCGGCAGGGGCTCCTATGCCTGCAGCAGTAGCGGGGCCGCCGTCGCCACTGGCAGCAGCAGCACCGTTTCCGGCTACTACGGTTACGGTATCTGCAATGGCATCTATTTTTATTATCCTGTTGTAGCCGTTAATGGAAGCGTACAGATTGCCGCTGGCATCGAGGCATAGGAAGTTAGGATGATTGAGCGGTGTGGCGGTAGCTGCCAGCCCACTGCCGGTGAAGGTGGTGGTGCCGGTGCCTGCTATTGTAGTAATATCGCCTGATGTGCTTATTTTACGAATCCGGTTATTGCCACCATCAGAGAAATAGACATTACCTCCGGCATCGGTAGTAATGCCGGAGGGGCCGTTGACGCGGGCGGCAGTAGCGGGGCCACCATCGCCGGTGAAGCCGGAAACACCATCGCCAGCCACTGTTCTTACTACGCCTTCAGTAATTCTGCGTACACGATTGCCGGCGGTTTCACAGAAATAGATATCGCCAGACGGAGTTATGGTGAGGTCGTAAGGGTTATTGATTTGTGCAAGGTCAATGGCGATGCCTTCGCCGTTATAGCTTGAGACACCGGTGCCCACCAATGTAGAAATTACTCCGCCGGGTGTTACTTTTCTTATTTTATGGCTTACAGCATCGGCAATGTAGAGGTTGCCATATGTGTCTGTAGCCATGCCGTGACAAATGCCGAATGTGGCTGCGGTGGCGGGGCCACCATCACCTGTGCTACCAGAGGCTCCTGTGCCTGCGTAGGTGTTTATTGTTTGTGATGAGGCGGCGGTGATGCCGGAAAGGCATAGTGTGATAAGGTAAGCGTATATTTTTTTCATAAATAAAGGTTTGTGTAAAAATACGTGATTTATCTATTTGATATTTTTCTCATTGGGATGAGATGGGAGCTTTCTGTAATAAATGGGGAAAGGGAAAAGGCAGTGTGATAGTAAGAAACTGCGCAGTTGCGCATTTATTTTTACGGGATGAGTAATTGAGGTGTAATTTGCTGATAATCAATGTTTATTGCGCTGTGTGATAGCCGAAAAATGCGCAAAAAGGTTACAAAAATTGCTCGCGTAAAATTATTCATATGAGGAAGGCGTGGGGTAATGGTGGTGGGTGTAAGGGCCATAGCGGTGAGAGGTTTCATAGAGGGTACAAAGATACGAAATGTGGCGTGGATTTGGTGATGTGGAGTGGGGGGAAAGGGCGTTGCAAATGCCGTGCCGTGGCATCCCCGAAGCATTCGGGGACGAGTGGAGTGCATATTTTTCATGTCACTTTAGGAGCATCAACAACGGCGGAATTTACATGTCTCTGCTATTTTGATTTAACCATTTTTCTTTTAATATAGACTACCTTATTTCCTTTTATTATAGCTATGTCATTCCCATAGATTGTTTCTGCAGGTCCATGAAACCAATGCCCTACAGTATATTTTATTTTAACCGTATCTTTTATTTGAGTTAATTTCAAATACTCTAGTTCATAGAAGTTGCTGGCACCGGAATAATTCATAAAACAATTTCTTTTATCAACCAGATCTTTCACATCGATGATGGTATCTGCTCCAAACCACTTTTTCAATAAGTTTTTCTGCATATCGGATCCCTGCTCACCTAAACCTAAAGCCATAGTCAACTCGCAAACTTCGTGATGAATCTTATCTCCCCGGCAATAAGTGCTATACACTGCACCGTAGTAAGCTGCAATAGCCTTTAGCGGCTCATTGAGCTGGCTTATTACATTGGCATGAATATTCATGTCGTTATATTGCTCATCTTTTATCTTTGTGTAATTCAGTATCAGATATTC
>Ga0209066_10001986_pt1 | contig 25899 bp, 26 predicted proteins | sample All_14_2_FD_187198 | JGI IMG/M metagenome (GOLD analysis project Ga0209066, IMG submission 187198) | Freshwater microbial communities in response to fracking from Pennsylvania, USA - Allegheny Zone_MetaG_DW_15 (SPAdes) (version 2) ...
GAATCTGTTATCCATGGGCTATTGTTTTATACCTAAAATGGATGGCGGATCATACTGTCATTGAAGGTAAACGTTTACGTTTTGATGGGACTGCGATGGGATTATTTGGTCAATGGATTAAATGGTTTTTCCTTATCATTATTACCTTTGGAATCTATAGTTTCTGGGTAGGTATTGCGCTTCAGAAATGGAAGATTCGTAACACACACTTTGCATAAACAAAAAAGGCATTACGCCTTTTTTTATTAACAAGAACATGTTATACAAGAACATATTCTTGTTATTTAACAACTGTTATGATATAGTTAGAATAAATTAGGAGAAACATTATGTTCGTAGGTAGAGAAAAAGAGCTACAAATTCTAAATAAACAATATGAGTCGAGTAACTTTGAATTTACAGTGTTATACGGAAGAAGACGGATTGGCAAAACACAATTGTTAAAGGAATTCATAAAAGATAAAAATGCAATCTATTATATGGCAATTGAAGCAGGTTATAACACTAACCTAAATCTGTTATCAAAAAACATATACTCACACACTGAGAAGTCATCCTATCTTTCGCCTTTTCCTGATTTCAATCAATTATTCAATTATGTATCTGATATTTCAAAAGATAGAAGATTAGTACTTATCATAGACGAGTATCCTTATCTCGCTCAATCAGTTCCAGAAATATCTTCAATAATTCAAAATTTTTGTGATCATGAATGGAAAAATACAAAACTACATTTGGTTCTGTGTGGGTCGTCAATGAGTTTTATAGAAAATGAAGTATTAGGTATTAGAAGCCCTCTCTATGGCCGAAGAACTGCACAAATTAAATTAAAATCCTTTACTTACTTTGAGACTGAAAAATATCTATATCCAATGAAAAAAGAAGACATTGCCATACTCCACTACGCAACAGGGGGAATAGCTGAATATTTAACTTATATAGACACAAACACGAGTTTGAAAGAGAATTTAATTTCACTTTTTCTTAAAGATAGTGGAAGGCTTTATGAAGAACCTATAAATTTCTTAAAACAAGAATTAAGAGAACCAAAAGTTTATCATAATATCTTAAATGCAATCGCAAATGGATCAACAAAAAACAATACTATCGCTACAAAAATAAATATTCAAACAGGTGCTTTGAATCGGTACTTAGATAATTTAATAGAATTAGGCATTATCATCAAAGAATTTCCAATCAATGAAGATAGCACTAGAAAGTCTATTTATAGAATTGCAGATGGTTCTTTTAAATTTTGGTATCAATTTGTTCTTCCTAATATGAGTGCTATAGAGCTTGGATTAGGAGAAGATGTATATGACGAGTCAATCAAAGATTATTTAAACTCTTATATGGGAGAGGGGTTTGAAAAGATTTTCTATGATTATTTTGATAAATTAAATCAAGATGGTAAACTCCCATCATTATTTACAAAAAGAGGTAGATGGTGGGGAAACAATCCTATTCTAAAACGTGAAGAAGAAATAGATTTAATTGGCATTAGCAAGACAATAACCCTATTCGCTGAAGTTAAATGGAATAAAGATCCTATTGATTTGAAGATTGCTCAAAGTTTAATTAATAAAAGCCTACTACTCAAACCTAAAAAGGCATTTTACATATTATTTAGTAAAAATGGGTTTACTGAGTCCGTTCAAAGATTATCGCGAGAGGAAGATAATATTGAATTAATCTCTTTCTTAGATTAATAACTCAACAACATATTTATGCACAAAAAGGCTCTCGCCTTTTTTATTCCACTAAATACCATTGTGATTGATCATTAATCGTATTTAACTCAAAATACTGTTTTAAATCAATAATCTGTTGATTCTTAGAGCCCCTAAACATTAAAGTATGATCCATCTGATCCAAGATAAATCTTCCATCAACCAACATATCCATATGTCTTAAACAAGCCTTAAAAACAGGATGATTTAAACACTCCTCAAAGGTATAACCGGTATAACACCAAATATTGTATCCAAGAGATTCTAAACGTTCTACTAACTCAAGTAAGGGTAATGCTTGCAAGAAAGGATCACCACCCGATAATGTAATCTTCATATTATGTAGACTTTCAATCCTAAGCATTAACTCATCAATCGTAACACAATAGCCCTTATCAACACTTTGTGTTTCAGGATTATGACATCCAACACAATGATGTGGACAACCCTGAAACCATACAACAGTTCTTAACCCTGGACCATCAACCGAACTATGTGCTGTAACACTAGCTAAGCGAATCATGTTGGACACGTTCTTTAACCTCCGACAATTTCGCCTTATTAAATCGATCGAGTGTACCAACTAAATAACCTGTGATACGTCGAATACGTTGGAAAGACACACCTTCTCGTTCATCTCTTTTACACTTCGGACAAATTGGACCACTAATGACTCCACGATACCCACAAACAGGATCATGATCGAGGGGATGATTAATGGAACCATACCCAATATTCGATTGTCTCATTAATCGTACAATATCTTCCATCGCATCAATATTACGACTTGGATCTCCATCAATTTCAACATAACTAATATGACCCGCAGGTGTAATCGCATGATACGGTCCTTCAATAGATAGCTTATGATCAATAGAACATTCGTAGTAAACTGGCACATGGAACGAATTAGTATAATACTCACGATCCGTAATACCTTCTAATATTCCAAACTTATTACGATCAATCGATGTAAAACGTCCAGATAATCCCTCTGCAGGTGTTGCCAGTAATGTAATATTTAGATTTCTGGACTTTGACTCTTTCTCACAGAAAAGGTACATCGTGTTGATAATCGTTAAGCCCATTTGTTGAGCTTCTTTACTTTCACCATGATGATAACCCATCATCGCTTTTAGACACTCTGCTAAACCAATAAAGCCAATACTCAAAGTACCTTGGTTTAATAAGGACGAAACAGAATCTTCAAGTGACAATGAATCACTACCCTGCCAAATTCCTTGACCCATCAAGAATGGGAAATGTTTAACCTTCTTATTGGATTGGTAAGCTAAACGAGTCAACAATTGATCCAATACTTGATTGAGAACTGTGTCTAAGGCTTGATAGAATCCCTTCCAATCTGGTTGATCGTTATAAATTAAACCATGTTCAATCCCTAAACGAACTAGATTAATACTTGTAAACGAACAATTTCCTCTACCCTTTACTTGATTTTCTCCACACACATTCCCAATAACACGGGTACGACATCCCATATAGGTGGCCTCTGTCTCAACATGACCCGCTTTATAATACTTCGCATTAAATGGTGCATCTAAGAAACTAAAGTTAGGAAATAAACGTTTAGAACTGACTCTTAACGCTAGTCTAAATAAATCATAATTAGGATCTTGTTTATTGAAATTAACCCCTTCTTTTATCTTGAATATTAATATAGGGAAAATAGGTGTCTCATGATTTCCTAACCCTGATTCATGCGCTAAAAGAAGTTGTTCCGTTGCGATTCTTCCAGCCTTAGATGTATCTGTCCCAAAATTTAAACTTGAGAATGGAACTTGTGCACCAGCTCTTGAGTGCATAGTATTTAGATTATGGATTAATGCTTCCATCGCTTGATACGTCTTTTTTATCGTTTGTTTATAAACACGATGTAGGACACGATTCAATGGTTGAGGAGTATAGTCTTCATCAGGATTAAACTTCTCAATATCGAAGTCTTTAATCAAGTCCAATAAATTCTCATCTAACTCTTCTTCTAAAATCTCACACTCATACGTTAAGATCTTCTTAAATGTCTTTCTTACCCCTTCAGCCATATCATAATCAAATGCAGGAATACTTTGACCCCCGTGTTGATCATTTTGATTGGATTGTATCGCAATCGCCGCAAGTGCAGTATAGGAACTAATATCATTCGGTTCTCTTAAAGAACCATGACCTGTAGAAAATCCACCATTAAACAACTTAGTGAGATCAATCTGACAACAGGTTAATGTACCCATCGCATAGAAATCTAAATCATGAATATGAATTAAACCAGAATCATGTAAATCACTATGTTCTTCTTTTAACAAGAAATGTTTCGCAAAATTCTTGGATACCGTAGAACCATATTGCAACATCATTCCCATCGAGGTATTTCCATCAATATTCGCATTCTCACGCTTCTCATCACTCGTTTCAGAGAAGGTCATCTTCTCAATCGACTTCATCAAAGCTCCACGTATTTCTCTTTGATGTGTTCTATCTTTACGATAATGCTCATAAACTCTTGCGCACTCATTCGCATGATTTTCTTTTAAACACTTAACCACAATATCTTGAATCTCTTCAATTGAAACAGAAGTTTGATTCAATAGGTTCAACTTAATCTCAACCTTCTTCGCAATCTCTTTCGCAATTGAAACATCTTGATTGAGTGACTTCTCTGCTTTCTCAATCGCACTGACAATTCGCTCAAGATTGTAATCTACTTTACGACCATCTCTTTTAATAACTGTTTGAATCATATTCGCCCTTTCTCACCCAATAAGAGAAATGTGCATAATAAAAAGCCGATGCTTATCCTTCGTAAGCTTCCAACACACATTCATTTAAGGCAGGTCTTCCGACTCAAGATCATCATTCTACTTCGCCTTCCCATAATAACAGTGGCATCTGAAATAGAACTCCCTTATACGGCGGCGAGGACCGTGTAGGCATTTCACCTACTTCCCTATTCACACCTTCGTGACCTTAAACTTCCTTGGTGGTTTAATTTTAACACTCACATTAAAGCTCTACAAGACATTACTTTAAACATTCACATTGTAAATTGTGACAAAATTTTCATCATCAATCCTATTGAATAAAGTTGACAATCGTTCTATGATGAGCATTGTGACAAAGAAAGAAGACTATGTTAAATAAATTAAAATATTCACTCTACCGCTTTATGAATGGACGCTATGGATCAGACCAATTAAACATAGCACTCCTCATTCTATCCATCTCAGTATCCTTAATTGGAGGAATACTCTTTAATCGTAGCATTTATGTAAGTCTTGTGGTTTACGGAATAAGTTTCTTGATTCTATATCGTGGATTCTCCAAGAAAATCTATAAACGCCAACAAGAAAATCTTAAATTCATGCGATTAATCCAACCCATCAAATCAAAATACAAACTCATTAAATTGAACTTAACTCAGAAACAATACAAACATGTCCAATGTCCACGTTGCCATCGTACACTTCGTGTTCCTCGTGGTCGAGGTAAAATAGAAATTACGTGTCCACATTGCCATGTCGCATTTGATAAACGTTCATAAGAAAGGAACTCATGTTTTCACTCATAAAATACATACTTTATTTCGTCGTTCTTAATGTCATTCTTAATTCAGTCTTTAGAATCAATCCTATTCTTGGATACATTATCTATTTTGGATTAATCGCTTATTGGTTCTCAGGTTTTAGATTTAGAACACGATCATTTAGAAACACAACCCAAAACTATGAAAGTCCTAAACCTAAAAGTATGGGCGATGTCATAGATGTAGAATACACAGAACATACCGAAAACTAGCCAGATTAATCTGGCTTTTTTTATAAAAATACACGCATAATAATCAAAATAAAGTGTTTATAAGTGAATGGTGTTAATTATAACGAAGTTGTTATTACATTATCAAATAATTCGTGTATGATAGTAAAAAAGGGGATTACTATGGGGGAATTTGTGTTCTGGATCATTCTAATACCGGTATTATTCTATATCGTCGTAGGTACCTTTTCTAAAGAGAGTCATCCGAACGATACTACTGTAAAACCGTTAGAAGATGAATATGGGGATGAATAAAAGACAAGCAAGTTTGCTTGTCTTTATTCATATAGGTGATGATAGAGTGCACCAATTAAATTTGAGTCATTCGCAAATTCACAACGTACGACAACAGGCTTTAATATCGGTGTATATTGTCCATAATAATCAAACAAATCAGAAACTTTACGATTGAGTGCTTCGATTAATCGATCTTGGAAACTGATTCCACCGCCCACCGCTACTTTCTCTGTATCTAAAACGGTTTGAATCGCAAAAATCGCATTCGCAAAGTGTTGAGCAAACTCTTCTAATACTTGAACCGCAACTTCATCATTTCGATTGACCGCTTCAAAGAATAATCGTCCATTCACTGAATCTTTTTCAAGGTTCATTCTTTCTTCATAAACACGTGTTAATCCACGAGTCCCATTAATATTAGCCCAGAAATTAATTGGATCATTTATTGGAAGAATTGTAGTTGGGAAGCTTGATAACTCACCAGACGCAAAGTTTTGACCTCTGAGTAGTTTACCATTCGCAATAACTCCACCACCAATTCCTGTTCCTAAAGTAAGCACTAAACCATGTTGGGAGTTCTTTAAAGACCCTTTCCAAAGTTCCGCTAAAGCTGCACACTTACCATCATTCTCGATACTAATATCCACTGGACAGCGTTTCTTAAGCTCATCCGCCATGGATATGTTTTGAATGTAACGTAATGCGCCACCGGTAAACATAAAACCTGTATTGCAGTTAATACGCCCAGGAGCACTCATCGCAATACCAGACACATCTACATACCCATCGTAGATACGTCCAATAGCTTCTACAAACGACTCAAGAGAATCACGAGGTGTTTCAACTTCACCTTTCTCAAGAATATTGGCTTCCTCATCCATCAATGCATACTTAATATTCGTACCACCAACATCAATTACACAATACTTTTTCATAAGTTCCCTTTCTTACTCCACAAACATTAGATTATACAATGGAATATGAATTCCATTTTTATCTTTAACCGTAGGCTCCACAATCAAATCATAGGCACAATCCAATTGACCATGAAAGACGAGTCGATTCATATATCTCAACGCACTCGAATCATCAAAACTAATCCCTATTTTACGATCTTTGTTTGTTACGACAAAGAACATATTCTTTCCTTCTTCCATATAATACATCCGTAAACCACGCTTAACTAAGGCATCCGCAACAGAATTCTCTAGTAAAATATTTTTCTGTATTGTTAATGGTTCATTCAGATACTCTAAGTCAGAATCCTCACATTGCCCAGCCAACAAACCTATATCTCTCACACAAAGTTTAAAGTTCCCTTTTTGATGATTATCTATTAATGGCATATCTAAATTATCTACTTTAAAAATAGTAAACAACCATCCATATTCATAAAGTTTCAAAACACTATCCCAATGGGTACGATACGATGCGGAACTCGATATTTCACTATACCTAAATTTCTTGTTTCCACGTTTTACTTGTTCAGGAATGGAATGAAAAATATCCGCAATTCTTGCTTTCTTCTTCTGATCTGTCCAAGCCATAATTTCACTTAAATACACATCATTTATATACCTTTGCGCCAATTGAACTGCTTCAAAGTCATGTGAATTGGTATAAGCTCTGACTGCCTTTGGCATACCTCCAACATAGGTATACACTCTAAACATATCAATAAAGAATTGATGTACTTCTTTTGAAACAGCTCTCTGTTGGATAAACGCATTCTTCAATTCTTGAATAGCCAAACTACTCACATTATTCGCCCACAAAAACTCCTCAAAATCCAACGCATGCATACGCAACACAATGACTTCACTCGGATTATTCTGTGAATTCAAAATTGTACGAGTCCCAATCGCATCATAACGTGCATCATTGGATAATTTAACTAATGCCTTCAAAGCGGTTGGACAATACTCTATTTCTTCTAAAAGAAGTAATGTTTCATTCGGCACACAACGCGCACCAGGAATCATAAGTGTAATTTGTAATATCAAGGCATCGATATCAAAATCTTGTTCAAAGATATGTTTCATATAAGGAAACTGATTAAAATTAATATAAACAACTTGTTTGTAATTATCGTACGCAAAAGACCGTAAAATGAAAGTTTTACCGATATGTTGAGGCCCTTCCACAATAAGGGCTTTACGAATGGGTTCTTTTTTCCACTCTTCTAATTTCTGTATGATCTTTCGCTTTAACATTTATTCTATTATTTCATATTAAAACCAATTCTCCAATAAAAAAATTCCCGAAGGAATTATTTTTTAATCACATTATAAACTGTCCCGAATGTATCAACCGTCGCACTAACAATGACTTGATTGTTTAATGGTTTATCATAAGAATTACGTTTTTCATTGACGATACGATCCACCGCATCCATACCCGTCACAACTTTGCCAAACGCTGCATACTGACCATCCAAATGAGGCGCATCCGCAACCATAATAAAGAACTGTGAACCAGCGCTATCTGGGTGTTGAGCACGAGCCATAGAAATTGTTCCACGTGTATGTTTTAAGTCATTCTTAAATCCATTCGCATTGAACTCACCTTTAATGGTATATCCAGGACCACCGGTACCCGTTCCAGTTGGACAACCCCCTTGAACCATAAATCCAGGAATAACACGATGGAAAATTAAACCATTGTAGAAACCTTCAGAAACCAATTGAATAAAATTACTCACAGTATTCAACGCAACTTCAGGATATAATTCGATATTAATAACTTGATTGTTTTCTAATGTTAATGTAACTAGAGGATTACGCATAAAAATCTCCTTACGTATTGAACGCTTATATATAATACTCAAAACTATCAAATAAATCAATCTTATGATATTGTTATTTCATGAAAATACATGAACTACAAAAACACATTCAACATCCAATTCTTATAACGGACGAAAGAATGATTGCCTATCTTATTCACCAAAGATTTCATGTATCAGAACGATTTATTGGATTATTGATTAAGAAGGATGAAATAAAACTCTATTTAAACAATCTTTTTCCAACGAATTTAACTGAGATTGAAATCATACGTTTTGATGATACCGAAGACCCTATTAAGATGTTAAATCATGATTTAAAGTCTGATATTCTTTATATAGACAAGAATATGCATGCAGGTTTCTTAATCAAACTCATGAAATATTCCCCTTTACTAAAAATTGAAATAGATGAGACTTGTGATAAATTTAGATCGATCAAAGATTCAAATGAAATAAATAAAATGAGACAAGCAAGTTTAATCAATGATCAAGCCATGGATAAAGTAAAATCACATATTAAAGAAGGTATGACAGAACTTGAACTCGCTTCATTAATCCCAACCATCTTTCATTCCTTAGGTGCACAAAGCACAAGTTTTACTCCAATCGTCGCATTTGGAAAAAATACATCTGATCCACACGCAGTCCCAGGGGACACAAAACTTGAAAAAGGTATGCCTATTATTGTTGATATGGGATGTGTCTACGAAGGATATTGTAGTGATATGACCCGATCATTCTTCTTTCACCATAATTCATTAAATGATATTTACGATGTCGTAAGACGAGCTAATTTAGCGGCTATTCAGATGGTAAAACCTGGTATTCCTCTTAAAGACATCGATCATGCGGCTCGATCCGTTATTAAAGACGCTGGATTTGGAGAGTATTTTATTCACCGTACAGGTCACGGAATAGGACAAGAAGTTCATGAACCTTATGATGTTAGTTCCACCAGTGAACATATTGCCCAAGTTGGTATGATTTTCTCAATTGAACCTGGAATTTACCTCCCTAATAAAGGTGGTATCCGTATTGAAGACTTAGTTCTTGTGACTGAAACAGGATGTGAAGTATTAAATCATTATTCTAAAGACTTACAAATACTAAAGGATGCTTAGGCATCCTTTATATTTTTACACGACTTCGATCGTCCACATTACGATAATTCTGTAAATCAAACTGACTCATAAGATTGTCATAAAGAGGTGTTAACTTTTCTTTCACAATTTCAGCACAACACCCTCCACATAGTTCTACTATCCCCATAGGATCGAGTATATGTATATTCTCTACTTTAGCTTTTTGGATTATCTTTTCTATTAACTTATAAGCTTGGGTTTCTAGATGATAACTATTTTCTTTAGTTTGAATCAGAATATCTAAGGCAAATTGAGGACCACGGATGAGTGGATTACTCATAGGTAGTCTTACAATTGAAAACTTAAAAAACTCTATTTTTTGATAAGGTATGATAACTTTTGATAATTCTAACTCTTTAAGTTTAAATGGATTTAGTATTCCAATACTTATATCATGATCATTGAATACACAATCATACGTAACTCCAAATCGACTTAATACTTTTGATTCCTCTCCATCAATCGTGACACAACTTACAAGTATTCTTGATTGAGCTGTCACTTCTACAGGTATAATACGATTATTAAACATAAGGCCCCCCTTTTTTACATTATAGCACAAAAGAAAAACCACTATTTTTAGTGGTTTTATAAGGCACTGGTTATATTTGGGGGGGAAGTCAGTGCCTTAGACAAGAAAACTTGTCTAAATCATTATACACATTATCAGTGTATATTTAAACACTAACTTGTTAATAAAATTAAGATATCTGTTGTTTCAAATACGCATAAATGAATTCATCAATCGATCCATCCATAACCTTTTGAACATTTCCTTCTTCAGCCCCAGTACGATGATCCTTAACCAAGGTATACGGCATAAAGGTATAAGAGCGAATCTGAGAACCCCATTCAATTGATTTCTGTTCACCCTTAATATTCGCTAACTTCGCTTCTTGAGCTTCAATCTCCAATTGATATAATTTACTCTTTAACATATTCATCGCATTCTCACGATTATTGAGTTGTGAACGCTCTGTTTGACAGTTCACCACAATCCCAGTCGGTTTATGCGTTAAACGAACAGCCGATGAAACTTTATTAACGTTCTGACCACCTGCACCACTCGCATGACGTGTTTCTAAAATAATATCATCTGGATTAATAACAATTTCTATTTCTTCATTAAATTCAGGCATGACATCCAAAGAACAGAAAGAAGTATGTCTTCTACCCGATGAATCAAATGGTGAAATACGCACTAAACGATGAACTCCACGCTCAGCCTTCAGATAGCCATACGCCATATCTCCTTCTATTAAGAATGAGACAGACTTAATTCCAGCTTCATCTCCTGGTTGATAATCCAACACTTTTACCTTAAAACCCTTTTGTTCAGCGTAACGTGTATACATACGATAAAGCATTTCAGCCCAATCTTGTGATTCTGTTCCACCAGCTCCAGGATGTAATTCTAAGATTGCGTTTGAATGGTCATATGGATGGGAAAGTAGAATTTTAATTTCAAACTTCTCAAATGCTTCTTGAGCACTTAAGACTTCTTCTTCTACCATAGCCATCATATCTTCATCAAACTCTGTTTTTAATAGTTCAACGGTTTCATCCATCGAAGAGTATTGATCCACTAACTTCTTATACGTATCGATAATACTGGAATAATCATTTTTTTCATTGATCAAAGCTTGCGCTTTCTTACGATCATTCCAAAATGTATCCAACATCATCAATTGGTCAATTTCATCAATTCTACTTTGTTTACCATCTAAGTCAAAGAGAATCGCCAAGCTGCTTTAGCTTAGCTTTGATCTCATTGACCGATTGTTTCATCTCATAAACTTCCATTATTTACTCCTTACTTCCACCTTCATACGTAAACAGAACCCAACAACTTCTTGAGAAATACGTTGTAACATATCTTCAAAGAGTTCATAGCCTTCCGCAATATACGCTTGTAGAGGTTTATTCTGTGCATAAGAACGCAAATGAATACCTTCTCTTAATTTTGACATGGTATCAATATGTTCTTGCCAAGAACGGTCTACGATGGACAATACTATATTTTTCTCTAAGGATAAACCATGTGTTTTAAATGGTTCAATCTTAGCTTCATAACTATCCCAAGCTAATTGTTTCGCACGACTAATGACTTCTTCAACACTCTTACCTTTAATATCTTCTTCAGTTAAAGATACATCCGTAAAATGATTTGCCGTAAGCGCAGAAAGTAATCCATCCGCATTTACTTCTTCTTGACGGTTCTTCACTTCCACATGACTCTTCACTAATTTTTCAATAACACGATCAAACATCTCACGAATTAATTCATGAACATCTTGATGTTCAAGAATGTAATCACGTTGATTATAAATCGTTTCACGTTGTTGGCGTAGAACATCATCGTACTCAAGTAATGTTTTACGAACATCAAAGTTAACACCCTCAACTCTACGTTGAGCTCCAGTGATGGACTTAGTCACTAAACTGGATTCTACAGCTTCATCACCTAAACGATCAAAGATAGCACGGTAACGATCACTTCCGAATCGAACCATAAGCTCATCTTGAACAGAAACATAGAAACGAGAATAACCAGGATCTCCTTGACGACCTGAACGTCCTCTTAATTGATTATCAATACGACGAGATTCATGTCTTTCACTACCTAATACAGCTAAACCACCTAACTCACGAACACCCTCACCTAACTTAATGTCAGTACCACGACCCGCCATATTGGTCGCAATTGTAATCGCACCTTTATGACCCGCTTTCGCAATAATTTCAGCTTCACGTGCATGGTTTTTCGCATTCAGTACTTCATGACGAATCTTATTTTGAGTTAACATCTTTGAAATAAATTCACTGGTCTCAACCGCAATTGTCCCAACCAATACCGGTTGTCCAGTCGCATGTCTTTCTTTAATCTCAGCCATAAGAGCTTGGAACTTCGCTTTTTGAGTCCCAAAAATCGCATCTGGCATATCAATACGTACTACAGGACGATTGGTAGGAATCTCAACTACACGCATGTTATAGATCGTTAGGAATTCTTCTTCCTCCGTCTTAGCTGTACCTGTCATACCGGATAACTTGGTATATAAACGGAAAAAGTTTTGATAAGTGATGGTTGCCATCGTCGAAGTCTCTTGTTTAATCGGCACATTTTCCTTCGCTTCAATCGCTTGATGTAAGCCATCTGAATATTGACGACCTTTCATTAAACGACCTGTAAATGGATCGACAATCACAATCTCATTATCTTGAACGACATACTCTACATCTAAATCCATCGCATAATTCGCCTTTAAAGCTTGGTGAATATGATGAACTAAATGAGTGTGTGTAATATCATATAAATTTGAAACTCTAAATGCTTTCTCAGCTAACGCAACACCTTTTTCAGTTAATTGAGCACTCTTAGTCTTAACATCCACAACATAACCTTCATCCTTAACCAAGCTCTTCACAAAACGATCTGCTTGGATATAGAGTTGAGCTGTTTGTTTCTGCCCACCAGAGATAATAAGTGGTGTACGTGATTCATCGATTAAGATGGAATCCACTTCATCCACCAATGCCATATTTAATTCACGTAAAACACGATCTTTAATATTGGTAACCATGTTATCACGTAAATAGTCAAACCCAGTTTCAGAGTTAGTCGTATAGGTAATATCACACGCATAAGCAGCACGTTTTTGAGCCGTTGTAAGTGTACGAATATTTAAGCCTACCGTTAGACCTAAAAACTCATGAATCGCACCCATCCACTTCGCATCACGTCCTGCTAAGTATTCATTCACCGTTACGACATGCACACCTTTACCCGATAACGCATTTAAATACACTGGTAAAACGGAAGTTAAGGTTTTACCTTCCCCCGTCTTCATTTCCGCAATATCACCTTGATGTAAGACAATACCACCCATGATTTGAACTAAGTAAGGGAATTCACCAATAACACGTTTAGCAGCTTCTCTCGCAACTGCGAATGCTTCAGGTAGGATATCATCCAAAGATTCTCCTACTCTAATTCTTTCTTTAAATTCTTCTGTTTTTTGTTTTAATTGTTGATCATCCAATGAAGCCATCGCATCTTTTAATGCGTCTACTTTTAACGCAATACCACGAATTTCTTCAAGTCTACGTTTATCTCCATTGAACAGTTTTTCTAGAATATTCATTCAAAATCCTCCAGTATCCATCGATATTGTAACATATTTAAAATATGAATTAAGACAATGAAAAAGGTTGGCAAGCCAACCTTTTTGTTAGTTAAATTTTAACGATGTTGCGAGCTTGAAATCCGCGATCAGTTTCAACCATATCGAATTCGACGTCTGCGCCTTCTTCAACAGTTTTGAAACCATCCATTTTCAACTCAGAATAGTGGAAGAATACATCTTTATCATCTGCTAATTTGATGAATCCAAATCCCTTTTCTTTGTTAAACTTCTTAACTTTTCCTTGCATTTACTAAAATCCTATGCCTTTCCCGTAATGAATCTATGCACTACTGAGTACATAATACCACGAAATAATAAAAATGCAAGAAATATACCAGTTGGTCTTAAAAAATACTTTTTTCATAGAACATTACCTAATCCAAGACTCATTTAATCCAATCACACAGATTTTCACAAGATTATCCTTGGTTTTAATCAAATCATAACACGCTTTTAAACTCGCTCCTGTTGTACAAACATCATCCACCAACAAGACCTTAGGACACAAACGAATACTCTCATCATATAAATGAATATACGATTGAATTTCACTTCTTTCCATTCGATTGAGTTTACTTTGTTTAATATTATCCTTAACCAAACAATCTCTAAGATCCAACGTAATAGAACTAAATAAACTGGATAAAGGCAAGAAACCACGTTCACGTGTCTTCTCGATGGAAGAAGGGACAAACACGAGAACATATCCACGATACTCCCATTCAATCCAACGTTTCAAGTTATAGATGAAACATTTCCCCAAAGTTTCATCTTTATTCTCTTTAAATTGATACATCCACTTCTCAAGAACCTTATTGTATCGATAAAACGCATAGACCGATAATCCATTCACATCATACGATTGATTTAGTTGAACGAGTTGCTTACGACAATACCCACATAAGACATCATCATAAACAATAAGTTCAAAAAGATTTAATCCATTCAAAACCGACTTAAAGCACACTAAGCATTCGCCTGTATTTGTAGATCGATGCATAACGATACTTCCGCCTTACGTTCCGTACACAAGAATAAAACTCTACCACTCGGATAGTTCATACTCCTACCGACTCTCCCCGATATTTGAATTAAGCTTGCTAGATTGAACACAGGATGATTCGCATGCACAACCGCAACTTGAACATTCTCAAAGGTTACTCCTCTTTCAAGCACAGTTGTACAGATAAGGCGACTCCCTACATTATTCTTAAATATAGTTATAAACTCATCTAATTTTTCATATCCAGCATAAACAAATGGAATCCCTAAATAGGTAGATAATTGATTCCCTATCTTTATACTCGGCACAAAGATTAAGCAACTCTCATCAAACTTATCCAGCCAATACTTCAAATAAACAAACTGACCATACAAAGGAATAACCTTACACACAGGAATCACTAAGTCATGATTATGAGGTCTACGAAACAAACGAACCTCTTCAATCTCTTTTATTTTGACTCGCTTCAAAAGATCATCACTAGGAGTCGCAGTTAAATAAATGGTATGACCTTTAACCGAATTTTTCGCAAATCCTTGAAGCGTTTTATCACTTGAGTAAGGAAACGCATCTGGTTCATCAATAATCAGTAAATCAAACATCTGATGAAAACGAAATAACTGATGAGTAGTACATATGATAAGATGCCCTTCACAATCATCTGTAAATCCTTCACACACACGTGTCACTTTAATTGAATTAAAGATCTTGCTTAATCGCTCATACAACTGCAATACAACCTGACGTCTTGCGACCGCAATCCCAACTTTCTGTTTGTGTTCAATCGCATATTGAATAGACTCCAATACCAACTCCGTCTTTCCAGCACCACATATTGCATGAACTAATACATCTTTATTACCACTCAGCTCACATATTCTCTTTGAACATTCTTTCTGTGCATCCGTCAGTTCATAATTCATCTCATATTCTACAGGATCATCATAATATAATACCGAACCTTCATACCCCTGATATTGTATACATCGTCTACATTGATAAACACCTCGTATCTGTACGAAGTATTTTAAGTCCTCACATCCACAACGCTCACACTTAACATTCATACTCCTTAATACGCCAAAAAAAATATTTATCCTTTTTATATTTACTATATTGCATTACAATATAGCTAGTGATATATTATAGCTAAGGAGAAACATATGAACCCACAATTTAAAAAAGGTGTACTCGAATTATGTGTCCTTTCCTTACTTAGACAAAAAGATCGATATGGATATGAACTCACAGAAACCATTTCTAAACAAATGTCTGTTGCGGCTGGAACACTCTATCTTGTATTAAAACGATTAAACGATGAAGGTTACTTTGAAACCTATCTCGTAGAATCTGAATCAGGACCTGCAAGAAAGTACTATCGATTGACTGAAAAAGGAATAGAACACGAAAAGAGCTTAAAAGATGGATGGTATGCATTCATCGAACAAGTAGATGAACTTATAAAGGAGAATCCAAATGAGTAAGGATGAATATCTAAGACGCTTAAAAAATAGACTCAACGATCTCAATATCGATGGAAAAGATGAAATATACAATGATTTTACCAATCACTTTGAAATAGGACACCAAAATGGTTTATCCGATGAAGAATTGATTGAGAATCTTGGATCGATTGATGAAGTACTTGAATCATATGAAAGTTTACCAAGACATGAGAAGATAACATTCGACAACCATGAACAAAAGAAAGAATATACCGACAAGATCACAACCATTGATATAAACGCTAAACATGCGGACACAAAAATACTTCCATCCAGCGATAATAGCTTTAAAGTTGAGCTCTATAAAGAAGGAAGATTACTCGAAAAACTAAGTCATATGTTAACCGCTTATCAAGAAGAATCAGTATTCTATGTTAAAGTACTTCCTATTTTCCCATATAAAACATTTGGGAATTATGAACTGTCCATACATGTACCAAACAATCTTAAGCACATAAAACTAGGCACAAGTAGTGGCGATGTCTATATCAATAATCTATCTGCTGATCATATTGATATTCAATCAGCCAGTGGAGACATTAATCTACATACCTTAAACACTCATAATTTATCGTTAGAAATTGCGTCATCGGATGTGAATATCAATAAATTTACTGGAAACTTAGACATCAAATCCGCGAGTGGAGATGTTGAGATTAATCATGCGATTGGAGAAAATTTCTCTTTCAAGAATGCGAGTGGGGATTTAAATATATCTGCAGACTATAAACGTATCCTATTAAATAATGTAAGCGGGGATGTGAATGCGGAATTTAAAACGGTTGAACAAATGAATGTATCCACTACCAGTGGAGATATCAATATACGTATCGATAACAGTGATAACCTAAGCATTGATACACATAGCTTAAGTGGAGATTGTGATGTCTACCTTAAAGGTAAAGACGTTATCACAAATCGTAATCAAAGTGTCACAATTGGTGAACCTAATACACCAATAAAATTGAATACAGTATCTGGTGATATTCACCTAGACATGGCTTAGTCCATGTCTTTTTAATAAAAAACCTTAGCTTTTGGGCCAAGGTTGAATTCCTTCAGGGGTTACTAAGAAACTTTCTACAGCGAGTTTTGCCATAGGGGTATCCGATAGTGAATCCGAATAAAATGAATTAATTTGTGCGTCGGGATAGATTTCTCTAAATCGTCGCACTTTTTCTTCACCATAACAATTCTCCATCGACATTCCTGTCTTTTTATTCACGACAGACGCTATGAGATTAACACCCCATTTATCACATAAAGGTTTTAACATAAATTCAGGTGATGCGGAGATTATCACATCGGTAGGATGTTTCTGCAAGAAATAGTATTCAAACACATTATGTTCATGTTTCTCCCAGAATTCTAAGACTCTCTGATCCATATCTTTAATACTTTTAAAGTACGTATAGAATATAGTTTTCATCTCTGTCTTAGTAATAAGATGCATCGAATACGCAAAGAATGCGATCAATTGTTTGATTCCATATCGAAGGATTAAAGGATTCTTCTTTAAATTAAACTTATAAAAATCCATTGAACTATCATCACGATAAATGGTTTTATCAAAATCATACACATTCATTATTCTTTATCCCCTTTACTCAAGTAAGGTAAGTGTAATTCAAACACCGAACCTTGACCTTCTTTACTCATAACTACAATCTGACCACTATGCATATGGACAACTGTTTGAACTAACGCTAAACCTAAACCTAAGCCTTCATGGTCATCTTTCTTACTTCTAAAGAAAGGTTCAAAAATTCGATCTAAATCCTCTTCAGATATTCCAATCCCATCATCACTCACACGAACAATATAATGTTTCTCATCATACTCAGAGGTCACATGAACTTTACCCCCAGGTTTATTATATTTTATCGCATTTTCAATTAGATTATACAACGCACGATACATTAGAACTTGGTTCCCATACGATGTAGGCATATTAACCATTTTATACGTTAAGCTTACATCCTTATCTTCTGCTAATACACTTAAATCATCCACTACATCCATTACCAGCTCTTCAACACTAATCACATCATTCAATGAATCAGCTCCTTCTTGAGAACTATCCAATAAGGTCTCAACTAAGGCATTCATTTTTCGAACTGTCTTTTGAATAATATCTAAAGTATTCTGATAATCTTCAACCGTTTTATCCTTTTGTTCATTCAACACATCAATATGTGTCTTAATGATGGATAAAGGCGTTTTTAATTCATGCGCCATACTCGCATTAAAACGTTTCTGATAACTCAATGCGGAATTTAGTTTGGTCGTCACACTATTAAACGATGATCGAATATCTTCTAATTCCTCAAAATCATATTTATTCTCTAATCGACTATTCGAATATCCACGAATGGATTTCCCTAATTGATAAACAGGTTCAATAATTCGTTTATATCCATATAAAAGAAATGCGCCTAAACTCAAGGTTAAAAACGATAAATAACCCAAAAACTTTGTGGTTGGATTTAATTCAATCGTTAAGATATTCGTCTCTGGTTCAGCCTTTAACATCACATCCGCAGCTCGAGCCGTATCTTCCGCAATCATAGCCGATTCCATCATTGGGACTTCTGCCTTAGGCCATGTCATATACGCATAGAATGTTATGAATAAGATAAATGCGAGGGCAATCCCAATCAAATAGGCAATCCCTTGATTCTTAATACTTTTACGTTTCATATCAAGGATTTAGTCGATAACCGACCCCTTTCACTGTTAATATTACATCATCACGTTCTGTAATCTCATGGATTTTCTTACGCAATGCATAGATGTGTACTCGCATAACATCCGTAAATGGATCAGCTTCTTCATTCCAACACTTTTCCAAAATTTCTTCTGCACTCACTATATGATCTTGGTTCATAAAGATATAGGAGAAAATTGAATATTCTTTGACTGTTAATCCTATGATTCGATCTTTATATTTAACTTGGTGTAACGCAAGATCCAATTCAAAGTCACCTGCTTTAAGTGTATTTGGTTTGACTGAGAAATCTCTACGCATAAGTGCTCTTAGTCTTGCCTTCAATTCTTGAAAATCAAAAGGTTTGATTAAGTAATCATTTGCGCCTTTATCCAAACCTTCTATTCTTCGATCAACGGTATGAAGTGCACTCACAATCATAATCTTCACTTGATCATCTTCTCTTCTAATCTTCTCTAGTAATTCCATACCACTCATCTTAGGCAAATTTAAATCCAATACAATACAGTCATATTGATTATAAGAGAGTAAATCGAGTGCTTCTTCAGCGCTTGAAGCCGCATCAATCCCATACCCTTCTGCTTTCAAACCTTTTTGGTACGCATTCAAGAGATCTTTTTCATCTTCTACTAATAGTAATTTCATATTTGACTCCTCTTCTTACGTGCTAATAGGAATAATATAAGGATAACCCCAAACTCAATAAAAAGTAAATGCACCTTATAAGAACTGAGTGTTTCAATAATAGGATGTATCGGTAAAATAGCTAGGTTTATCATAATTTTACTCCTTTACATCCTTATCCTACCAAAACATTGATTAAGATTGGATTAAGATAAAACTTACTGTTATTAGAAGCCTTGACATCGATTATACTAAATATTATACTAAGTAAGTACTTACTAACATAGGAGGGTTATGGAACAAAATAAAAGATTATCATCAGAGGCTCGAAAAGAACAAATTATTCAGTCCGCATTAAGTGTTTTTATTGAAAAAGGCTTTAGTGGAACCACAACCGCTGAGTTGGCTAAAGCTGCAGGAATATCTGAAGTAACCTTGTTTCGTCATTTTAGTTCTAAACAAGAAATCTTTCATGCAGGGGTTGAACCGATTTTATTTGAATCCCTAACAAATGATATGCCTGTGATTGAAGGTAAGATTGGTGTGGAAGCTCTGTCCAACATCTTATTTAAGCGAATCAAGTTCTTAGCAGATCACCGAGGCATCATCAAGCTCATTCTGAATGAGCACCTATTGAATCAGAATGATGTGAATGTCATTCAAAAGATGGCGGTAACCTTTGGAAAACTCTTAGGTTCGTATCAATTGGCCTATGATGAAAGCTTCATGATTCGTTTGTTTATGGGTTCGTTCTTATCCTTCCTCTATCTACCGGTGGAAGATGAGGCATCGATTAAAGCATTTGCCACTGAATTGGCAGAGATGATTCTAGGAAGGAATTAAAATAATGCAAAAAATATTTAGCTATTTGGGGTCTCTAATTGAGAGAAAACCTTTTAAGTCGCTCTTATTAACCTTGATTGTGGTGGCAGGAATGGTTGCAGGTGCGAGTCAGATGCGCATGGCAACGGGAAATGAAACCTTAGTTCAAGTTGATAATCCTGTGTATATCTCAAATCAAGCCATGGAAGAAACATTCGGTGGTGATGCGATTCTTGTCTTGTTTGAGGCAGAAAATGAGCAAGACTTGTTGAGTGTCGAAAACATTCAAAAGATGTACACCATTGAACAACGTTTAGCGTATGAAAAGAATATCTTCAGTGTCATCAGTCCTGCGACGGTGGTTCATCAAGTTTCTTCTAAACAAGCCGCAATGATCATTGAGAATGTGGGGACGATGAGCTCTGGTCTCGAGACCATGGGCATCAAGATGCAAGATCTAGGGCAAGCCTTATTAGCCAAAGACATCAAAGATTCTAAGGTGATGTTGGCAAAGCTTGAAGAGCTTGGTGCGATGAGCGCAAAGTTCAATGAACTCGCCAATGCGCAGACCCAAATGAGTTCGGGTGTTGCTCAACTTGAGACAGGTTTATATCAAGTCTCAGATGGGCTTAGCACCGTTGCGACTCAACTCAGTGCTTTGGCTCAAAGCCAGACAGCTGGGCCCTTACAAACCAATCTCTTGGCCATTGCTGGGAATTTAGAAAATACATCAACAGGTGTTCGTACGATGGGCACCAATACCCAAAGCATTCAAAAAGGCACTACTGCGACAGCGGGAGCGCTGAATACCATTGGAACAACTCTAAGCAGTGAACTCAGTGGGATGAAAGATGGCTTGAAAGACGCACTTTCACCGCAAGAGCTCAAAGCGATGGCGGAAGGATTCGTGTCCATGGGTGCGAATCTTCAGGAAATCAGTTCAGGGTTAAGCCTATTTCAAACCAAGAGCACAATGATGGAAGCCACAGTACCAAGCGTCATGAGTGAGCTGGATCTTGTTCTTTATGAAGAAGGAACATTGAGATCCGTGTTTAATGATGTGGTGGTCAGTGATACCCAAGCCATGATGATGATCAAATTGGATGGCAACCTAAACGACACCGAAAAAGAACGTTTAACCAATCTTGTGATCGCAAGCATCGACGATGCAGGCTTCACAACACTCAACCCAACCATGTCTGGTAAAACCGTCTTGGATATGGCATTACGTACAGAGATGAAGTCGAGCATGATGGTTATGGTCGCATTAGCTGTTCTCATTATGTTTGCGGTTCTCCTTCTCGTATTCAAAGTCAAATGGCGTATGTTAAGTCTCGCTGTAATCTTTGTGTCGGTGATTGCGACGTTGGGTTTCATGAGTTGGATCAACGTACCTGTAACCATGGTGTCCATGGCAGTATTCCCCATCTTAATTGGTTTAGGGATTGATTACTCAATTCAATTTCACAATCGTTTCCATGAGGAACAAAGTGTTCAAACCACATTAGCACAAATTGGTAAAGCCGTTGGGATTGCGGTGTTTGCGACAGTCTTGGGTTTTATCTCACTCTATGCATCACCAGTACCGATGATTCAAGATTTCGGAAAAATGCTTACGATCGGCGTCATCGTCAGTTTCTTGGGGAGTATCTTCTTACTCTTACCGATCATTCAAATTGGAAAACTCAATGATCAACCTGTTAAAGCAATCATACATAAAGCTAAACAAGATTCAAAGTTGGACCAGTTCTTTGGTGGTTTGACTAAATTGACCTTGAAATTATCCGTGCCTATTTTACTTACCGTTTTACTCTTGGCGGGTTATGGCATCTATGTGGACAATCAGGTCGGTGTTGAGACCGATATCGAAACCTTCATGCCACAGAACCTTCCTGCTTTAATTGACATTCATAAGATTCGGGATGCGGTTGAGACTACAGATCAAATTGCGATTTATCTCAAAGATGAAAATATTCTAAGTGAAGGTAACTTAGCATGGATAGACACCAAGGTTCAATCCTTATTGACGACGTATTCTAATGAAGTCGTAAGCATCAAATCCTTATCGAGTCTACTCAATACACTGGGTGCGAATGAGAATACATCCTATGACGATAAACTGTTAATGATGGATGATCTTCCAGTTACGCAACGTGCCATGTTTGTGAATGAGGATGAAAACGAGAGCTTGATCTTAGTGAACATCAAACATCTTTCAACAGATGCCTCTAAGGCGTTGATTCAAGACCTTAGAATCGATTTTATGGACGCACCCATGGAAGTTCAGTTGACAGGCAAGACCGTCATGGATGTCGAGATGGTTGAAGGCTTGACCTCAGGTCGTATCACAATGACTTTATTAGGCTTAGGCTTGGTATTTATGGCCTTATTGCTTATCTATCGTAATCTATTCAAAGCTTTGATTCCCATCATTCCAGTTGTACTTATCATCGGGATATCCAGTTTAGTCATGGTAGGGATGAAGATTGACTTCACACCGATTACCGCAACCTTAGGTGCCTTGGTTCTCGGCATGGGCAGTGAGATGACCATCATGGTCATGGAGCGCTATTTGGAAGAGCGTGAGATCGGTTTGACAAAAATCGATGCGATGTCGCTTTCGATTCAAAAGATCGGTAAAGCGGTCTTAGCTTCTGGTTTAACAACAATTGGTGGGTTTGCGGTTCTCTTGTTTTCGGATTTTGTGATCCTACAGGATTTCGGATTCATGACCGTCATCAACATCAGTTTGGCACTCTTAAGTACCTTCATTGTGTTGCCTCCACTGATTGTCTTGTTTGATCGTTTCTTAGTTAACAAAGAAGTGCGTGATCGCATTCAGCTCAAAGCTGTGGAAAGTGAGGCATAGAAAATGCTCAGTCCTATCGTAATTAGCATCTTGATGGTGCTTGCGTATTATCTAACACCACAAATCTTGAAGTATCGTAAACAACTCTATATTGCCGTTTGGTTTGTATTGGCTGCGGTGATCGCCTTACGTGGGAAAGCGTTTGTGACGCCTTTTGTCAAAGGTTTCGTAGGCTTCGCCTTCTTTTATGTCGTTATGATCACAGGTGCTCTCAATCCGAAGTGGAAGTTGACGAAGAAATTACGCAGTGTGCGTGCACCGTATTCGATTCTTGGTTTTGTGCTCTTGATGAGTCATCCCTTAAATTATGTGGCGGAAGTACTGAGTAAACAACGTGATATCCCATATTTTGGAGTAGCGGCGTTCTTGATCATGGTTCCACTCTTCATCACCAGCTATATGGCGATTCGCAAGAAGATGAAAGCACAAAGCTGGGTCAAACTTCAACGTTGGGCGTATCTTAGTTATGCGTTTATTTTAGTTCATTTAATTGTTAATGCCTCAACACCTCAGAACAGAATTGTAGCGATTTTATTATTCATTCCCTATATTGGACTAAAACTATATAAAGAAATAAAGCATAAACAAACATAATCAAGTACAACACAAAGAAAGATCATTGATCTTTTTTTGATTACAATTAATTCTTACATAAGAAAAATCTGCATTTAAACATTTATACTCAATTAAAAAACCGAAATCCCGGAATCATTTTTATCGATGTATTAATCGATTTCTTATTTGATTAATCTCTGAATGAATAAATTCTAAACTTTTAACATAATCTTTAATCGATCCATATTTATAATCAATATGCTTAAGTGTCTTTTGCATAAACGTATAATTTGACAACATCATTGGTGGTACATCACGCATAATCATTTTCTTAACTCTAGGATTATGACTTATGTTTGCGAAAGAGGGTTCTTAATTTGTGATAATATCCTGATAGTCAACACCCGCAATCCCCAGAAGTAACATCGCTATTAATCCTGTTCGATCTTTTCCAGCTGAACAATGAAATAACACACACCCTTCATCACTATCATGTATCACTTTTAGTACTTTTGCGATGGATTGCTTTTCTTTTTCTAATGTATTAATGTAGTTCACATCCATTAAGACTGTATTAAAGTTCTCTGTCATTTCTTGAATCATGGATTGGCTTAGTAGAGATATATGATGAAACTGTATCGATGTTTCATCTTCAAATGGATTTGGTATTTGGTTAAGCTCATTTTCTGTCCTTAAATCTATTACTGTTTTAACTCCATATTCTTTTAAGAATTTAATATTATCCTTATCCAAATAACCTACTTCATCACTTCTAAGAAACTGATTAAATCGAGTCACGTCTCCATCAAAGGCTGGATAACCGCCTAAATCACGTGTATTATAACTTCCTTTCAATGGTAATCTAATGTATTGCATACATCCTCCTAGTTTATATCAAAACTAGCATAATCCCTTTTACATCCTTTTTTGTGTATACATTGTAAAAGGATTGTTAAGGTGAAGAAATAATAGGATATAAAAAAACCCAAGAAATTTCTTAGGTTATTTAGACGCATCAATCAAAACAGATCTTCTAATTATGGTTTCAAGCAGCCAAGAGGAACAACAATTACTTCATCATCTCGTTTATAACAGAATTCTCCACCAGTTAGAATCATTTTAAAACTTGGTCTTGGATAACCTTTAGATAGTAATAATTCTTCCAATTCTAGTAAGTGTTGTGCTGCAATATCTTCCTCTTTACCACCTAATTTTATTTCAACAAGAGCATATAACCCATCTTCTTTCTGAATTATTGCATCACATTCCAATCCATAATCATCTCGATAATGTAATATTGATCCTTCCAGTGCATCAGAATAAACTCTCAAATCTCTAATACAGAGAGATTCAAAAAGTAAACCAAATAATTCGAAATCATTTAGTAACGTTTTAGGAGATCTACCAAGAACTGCAGTTGCAATAGAAGGATCGGTGAATCCTTTTTTATTTGAAGTTCTAATTGCGGTTTTCGACCTAATATTGGGAGCCCACGCAGGTGTCTCTTCAATAACAAATATCTTCTGCAAAGCACTTATATAAGAATACAGCGTACTAGAGTCTATAGTTAAATCATTAGCTTTCATATCCTCTAATAGAGTAGTATTTTTAGTTAATGTTTGTAGATTTCTTGAATAAGATTTAAGAAATGAATTTAACCTTGCCGGATCTTTTTTAGTTCCATCTATTAAATTTATATCTTGATTTACAATATTTTTCACGTATTCTTTAGCTAGTAATAATGATGATTCTTCATTTTTATTAATTGCTTGCGGCCATCCTCCTCTACATATTAAATACGCTAAATGGTTAATAGATATATCTGACTTACATTGCATTAAATTTCTACCTTGAAATAGCTCATTTAACGAAACTTTACCATTT
>Ga0209066_10001987_pt1 | contig 25894 bp, 18 predicted proteins | sample All_14_2_FD_187198 | JGI IMG/M metagenome (GOLD analysis project Ga0209066, IMG submission 187198) | Freshwater microbial communities in response to fracking from Pennsylvania, USA - Allegheny Zone_MetaG_DW_15 (SPAdes) (version 2) ...
CGCAGGTCCAGCCCTTGTTCTCTTCGCCGACCAGGTTGCGGGCGGGCACCTTCACGTCGGTGAAGAAGACCTCGTTGACCTCGTGCTCGCCATCGAGCGTGATGATGGGGCGCACCTCGACGCCCGGCGTGGCCATGTCGATCAGCAGGAAGCTGATGCCCTCCTGCTTCTTGGCTTCGCGGTTGGTGCGCACCAGGCAGAAGATCATGTTGGCGTGGTGGCCCAGCGTGGTCCAGGTCTTCTGGCCATTGACGATGTAGTGGCCGCCATCGGCGTCCGTGTGCAGCACGGCGGTGGTCTTGACCGAGGCCAGGTCCGAGCCCGAGCCCGGCTCCGAGTAACCCTGGCACCACCAGTCTGCGCCGTTGAGGATGCGCGGCAGCCAGTATTGTTTTTGCGCTTCGCTGCCGTACTTGATGAGCACGGGGCCGAGCATGTTGACGCCAAAGGGCACGGTGCGTGGTGTGTAGGCCAGGGCGCATTCGTGCTCGAAGATGAACTTCTGCACCGCGCTCCAGCCTGGTCCGCCGTATGGCTGTGGCCAGTGGTTGGCCAGCCAGCCCTGCGCGTTGAGGATGGCGTGCCATTGCTCATGGTCGGCCTTGCTCAGGTGAAGGCCGTGGCGCACCTTGTCGGTCAGGCGCTGGGGCACCCTGGTTTGCAGGAACTGCAGAACCTCGGCGCGAAAGGCCTGTTCTTCGGGGGTGAAAGTCAAGTCCATGGTGTCTGCCTCAGATCGCAGAGCGATCAGTAGATTTCGAACAGGCCCGCCGCGCCCATGCCGCCGGCGATGCACATGGTCACCACCGCGTATCGGGCGTGGCGGCGGCGGCCTTCGATCAGCACATGGCCCACCAGGCGCGCGCCCGTCATGCCAAAGGGGTGGCCGATCGAAATGGCGCCGCCGTTGACGTTCAGGCGTTCATCGGGGATGCCCAGCTTGTGCTGGCAGTAGATGGACTGCGAGGCAAAGGCTTCGTTGAGCTCCCACAGGTCGATGTCGTCCACAGTGAGGCCATGGCGAGCCAGCAGCTTGGGCACAGCGAACACGGGCCCGATGCCCATTTCATTGGGTTCGCAGCCCGCCACGGCCATGCCCCGGAAGGCGCCCAGCGGCTGCAGGCCCAGGCGCTCGGCCTCCTTGCGCTCCATCAGCACGCAGGCCGAGGCGCCGTCCGACAACTGCGAGGCATTGCCTGCCGTGATGAACTGGTCTGCACCGCGCACGGGGGCCAGTTTGGCCAGCGACTCGTAAGTGGTGCCGGCGCGGTTGCAGGTGTCGTGGGATATGGTCACGGCCTGGTGGGTGACTTCTTTGGTGTCCTTGTTGACCACGGCCATGGTGGTCGTGATGGACACGATCTCGTCCTTGTAGCGGCCTGCCGCTTGGGCCTGGGCTGTCTTGCGCTGGCTTTCGACCGAGAATCGGTCTTGCGCTTCGCGGCTGATGCCATAGCGCGAGGCCACCGTGTCGGCGGTCTCGATCATGGTGTCGTACAGCGCGGGCTTGTGCTCGACGATCCAGGGGTCCATGCCGCTGTCGCCGTCTTCGCGGGTGCGGATGCCAGAGATGCTTTCCACACCGCCCGCGATCATGGCCGGGGCGCCGTCCACGATGATGCGGCCCGCGGCCATGGCCACGGCCTGCAGGCCCGATGCGCAAAAGCGGTTGACCGTGGTGCCTGCGATGCTGATGGGCAGTCCGCTGCGGATGATGGCCTGGCGGCCGATGTTGCGGCCCGTGGTGCCTTCGGGGTAGCCGCAGCCCAGGATGGCGTCTTCGATCAGGCCCGGGTCGATGCCTGCGCGCTCCACGGCGGCCTTGACCGCGAAGGCTGCCAGCGTCGGGCCCGGTGTGATGTTGAGTTCGCCCCGGTGCGACTTGGTCAGCGGGGTGCGGGCGGTGGACACGATGACGGCTTCACGCATGAGGGGTCTCCATTTTGTTGAGGCTGTCGAAATCACGACCGGCTTCGACCAGCGTGATGAGCAGGGCTGAGGGCTTCCAGAACAGCGGGTCGGTCTGGGCGAAGGCGCGGATGTCGGCCAGGATCTGGGCCAGGCCGACCTGGTCGGCGTACTTCATGGGGCCCCCTCGATGGCGCGGGAAGCCGTAGCCATGCACCAGGGTCACGTCCACATCCAGCGGGCGCAGGGCAATGCCTTCTTCAATGACCTTGGCGCCTTCGTTGATCATGGCCGCCAGGTAGCGACGTTGCAAGTCCTCTATCGTGAATGACCTGGGCGCCACACCGGCTTTGGCGCGTTCGGCCTCGACGATGGCCATGACTTCGGGGTCGGGTGTGCCGGTGCGAGAACCTTCTGCATACCGGTACCAGCCGCGACCGGACTTCTGGCCGAACCAACCTTGCTCGCACAGGCGGTCGGCGATGTGCACATAGCGGGCGCGCGGGTCGCGTGTGGCGGCGCGGCGTTTGCGCGTGGCCCAGCCGATGTCGCCACCGGCCAGGTCCGACATTTCATAAGGGCCGATGGGGAAGCCGAAGGCGCGCACCATCTGGTCGATCTCATCCGGCGAGGCGCCATCTTCGAGCAGGTGGTCGGCGGCAGTGCGGTAAGTGGCCAGGATGCGGTTGCCGATGAAGCCATCGCACACGCCGGCGCGCACAGGCACCTTCTTGAGCCGGCGCGCCAGCTCGAAAGCCGTGGCCACCACATCGGGGCTGACCTTCGCGGGCACCACGATCTCCAGCAGCTTCATGATGTGGGCCGGCGAGAAGAAGTGCAGGCCAATGACGTCTTGCGGGCGCGAGATGCTGCTGGCGATGGCGTTGACGTCCAGGTAGGACGTGTTCGTGGCCAGTACGGCGCCCGGTTTGCCGTAGCGGTCCATCTGCGCGAACACGGCGTACTTCACGGCCATGTCTTCGAAAACGGCTTCGATCACCAGGTCGGCTTGAGACAGCGCCGCGTAGTCGGTGGACGTGCTCAGGCGCGCCAGGATGTCATCCCGGCCTTGTGGTGTCAGGCGCGACTTGGCGATTTGCCCGTCATAGACTTTTTCGACGCGGGCGCGGCCTTGTGCCAGTGCCGCTTCATCGCGCTCGATCAGGGTCACCAGCAAGCCCGCATCCAGCATGGCCACGGCGATGCCGGCGCCCATGGTGCCGCCACCGATCACGCCCACCTGCTGGATGGTGCGGGGTTTGGCGTACCGGGTCTCAGGTGCCTTGAGCACTTCGCGTTCAGCAAAGAAGGCGTGGATCAGGCCGGCGCGTTGCGGGCTTTCCAGGCATTGTTGAAACAGAGCACGTTCGGTGCGCAGGCCTTCGGCGAAAGGCAGGTCGAGCGCGGCTTGCACGCAGTCGACGATCTTGAGTGGCGAGAACAGCCCGCGCCTTTTGGCCGCGTCTGCACGCGCGGCGTTGATGGCGGCTTGCTGCACGGCACGGTCTGCCATGGCGTGCGTTTGTTCGCTGGTGCGGCGCACGGGCGCGCCCTCGCTGAGCAGGTGCCGCACATAGGCCAGGCCTTCAAGCTGGATGTCGTCACTGGTGGCGATGTGGTCGATCAGGCCCATGCGCAGGGCCTCTGGCGCGCCGATGTGGCGGCCGCTGAGCATCAGGTCCAGCGCGGCCTGGGCGCCGATCAGGCGTGGCGCACGCTGCGTGCCACCGGCGCCGGGCAGCAGGCCCAGTTGCACCTCGGGCAGGCCCAGCTTGGCCGAAGACGTGGCCACGCGGTAATGGGCCGACATGGCCACCTCCAGCCCACCACCGAGCGCCGGGCCATGGATGGCCGCGACCACGGGTTTGCTGCAGGCCTCGATGGCATTGCAGACGTCGGGCAGCGAAGGCGCTTGCGGCGGCAGGCCGAACTCGCGGATGTCGGCGCCGGCGATGAAGGCCTTGCCCACGCCAGTGATCAGCACGGCGTGCACGGTGTCGTCGGCCTGCGCCGCGTTGACCGCGTCCAGCAAGCCCTGGCGTACTGCCGCGCTCAGGGCGTTGACGGGTGGGTTGTCGATGGCCAGCAAGGCCACATGGTCCTGAACCTGGTAGTGCACGGCGGTGCGCATGGCGGGTGTCCTGCAAAGAGGGGCGCGGGCGGGGTGCACCGGCGCGTGAGAGGCTGATTGTTCGAGAACGAAGGCTGCTTGACAATCCCCGCTTGCATTGACAGACTGTCAATTAAATTTGGACAATCAGCCATGACCTCATCCGCAATGGACCTGCATTCGCTGACCCTGCTGGTGGAGATCCTGGATGCCGGCAACCTCAGCGAAGCCGCGCGCCGCCTCAAGATGAGCCGCGCCAATGTGAGCTACCACCTGGGGGCCTTCGAGCGGGCGGTTGGGCTGCAACTGGTGCGGCGCACCACCCGCCGCATCGAGCCCACCGAGATCGGGCTGCAACTGTATGAACATGGCCGCAAGATCCGCAATGAACTGGATGCGGCGCGCGAGTCCATCTCCACGCTCAGCCAGACCCTGCAGGGGCGTGTGCGCCTGAGCGTGCCCAGTGGCTATGGGCAGATGGTGATGTCGCCCTGGTTGATCGACTTCAAGCGCGCCTACCCGGGCATCGTGCTGGACGTGGCCTTCGAGAACCGCGTGGTCGACCTGCTGCGCGACGAGGTGGACATTGCGGTGCGCGTGATGAGCGACCCGCCCGACAACCTGGTCGCGCGGGACATGGGGCCGGTGCGCTACCTGGCCTGCGCGTCGGCCGCGTATGCCGCCGCACACAGCATGCCCGCGAACCTGCAGGCCCTGGCTGACGCACCCGTGATCACCTCGGCGGTGGTTGGGCGGCAGTTGCGCCTGTCGGCCTACCTGCACGGCGAGCGTCACGAGGTGCCTTTGTCGCCCACGCTGACATCAGAGAACTTCCTCTTCTTGCGCGAGGCCATCCAGGCCGGCCTGGGCGTAGGCCTGGTGCCCGACTACGTGGTGCAGGACCTGGTCAACAACGGTGATGTGGTCACCTCGCTGGACGACTGGAAGCTCAGCATCTTCGGCACGCAGATGGTGATGCTCTACATGCCCAATCGGCAGCACACGCGGGCGGCGTCCACCTTCATCGAGTTTGTGCTGGACAAGGCACGAGCCTCAATGGATTGAACGCCTCAGCCCAGCACCTTCAGCAACCAGGCGTTGATATCGCGCACCTCGTCCATGCACAGGCTGTGGTCCATGGGGTAGGTGTGCCAGCTCACCGGGTAGTTCAGGCTGCGCAGGTGGTCGCGTGCACGGGCGCCACGGCTCATCAGCACCACGTCGTCCAGCTGACCATGCGCCATGAAGATGGGCGTGTCGCGGTTGGCGGGGTGGGCTTCGGCTTCGGTCACCCCAAGCAACGGCAGGTAGCCTGACAGCGCGATGAGGCCGGCCAGGCGCTGCGGTTGGCGCAAACCGGCCATCAGGGCCATGGCGCAGCCCTGAGAAAAGCCCATCAGCACGATGCGAGAGGCGGGGATGCCGCGCGCGATCTCGCGGTTGATCAACGCATCGATGGCGTGGTGGGACTGACGCAGGCTGGCTTCGTCTTCGCGGCGCTCGTCGTTGCTGGGCAGGATGTCGTACCAGGCGCGCATCTCGTAGCCGCCATTGATGCTGACCGGCATGTGTGGTGCGCTAGGCAGCACGTAGCGCACGGGGCCGATGGCGCGCAGGTCCAGCTCCTGGCAAAAGGGTTCGAAGTCGCTGCCGTCGGCGCCCAGTCCGTGCAGGATGATGATGCTGCTGCCGGGTTGTGGGCCGGTTTCGATCTCGGTGATTTCCAGGTTGATGCCGGCGGCCGGTGTCTGTGGGCTGGCTGGGCGGTATGACACGGTGGCCTGCGCCTGAGGTGACACTTCGGATGCGTTGGGCAATGCCGGCATCAGCACCTCGCCTTGCGGGCCCCAGTCGACATGGGTGATGCCGGGCTCGCTTTCTTCCAGGCGCCTGAGTTCACGGGCCTGTGGCGTCAAGGTGCCCATCTGCGTGCGCATGTCGTCGGCCAGGTGCCGCTCTTCGCGCAGCTGTGCACCGCGCTTCAGGGCCAGTTGGATTTGCTCGACCAGTTCGGCCTCGTGCCAGGGTTTGGTCAGGTAGCGAAAGGCCTCGACGTCGTTGATGGCTTTCATGATGGCATCCACCTCCGTGGACGCGCTCAGGATCATGCGCACCGCATGCGGCTGGGTCTGCATGACCAGTTGCAGGAAGGTGATGCCATCCATCTGGGGCATGCGGTAGTCGCTCAGGATCACGTCAAACGCCACGTCTTTGGCGCGTTGCAAGGCGTCCACCGGGTCGTCGAAGATCTCGACCTGAACCGACTTGGGCAGATGGCGCTTGAGCACACGCTGCAGCGCGTTGATCACATTGGGCTCGTCGTCCAGTATCAGCAATCTGCTCATGGCTTGTCCTGTTTCTGTATGGTGGCCAGCAGGATGGGGCGCCCGCCACGGCGTTCAAAGACACGGATCCGGTTGATCAGATCCTCGGTCAGGACGTGGTCCGTGGCCAGCAGGAGAACCCCTTGGGGCGACAGAAAGTCTCTGGCCATGATCATGCCCGGTTGCAGCGCTTCCGGGCGTAACAACAGGGGTGTTTCGTCATGGTGTGCCGAGGTCGACGAAAACAGGCACAGGAAGACGTCCAGCACGAGCGGGTCGAACTGGGTGCCACGCCCCTTGGCCAGCACGATGCGGGCCTCGGCTGGCGAGAGGTGCTCGGCCATGTGCTGCCCGGACTGCAGGTCTTCATAGGCGTCTGCCACGGCCAGGATACGGGCCCCGATTGGGATGTCGTCGCCAGCCAGGCCATCCGGGAAGCCCGTGCCGTCATGGTGCTCGTGGTGCGAGCGGATCAGCGCGGCCACGCTTTGCATCTCGTCCTGCCCCATCAAGGTCTGCTCCCCAAAAATCGGGTGCAACCGGTACTGGGTGGCCTCGGCGGCCAACAGGCGCGAGGCCGGCTTGGCGATGATGTGGTCAGGCAGGCCAATGTGGCCGATGTCGTGCATGAGCGCGGCAATCAGCACATCGTTGATCGCCGTGTCATCAAGATGCAGGGCCTTGGCCGTTCGCAGGCTGAGGTCGGCCACGCGCCGTGCATGGCCCATCAGGTGGCCACCTCGCAGTTCGATCAGATGAGAGAAGGACTTGATGGAGTTGAAGTAGCTCTTCTTGAGCTTGTCGTGGGCGATCTCCAGGTCCTGCGTGCGCTCGGCGACCAGGGCCTCCAGGTTGGCGTTGAGGCTTTTGAGTTCGTCGTTCTGGCGCAGGGTCAGCGCTTCCAGGCGGGCCCGCTCTTCTTCCAGAAAGCGGCGCTCGAAGGCTTCCTTGATGGTGAGCAGCAGTTCGGCATCGCTCCAGGGCTTGGTCAGGTAGCGGTGCACCTGGCCGTCATTGATGGCGGCGATGGTGGCGCTGACATCGGCGTGTCCGGTCAGCAGCAGTCGCGTGATGTGGGGCCAGCGCTGGCGCGCGGTCTGCATCAGCTCGGCGCCGCTCATGCCGGGCATGCGCATGTCGGAGATCAGCAGGTCGATCTGGTCGGCCTCCAGCATGCCCAGGGCGGCCGCGCCGCTTTCGGCGGTCAGCAGGCGGTGCCCAGTGCTGCGCAACAAGCGCATCAGCGAGGACAGGATGTGGGGCTCGTCGTCCACGCACAAAATGGTGCGTTGTGGCGGGGCGGCTGTGGCCTCCACATTCATGGCGTGACCTCGGTGGCCTCGTGGTGCACGGGCAAGGTGATGCGAAAGCAGGTGCCCTGGCCAGGCTGGCTGGTGACGTCGATGTGGCCAGCGTGTTTTTGCACGATGCCGTACGACAGCGACAGCCCCAAGCCTGTGCCTTTGCCCACGGGCTTGGTGGTGAAGAAGGGGTCGAAGATGCGGCTGATGTGCTCCGGCGGAATGCCTGCGCCGTTGTCTTCGATCTCGATCCAGACCTGTTCGATGCCCGCTTCACTGGCCGTGCCGGTGCGCACCTTGATCACACCCTTGCTCACGTGGATGGCTTGCGCCGCGTTGATCAGCAGGTTCATGATCACCTGGTTGATTTCAGAGGGCAGGCATTCCACATCGGGCAGTTCGCCATAGTGGCGCTCGACCTCGGCCTTGTACTTGATCTCGTTGTTGACGATGTTGAGTGTGGAGTCGATGCCTTTGTGCAGATTGGCCCAGACCCACTCCTGGCTGGAGCCCACGCGGGAAAAGTCCTTGAGGTCGCTGACGATCTTGCGCACCCGTGAGATGCCCTCGCGTGACTCCTTCATGAGGTTGGGGATGTCCTCCTTGAGGTAGTCCAGGTCGATCTCGTGCCGGATCTGCCTGAGCAGCTTGCCCTCGGGCGTGTTGGTCAGCAGGGGCTCTGCCGCTTCATAGGCGGCCAGCATCTGAAAGAGCTGGGCCAAATAGCCCTCCAGCGTGCCGAAGTTGGAGAAGATGTAGCCGATCGGGTTGTTGATCTCGTGTGCTACCCCGGCGGCCAGTTGGCCGATGGACGCGAGCTTTTCCGATTGCACCAGCTTGTCCTGCGTGGCAGACAGCTTGGCGTTGAGCACCTTGAGCTCTTCATTGGCCTGCAACAGCTCCTGAACCTGGTTCGGGCTGTTCAAATCGGGTGGGGTGGCATGGTGTGCGTCGGGCTGCATGATGGGCTCCTGTTCTGGTCAAATGTCCAGTGCCACGCAGGGCGCGTTGTCACCTTGTTGCGAGGTCTGCGGCACCAGCACCATGAGCGAGCCGCGAGAGCGTGTGTCGTTCGTCATCGGTCGGCAAACCGCATGGAACGAGGCGCCAGCCAGATCGATCTGGTGATAGCGGCCATCGCGCAGGCGCCAGACCTTGGCCAGTGTGGGGTCCAGCATCTCCTCGACATGGCGCCCCAGCATGCCCTCCGATCCCTTGAACAGGTGCGAGGCATCCGAGTTCATGAACGCCACCATGCCTGCCTGATCCAGTCCAATGACGGGCGCAGGAATGTTCTCCAGCATCTCTCTGGCCACGATCAGGTTGGTCTCTTCGCGGTGGATGTATGCCCTCTGTGATTCCAGGAGGTGCTTGAGCCGGCCATTGACCTCGGCCAGCTCCCGGTTGGCTTCTTGCACCTCGTTGTCCAGGCGCTTGTTGTCGTCGGCCATCTCTTTTTGGTGGAAGGCCTCCTGGATGTGGCGGCGCACATGCTCGTCATCCCAGGGCTTGGTCAGGAACTTGTAGATGGCGCCTTCGTTGATCGCGTCTGTCACCGAGCGCAACTCGGTGAAGCCCGACAGCACCATGCGGATGGTTTCGGGGTAAAGCTCCTTGGTACGGCGCAGGAACTCGACACCGGTCATGCCGGGCATGCGCTGGTCCGAGATGATCACGTCCACCTCGTACTCGGCCAGGCGCTGCAGGCCTTGCTGACCGCAGTCTGCAGTCACGATGTGGTAGCCGTCCTTGCGCAGCAGGCGCTTGAGCGAGGACACGATGTTGTCGTCATCGTCCACCAGCAGCAGGGTGCGTGTGCGCTTCTTGCGGCCCAGGGCGCTGTCGGGCAGGCACTTGCCCTCACGCAAGATGGCCATCAGATCGGCTTCCAGCAAGGGCGGGCTGAACAGAAAGCCTTGTATCTGGTCGCACTGGTTGGCGCACAGCAGGGCGAGCTCGCCCTGGTTCTGCACCCCGACGGCGAGCACCTTCTTTTGCAGGCCATGCGCCATGTTGATGATGGCCCGCGTGATGGATACATCCTGTGTCTCGGTGGTCACATCGGGTACCAGCGAGCGGTCGATCTTGATCACGTCGATCGGCAGGCGCCGCAGGCTCTGCAGACTGGAGTAGCCGGTTCCGAAGTCGTCCAGTGCGATCGACACACCGATCGACTTGAGTTGCGTCAGCGCGGACGAGACCAGTTCCGGCCCGTCATGCAGCATGTGCTCGGTCAGTTCGACGGTGAGCAGATGGGGCGGCAAGCCCGTCTGGTTCAAGATGGCATGGATGCGCGATGCCATGTCAGGCTGAAGCAGCTGCTTGGGCGACAGGTTCACCGACATGCGCATCGGGGGCAGGCCGGCGCGCTGCCAGCGCATGGCCGCTTCGCACGATTGCGTCAGCACCCATGCGCCAATGTGGATGATGTGGCCCGTGTCTTCTGCAATGGGGATGAAATCGTCCGGCGCGATGTCGCCCAGATCCGGGTGTCGCCACCTGATCAGGGCCTCGACACCGATGATCTGGCCACTGCTCAAATCAAGCTGTGGTTGGTATTCGAGGTAGAACTCCTGGCGCTCCAGGGCGCCACGCAGAGCGGCTTCGCGGGCCAGTCGGGCACTGATCTTGGCATTGGCCTGTGGCGTGTAGCTGTAGACCCGATTGGGGCCCAGCGACATGGCCACGCGCATGGCCGCCTGTGCTTGCCGCAGCACGTGGTCGACTTCGTTGGTGTCTCTGGGGAAGATCACCATGCCGATGTGGCAGGTCAATGCGTAGGTCTGCCGCTCGATCTGCATCGGGGTGTTGATGGCTTCCTGGATGCCTCGGCACAGTTGCATGGCCGACTCGTCGGTGATGTCGTGCGCATGGCTGACCATGAACACGAACTCGCCGCCGCCCAGGTGCGCCAGCATGTCAGAGCCCTTGGGCATGTTGGCCAGCTTGCGCGTGACCATCTGCAGCAACTGGTCGCCCACGGCATAACTTTGCGCCTCGTTGATGTGCTGCAGCTCATTGATGCTGAACACCAGCACGGCGATGTTGCGCCGGTCCATGATGGCGAGCAAGGCTTCGCTGCGCAGGCGGCCACGCAGCATCTGCTGATTGGGCAGGCCAGTGACCTCGCAGAAATGGGCCCGTTGCGCTGCCTGCTCTTTGTGAGGTGCCTGCTGGTCACCTGCTTGCACGCAGATGATGACGTGGTCTTCACCCTGTATGGTCACCAGGGTGGCGCTCAGCTTGACGTGCAGTGTGCGACCACGGGCGTTGCACCAGTCGCTTTCGAAGGTGCGCTGGCCCGCCTGCCTGAGCGAGACCAGGCTCTCGGCCCAGGTGTCGGACCGACGGTGCGGTGCAATGGCGAAGATGGACAGGGCCTTGAGCTGCTCCCGGGTGTATTCAAGCAGCTTGCTTGCCGCATCGTTGACGTAGCGGATCTGACCCTGGCTGTCGGCGGTGATCACTGGCATGGTCAGGCGGTCCAGCATGAGCTGGCCCATGCGCAAGCCGATGACGGAGCCATGCAGTTCTGCCAGATGCGTCTGGCTGGCCCGGATGAGCTGGCGCGTGTCGCTGATGTCGGTCACGGTCACCAGGTCGGCCTCCTGGCCATCCAGCATGATCCGCAGCGAGGTCATACGCGCGTCGAAGCGGCGGCCGTCCCGGCGCAGGCATTCAACCTCGTAAGGCAGTTGCGGCACCATCAGCCGACGGCGGCGCACGTGGACCTGTACCGTCTCGCGGTCTTCCGGTGCGGCCAGTTCCATGGCACCGAGCGATGTGGTCATGTCTGTGTCGACATAGCCAAACATCTTTTGCAGCGCCGCATTGGCGAACAAGAGCCTGTCGCCGCGTGCAATGCAAGCACCCACTGGCAGGTTCTCCAACAGCGCACGCCAATCCCATTGCGAAGAAGGGGTGGCGGGCTGTGTCGGGGTGTCGATGGCGCTCATGACTCACTGTTCAAAAGGGCCGGATACCCGTCCCGATTTGTCCCGTGTTTATCGGAAGCATGCGACGGGACTGATGCGCGTGCACGGACGCCGGGCGTGTCTCTTGTGATGAATTGCCGTCTTGTCTCGCCCTCACAAAAGAGAAAGGGGCAAGCCCGTGGCCTGCCCCTTTCTCGTCACCCACAAATGATCATGGCTTCACATAAATGGCATCGTTGTAAGCCTTCTCCAGCACACCTTTGGCGCCACCACCAGCAGCCACGCCGCCCACGATGTTGGAGTTGATGAACAAGACACCCAGCACGCGGGGACCCGTCACCGGGCCGAAGACAGCCATTGATGTGCTGATGTTGTCGCACACCGCATTGCCACTGCCATTGCAGTTGGCGCCCCAGCCACCGTTCTTCTCCAGTTCACCGTTGTTGGCGATGTCCCAGCCCAACTGGCGGGTGCGCATGGTGTTGAACAGGTCCTTGCCACCCGATGCGGCCAGGATCTTGCCGTCTTTGGCATTCAGGCTCAGCATCACCTTGGCCAGGTCTTGCACCGACAGGTACCAGCCTGCTGCGCCGCAGATCAGGGTGTTGTCGCCCCAGTCATAGCCCTGGGCATTGCCGGTGCCTTTGTAGGCCAGTGCATGACCACCGGCGACTGGGGGCTTGCAGCTCACGCCAGTCTGGCCGACCAGGTCGAACACGTTCTTTTGAACCAGGCCCACATACTGGTTGGCCAGGGTCTGGGCGCGGGTGGCCTGGTTGGCATCTTCGGCGAAGCCGGCCACGCGAGGCAGCAGCACACGCATGATGGCCGTGTTGTAGTTGCTGTAGCAGCGCGTCTGGTCATTGACGTTGACGGGGTTGGCCGGGTTCACCACCGAAGAGGGCTGGCACATGGTGCTGCCGTTGGCGTTCACGCTCTGGGTGAAGAACTTCTTGAGCTGGGCATAGTCCATGGACACGTTGCCGTAGTCCTTGATGCCGCTGCGCTGGCTGAGCAGCTGCGCGAAGGTCACGTTCTTGAGGTAGTTGCCCACCGCCCAGTCAGCGGGCAGGTAGGCCGCAATCGGTGTGTCCAGGCCCAGGGGCATGGCAGCGCCCTTCTGGTCGATGATGCGAACGGCGGCAATGGCGGTCACCATCTTGCTCACGCTGGCCACGGTGATCTTGGTGTCTGACTTGAAATCCTTCTCGGGCGCATCGGCCGCCGTGCGGGCATCGCCATGGCTGCCGAACTTGGGGTACTGGCCCACGAAGAACGAATACCCGGTCACGTTGCCATCCAGTTGGGCCCGGATGTTCTTTTCAATCTGGCAGACCGACACGCACTGGTTGCCCGAGCAGATCGGGGTGTTGGGTGGCACTTTGGCGTAGTCGCTCCAGCCCTCCTTGACCACCAGTGATTCGAGGTGCGAGCCAAAGGGCGTCTGGGCTTGTGGGCCACGCCAGTCCAGCACGCTGCTCAATTGCACGCCGCACACGTTGCGGTACTGCGCATGCCATTGGTTGAACTGCTGGGCCTGTGGCAGTTGCGATTGGGCTGGCTGCAAGATGGCATCCATGTGCACGTTCACCAGTTGCGTGGCGCCTGGCTGCAGGCTGGGGATGCTCACGCCCGAGGTGTTCTGGCGCATCAGCAGGTTGGTGTCTTTGAGGGCCAGCCAGGCCGGGTCGGTGACCGTGCGGCTCTTGTTGGTGATGCGCACGGTGACGTCGGCACCCGCGTACTGAATCTGGGTGTAGGGGACCACGCCGATCTTCTCGTCATAGCTGACGATCTCGACCTTGGGGAAGTTGGCGTTGTCGCCAAACACCAGGGGTGGGGCGCTGCTGTTGGGCACCTGGGTCACCACCACGTTGGGCGAGGCCGTGCCGGCGGCTTGCATCACGCCGTTGTGCGGCTGGATGCTGACCTTGAACTTCAGTGTGGATGCCGACGAAGGCGACACCAGAAAAGCGTTGGCGGGGATGGTGAAGCGCTGGAAATGGCCAGCCGTGGGCGCCGGTGTGGCCTCCCCCGTGGCGACGACCTGGTTGGCGGCGTTGGTGACTTGCCAGGTGCCCCCTGCGGCGGCGGCCTGGTCTGTTGTCCACTGCATGGTCAGGTTCTGCGGTGCCGTGACGGTGGCGGTCGTCTCCAGGCTCTGGAACTCGCCACTGCCTTGCACCAGTTGCAAAGTGGCGGCGGCCATGGCGGACAGGGGCAGGAAGGTGGCGGCGAAGCCGGTCAGCAGGCCGGCGATGGCGATGGCCTTGTGGCCGACGCTTTGACTGATGTGGATACGGACGGGCGTTTTCAAAATGGACTCCAGAAGGGTGCAATGCGCATGAATCGGGGCAGCAAGGTGCTTGCTGGCGAGGCGCCATTGAAAGCTGGCAGCGGGTATGACGCATCCCCCCTCGGAGGGGAAAGGGCCTGTTCCCACCATCGAGAGGGGGCATGTCGGATGGCGCCTGGCGATTGCGTGTGATCCGCGCTTTGGCGGTTTGGGGTGGGGTGTCGCCGGGTGCCCGTGGTGTGTTTGGTACACTCGCACTCGTCATCCGGGAGTAGCTTCACCTCGCCATGAGGTGGCCTGCGTCAACACAATTGGCCCCACAGGGCCATGGCGCCGGCGGTTTCAGCCCACAGGCTTGGACTTGGCAAGACGTTTGACCATGTATCGCTTCACGCTGGTGGGCGGTGTATGGTCATCCATGTCCACCAGCTGAGTAACCTTGATGGAATCCCTTCTCGTCTCCACCGGTGTGGTGGCCCTGGCCGAAATCGGCGACAAGACCCAACTGCTGGCCTTCATCCTGGCGGCGCGTTTCAAGCGCCCGGTGCCCATCGTGCTGGGCATCCTGGTCGCCACGCTGATCAACCATGGCCTGGCCGGCGCCCTGGGTGCCTGGATCACCGGTGTGCTCAGCCCCGACGTGATGCGCTGGGTGCTGGGCCTGAGCTTCATCGGCATGGCCATCTGGACGCTGATCCCCGACAAGATCGAAGAGGAAGAAACCCAGGTGGCGCACAAGCTGGGCGTGTTCGGCGCCACGCTGGTGACCTTCTTCCTGGCCGAGATGGGTGACAAGACGCAGATCGCCACCGTGGCCCTGGCCGCGCACTACGCTTCGGCCTGGATGGTGGTGGCGGGCACGACCCTGGGCATGCTGCTCGCGGATGTGCCTGCGGTGTTCGTGGGCAACCGTTTCGCAGAAAGGATCCCGATGAAGCTGGTGCATTCGATCGCAGCGGGTATCTTTGCGGTGATGGGCGTGCTGACCTTGCTCAAGGTTGACAAGGTGCTGGGATGACGCAGGCCGAGACGAAGGACGCTATGCCAAAAGAAGACTTGTCCGAGTGGGTGCACGAGCACGTGTTCGATGGCGGCAGCGAACGCGCCGAACGCCGCACGCGGTTGGTGATGTGGATCACGCTGGCGACCATGTTCATCGAGATCGGGGCGGGCTGGTGGTTCAACTCCATGGCCCTGCTGGCCGATGGCTGGCACATGAGCTCGCACGCCGTGGCCATTGGCCTGAGCGCGCTGGCCTATGCGGCCGCCCGGCAGTACGCACGTGACCCGCGCTTTGCCTTCGGCACCTGGAAGATCGAGGTGCTGGCCGGCTTTGCCAGCGCCGTGTTCCTGCTGGCTGTGGCGGCGCTGATGGTGTTCGGCTCGGTCGAGCGGCTGTGGTCGCCCGAGCCCATTCACTACCGGGAGGCCTTGATCGTGGCAGCGCTGGGGCTGGCGGTGAACCTGGTGTGCGCCTTCATCCTGGGCGGTGCGCACGACCACGACCAACATGATCATGGGCACCAGCACGGTCATGCGCATGGCCATGAACACGGCCACCATCATGACCTGAACCTCAAGTCAGCCTATGTGCATGTGCTGGCCGATGCGGCCACATCGGTGTTGGCCATCTTCGCGCTGGTCGGTGGTTGGTTGTACGGCTGGTCCTGGCTGGACCCGGTGATGGGCCTGGTCGGTGCGGTGCTGGTGGCCGTGTGGGCGAAGAACCTGATCGCCGAGACCGGCAAGGTGCTGTTGGACCGCGAGATGGACCACCCTGTCGTGCAGGAGATACGCGAGGTCATGGCCGAGCTGAACGTGAGTGGCGCCAACCACCTCACGGACCTGCATGTGTGGCGGGTGGGCAAACAAACCTATTCGGTCGCCTTGAGTGTCGTGACCACGGACCCGGCCTTGACGCCAGCCGTGGTGCGCCAGGCCTTGAGCGTGCACGAAGAAATCGTGCACACCACGATCGAGGTGCATCACCGTTAGACCTGGTCGCCCAGGGCTGTGCTGACGCGCACCTCGCCCGTCAGCAGCTTGTGGACCGGGCAGGCGTTGGCGATCTGCAGCAGGCGTTCGCGTTGTTCGGCGTTCAGGTCGCCCCGCAACTGGACGATGCGGGTGATGTCGTTGCCGCCTGCTGCGGCCTTGCCATCGGGGTTGAGCTGCAGGGTGACCTCGACCCCGCTCAAGGGCCATTGCTTGCGCGCGGCGTACATCTTCAGCGTGATGGCGGTGCAGGCCCCCAGGCTGCCCAGCAGCATGCGCAACGGGGAGGGGCCCAGGTTGGCGCCACCCACATCGGCGGGCTCGTCGGCCAGCCATTGGTGGGCCAGGTCATCGCTCAGTGTGACGGTGTAAGGGGTGTCGCCGCTGAGGGCCTTGACGGTGTCGATGGTGGACATGGTGTGCTTTCGGTCTGAAGGGTGAAGATGTGTGATGCCTCGGTGGCATTCACTGAGCGCCTTGTTGCAACAGCGAGAGCAGCTCTGGCGTGGGGTAGCCATCGGCGGGCAGCCCCTGGCTGCGCTGGTACTGCCGCAAAGCCTGGCGGGTGGCCGGGCCGATCTGGCCATCGGGCTTGCCACTGTCGAAGCCGCGCTGGTTCAAGGCTGTTTGCAGCGCCCGCACTTCGCTGGCGGTCAAGGCGCGCAGGTCACGTGGCCAGGGGGCTTGCACGGCCGGGCCGCCGCCGATGCGCTGGGCCAGCAGGCTCACGGTGAGGGCGTAGCTGGTGGCGTTGTTGTAGCGCAGGATGGTGCGAAAGTTGTGTCCCACCAGAAAGGCCGGGCCGCGTGCCCCGGCAGGTTGCAGGATGGATGCATCGGCCAGCGTTGGCAAAGGCGTACCGTCCGCATGGCGCACGCCCTCGGCGGCCCATTGCGCCGATGCTTGCCTGATCGACTGTTCGGCGCGCGCCGGGTCAAAGCCCTCGGGCAACTGCACTTCCGTACCCCAGGCCTCTTCGGCGCGCCAACCTGATCGGGCCAGGAAGTTGGCCGTGGATGCCAGCACATCGGCCATGCTGCCCCAGATGTCGCGGCGGCCATCACCGTCGGCATCCAGCGCGTAGGCCAGGTAGGACGTTGGCATGAACTGGGTCTGGCCCATGGCCCCCGCCCAGGAGCCGACCATGCGGTCGCGCGCGATATCGCCGTTTTGCAGAATCTTCAGCGCAGCCATCAACTCGGTGCGGGCCCAGGCCTCGCGCCGGCCTTCGAAGCCCAGCGTGGCCAGTGCATCGAAAACGGGCACGTCGCCATAGTTGCTGCCGTAGTTGCTCTCCAGGCCCCATATCGCCATCAGGATGATGACGGGCACGCCATGGCGCGCAGCGGCTGCGTCGGCCTCGGCCCGGTACTGCGCCAGCGTTTGTTGACCCGTGGCAATGCGCTGCGGCGAGACCACCGCATCAAGGTAGTCCCACAGCGTGCGGGTGAATTCGGGTTGGGCGCGGTCTTGCGCGATGGCTCTGGGCCGCAACTGAACCCCGTCCAGCGCGGCGTGCAGTGTGGCCTCGTCGATGCCCCCAGCGCGTGCGGCGTCACGGAAGTTGGCGACCCACAGGTCAAAGCGCTGCGCCTGGGTTGCGCTGTCTTCGGTGGACAGGCGGGGTGTTGTCGCGCTCGGGCCGGACGTGCAACCGGACAGCACGGCCAGCGACACCAGGATGGCCACGGAGGTCGGGAAAGAGGGATGAGGCATGGCTGCTCCGGAAGTCAGATGGACCGCATGCGTTTGATGTCACGCTGGGGTGGTGCGCCGAACAGGCGGCTGTAGTCTCGGCTGAATTGCGAGGCGCTTTCGTAGCCCACGCGGTTCGCCGTGCTGCCGGCATCCAGGGCCTGATTCAGCATCAGGTGCCGCGCCTCCTGCAATCGCAGTTGTTTTTGATACTGCAAGGGGCTCATGCCGGTGAGGCTGCGAAAGTGATGGCGAAAGGTCGAGGGGCTCATGTGCACCGTGGCAGCCAGTTCGTCGATCAGCACATCGTCACGGAAGTGCTGTTTGAGCCAGGCTGTGGCGCGGGCGATCTGGTGGCTGGGCGAGCCGGCTGCCAGCAGCAGCCGAAGGCAAGCCCCATGAGGGCCGGTCAGCAAGCGCACCATGATCTCCTGCTGGATCAAGGGGGCGAGATGGGCGATGAGTGACGGCTCGCTCAGCAGGTGCAGCAGGCGCATCACCGCGTCCAGCAAAGGGGCATCCAGCGGGCTCACCGAGATGGCGCGGGGCGCGGGCTCTCGCGGCAGGGCGGGCAGGTCCATTTCGGTCGCCAGTTGAACCAGCGTGCGCGTGTCCAGTGCCAGCAGCACACCGAGATAGGGTGTGGCCATGCTGGCCTGTGTCACGTGGGCCACGACAGGCAGGTCCACCGTGGTCAACAAGGACTGTCCTGGCCCATAGGAAATCGCCTGATCGCCCAGTGTGACCTGCTTGCTGCCCTGCGCCGCGATGACCAGCCCCAACCCGTACAGACAGGCGGTGGGCGCTGTTCTCGCGCTGCTTCTGTAGACAGACAATGCGGGGACGTCTGTCAGGTGACTGCCATCGGTTCGAGCAATCTGGCCCAGCCGGGTGGCCAGGGCTTCGACGGTCATGGCGGGCCTTTCACTGAAGTGGTTCTTGATGGCGCAGCCTGCCTGTTTGGCAGCGAGTGCGGCGTGCGTCTGGTCTGCGAGCACTGTACATCTGGCGCAGCAAGTGGGGTTCGCACTGTGGCGAAGACTCGTTGAAAAAGGCAAAACAAAAACCAGAAACGGCAAACGTGTTCAGGGTGCGACGGGCACACTGGCACGCTCTAACCCTGCTGGAGACCGACCCACCATGAGCACGCTCCATGTCAACGGCCGTGAACACACGGTTGATGCCGATCCCGGCACCCCCATCCTCTGGGCCTTGCGCGACACGCTGGGCATGACCGGGACCAAGTTCGGTTGTGGCGCTGCCTTGTGTGGCGCCTGTACCGTGCACCTGGATGGCCAAGCCATCCGATCCTGTGTCACGCCCATTGCGGCGGCCGAGGGCAAGAAGCTCACCACCATCGAGGCCGTCACGGACGGCAGCGACCGGGTGGGCGCCGCCGTGCATGCGGCCTGGGTCAAGCACGATGTGGCGCAGTGTGGCTACTGCCAGAGCGGCCAGATCATGAGTGCCACAGCCTTTCTCAAGTCGCTGCCTCGCGGCAAGCAACCGACCCCTGCCCAGATCGACGCAGCCATGGCCGGCAACATCTGCCGCTGCGGTACCTATGCCCGCATCCGCGCTGCGGTGGCCGACGCCGCCCGCGCCATCGCCTGAAGGAGCTGCCATGTTGAGCCACATCGATCACCGCGAGATGCCCCGTGCCCTGCAGCACCTGCTGGAGCGTAGTCAGCCTGACCAGGCGGCCGTGCTGCCGCGCCGCAGTTTCCTCAAGCTCGCCGGGGTAGGTGGGCTGGCGCTGGGCGCCTTTCCTCATCTGACACAAGCTGCGGCGACCGAGCCGCGCAGTGCCCTCAAGCCCACGCAACAGCCCTCGGCCTTCGTGCAGATCGCGCCCAACGGCGAGGTCACGGTCATCATCAACCGGCTGGAGTTCGGTCAGGGTGTGCAAACAGCTTTGCCCATGATCCTGGCTGAAGAACTGGACGCCGACTGGAGCCTGGTGCGCAGCCGCCATGGCTCCAGCGACGCGGCCTACGTCGATCCGCTGTGGGGCATCCACCTCACGGGGGGCTCCAACTCGATCAAGCACAGCTTCACGCAATACCGCGAACTGGGCGCGCGTGCGCGGGCCATGCTGATGAGCGCCGCCGCCGCAAAGTGGCAGGTGGACGTGGCCACCTTGCGCACGCAGGCCGGCACGGTGCTGGGCCCTGGTGGCCTCAAGCTGGGCTATGGCGAGCTGGCCGAAGCCGCCATGGCACTGCCTGTGCCTGAGAAGGTGGCGTTGAAAGACCCGAAGGACTTTCGCCTCATCGGCCATGCAACCAACCGCCTGGACGCCAAGGCCAAGAGCAGCGGGCAACAGGACTTCGGCATCGACGTGCATTTGCCGGGTCAACTGACCGCGGTGGTCGCCCACCCGCCGGTGTTCGGTGCCCGTCTGGCTTCAATGGACGACAGTGCGGCCCGCGCCATCAAGGGCGTGAAGGCCGTGCTGCGCGTGCCGCTGGACCGCGGAGCCGAGGGCGTGGCCGTGCTGGCTGATGGCTACTGGCCTGCCAGGCAGGGGCGCGAGGCCCTCAAACTGCAATGGGACACGACCACGGTCGAGAAGGTTGACAGCGACAGGCAACTGGCCCAGTACCGCGAACTGGCGGGGCAGCCCGGACCCCGTCAGTTCGACGCCGACATGGCGCCGCTGGCCACTGCCCCGCGGCGCATCGATGCCGAGTTCGTTTTTCCCTATCTGGCGCACGCGCCCATGGAGCCCTTGAACTGCACGGTGCAGCTCTCTGATGGCCAGGCCGCCTTGTGGGTGGGGACCCAGTTCCCCGGTGTGGACGCGGCCGCGGCGGCGCGTGTGCTGGGCCTTAAACCCGAGCAGGTGACCATGCATGTGCAGATGGCGGGCGGCGGATTTGGCCGGCGCGCAGTGGGCAGCAGCGACTACGTGGTCGAAGCCTGCGAGATCGCCAAGGCCGCGCGCGCTGCGGGCATCAACGCACCCGTGCGCATGCTGTGGAGCCGCGAGGACGACATCCAGGGCGGCTACTACCGCCCCATGCACCTGCACCGCGCCCGCATTGGCTTTGACTCGCGCGGCCATGTGCTGGCCTGGGACCATGTTCTGGTCGGCCAGTCCATCACCATGGGCACACCCTTTGAAGGCGGCATGGTCAAGAACGGCATTGATGCCACGGCGCCCGAGGGCATGCGCGAGCCTTACCCCTTGCCCATGCGCCTGACCGTTCACCACCCCAAGCTCAATGTGCCCGTCTTGTGGTGGCGCAGCGTGGGCTCCACCCACACGGCCTTCGTGATGGAGACCCTGATCGACGAGATCGCCCGCGCCACGAAGCAGGACCCGGTGGCCTACCGCATGCAGCTGTTTGGCGACAAGCACCCACGTCATCGCACGGCCCTGCAACTGGCGGTGGACAAGAGTGGTTATGGCAAGAAGCGCTTGCCGGCTGGGCGTGCCTGGGGCGTGGCGGTGCACGAGTCTTTCGAGACCGTGGTGGCCTATGTGGTGGAGGCCTCGGTCAAGCAAGGCCGAGCCGTGCTGCACCGCGTGACGGCTGGTGTGCACTGCAACCTGGTTGTCAACCCGCGCACGGTGGAAGCACAGGTGCAGGGCGCGGCCTTGATGGGCCTGTCCATGTGCCTGCCCGGCGCGGCCATCACGCTCAAGGATGGCGAGGTGCAGCAGCGCAATTTTGGTGACTTCGTGGTGCCACGCATCACCGACATGCCCGAGATCGCGGTGTACACCGTGCCCAGTGCCGACCCACCCACCGGCATGGGCGAACCCGGCCTGCCACCTCTGGCGCCGGCCTTTGCCAACGCCATTGCCCGAGTGACCGGCAAGCCGCAACGCCAGTTGCCATTCAAGTTAAGCTGAGGCCATGCGCCCGCCTTATATTCCCCAGATTCGCCTCTTCCAGGACTGGCTGCAAGCCCAGCGCGGCTTGCATTTTGATGACTACCATGCCCTGTGGCAATGGTCCGTGAGCGACCAGCAGGCTTTCTGGCAAAACCTGTGGGACTACGAGGGCATGCACTCGCCCACACCCCATGTGGCCGTGCTGCAGAACGACCGCATGCCCGGTGCCCAATGGTTCAAGGGGGCGCAAGTCAATTACGCCCAGCGTGTGCTGCGTCACGTCGATGCCGCGCAGGCGGCAGGTGTGCCAGCCATCTTCAGCGAAGACGAGCAAGGCCTGGTGCGCGAGCTGAGCTGGCCCGAGCTGCGCCGCCAGGTCGCCTCGTTTGCCCTGGCCTTGCGCGACCTGGGCGTGCAGCCCGGCGACCGCGTGGCGGCCTACCTGCCCAATGTGCCTGAGACCGTGGTGGCCTTCCTGGCTTGCGCCAGCGTCGGGGCTATCTGGAGCGTGTGCGCGCCCGACATGGGCACCCAGGCCGTGGCCGACCGCTTCCAGCAGATCACGCCGCGTGTGCTGATCGCCGCCGATGGCGTGCACTACGCCGGCAAGGGCCTGGACCGCAGCGGCGTGGTGGCGTCTCTGCGCGCATCCCTGCCCAGCGTGGACAAGCTCATCGTGCTGCAAAGCCCCTGGGCATCGCAGCCTGTTCAAGCCGACCTGAGCTTCACGCAGGCCATTGCCCGCGACGATGAAGCCGTGCGTGCCTTCGAGCCCACCTGGCTGGACTTCGATCACCCCTTGTGGATCGTGTATTCCAGCGGCACCACCGGCCTGCCCAAGCCGCTGGTGCATGGCCATGGCGGCATCCTGATGATGGCCGCAGCCGGCAGCAAACACGGCGATGTCGGCTGCAGCTACAAGCCCAACAGCCTGGGTGAACGCTTCCATTGGTACAGCTCCACCGGCTGGGTGATGTGGAACAGCCAGGTTGGCGGCCTGCTGCAGGGGGCCACCATCTGCCTGTTCGACGGCAGCCCGGGCGGCAGCAAAGAAGCCCCCGACTGGTCCGTGCTCTGGCGCTTTGCGGCCCGCCATCGGGTCACCTACTTCGGCGCGGGCGCGGCCTTCTACGCCAATTGCATGAAGGCCGGTGTGGACCTGAGCCAGTGTGGTGACCTGTCGCGTATCCGCGCTTTGGGTGCCACAGGGTCGCCTTTGTCAGAAGACACACAGCGCTGGGGCAGCGAGCAGTTCGCGCGCATCGGCACACCGGGCATCTGGTGGAGCAACATTTCCGGCGGCACGGATTTTTGCGGCGTGTTCGTGGGTGGCCACCGCGAGTTGCCGCTCGTGCCCGGTCGCATGCAATGCCGGTCGCTGGGCTGCGCCGTTGAAGCCTGGAACGAACAAGGCCAGCCGGTCATCGGCGAGGTGGGCGAACTGGTCTGCACCAAGCCCTTGCCATCCATGCCCTTGTTCTTCTGGGGTGACGAAGGCAACGCGCGCTACCTGTCGAGCTACTTCGATGTCTACCCCGGCGTGTGGCGCCATGGCGACTGGATCAAGGTCGATGCGGACGGCAGTTGCGTCATCTATGGCCGCAGCGACGCCACCATCAATCGCCATGGCCTGCGCATGGGCACCAGCGAGATCTACGCGGCGGTTGAGGCCCTGCCCGAGGTGCTCGATTCGATGGTGATCGACCTCGAATACCTGGGCCGCGACAGCCGCATGATCATGTTCGTGGTGTTGCGTGGTGGCCTGCAACTGGACGCGGCCTTGCAGGCGCGCCTCCATGAGGCCATCAAGACGGGCGTGTCGCCGCGCTTCATCCCGGACCTGACATTGCAGGCACCCGAGATCCCGCGCACGCTGTCAGGCAAGAAGCAGGAGGTGCCGATCAAGAAGGTGTTCCTGGGCCAGCCGCTGGCCAAGGTCGTCAACCCCGACGCCATGGCCAACCCGCAGTGTCTACCCTGGTATGTGGACCAGTTCAGGCAGACGCAGCCGGCCTGATCACGCGCACACGCTGAGGCCGGTTGGCGCCGTTCACATCGCGCGCCCGCAACTGCCCGCATCCACCATCCACGTCCTGCCCGGCTGATTGACGCAGCTTGGTCAGGATGCCGCGCCGGTGCAGGGTGCGGGCGATCTCGGCCGCACGTTCCCACGAGGGCCGCTTGAAGTCGAGTTCATCCACCGTGTTGTAGGGGATCATGTTCATCAGGGCGTACTTGCCCTTGAGCAGGCGCACGATGCCCTCGATCTCTTCCTCGGTGTCGTTGAGGCCTTCGATCAAGGTCCACTGGTATTGAATCGGGTAGGCCGTTGCACGTGCGTATCCCTCAGCCAGTTCAACCAGCTCTTCGGGCGACAGGCGCGCGGCGCGTGGCAGCAGTTGCGCGCGCAGGTCGGCCTTGGTGGTGTGCAGTGACAAGGCCAGTGCGGGCTTGACCAGGCCTTGCGTCAGGCGCTCGAACACACGCTCGTCGCCCACGGTCGAGAACACCAGGTTCTTGTGGCCGATGTTGCCGACCGTGCCCAGCAGGTCGATGGCCTCCATCACGTTGTCGATGTTGTGCGAGGGCTCACCCATGCCCATGAACACGACCTTGCTGACCTGGCGGCGTGTTCTGGCCAGGGCCACTTGCGCCACGATTTCGGCGCTGCCCAACTGGCGAATCAGGCCGTCCTTGCCGGTCATGCAGAACACGCAGCCCACGGCGCAGCCCACTTGCGAGGACACGCACAGCCCATGGCGGGGCAGCAGCACGCTTTCAACGGTTTGCCCATCGGGCAGCGCCACCAGCAGGCGCGCGGAGCCGTCTTCGCCCGGGTGTTCCGAGCGCAGCGTGGCCAGGCCCGCCAGCTCGGCCTGCAGTGCGGGCATCAGCGCGCGCAGGTCCAGCGGCAGAAAGTCCTGCGGCTTGCGCTTGCCCGCGTCATAAGGCAGGGCCCGCACCCATTGACGCAGCACGCGCTGTTCATGGATGGGTTTGGCGCCGTGCGCGCGCAGGCGCTGGCGGATGTCTTCAATGCGCATGACAAGGCGGAGTGGGCAAGGCAGCCCGCCAGTGTAGGCGTGATCAGGCCACGCCGCACTTGTCCGGCCTGCTCAGACCCAGGCGCCGTTTTCGGTGACGTAGGACACGTTCACCGGGCGGCCTGCTGCCGTCAGCAGCAAGAAGGGGTAGACCGCCAGGTTCGAGCCACTGCGCACGCCAGCGGTGGTGGGCGGCACCGTCGAGAAGGTCTGCGAGGTGTTCGGCGCGCCATCCACGGCGTCCAGGCTCAAAAAGCCAATGCCGATGAACTCCAAGGCGATGGTGCCGGCCTTGGTGTGCGTGACCTTGATGCCGCCGGTCTGCAGGTCGTATTCGTAGTGGTTGCTGGTGAGGGCTGCCGCTGTCGTGGTGTTGACGATCACGGAGCCCGTGTACTTCCTGTTGGGTGTTGAGCCGTCATAGAGGGCGCTGGCCCCAATGGCGGGGCAGGCGGGCAAGTTCAGCGTCACACAGCGGTGGTGGGTGACCGTGCTGCCTGGCGGTTGAATCACTTCCGTCAGGCGAACCAGCAAGGCCTGGCTGCTGGTGTTGAGCACCGCCTGTGTGCGGGTGGTGCTGGCAGCCGGCACGAAGTAGCGCAGGTACTCGGTGCCGCCGTTCGTGTAGCGGAACACGGCATTGTCGACCGGCCGCGAGATCACATTGACGAACTCGATGTAGCCGCCCGAAGCGGGCAGCACGGCTTGTGCTGCGACGCGGCCATCCGGATTGACTGCGGCCGTACTGCTGGCGTCGCTGCCCCCGCCACCGCAACCGGGCAGCAGCAAGGTCAGAGGCAGTGCTGATGAACTCAGCAGGATTTGTCTGCGTGATGGGTTCATGGTGTATCCCTTCTGTTTGAGCTTGGGGGTCATGCGCGTGGCGCGATGCGGCGCCCGCCTGTGGCGGTGCTCAGCAAATCGATGATGGATTTGGATGCGCGCCAGACCACGACATTGCCATTCACCTCGGTGTCGTCGAAAAACCAGGCCCATGAGAAGCCATTGGTCTGCCAGGTGTAGAGCAGGTCGCGCGTGTAGTTGAAGCGCGATTGATCGATCTCGGCGGCTGTGCGCGGCGAGGTCAGCGACAACAGTGCCACAGGCATCTTGACGGCCGCAAACGGATTGGCGGCGTTACCCGTGGGCACCTGGCAAACCGTCCCGTCCAGCACCGTGCCGGGCACGGCGCCCGCTGGCGCCTGAAAGCGGATCTTGTAGTCGTGGCGGATCAGCTTCACGGACTGCGGGTTGGCCATGTTGAGGGCCGCACCGACGGCACCGGCGGGTGCCACGATCCGGGCCAGTGGCTGACTGTAGAACTCGTTGTTCAACCGTGAGCCCACGACTGCCCAGGCCGCGCCGTTGTCGCGCGGCACGCCCGGGTTCACGTCCGTGGCCCCATATTCGGCCTGCAGTTGAGCCACCGACTTGGTGGCCGT
>Ga0209066_10001988_pt1 | contig 25882 bp, 26 predicted proteins | sample All_14_2_FD_187198 | JGI IMG/M metagenome (GOLD analysis project Ga0209066, IMG submission 187198) | Freshwater microbial communities in response to fracking from Pennsylvania, USA - Allegheny Zone_MetaG_DW_15 (SPAdes) (version 2) ...
GTGTTGCGCTTGCGACGACCTGTCTGAAACCCATCATGGCTTGTTGAAATCCACGGTGGGAGGGGCGGAGATGGCCGCTTCATTTTCAACCTGAAAGTTGGCCTTGGGTGCGTAGCTGAACACCATGGCCGTGAGGTTGGTCGGGAAGCTGCGCGCGAGCACGTTGTATTCCTGAATGGTCTGGATGTAGCGGTTGCGGGCCACGGTGATGCGGTTTTCGGTTCCTTCGAGCTGCACGCGCAAGTCGCTGAAGCCTTGGTTGGCTTTGAGGTTGGGGTATTGCTCCACCACCACCATCAGCCGACTCAGCGCGCTGCTGACTTCCCCTTGGGCCGCCTGAAATTTTTGCATGGCAGCAGGGTCGTTCACCATCTCTGGGGTCATCTGGATGGAGGTGGCCTTGGAGCGTGCCTCAATCACCCGGGTGAGCGTCTCCTGTTCAAAATTGGCTTCGCCCTTGAGCGTGGCCACGATATTGGGAATCAGATCGGCACGGCGCTGGTATTGGTTCAGCACCTCTGACCAAGCCGATTTGCTGGCTTCGTCCAGCCGCTGAAAGTCGTTGTAACCACAACCCCCCAGGCTGGTGATCAAGAGCATGACGCTGACCCAGTGGAGCAGTCGAATGACAGATGTATGCATGGAAAAACCTCCTCAGACCGGTGGGCCCATCGAAACAACAGCGCCCTACCCAAAAGCACTATACCCGCGCTGTGTCCCAACCCAACACGTGGTCAGGGGACCCGGGCGATGTGCAGACGTCAAAATACACCCATGCGCAAAACGAAACTGCCCTGGGGCTCCCCCGACGACACCGAACAGGCGTTTTACGACGCCTTGCAGCAAGCCGACATTGATCGCTTGATGGCCTGTTGGGCCGATGAAGACGACATCGTTTGCGTGCACCCCGGTGGGCCGCGTCTGGTGGGGCATGCTGCGGTGCGTGCCGCGTTTGATGCGATGTTTGCCAATGGCAGTGTGCAGGCGCACCCTGAAAAAGTGCGCCGCCTGGACGCCGGCCATTGCAGCGTGCACAGCGTGGTGGAGCGCGTGGCCTTGATGAGCGACGACGGTTTGCAACAGGCCTGGGTGGTGGCCACCAATGTGTACGCCAAGACGGCACAAGGCTGGCGCATGGTCGCGCACCATGCCAGTCCGGGCTCGCGCACCGAGCCGGTTGAGGTGCTGACGGCGCAACCCGTGTTGCACTGACCCACGCACACGGCACTGACCATGAACCTCCGCGACTGCGCGACCGAAGGTCTGTCCTACGAAGCACCCTGGTGGTTGCCGGGAGGCAACCTGCAAACCCTGTGGGCCGCCCTGGGCAGCCGGCGCCATTTTGGGCCAGCCCCACGCTGGCAGCGCAGCCGCTGGAACACGCCCGATGGCGACTTCATCGACGTGGACCATGCCCAGCACGCCAGCGCGGCACAAGCACCCCTGCTGGTGCTGTTTCATGGGCTGGAGGGTTCGTCGGGCAGCCACTACGCCATGGCCTTTGCCGACTTCGCCGCAGCCCATGGCCTCGCGTTCGCCGTGCCGCACTTTCGCGGTTGTTCGGGTGAACTCAACCACGCGCCCCGTGCCTACCACTCGGGCGATTTTGCTGAGATTGACTGGGTATTGGCTCGCTTTGCCCAGGAAAACCCCGGCCGTCCCTTGCTGGCTGTGGGCGTCTCGCTGGGCGGCAATGCCTTGCTGCGCTGGGCGGGCGAGGCGGGCGAGACAGCACGTGCTCGGGTGCGTGCCGTGGCCGCTGTCTGTTCACCACTGGACCTGGCCGCCGGTGGACACGCCATCGGCCGGGGCTTCAACCGGCAGGTGTACACCCGTGTGTTCCTCTCCACCATGGTGCCCAAAGCGCTCAAGAAGCTGGAGCAACACCCTGGCCTGTTTGACCGCGCGGCTTTGTTGGCCGCACGCGATCTGTACGAGTTTGATAACTTGTTCACTGCGCCTTTGCACGGTTTTCGCAACACCGACGACTACTGGGCACGTGCTTCTGCCAAACCTGTGTTACACCGCATTCGGGTACCGGCGCTGGCGCTGAACGCGCTCAACGATCCTTTTGTGCCAGCGACGTCACTGCCCACAGCACAAGACACAGGACCGTGTGTCACGCTGTGGCAACCGCCGCGGGGCGGGCATGTGGGCTTTCCCTCGGCGGCTGGACGCTGGGGTGTGCCAGGGCATGTGCGCACCATGCCCGAAGCGGTGGGTCGTTGGTTGGTTGCACACACGGCATAAAGGAAAGACCCATGGACGACATCGTCAAGGCCGCCATGGCCAAATGGCCGAACGTACCGCATTGTTATGGTTGGCTTGGGCTGGACGCCCGGGGTCAGTGGTTCATGCGCGACGACCCCACCCAGGCCGCAGGTCCCTTTGCCTGCGAACCCGGCGAGACGTGCACAACCGCCAAAGGCTCGCGGCTGCAGCACGACAAACTCATTGAATTCATTCACCGCAACTACGCCTGCGACGAATCCGGCTGCTGGTTTTTTCAAAACGGCCCGCAGCGGGTGTATGTCGAGTTGGAGATCGCGCCCTATATCTGGCGCCTGCAGCCCGATGGGCGCATCTTGGCCCACACTGGACAGCCCGCCGGGGAGGTGCAGTTGTGTTGGCTGGATGAGTTGGGTCGGCTGTACCTGCGCACCGAACGGGGCTTGGGCCTGGTCCACACCAGCGACATGGATCTGGCTGCCCAGGCCGTGGATGCTGGGCGGTGGGTTCCACAAGACGTTGAGTTCGTCCAGCTGCCTGTACTGGGCGCTTATGTGCGCAGCCCCCAACGAAACAGCCGGATTTCGCCGCAGCAGTGTTGACCGAATATGCCAGCGAGGCCGCTGGTTGGACCGAGAGCCTTTGCGGGACTGGCTCATGGTTCGTGTCAGTCTGTTTCTGACATAAAAAAAGCCGGTCAATGACCGGCTTTTGGGCGAGCAGCAGGATTTATTTGACCGCTGCCAGCATGTACGTCACAGCCGACTGGATGTCAGCGTCCGAAGCGGCTGAACCTCCCTTGGGGGGCATGGCGCCTTTGCCTTTGATAACACTGGCGGTCAGGCCGTCCACACCCAATGCCAGGCGAGGAGCCCATGCGGCTTTGTCGGCCAACTTGGGAGCGCCGGCCACACCAGCCACGTGGCACACGGCGCAGGCTTGCTTGTAAAGCGCCTCACCAGCGCCTGCAGCGACCGTGGCGGATGCAGGCGCAGCAGGTGCAGGGGTTGCAATCGGCGCTGCGGCAGCGACTTCCACCGCTGCAGTGGCTGCGGGAGCCGCAGCCTCGGTGGCTGGGGCGGCTGCGGCTGCGTCCGCGGCAGCTGGCGCTGCGGGCTCGGCAAACTTGCCGCCACCCGCATTGGCCATGTGCACCACAGCACGGCCAATTTCAATGTCGCTGAAGGCGCCGCCGGCTTGAGCGCCCATGGCTCCTTTGCCTTTGAGTGCCGACGTCAGCAAGGCTTCGTAGCCGGTGGTCACACGGGGAGCCCAAGCGGCTGCATCGCCAAACTTGGGTGCGCCAGCCAGACCTGAGTCGTGGCAAGCAGCGCACTGGGCTTTGTAGACCGCATCGCCGGCTTGCAGCGGACGATTGGCGTCGCGCAACTCAACCGAGCCCACGCGCTGGATGCGAATGGCCGTGGCCAGTTCGGGGTCCACAGCGCCGGCCGCAGGCTTGTCGCCCGAGGTCACGTAGTACACCAGACCGATGATGATGAAAATGGGAGCCACAAAAGAGAAAAATGACGTCCACAGCAACTGTGCGGGTGTCTTGATCGGGCCGGTGTGAGATTCGTGCGCGTGGTCGCTCATGGTGTCCTCAAGGGGTGGCGGAACGGGGCCAGGATAGGTAATGGCGGGCCTGCACGGGTTGGGCAGACAGCCTGCAATTATAGCCAACACCCCCTTGCGCCGGCCTTGCTTCAGAGGCTGCCTGATAGAATTGATCGTTAGTCTGGTGTGAGCTCGCAAAATGGTTTGCAATCTGCGATGCCTTGGGCTCAGCAGTTAGACTACGTACCTTCTTGCAGCATGCGGCTGTAGCTCAGTGGATAGAGTATTGGCCTCCGAAGCCAAGGGTCGTGGGTTCGATCCCCGCCAGCCGCACCAAAATCAATGACTTACGTGGTTTTTCATGGCCCACGGTACCTGAAAGTCATGCCCTCCGGGCTCCATCTCCTTCCTATCCGGGCCAGGTATGCAAAAAGACCCGGGGTCATGGCTTTGAAGCGAGCGGGTCTGTGACCCACGCGATGGCCTATTGCACTCCCCGGTTTTCACCGCTTTCCGAATTTTGGACCATCAGCCTCTTGGCCCAGGGTCTGAGCCGCTTGCGGCCACGTTGACAGTCTGAGAGTTTCCCCCCAATCCCTTCAAGCTGGTACGGTAATGGCTTGGTAGTGAGCATGACAACGCGCCCCGACCTCAACGCCACCGAGCTCGCGGTGGCTGGCCTGTTCGAAGACCTTCCGGTGCCAACTGCTGAGCAGGCACAGCAGGCGCAAGCCCAGATGGCCCTCAAACGCCGTCAAGGCGCACCACGGCTGCTGCAACCCAACCGCTCACAGGTTGAGTTGCGCGCCTCGGACCTGGAGTCCTTGCTCCCCGCAGACCACCGAGCCCGCCTGGTGTGGGGCTACGTCGTACACCAAGACCTGAGAGCGAAGTAATCGGCGCGCCCGCGCCGCAAATCGTCCGAATGTCGTTCAGAAATACTCATGAAAATCAATCACTTAGAGCGAACGACTTGAGATGCTGATCCTTGACATCAAAGCGCGCGGCAGCAACGCCGGGCATGCCCCATTGACCCGCACATCCTGTTCGCGCTGTGGCTGTACGCCACGCTGCAGAGTGTGGGCAGCGGGCGCGAATTGGCACGGTTGAGCCAGGAGCACGATGCCTACCGCTGGATCTGCGGGGGCGTCTCGGTGGACTACCACGCGCCAGTCAGCTGACTGCTGCAGGTGATCGCGCTCGGCTGAAGCCGACACCATTTTTATCAGGAAATTGACAGCCGTTCACACCGGCTTCCTACTGCATGGAAAGTGTCACTTTCTGCCAACTCAATGGAGTCCACATGCCATTGAGCACGCCTTGGCAACTGCACTACCGTACCTCCCATGCTGCTACACATCACCTCGCCCTCCGCCATGGACCTTCCCGAATTCAATCCACCTACTTCAGCTGCTCCTGCCACGCATGCCACCGGAGCACCCCTGGCAGGTGTGAAAGTGCTTGACCTCACCCGACTTTTGCCCGGGCCCATGTGCACGCTGCACTTGGCCGACCTGGGTGCCGACGTGATCAAGATCGAGGACGCCGGCGCGGGCGATTACGCTTCAGCACCGGTGCGCGACATGGTCAATCGTAACAAGCGGGGCATACGGCTAGATCTCAAGCACCCCCAAGGCGTGGCCGCGCTGCTGTCGCTCTGCGAAAGCGCCGATGTGCTGGTGGAAGGGTTTCGCCCGGGAGTGATGGAGCGACTGGGCGTGGGCTGGGCCGCGGTGCATGCGCACAACCCCCGGCTGGTTTTCGCCAGCATCAGCGGCTACGGACAGAGTGGCCCGCTGCGCAACGAGCCTGGTCACGACATGAACTACAGCGCGCTGGTGGGCGTGGCCGACCAGATGGGAAGTCCTTCGGGTGAGCTGGCCTTGTCCAATGTGCCGGTGGCCGACCTGCTGGGGGGCACCATGACAGCGGTCATGGGCATACTGGCGGCCCTGTTCGATGCCACGCGCACGGGCAGGGGCCGGCACGTGGACATCGCCATCGCCGACGGCCTGCTGGCCCATGCCGTGCTGCCCATGGCCGCGGTGCACCGCGAAGGCCGGCCGCGCGCGGCCAGCAGCGACCGCCTTACGGGCTTGCTGCCCTGCTACGCCTTCTACGAAACAGCCGATGGCCGCTTCCTGGCGGTGGGTGCGCTGGAGCGTAAGTTCTGGGACGCGTTCTGCCAATGCCTGGGTCGCGAAGACCTGCAGGCGCAGCATGTGCCCGCTTCGCCCGAGGATTCGATGCGCCTGCGGGCCGAAGTGGCCAGGATCCTGCGCGCTCAGCCGCTGGCGCACTGGCAGGGCCTGTTCGAACATGCCCAGTGCTGTGTGACGCCTGTGCTGCGGCTGGACGAAGCGCTCGCGCACCCGCACTTCGTGGCGCGCGGCATGACGGTGGAGGTACACGGTGCCAATGGCCAGGTCATGCGACAGCTGGCCTGCCCGGTGCGCATGAGCGACTTTGAATTCCGCGTGGTGCGCTCGGCACCGCGACCCGGCGAGCACACCGACGAGGTGTTGCAGGAATCCGGCTGGAGCGAGCAGCGCGTGGCAGACTTGCGGGCGTTGGGCGTGCTCGGATAAAACCGCTTCATCCAGCCTGCATGCGCGCGTCCGCGCAACGGTCCATGGCAGCCTCCACCTACCTCTCTCCGATCCAGCACACCATCGCCATTCCGCAGGTGATCCAGATCCTGCAGGGCGTGCGTTCGCGTGGCCTAGACTGGGAGCGGGTGCTGCGGCGGGCCAGCATTGCGCCAGCGCTGCTGGAGTCGCCCTTGTCCCGCGTTACCCAGGCGCAGTATGCGCGGCTGATCTTCGAACTGCGCCGCCTCACGCGCGACGAGCTTTGGGGCCTGTGCGCGCACCCTTTGCCGATGGGCAGCTTTGCCATGGGATGCGAACTGCTGGTGCACTGCAAGACCCTGGGTGAGGCCATGCACACCGGCCTGCGTTACTACCACCAGCAGTTGCACGACTTCGTGCCGCGCCTGCAGGTGAGCGAGGGCATGGCGACCTGCCGCCTGAGCACGCGCGGACCGGCCGATGCCGGCCTGATCTACGCCCAGCGTGTGTTCATGTTCTTCAGCTTTGGCCTGGCGTGCTGGCTGGTGGCGCGGCGCATTCCCTTGCGCGAGGTGATCTACACCCACCCGGAATCCGGTCTGCGCAGCGACGCTTCGCGCCTGTTTCAGGCGCCCGTGCGCTTCCAGCCCGACTGGATGGGCTACCGCTTCGACGCGCGCTGGCTGGAGCTTCCCGTGGTGCAGAACCGGGAGAGCCTGCGCGAATTCCTGCAGCAGGCGCCCACCAGTCTGCTGGTGAAATACCGCGACCAGACCAGCCTGACCGAGCGCATCCGCCGCCTGCTGCGGCGCTACCTGGCCGAAGACATGCCCTCGCTCGACGAAGTGAGCCAGTCGCTGGCCATGACGCCACAGACCCTGCGGCGCCACCTGCAGCGCGAAGGCCAGGGCTACCAGGCCATCAAGGACAGTCTGCGCCGCGACGTGGCCGTGGAGTACCTGTCGCAGCCCGACCTCACGCTGCTGGACATCGCCAACCGGCTGGGCTTTTCGGAAGCCAGTACCTTCCACCGCGCCTTCAAGGGCTGGACCGGACTGGCGCCGGGCGTGTACCGGCAACGCCGTCTGCAAGCGCAGGCACCCACTCCGGCGGACGCCGCAGCAGGCGACTGACGCGCATCGGCAAGGTCCTGCGGATCGCGGCAGACTGAGCGTTTCTGCCAATCATTTTGGGCCTATCCGTTATTGGCCGCAGCGCCCCCGGCGCCCAAACTCGGGTCATTGTTTTTGACATGAGGACACCCGATGAGCCAGATGCGCAGACCCGTTCACGTCGTGGGCGTGGGCATGATTCCCTTCACCAAACCCGGCGCCAGCGAGCCCTACACCGTCATGGGTGCGCGAGCCGCACAGGCCGCGCTGGCCGACGCGGGCGTGGACTACGCCGAAGTGCAGCAGGCCTACGTGGGCTACGTCTACGGTGACTCCACCGCCGGCCAGGCCGCCATCTACGGGGTGGGCCTGAGCGGCATACCAGTCTTCAACGTCAACAACAATTGCTCTACCGGCTCCAGTGCGCTGTTCCTGGCGCGCCAGGCGGTGGAGAGCGGCATGATCGAATGCGCCATTGCGCTGGGCTTCGAGCAGATGGTGCCGGGCGCGCTCAAGGGCGCTTACGACGACCGGCCTTCGCCCATGGCGCGCTTCGCCGACGTGATGACCGAGCATCAGGGTTTCGAGGCCGGTGTGCCCCGCGCCGCGCAGTTTTTCGGTGGCGCCGGGCGCGACTACATGGCGCAGTACGGCATCCGCGCCGACACCTTCGGCCGCATCTCGGTCAAGGCGCGCCAGCACGCCGCACGCAACCCACTCGCTGTGTTCCGCCAGACCCTCACGCTGGACGAGGTCATGGCCGCGCCCACCGTGTTCGACCCCATGACACGCTTCCAGTGCTGCCCGCCCACCTGCGGTGCCGCAGCGGCCATCGTGTGTTCGGCCGAGTTCGCCAAGAAGCACGGGCTGGACGCCAGCGTGGTGATCGCCGCCCAGGCCATGACCACCGACACGCCCAGCACCTTCGAGACCGGCGACATGCGCAAGGTGGTGGGCTACGACATGACCGCAGCCGCCGCACAGCAGGTGTATGAGGCAGCCGGCATCGGCCCAGAAGACCTGGACGTGGTGGAACTGCACGACTGTTTTACGGCCAACGAACTCATCACCTACGAAGCCCTGGGCCTCACGCCCGAAGGCACGGCCGAGCGTTTCATTGTGGAAGGCGACAACACCTACGGTGGTCGCATCGTCACCAACCCCTCGGGCGGCCTGCTGTCCAAGGGCCACCCGCTGGGCGCCACCGGGCTGGCGCAGTGCGCCGAACTGGTGTGGCAGCTGCGCGGCCAGGCCGAGCAGCGCCAGGTGGAAGGTGCGCGGCTGGCGCTGCAGCACAACCTGGGGCTGGGCGGGGCCTGCGTGGTCACGCTGTACGCCAAGGCCTGAGGAGCCAGGCCATGATCGATCGAAAGTACATCGGCCACACCATGCCGCCCTTCAAAGTCGCGGTGGAAGCGGGGCGACTGCGCTTCTTCGCCAAGGCCACCGGACAGACCGATCCTGTCTACAGCCAGGATGAAGCGGCGCGAGCCGCAGGCCACCCCGGCCTGCCCGTGCCGCCCACCTTCCTGTTCTGCCTCGAAATGGAGTCGCCCGATCCGGCCGCCATCCGCAACCTGCTGGGACTGGACTACAAGCGCCTGCTGCACGGCGAGCAGGGCTTCACCTACCACCGCATGGCCCATGCGGGCGACGTGCTGAGCTTCGAGCAGCGCATTGAAGACATCTACGACAAGAAAGGCGGCGCGCTGGAATTCGTGGTGCGCAAGACGCGCGTGAGCAACCAGCGGGGCGAACACGTGGCCGAGCTTCGGGGCGTCACGGTCATGCGCCAGCCAGAGAAGGAAAGTGCATGAACACCGCAACCCCCGTTCGCTTTGACAACGTCAATGTGGGCGATGCGCTGCCGGCGCTGGACCTTCCACCCCTGAGCCGCCTGACCCTGGCGCTCTACTGCGGCGCCTCGGGCGACCACAACCCCATTCACGTGGACCTCGACTTTGCAAAAGAAGCCGGCATGCCCGACGTGTTTGCCCATGGCATGTTGTCCATGGCCTGGCTGGGGCGTGCGTTGACCGACTGGGTGCCGCTGGCTGCGCTACGCGACTTCAACGTGCGCTTCGCCGCCATCACCCATGTGGGCGAAAGCATCCGCTGCACCGGCACGGTGACCGAAAAATTCGAGCACGACGGCGAACGCCGTGTGCGTGTGAGCCTGGCCACCACCAACGAGGCCGGCGTGCAAAAACTGCTGGGTGAGGCTGTTCTGAGCCTGCCCTGAAACCTCCACACAAAGGAAATCCGACATGACCCAAAAACTCGAAGGCAAGGTGGCCCTGGTGTCCGGCTCTGGCCGGGGCATTGGCCGCGAGATCGCGCTCAAACTCGCCAGCGAAGGCGCCCGTGTGGTGATCAACGACCTGGACGCCGCACCGGCCGAACAGACCGTGGCCGACATCGTCTCGCGCGGCGGCCAGGCCGTGGCCTGCGTGGGCAGCGTGACCGATGCCGACTTTGGCGACCAGTTCGTCAAGACCGCGCTCGACACGTTCGGTGGTGTCGACATCATCGTCAACAACGCCGGCTACACCTGGGACAACGTGGTCCAGAAGATGAGCGACGAACAATGGGAAGCCATGCTCGCCGTGCACCTGACGGCGCCGTTCCGCATTCTGCGCGCAGCCTCCGGCTTCATCCGCGACGCTGCCAAGCGCGAGGCCGAAGCGGGTGCGCCGGTGTTCCGCAAGGTGGTGAACATCTCGTCCACCTCGGGCGTGTACGGCAACGCCGGCCAGGCCAATTACGCCGCGGCCAAGGCGGGCATCAACGGCCTGACCAAGGCCATGGCCAAGGAATGGGGTCGCTACAAGGTCAACGTCAACAGCGTGGCCTTCGGCCTGATCATGACGCGCCTGACCGAAGCTGCGGCCGATGCCGACGCGAAGATCGACATCGCCGGCCAGCAGATCAAGGTGGGCGTGAACCCGCAGGTGCTCAAGAACGCCGAAGCGTTGATCCCGCTGGGCCGTGGCGGCACACCCGAAGAAGCGGCGGGTGCGGTCTACATGTTCTGCATTCCGGAGTCCAACTATGTGAGTGGCCAGGTGCTGGTGTGCGGCGGAGGCCGGCCGTGAGCCATGCGCCGCTGAACGGGCCACGCCCCTGGATGGACGCCGACCTGGAACAGTTGCGCGACACCGCGCGCCGCTTCTACGAGCGCGAATGCGTGCCGCATGAAAGACGCTGGACCGAGCAGCAACACGCCGACCGCGACATCTGGCTCAAGGCCGGCGCGGCGGGCCTGCTGTGTGCCGGCATTCCGGAGCAGTACGGCGGCGGCGGCGGCGACTTCCGGCACGAGGCCGTGATCTGCGAAGAGCAGGCCCGTGCCATGGTGAACGCCTTCAGCAACAACGTGCACAGCGGCATCGTGGCGCACTACCTGCTGGCCTATGGCAGCGAAGCGCAGAAGCAGCGCTGGCTGCCGCGCATGGCCACTGGCGAGCTGGTGGCGGCCATTGCGCTGAGCGAGCCGGGCATTGGCTCCGACCTGCAGCGCATGAAGACCCACGCCCGCCGCGACGGCGATCACTACGTCATCAGCGGCTCCAAGACCTTCATCACCAACGGCCTGCACGCCAACCTGATCTGCCTGGCGGTCAAGACCGACCCGGCGGCAGGCGCCAAGGGTGTGTCGCTGCTGATGGTGGAAACCGAGGGCTCTGAAGGCTTCCGGCGCGGCAAGCTGCTGGAGAAGCTGGGCCAGAAAACGCAGGACACGGCCGAGCTGTTCTTCGACGAGGTGCGTGTGCCCACCGACCAGTTGCTGGGCGACGAAGAGGGCAAGGGATTCGGCCAGCTGATGCAACAGCTGCCACAGGAGCGCCTGATCATCGCCGTGGGCGCGGTGGCCACCATGCATCGCGCGCTGGACGAGACCATCACCTACGTGCGCGAGCGCCAGGTGTTCGGCCAGCCGCTGATGTCGATGCAGAACACCCGCTTCAAGCTCGCCGAGTGCGCAACGCAAGCCACCGTGGCGCGCAGCTTTGTGGACGACTGCATCGGCCGCCTGCTGCGCGGCGAGCTCGACGCCACCACCGCGGCCATGGCCAAGTGGTGGGCCACCGACACCAACGTGCGCATCGTGGACGAATGCCTGCAGTTCTTCGGCGGCTACGGCTACATGACCGAATACCCCATCGCGCGGCTTTACGCCGACGTGCGCGTGAGCAAGATCTATGGCGGCACCAACGAGGTGATGAAGGAGATCATTGCCCGCTCGATGGAGCGCGGTCGCTAGCCCCTTCCAGAAAAAAGACATGAGACAAGTCGCCCCGCTGCCTGCGCATTACCGGTACTGGCCCCGCGGCGTGCCGCATACCCTGCGCGTGCCCCAGGTCACGCTGAACCACTACCTGAAAGTGGCCGCACAGCGCTACCCGGACAAGCCGGCCATTGTGTTCTGCGGCCAAATGCTCAGCTACGCCGAACTGCTGCGCCAGGTGAACGTGCTCGCGGGCTATCTGCAGCACACACTGGGCGTGGCGCGCGGCGACCGGGTGTTGCTGATGAGCCAGAACGGGCCGCAGTTTGTGGTGGCCTATTACGCCGCGTTGCGCGCGGGTGCGGCCATCGTGCCGGTCAACCCCATGAGCACCACGCCGGAACTGGCCTTCTATGTGCGCGACAGCGGTGCCCGTGTGGCCCTGGTGGCGTGCGACTTGTTGCCCCAGATCCTCCCGCTGCTGCGCCAGGGTGGCGACGAGTCTCTGCAGAATCTGGTGCTGCACCGCTACGCCGACGGCCTGCCGCAGGTGCCCGACGACAGCCTGCCCGAGGCCATGCGCGCCGACATGCCAGCTACGCTGCCAGAAGGCGCGCACCGGTTTACCGACGCGCTGACGGCTGAGCAGGCGCCGCGCGCGAGTGAGAGCAGCCCGGACGATCTGGCCGTGCTGCCTTACACCTCGGGCACCACCGGCCACCCCAAGGGCTGCTGCCACAGCCATCGCAGCGTGCTGGCCTCCAACCTCGCCTCGCAGGTGTGGCGCGGCTTGCACGGCGACGCGGTGTTCCTGTGCGTGGCGCCGCTGTTCCACATGCTGGGCATGCAGAACGGCATGAACATGCCGCTCACGCTGGGCGCCACCATCGTCATGATGCCGCGCTGGAACGCCGCACAGGCGGTGGAACTGGTGGAGCGCCACCGCGTGACGGTGTGGACCGCACCGCCGGCCATGGTGATCGACTTCTTTGCCCAACCCGAGGCGCAGACCCGCGACCTCTCCAGCCTGGCCCTGTTGTCAGGCGGTGGCGCGGCCATGCCCGAAGCGGTGGCCACCTTGCTGGCTGACCGCTTTGGGCTGCAGTACAACGAAGCCTACGGCCTGTCGGAGACGGCGGCCTTTCTGCACGCCAACCCGGTGGCGCGCGGCAAGCGCCAGTGCCTGGGCATGCCCACGCAGGGCGTGGACTCGCGCATCGTCGACCCGGTCACTTTGCAAGAGCTGCCGCCCGGCGAAGTAGGTGAGCTGGTCACGCGCGGCGAGCAGGTGATGACCGGCTACTGGCGCAACCCCGAGGCCGATGCGGCCGCCTTCATCGAGCTCGATGGCCTGCGATTTTTCCGCACCGGCGACTTGGCCCATGTGGACGAAGAGGGCTACTTCTTCATGCGCGACCGGCTCAAGCGCATGGTGAATGCGTCGGGCTTCAAGGTGTGGCCGGCCGAGGTGGAGAGTGCTCTGTACGAACATCCCGCCATCCACGAAGCCTGTATCGTCGGCGTGCCCGACGAGCGCCGTGGCGAAACGGTGAAGGCGCTGATCGTGCTCAAGCCCGAACACCGCGGCCGCGTGAGCGAGCAGAACATCATCGACTGGAGCCGTCAGCGCATGGCGGTCTACAAGGCGCCGCGCCTGGTGCGCTTCATGGACAGCCTGCCCAAGTCGGGTACCGGCAAGATCCTGTGGCGAGAGCTGCAGGCGGCCGAGCAAAGCGCTTCATCCACGACTGAACCTTCCCCTGAAGAAAGCGGCACATGAGCAACGACCCCTTTGATTTTTCCGGCCGATCGGTCTTTGTGGCCGGCGGCAGTAGCGGCATCAACCTGGGCATCGCCCACGCCTTTGCGGCAGCGGGCGCGAACGTGGCCATTGCCAGCCGCAACGCGGAACGCGTGGCCGGAGCCGTGGCCGAGTTGCAGGCGCACGGCACCCAGGTGCGCGGTTACAGCGCCGACGTGCGCGACGCCGACGCCATTGCCGATGTGCTGGCCCAGGCGCGCGCCGCCATCGGACCGTTCGATGTGCTGGTCTCCGGCGCGGCGGGCAATTTTGTGGCGCCCGCGCTGGGCATGTCGGCCAAGGGCTTTCGCACCGTGGTCGACATCGACCTCAACGGCACCTTCCACGTGCTGCGTGCCGGCCACGAACACCTCAAAAAGCCAGGTGCCTGCGTGCTCAACATCTCCGCGCCGCAGGCCTTCAACCCGACGCCGCTGCAGGCGCACGTCTGTGCCGCCAAGGCGGGCGTGGACATGCTCACCCGGGTGCTCGCCATGGAATGGGGCCCCGAGGGTGTGCGGATCAATTCCATCGTGCCCGGCCCCATTGGCGACACCGAAGGCGTGCGCCGCCTCGCCCCCACCCCTGAGGCCTTGGAGCGCATGGAGCAGAGCATTCCGCTGCGCCGCATGGGCCGGGTGGAAGAGATCGCCCACATGGCGCTGTTCCTCGCCTCGTCGCGCGCGCAGTTCGTGACCGGCGCGGTCATACCGGTGGACGGCGGCAGCTCGCTAGGTGGTGGCCGCGACCTGTCCGGAGGGTTGTCATGAGCGAGGTGTCGGCTCTGCTGTTCGAGGTGCGCGACCAGGTCGCCACCATCACCTTCAACAACCCCGCCAAACGCAACGTCTTCGACGCCGAAGTGCGCGAGCGCCTGGCCGACGTGGTGGGCCAGGTGCGGCGCGACCCGGCCATTCGCGCCGTGGTGCTCACCGGTGCAGGCGGCCACTTCTGTTCAGGCGGTGACTTGCGCAACATCGCCGCTGCCGGGCTGAACACCGCCGGCTGGCGCCACCGCATGCGGAGCCTGCACGAATGGTTGCACGACCTGATCACGCTCGACCGCCCCGTGATCGCCGCCGTGGACGGTGCCGCCGCTGGCGCCGGCTTCAGCCTGGCCATGATGGCGGACTTCGTGCTGGCCACGCCGCGCGCGACGTTCTGCATGTCGTTTCTGAAGGTGGGCCTGGTGCCCGACATGGCGGCTTTTTACACGCTGCCCCGCATCGTGGGCGTGCAGCGCGCCAAGGAGCTGATGCTGTCTGCGCGCGACGTGGGGGCAGACGAGGCCTTGCGACTGGGGCTGGTGATGGAGTTGCATTCGCCCGAGGCCCTGCTGGGCCGCGCGCAGGCACTGGCAGCGAGTTTCGTGGGCGCTTCGCCCACGGCGGTGAGTCTGATCAAGCGGGCGCTGGAGCAGGCGCCTGGTGCGAGTCTGGCGGCGTTGGTGGATGCGGAGGTCAATGCGCAGGCGTTGGCGGCGGCGACGCCTGAGCACCGGGAGGCGGTGAGGTGTTTTCTGGAGAAGCAGGCGTTGCCGTTTGTTTGGCCTGTGGATGTGAAGCCTTGAGGTTCTCCGTGGATCGGCGCTCGGTTTTCTTTGTCGGTGCGTGTGGGCTTTCGTGGCGTGCCGGGATGTGCGCCCGGCGGCGCACCTACTTTCTTTGTGTCGACAAAGAAAGTAGGCAAAGAAAACGACCCCTGCCGCGCGAGACCCTCCGCTTCGCTCCGGGCACCCTGCGGTGCTCGCCCTGGGCGGGGTCTGCGCAAACTCGCCTTCGGCTCAAACATGCGCAGCCCTTGTTCCGCCCAGGCCTGCGCTCCTCGGCTCGCGCAGAAGGGGTTCTCTCCGGCGGGCAGCGCGCCATGCCTGAGCGGATGTCCGATCCCGATTTCGCTTTGCCGTGTGGCCGGGCTGAGCAGCGCAGGGGCGTGGGGATCAGAAATTCGCATGTCCGAAGGCCGCGCAGCGGACAAGTTTGCGAATTTCCCCCACGCACCGAGCAGCGCAAGGAAGCCCGCAGGGCCCCGGACTTCGGCTCGCCTTTCTTTGGCCTACGTTTGGTGTTTGCGTAACTTTGCTTCGCAAAGTGAGCAAACCCCGCGCGGTACGCGCCTTTGGCGAACAAAGAAAACCCGCACGCGGGTTTCATCAAAGGTAGGTCGGCCGCCGGGCCGAGACCCGGCACGCCACGAAAGCCAAATCACCCCGACAAAGAACAAAACACAAAGACAAAAAACCTAAGGGTCAACCCCAGTCTTCACCCCCACGAAAGCCCACCTTCAGCAATCGCAGATTGTGCGCAGCCCCCCCACCGCACACCATACAACCCAGACACAAGAGAAGAGGAACTTCGTTTTGAGCAAGACAGACAACAACACCCCCCGCATGGTCGAGAGCAAGGTCGTCGTGGTGACCGGTGCCGGTGGCGGCATTGGCCGTGACATCGCGTTGGCCATGGCACGCGAAGGCGCCAAGGTCGTGGTCAACGACATCGGTGCGTCCGTCTCCGGCGAGGGCAACGATGCCGGCCCGGCGCAGGCAGTGGTCAACGAAATCAGGGAACTGGGTGGCGAGGCCGTGGCCAACACCGACAGCGTGTCCGACGCCACCAGCGCCGCGCGCATCGTGCAGACCGCGCTCGACGCTTTTGGTCGCATCGACGTGATCGTCAACAACGCCGGCATCCTGCGCGACCGCTTCTTCCACAAGATGAGCCTGGACGAGTGGGATGCGGTGATCAAGGTGCACCTGTATGGCGCCTTTCACGTCAGTCGCGCCGCCGCACCGCATTTCAAGGAACAGGCATCGGGCAACTACATCCACATGACCTCCACCTCGGGTCTGATCGGCAACTTCGGCCAGGCCAACTACGCGGCCGCCAAGATGGGTGTGGCTGCGCTGTCCAAGTCCATCGCGCTGGACATGCAGAAGTTCAACGTGCGCTCCAACTGCATTTCGCCCTTTGCCTGGAGCCGCATGATCGGCTCCATCCCCACCGACACGCCCGAAGAACAGGCGCGGGTGGAGCGCATCAAGCAGATGACACCGGCCAAGATCGCGCCGCTGGCGGTGGCCCTGGCCAGCGATGCGTCGGCGCAGACCAACGGGCAGATCTTCGGTGTGCGCAACAACGAGATCTTTCTGTTCAGCCAGCCACGCCCGATCCGTTCGGTGCACCGTGGCGAAGGCTGGACACCGCAGTCGGTGGCCAGCCACGCGCTGCCGGCGATGCAGGCCAGCTATTTCGACCTGGACCGCTCGGGCGACGTGTTCTCCTGGGACCCAGTGTGATGAAGCACCCCCCGCGCCGCTTCGCGTCACCCCCCTCAAGGGGGGGCGGCACTGGCCGTCAGGCAAAGCCAGCCCGGCGGTGCCCCTGGGTGGCGTTGTTCCACTCGTCGCGGGTGGCGCTCCGGCACCATGAATAGCTGAGATGCCTTACGCATGAACACCACTACCACCATGGGCATCCAGGCCCGCCACCAGGCCGAGCTCAACGCCGGCCACTTCCTGATCCAGCACTGCGGTGGCTGCGATCGCCATGTCTATTTTCCCCGCGAAGTCTGCCCGCATTGCGGCAGCGGTGCGTTGCACCTGGTGCCGCCGCGTGGCACCGGCACCGTTTACGCCACCACCACCGTGCGCCGCAAGGCCGAGGCCGGGGGCGATTACAACGTGGTGCTGATTGACCTGGACGAAGGCGTGCGCCTGATGAGCCGGGTCGAAGGCGTGGCGCCTGCCGACGTGATCATTGGCCAGCGGGTGCAGGCCCGCGTGGCGGTGAAAGATGGCGTGGGCCTGGTGGTGTTCGATGCTGTTGCCGGAGAAGGCGCATGAACGCAACCCTCAAAGCCCTGCGCGGCAGCGCCGCCATCGCCGGCGTGGCCACCTTCGGCTGCGGCGAGGCACCCGGCTTCATCGACATGGAGCTGCTGGCCCGTTCGGCCCGCGCGGCCGTGGCAGACGCCGGCCTGAAGATGAGCGACATCGACGGCCTGTGCACGGCCAGTGTGGCCGCCACCATGTGGCCCATGCCGGTGATCGAACACTTGGGCATCAACCCGCGCTACATCGACGGCACCATGCTCGGCGGCTCCAGCTTCATTGCACACCTGCTGCCCGCCATGCATGCGCTGCACGCGGGTCAGTGCAACGCGGTGCTGGTCTGCTACGGGAGCGCGCAGCGCTCGGGGGCCTTCAGCCGCGCCGAGATCGCGCGTGCGCGCAAGTTCCTGGACCCGCAGCCTTATGAAACGCCTTATGAACCGATGCTCCCGCCATCGGCCTACGCGCTGGCCGCCTCACGCCACATGCACCAGTACGGCACCACCCGCCGTGACCTGGCCGAAGTGGCGGTGGCCGCGCGCGCCTGGGCCAGGCTCAACCCCGAGGCCTTCATGCGCGACCCGCTGTCGATGGACGACGTGCTGGCCAGCCGCATGGTGAGTGATCCGCTCTCGGTGCGCGACTGCTGTCTGGTGACCGACGGCGGTGGCGCCTATGTGCTGGTGCGCGCAGACCGCGCCCGCGACCTGCCCAAGCCACCGGTCTATGTGCTGGGCAATGGCACGGCCGTGTGGAACCGGCAGATCTCCAGCATGCCCGACCTCACCGTGACCGCTGCCAGCCAGTCCGGCGCGGATGCCTACGCCATGGCCGGCCTGCAGGCGAAGGACATCGACGTGGTGCAGCTCTACGACGCCTTCACCATCAACACCCTGCTGTTCCTGGAAGACCTGGGCTTCTGCGCCAAGGGCGAGGGCGGTGCCTTCGTTCGCGACGGCGCCATCGCCCCGGGTGGGCGCCTGCCGGTGAACACCAACGGCGGTGGGCTTTCCTGTGTGCATCCCGGCATGTACGGCATCTTCGCGCTGATCGAAGCGGTGCGGCAGTTGCGCGGTGCTTGCGGCGAGCGCCAGGTGGCGGGTGCCAACACCGCCATTGCCCACGGCAACGGCGGCACGCTCTCCAGCCAGTCCACGGCCATCCTCGGCACCGCTGCCGCACTTTGAAATACGAAACCACGACCCCATGATCCGCGACCCCGAAACCCTGACCGCCCTGCTCGACACCGTCAACCGCTTCGTGCGCGAACGCCTGGTGCCGGCCGAAGCCCTGGTGTCTGAAACCGATGAAATCCCGGCCGACATCGTGCGCGAGATGAAGGAAATGGGCCTGTTCGGTCTGACCGTGCCCGAAGAGTTCGGCGGCCTGGCCCTGACCATGGAAGAAGAGGTGGAAGTGATGCTGGCGATGGGCCAGACCTCGCCCTGCTTTCGCTCGCTGTTCGGCACCACGGTGGGCATCGGCTCGCAGGGCATCGTGTTCGACGGCACGCCGGAGCAGAAGGCGAAATACCTGCCACCGCTGGCCACCGGAGAACTGATCGCCTCGTTTGCGCTGACCGAACCCGAGGCCGGGTCGGATGCAGCTTCACTGCGCACCACGGCCATCCGGGACGGCGACCACTACATCGTCAACGGCACCAAGCGCTACATCACCAATTCGCCGCAGGCCGGCATCTTCACCCTGATGGCGCGCACCAACCCGGCCGACAAGGGTGCCGGCGGTGTCTCGGCCTTCATCGTCGAGGCCGATACGCCCGGCATCACCATCGGCAAAAAAGACAAGAAGATGGGCCAGCGCGGTGCCCACACCGCCGACGTGATCTTCGAGAACTGCCGCGTGCCCGCCAGCCAGCTGATCGGTGGCAAGGAAGGTCAGGGTTTCAAGACGGCCATGAAGGTGCTGGAGAAGGGGCGAATCCACATCGGTGCCATCTGCGTGGGCGTGGCCGAGCGCATGCAGCGCGACGCCCTGAACTACGCCATCGAACGCAAGCAGTTCGGCCAGCCCATCGCCGAGTTCCAGCTGGTGCAGGCCATGCTGGCCGATAGCCAGGCCGAAATCTACGCCGCCCGCTGCATGGTGCTGGACGCCGCGCGCCGGCGCGACCTGGGCCAGAACGTGGCCACAGAGGCCTCGTGCTGCAAGATGTTTGCCTCTGAAATGTGCGGTCGCGTGGCCGACCGCGCGGTGCAGATCTTTGGTGGTGCCGGCTACATGAGCGAGTACGGCATCGAGCGCTTCTACCGCGACGTGCGCCTGTTCCGCATCTACGAAGGCACCACCCAGATCCAGCAGATCGTCATCGCCCGCAACCTGGTGCGAGAGGCCACCCGCTGAAGGCGCTTGCGCGCCCCGTTTTCCCCGTTCGCCATTCATACACCCATACAGGAGACAAGCCATGAAACTCACCACCCGCCGCACCACCCTGGCCACCATGGCCGCGCTGGGCCTGCTCGCCGCCGCCCCCGCGTGGGCCCAGACCGCTTACCCCAACCAGCCGATCAAGCTGGTGATTCCGTATCCGGCCGGTGGCGCCACCGACACGCTGGGCCGCCTGATCGCGCAGAAGATCCAGGAAAACTGGAACAACCCTGTGGTGGTGGAAAACCGCGCGGGTGCGGGTGGCACCATCGGCAACAACTTCGTGGCCAAGGCCGCACCGGATGGGCACACCGTGCTGCTGGCGATCACGGCCATCATCCAGCAGCCGCCGCTGATGCAACTGCCCTACGACCCGATCAAGGATTTCCAGCCCATCACCCGCGTAGCCATCAGCCCCAGCCTGTTCGCCGTGCAACCCGGCGATCCGGCCAAGGACCTCAAGAGCTTCATCGCCCAAGTCAAGGCCAACCCTGGCAAGTACAACTTCGGCAGCTACGGCGCCGGCACCTCATCGCACATCCAGGGCGAACTGCTCAACAACCAGGCCGGTCTCGACATGGTCCACGTGCCCTACCAGGGCGCGGCACCGTTGGTGGCGGCCATGCTGGGCGGTCAATTGCCAGCGGCCTTCATCGACAGCGCCACCGCCCGACCCCACCTCAATTCCTTCAAGGTGCTGGCCGTGACCGGCCCCAGCCGCATGCCAGCCTTGCCCGACGTGCCCACCTTCGCCGAACAGGGCCTGCACTCCTACGAACCCCTGGGCTGGTTCGGGCTGCTGATGCCTGCGGGTGTGCCCAAGCCGGTGCTGGACAAGTTCGCAGCCGAGGCCGCGCGCGTGCTCAAGCTGCCGGATGTGCGCGCGCGCATCGAAGGCCTGGGCCTGTTCGTCGGCGGGGAAACCCCTGAGGAATTCGCCAAGGTCATGCAAAGCGATGCCAAGGTGTACGCCAACATCATCAAGGAAACCAAGATCACGTTGAAGTGATCGCTCGGCCTGGCCATGCCTCCACCGGGGGCAGGCCGGCTCACCCACCCCCACGGCAGTCGGCTGCCGTGGACACCGCCGATCCCGGGAACGCCCGCCCTCTCGGGTGCGTGGCGTCAGCGCGTGTCTGCACCAACTGTCCATGACGCTCAGCGGCAAAGTGCTCCAACGCGAACGGCTGGCAGTGGGTCTCGCGCAGCGACAGCGACTTGAAGCATTGTCGGATTGATCGAAATCGCCAACGGTCCGCATGTTTTTGGCAATGGGCGCAGCGGGGTGAAGTTTCTAGACTGGCCGCACCATCTCTCATGTTGCAACGTTTGCGCCATGGACAGGTGGCATGAGCCCGACACCACCCCAAAGAGGAGACAGACATGCAAAAACCGATTCACCACCAGGGCCCGCGTGGCCTTGATCGCCGCACCCTGCTGGCCGCCGGCCTGGGTGCGTTCGGACTGAACGCCGTGCCCGCGTTTGGTGCCAGCACTTTCCCGGACCGCCACATCACCCTGGTGCTGCCGTTCCCGGGTGGCGGCATGTTCGATGCCGTGCTGCGCGCCATGGGCAACGCGGCTGCTCAAGACCTGGGCCAGCCCATCGTGCTCAACCACAAGCCGGGTGCGGGTGGCGTCTCGGGCACGGCGGGGCTGGCCATGATGAACGAGGCCGACGGTTACACCTTGAGCGTGATGCACAACTCGGTCATCCGCCACCCTCACATCACCAAGGTCAGCTGGGACCCGGTCAAGGACTTCACCTACATCACCGGTTTGGCCAGCCTCACCACCGGCATCGCCGTGGCGGCCGATGCGCCATGGAAGAGCCTGGAGGAACTGCTGGCCGACGCAAAAGCCCGCCCGGGTCAGATCACCTGGGGCAATGTGGGCGCCACCAGCGCCAACCGCATCTATGCCCAGCGCCTGGCGAAGTCTGCCGGCGTGGAGTTCAACTTCATTCCCTACAAGGGCGGCGCCGAACAGGTCGCTGCCGTGCTGGGCGGCCACCTGCATGTGTACGGCGACCCGGGCTTTGGTGCCATGGCACTGAGTGGCAAGCTGCGCCTGCTGGCCACCTTCACCGAGCAGCGCCTGCCCCGCTGGCAGCAGGTGCCCACGGTGAAGGAGCTGGGGCACGACCTGGTGATCCAGTCGCCCGTGGGCATCGTGGCCCCCAAGGGCCTGGACCCGGCCATTGCCCTGCGCCTGCAGAACGCACTGCAGAAAGCCACCCAGAACGCCGACTACCAGCGGCTGAGCGCCGAATACGACCTGGTCCCCTGGATGCTCGACGGTGCGGCCTACCAGCAGTACGCTGCCGCTCAGTTCGTGCGTGAAAAGCAGATGCTCGACGAAATCGGATTCAAGCCTTCATGAACGCGCGCAGTCCCATCACCATGACAGACACCTCTTCCGCACCGAACCAGGGCAAGCCGGTGGCTGGCCCTGACCGCCACATCCCGTTCCTGGAACTGATCTCGGCACGACGCGAGTCGGTGGGCAAGGGGGTGGCCGTGGTGGCGGTGGACCTGCGGCCCGACCTGCTCAACAACCACGGCGGTGGTCACGGCGGCGTGGTCATGACCCTGCTTGACAGCGCCATGGCCAACGCCGCCCTGGGCCTGGTGGACTTTGCGCGCGAGGTGGTCACCATCGACATGCACGTGGGCTTCATGCGCCCCGCTTCGGGCCGGCTGGTGGCCACGGGCCGCACCACCGGCGGTGGCCGCTCCGTGTGTTTCTGCGAGGCCGAGCTGGTCGACGGCACCGGCGCCGTGGTGGCCAAGGCCATGGGCACCTTTCGCTACCGCGCGCCGGTGAACACACCGACCGATGCCTCCCCGCGCACCCCTTGAACCGCTCACGGAAACCGCCATGTACCTCACCCAGGGCCTGCAGCGCGCGCTGCAAACCCATCCCCAGAAGATCGCTGTGCGCCACGTCGCAGAAGACGGCGACCGTTGCCTGAGCTTTGCCGAACTGGCCGACCTCGCTGCCCGCCACGCCGCTGCCCTGCGCCAACGCGGCGTGGCGCCTGGCGACCGCGTGGCCTTGCTCGCGCCCAACAACGACGCGCTCATCACCTTGCTGTGGTCGTGCTGGTGGCTGGGCGCCGTGCCCTGCCCGCTGAACACGCGCTGGAGCGTGGCCGAACTGCGCCACGCCGTGACGGATTCGGGCGCGCGCCTGCTGGTGGTCGACCCTTCACTGGCCGGTGCCGCCGCCGAACTGGCCGACCAGACCACGATGCTGTCCACCCAGGCCTTCGCTGACGAAGCCGCCTCCTGCACGCCACTGCCGGACAGCCGCACCGGCGGCGACGCCCTGGCCGCCTTGCTGTACACCGGTGGCACCACCGGCAGGTCCAAGGGGGTGATGCTCTCGCACGCCAATTTCTGGACCGCCTCCATCACCCGTGCGGCCGAGCTGCCCAACCCGCCCGAAGGCGTGTCGCTGCTGGTGGCACCGCTGTTCCATGTAGCCGGCCTGGGCCGGCTGGTGGGCCAGGCCAGCGTGGGCGGCACCTGCGTGACCATGCCGAGTTTCCGGCCCGATCAGGTGATGGCCGCCGTGGATCGCCTGGGCATCACCGACACCATCATGGTGCCCAGCATGCTGCAGGCCATGCTCGACCTGCCGGGCTTCGACGCTGGCCGCATGCAGTCGCTCACGCGCATCGCCTTTGGCGCGGCCCCCATGCCGCCCGACCTGCTGGACCGCGCGCTGCAGACCTGGCCCGATGCCGAGTTCTTCCAGGCCTACGGCCTGACCGAAACCGCCGGTGCGGTCTGCATCAACCCACCCGCCAACCACCGCGGCGAAGGCCGGCGCAATGGCCGCTGGCGCGCGGTGGGGCGGCCTGGCCTGGGCGCCGAAGTGCGCATCGTCGACCCGCTGGGAGAGGAAGTCCCTCGCGGCGAGGTGGGTGAGATCCAGGTGCGCGGCCCCATGGTCACGCGCGGCTACTGGAACCTGCCCGACACCACCGAACGCGCATTCATCGACGGCTGGTTCCGCACCGGCGACGGTGCACGCATGGACGAACACGGCTATCTCTTCATCGCCGATCGGTTGAAGGACATGATCATCTCCGGCGGCGAAAACGTGTACTCCGCCGAAGTGGAAGCCGCGCTGCGCAGCCACCCGCAGGTGGTGGACGCGGCCGTCATCGGCCTGCCCGACGTGAAGTGGGGCGAGGCCGTGCATGCCGTGGTGGTGGCCCGCGACCCGGCCTTGCGCGGCGACAGCGCCCACACCGCCGAGCTGCAGGCCGAGCTCACGGCATGGTGCCGCCGCGAACTGGCCGGCTACAAGTGCCCGCGCGGCATGCACTTCGTCGAGGCCCTGCCCATGAGCGCGGCCGGCAAGGTGCTCAAGACCGTGTTGCGCGACACCTTGCGCGCATGACCAGCGTCCGTCACGTCGAAGAAGATGCGTCGGACCTCGAGGCATTGGCCGAAGCGCGCCGCAATGCCTATTCGCGCGTGGCCTTCACCCGCTGGCTGGGCGTGCAGCGCGCCTACTCGAAAGACGGCCGCGCGCGGCTCACCGTTGAGGGCCGCCCCGAACTGGAAAACGTGATCCACGCCATCCATGGCGGCGTGGTGCTCACCCTGATGGACGTGGTCATGGCCAGCGCGGCGGTGTCGCTGGTGGACTTCCAAAAGACCGCCGTGACGCTCAACCTGAGTTCCAGCTTTGTTCGTCCCGGGCGCGGTCGACTCGTGGCCGACGGCGAAGTGCTGCAGACGCTCGACGGCGTGATCCTGTGCCAGGCCGAGGTGCGCGATGCAACCGACGAAGTCGTCGCCCGTGGCATGGGCAGCTTTCGCTACCTGCCATTGCCTGAAGCAACCTGAAATCAATCGAACCTTTTTTTGTTTACTTCCAACATGTCATTGCCAGCTTGCCTGCAACACCTGCGCCTGCCGGTGATCGCCTCGCCCCTGTTCATCATCAGCGTGCCGCAACTCGTCATTGCGCAGTGCAAGGCCGGCATCGTGGGCGCCATGCCGGCGCTCAATGCGCGCCCGCAGTCGCTGCTCGATGAGTGGCTGGCAGAGATCACGGAAGCGTTGGCAGAGCACGACAAGGCACACCCTGAGCAGCCTGCCGCGCCCTTTGCCATCAACCAGATCGTGCACAAGAGCAACGACCGGCTCGACGCCGACATGGCCGTGTGCGCCAGATACCGCGTGCCACTGGTCATCACCTCGCTGGGCGCGCGCGCCGAAGTGAACGACGCCGTGCATGCCTGGGGCGGCATCGTGTTGCACGACGTGATCAACAACAGCTTCGCGCACAAGGCGGTGGACAAAGGCGCCGATGGCCTGGTGGCCGTGGCCGCTGGCGCCGGCGGCCATGCTGGCACCAAGAACCCGCTTGCGCTGATCCAGGAAATCCGCGCCTGGTTTGACGGCCCGCTGGCGCTCTCGGGCGCCATCGCCACGGGTGACGCCATCCTGGCCGCGCAAGCCATGGGCGCCGATCTGGCCTACATCGGGTCCGCCTTCATTGCCACCGAAGAAGCGCGCGCCGACGAGTCCTACAAGCGCATGATCGTGGAAAGCAGCAGCGACGACATCGTCTACTCCAACCTGTTCACCGGCGTGCACGGCAACTACCTCAAGCCGTCCATCCGCGCCGCCGGCATGGACCCCGACCAACTGCCGCAGAGCGACCCCTCTGCCATGAATTTCGGCAGCACGCGAAAGCCCTGGAAAGACATCTGGGGCTGCGGCCAGGGCATCGGTGCGGTGCACGCGGTGGAGCCCGTGGCCGAGCGCGTGAACCGGCTGGAACGCGAGTACCGCCGGGCCCGAGAACGCCTGTTTGCCAGGAGCTGAAGCGGCCCTTCACCTTTCCAGAGGGGAGGGTTTGGCAATCGAAGATTGCCTCCCGGCCGGGTGGCCGCGATCATTGGGCCAACCCGGAACAAAGCACCACAGGAGACACATGAGCACCGCACCGCCCGGCCTGGACACCGGGACCCTCACGCATCTGCAGACCTGGCAAGGGCGCACCGAAACGCTGCACGACCAGGTCACCGCTGCGCCGCTGCGTGCGCTCTCGGCCACACTGGATCGCGACGACCCGGCGCCGGCCACAGGCACGCCGCTGCCACCGCTGTGGCACTGGCTGTACTTTCTGCCGGCGCACCGCCAC
>Ga0209066_10001989_pt1 | contig 25881 bp, 22 predicted proteins | sample All_14_2_FD_187198 | JGI IMG/M metagenome (GOLD analysis project Ga0209066, IMG submission 187198) | Freshwater microbial communities in response to fracking from Pennsylvania, USA - Allegheny Zone_MetaG_DW_15 (SPAdes) (version 2) ...
GGCCAGCACATCGGGCGGCATGAGGTCTTCGGTCATGCGCGTGGCCGCCGTGGGCGCCAGGCAGTTGACGCGCACATTGTTTTTCTCGCCCTCGATCGACAAGGTCTGCATCAGGCCGACCAGGGCCATCTTGGCCGCGCCATAGTTGGCCTGGCCAAAGTTGCCGAACAAGCCCGACGACGAGGTGGTGAAGATGATGCGGCCGTACTGCTGCGCCTTCATGATCTCCCACACCGCCTTGGTCCCGTAGACCGCGCCCATCAGGTGCACATCGACCAGCAGCCGGAAGTCGTCCAGCGACATCTTCGAAAAGCTCTTGTCGCGCAAGATGCCCGCGTTGTTGACCAGGATGTCGACCCGGCCCCAGGCCGCCATCGCCTGGTCCACCATGGCCTGCACCGCCACCGGGTCGGTCACCGAGCCGGTGTTGGCCAGGGCCTCGCCGCCGGCCGCGCGGATCTCGGCCACCACCTTGTCGGCCGCCGACTCGCCCGCCACCCCCGGCACACTGCCGTCACGGGCCGCACCCAGGTCATTGACCAGCACCTTGGCACCCCGTGCCGCCAGCTGCAGCGCGTGGCTGCGCCCCAGGCCGCCCCCCGCACCGGTCACGATGGCCACACGCCCGTCAAACCGCAGGGTGGACGAAGGAGAAACAGAAGAAGCATCAGCGCTCATGGTCGGCTCTTGTTGGGTTGAACGAGGGGGTGAACAAATGACAGCCGACATCATGCGGCATCTGAAATTTACGTGAAAACCCTCAAAGCCAAAGCGTGAACAATCCGCGGTCACGCCCCTCGTGTCGCGCGCGATGCCTTGCTGTCGCGTTGACGTATACGTCAAGCAAGGTGGAGATCCCTAGACTGAAACCATCGGTTACCAGGAGACACCACAACATGAGCGACCACCAAGCCAACTCGCCCGGCCAGATCGTCCCACGCGACAAACTGGACTTCCACCTGGATGAAAACACCCCGCGTTGGTGGTACGGCGGCCAGCCCTTCCAGACCCGTCTGTTTGACGGCATGCAGGCGGCCTTCCCCGACGGCGAGCGCTACTTCATCACCAGCGTGCGCGCCTTCCGTACCCAGATCACCGACCGCAAGCTGGCTGAAGACGTCAAGAACTTCATGCGCCAGGAAGGCCAGCACGGTATCGCCCACACGCATTACAACGACCTGCTGCGCAAGCAAGGTGTCGATGTGGACAAGATCCTGGTGGATGCCAAGGCCTTGTTCGAGAAGTACAACCAGCGGTTCTCGGCCTCTTACAACCTGGCCCTGACCGCCGCCTTTGAACACTTCACGGCCATGATGGCCGAGACCCTGTTCGCCAAGAAGGAAGTGATGGCCCCGGCCGACCCCAATGTGCGCGCCATGTGGGCCTGGCATGCCATCGAAGAGATGGAACACAAGGCCGTGGCCTTCGACGTGATGCAGAACGTGGCCAAGGTGGGCTACACCCTGCGCTGCGTGGCCATGACCCATGCGCTGTACAAGGTCGTGGTCGACAGCATGCGCCTGACCAACCTGCTGCTCAAGGGCGACGGTTTCAGCTGGATGCAACGCATGGTGCTGTGCACCAAGGGCGCCTGGTGGGTCTATGGGCCCAACGGCCTGTTCTCGCGCAGTGCGCTCAAGCTGGCCGAGTACTACAAGCCCGGTTTCCACCCCTGGCAACACAAGGTCATCCACAGCTACCCGGTGTGGGTGCGCACCTTCGAGACCACGGGCGACCCCATGGTCGCGGGCGCCGCGCTGTTCCAGGCCGCGCGCTGAAACCGTGTTTCATGCACGCCCCGGGCGCCAGCCTAGGGCGAACCCCGTCTTGCCGACCGGCGCGCTTCAGACCGAAGATGTGCTGGCACAGACGGGGCATGCATGGCTGTCTCAGTATTCGACCTGTTCAAGGTGGGCATCGGCCCATCGAGCTCGCACACCGTTGGCCCGATGCGGGCTGCGCGGCTCTTTGCTCTGCGCCTGCAAGCCGGCCAACTCATCCACGCCGTCCACCGTCTGCAGGTGGACCTGTACGGTTCGCTGGGTGCCACCGGCCGCGGCCATGGCAGCGACAAGGCCGTGATGCTGGGCCTGATGGGCCTGGAGCCCGACACGGTGGATGTGCAGGCCATCGAGGGCCTCTTGCACGAGGTGCACACCAGCGGCCACCTGACGCTGCTGGCTCAACACCCCCAGCCACACCCGCTGCGCTTTGATGCCGCGCACGACCTGCGCTTCATGCCGCTGCAGACGAGGCCCTTTCACCCCAATGCACTGCGCCTGACCGCGCTGGGCCATGCCGATCAGGTGCTGCTACAAGGCACCTACTACTCCGTTGGCGGCGGCTTTGTGGTCAGCCAGGACGTGGTCGATGACCAGGCCCGGCAAGCGCAGGTGGCCCCATCGCCCGATGTGCTGCCCCTGCCCTTTCACAGCGGCGCCGAACTGCTCGCGCTGACTGGGGACCTGGACATCAGCGTGGCCGAACTCATGCGCCGCAACGAGCGCCACTGGCGCTCGGATGCCGACATCACCGCCGGGCTGATGCACCTGTGGCACACCATGCAGGCCTGCGTGCAGCGTGGCTGCGAACAAGGCGGCACCTTGCCCGGTGGCTTTCAGGTCACGCGGCGTGCGCCGGGCCTCTACCAGCGCCTGCTGGCCAGCGCGCCCCACAGCGACCCGCTGCATGTGATGGACTGGGTCAACCTCTACGCCCTGGCTGTCAACGAAGAAAACGCGGCGGGCGGCCGTGTGGTCACCGCGCCCACCAATGGCGCGGCCGGCATCATCCCGGCAGTGCTGCACTATTTCTGCCGCTTTGTGCCCGGCGCCACCGACGCCGGCGTGGTCGACTTCCTGCTGACGGCTGGTGCCATCGGCCTGCTCTACAAAGAAAACGCGTCCCTGTCAGGGGCCGAAGTGGGCTGCCAGGGCGAGGTCGGCGTGGCCTGCTCCATGGCGGCGGGCGCGCTGTGCGCCGTCCTGGGCGGCAGCACCGCTCAGATCGAAAACGCCGCCGAAATCGGCATGGAGCACCACCTGGGCCTGACCTGCGACCCCGTGGGCGGCCTGGTCCAGATCCCCTGCATCGAACGCAACGCCATCGCGGCGGTCAAGGCCATCAACGCGGCGCGCCTGGCCCTGTATGGCGACGGCACCCACCGCGTCAGCCTGGACAAGGTCATCCAGACCATGCGCGAAACCGGCGCGGACATGAAGGACAAATACAAGGAAACCGCGCGCGGCGGCCTGGCCGTGAATATCGTGGCGTGTTGAACGATGGCGCATGTGACCTTGGTCGCCCTTCTGACAAGGGCCGTGTTCCATACAATCTGCAAAGTATCGCGACGAGACCACACCAACAACAATGAGTGATCCGGACCTTTTCGTTGCCCACGTACCGGGCATCCAGTACGGCGTGCTGGACTCCCTGCTGGGCTATGCCGTGCGGCGCGCCCAGATCCGTGTCTACGAAGCCTTCATCCTCGCGCTGGAGCCCTGGGGGATCACGCCGCCGCGCTACTCGGCCATGGTGATCGTCTCGCTCAACCCAGGCTTGAAACTGACCCAACTGGCCAAGATCATGGGCATCGCGCGCTCTGGCGCCGTGATCCTGGTCGATGCGCTCGAAGAGCTGGGCTACATGGAGCGCCAGCCCGCCCCCGAAGACCGGCGGGCCTTCAGCCTGGCCCTGACCCCCAAAGGCCGCACCGATCTGGCCAGGATCAGCGCCGTGGTGCAAGAGCAGGACCAGCGCGTGATCAGCGGCCTGTCCACGGCCGAGCAAACCGAGTTACACCGACTGTTACTCAAGCTCTGCGCTATCCCTGATTGACGGGCCCTGCCACAGGCCCCTAATGTGGCGGTGTGCCAACCAGCCTGTCTCAGGGGTTGGTGGACAACCACATCAACATCAACCAGGGGTTTCATCATGCAAATCACTTCCAGAAAGTGGCTGGCCGCGTGCGCCATGTCCACTCTGTCCTGCGTCGCTCAAGCGGCACCTGTCACCTACGAGGTTTTCACGCCGACCTATGCCAATTGGTCGTTCTCCAACAACTTTGTTGGACAAGTCAATGCGACAAAGGTCGCGGCGGTCACCGCCACCGATGGCGCCTTCACCAGCGCCACCTACAAAACCAATCCCACCACCCAGAAGCAAAGCTATCGCACGGTCAACGCGTCCACGCCACTGCGTGCGATCACGATCGACGACACCACAGGCGACTTCCTGTCTGCGCAGTTCGGGGGCAGCGTCACCATCGACAACCTCAGCACCAACATCGCCACGACCGGCGGCTCGCTGACGCTGTCCAACTGGCGCGTTGACTTCATCGAACGCAAGATCTACAGCACCATCACCGGCGGCAACGGTGTCGGCCTCAGACCAGACGTGGCGCTGTGGACTTTCGATGCGCCCACGGGTAACACAGCGGTAAGCCACGGCGACATCACGGCCATGAGCCTGGGTGACGACCTGGGCATTCCTTACGCCTTCGGGTTCGGTTACCAGACCAGTATCGGCCTGCCCAACCTGAAGATCACCACGCTGGGGTTTGACCTCTGGGAGCAGAGCATGGGCTACACCCATATTGGTGTAGACGCGCTCAACGCCGTCCAGAACTTCGGCAGCATCACCATCTCCAATGTGCCTGAGAGCAGTACGTACGCCATGCTCTTAACAGGCCTGTTGGTGGTGGGGGCGGCTCGTCGGCGTGTGGCCAGGCGCTGAACGCCACACTGAAGCCGCCACGCAGCCGGCACACAACCAAAGGCCTCCTGATCAGGAGGCCTTTTTCATGCCGACAAGGCCTGCTTGAACAAACCTTGCCGCCGCCAGGCCACCCCGCCAAGCAAGCCCTTGACCTGCCTGGCGTCGCACAGGCGCTGCGCCTGCATGGACTCGCGCACATAGCCCGCGCCGCCCAGCAGTTGCACGCCGTCCACCGTCTGTGCGCAGGCCAGTTCACCGGCATGCAAGGCACTGTAAGACGCTGACACACCCGGTGCATCGGGCGCCGTCAAGGCGGCAAGCAGCAGGCCTTGCATCACGCCCAGGCGTTCGTGCATCAAAGACAGCAAGCGCCTCACTTCGCCCCAGCCCAGCAGCACGCCACCGCCTTGCTGGCGGCTGGCTGCGTGCTGCTGCGCATCCTGCAGGCTGGCGCGTGACAGGCCGCATTGCATGGCCATCACGGCAGGCGCCAATTGCGCCGACACCTGCCTGAACAGCGCCGTGCCTTGCGTCGTCAAGACCTCGCCAGGCACCCCGCCAAACTCGATGTCGTTGAGGCCGCACGCAGGCAAGCCCAGTGTGCGGATGGCAGGCCCTCGGATCACGGCTGGATGCCGCAGGTCAACCAGCACCAGTTGCAGGCCCTGGTCCCGGCCTTGCGCCGGCAACACCGCCCAATGGGCGTGCTGCCCCATGAGCAGCATGTCCACCTGTCCACGCAGATAGCCCTGCGCATCCATGGTGGGCCACAGTTGTTCGTCGATGTCATGGAAGGCCGGCCAGGCCAGCCATTCGCCGGCCAGGTCACGCAAGGTGGCCTTCAAGCCATCGGGCAAGGCGCAGGCCCTCAGGGCCAGGTGCGCGGCAGCGCTGGCATACACCGCCGCCGCCGCACTGGCGTTGACGGCAGACAGCGCCTCGATCACACGACACAGCACCGACATGGGCTGGCCGTGTCCGCCTGCCGTCGATTCAGCGCACAAGCTGGCCCAGCCCACGCCATGCATGTAGTCCAGCCAGGCCTGCGGTTCGCTGCCATGCGGCCCCTTGGCCAGATCATGCGCGACATGGTCGGCCACGTCCCACCAGGCGTCCAGGCCATCGGCGGGCCAGGTAACATGGCCCACGCGGGTGCTCATGCCTCTTCCTCCCGCATGTAGACACGCACGGTGTCGTCAGGCCGCAAGCGGCACTTGAACAGGTTCACGCGGTTGATCTGGTTGGTGCCTTCGTAGATCTGCAGCAGCTTGGCATCGCGCAGGCGCTTTTCGATACCGAGTTCATGACGCAGGCCGTCCGGCCCGCACAGGTCAAGCGCCAGGCCGGCATTGGCCATGGCCAGGTCGCTGCCTGCGACCTTGGCCAGCGAGGCCAGGCCCGAGATCAGGTTCTGCCACTCACGCGGTTGCGCGGCCAGGAAGCGCTGCTGGAACCACCTGGCGGCATCTGGCGAACGCAATATCCAACGCGCAGCCATCCGCCACAGGCGCATGGGTGCCAGTTGATCGGCCCAGTACAGCGGCCTGAAAAACATCATGCGAAACAGCCCGCCCATGCCATTGGCCAGGGCCGACTCCAGATAGGCCTGGCGGGCCAGCGTGGCGTTCTGGCCCATGTCGGCCAGCATGGTCTGCGCCCACTGTTGCTCGATGAGCCGCCCCGATGGCAGGACCTTGCGCGCCGCATAGTCGCGCGCGGCCTCGAAGCTGCCTCGCGCGGTACCGGCGGCGAACGCCCCCACGCCCGCGCGGGTGCAGGACACGATGTAGTCCAGCAAGGTCTGGGCGATGTCGCGATGCGGTCGCTGCAGGCCCTGGGTCAGGCGGCGGTCCAGCGCCACATGGCTGGCGGGCACGTGGCAGTGCTCGAAGATCAGCTCCGATGCCACGCAGGCCGTCTGGCCCAGCTTGTTTTCAAGGCGCCCCATGCGCAGGCCTGGTGTATCGGCACGAACAGCCAGGATGACCATGGTGTCCGCTGGCCTGGCCAGGTCTTCATAGGCCACCACCATGTGCCAGGTCGAGAGGTGCCCGTTGGAGATGAAGGTCTTGCGGCCATTGAGCACCACGCTGCCATCGGCCTGCACTTCGGCCTGCGTGAACACCTGGGCGCGCTCCAGCAGCAGGGTCTCGGTCACGTCGCTGCCGGCCAGGGGTTCGTTCAAGGCCAGGCTGATCAGGCAGGGCTCGCCGCGCCGTTCGCCCGCGCTCACCTCACCGAACACCTCGTGCGCCAGGCGCAGGTTCCAGCTGGCAGACAGCGTGGCCATGCCCATGTAGTGCACGCCGATGACGTTGGCCACCCCGACGCAGGCCGACGACACCTCTTCCAGAAAGGCATAGAGCGACAGAAAGTTCCAGCCCTTGCCCCCGAACAGCGTGGGCAGCCACAAGGTGAACAGGCCCCATTCGCCCGCCTGGCGCACCAGTTCATGCGGCAGTTGGTGGGGGTCATCCTGGGCGATGCGGTCCAGGCTCAAGGCCTGTGGGCGCACCACCTCGGCATTGAAGCGCTTGGCCAGCTCGAGCGCATCGACCACGTCCTGGCGCACGGCAGATGGCAGGTCGCTGACGGCCGCCAGCGCAGCCGACCAGTCCGCCACCGAGTGCCGCAAACGCTCGGCGTCGGCGGTGGGGTTGCGGTCCTTGATGGAAGGCAGGTAGGCGCCGTCCGGATGGGTCATGTTTCAGTCAGTGACGATGGCGCGGATGGTGCGCCAGATGAGCTGGATGTCCATCCACACAGAGGCCTGGTCCACATAGCTGACCGCCAGGGCCAGCTTGTGCGGCAGGACTTGCTCAATATAGGCCGATTCGGGGTCGGCGGCGTGGGCCAATATGCTGCTTTCGTCACGGTATTCGATGGAGGCGATGTCCGTGATGCCCGGGCGCACCGACAAGACCTTGTCGCGCAACACCGCCGGGTAGTGCGCCACGTAACGCGGCACCTCGGGGCGGGGGCCGACCAGGCTCATGGTGCCGCACCACACATCGATCAACTGGGGCAACTCGTCCAGCTTGGTCTTGCGCAGGACGGCCCCCACGCGGGTGATGCGGCTGTCCGCCCCTACGGTAATCTGCAGGCCCTGCCCGGTAGGGTCATGGCGCATGGTGCGGAACTTGTGGATGCGAAACAGCTTGCCGTGACGCCCGACGCGCTCTTGCCTGAAGAAGACGGGGCCGGTCGAATCGAACTTGATGAGCAGGGCGATGAGCAGCAGCGAGGGGCCGAGCAGCAGCAGGCCCAGCGAGGACAACACGAGATCAAAGAGCCGCTTGCTCATGGCTGTGCCGGGGCTTCAGGCCTGCGCGCTGGTCGCACCGAAGGCCTTGCGCACCGCCTGGATGACACGCTCGACATCAGCGTCCGTCATCTTGGTATAGAGCGGCAAGGTCACCATGCGCTCGTACGCCTTCTGGCTGTGCGGGAACTGCGCGGGCTGCAGGTCGTAGCGCTCTTTCCAGTAGGGGTGCAGGTGCAGCGGGATGTAGTGCACGCTCACGCCGATGCCGTCGGCAAACAGGCGCTCGATCAACTGGTCGCGGTTGATGGTGGCCTCGTCGCTCAGGCGCACCACGTACAGATGCCACGAGTGCAAGTCGCCAGCATGCTGCGGCCGGGGCGGCAGGATCAAGGGCAGGTCGGCCAGGGCCTCGTCAAAGCGGGACGCGATCTGCTCACGCCGCACCTGAAAGCCGTTCACGCGCTTGAGCTGATGCAGGCCCAGCGCCGCCGCGATGTCGGTCAGGTTGTACTTGAAGCCCGGCGCCACGATCTCGTAGTACCAGCTCGGCACCTTGGCCTGGAAGCGGTCAAAGGCATCGCGGTTGATGCCGTGCAGGCGCATGACCTTGGCGCGCGCAGCCAGGTCCGCATCGCGCGTGACCAGCATGCCGCCCTCACCCGTGGTCATGGTCTTGTTGGCGTAGAAGCTGAAGACCACGGCGTCGCTTTGCATCGTGCCGATCAACTGCTGCTTGTAGGTCGTGGGCAGCGCGTGGGCCGCGTCTTCGACGATCTTCAAGTTGTGCTTTTTCGCGATGGCGTAGATGGCGTCCATGTCCACTGCCAAGCCCGCATAGTGCACGGGCATGATGGCCTTGGTACGCGGCGTGATCAGGGCCTCGATGGCGGCTGGGTCGATGTTAAGCGTGGCCGGGTCGATGTCCGCCAGCTTGACGTCGGCGCCCAGGTAGCGCACCACTTCGGCCGTGGCGGTGAAGGTGTGGGTGGTGGTGATAACCTCGTCGCCGGGGCCGATGCCCAGTGCTTCGAGCGCCAGGTGCAGACCGGCCGTGGCCGAGTTCACGGCGATGGACTGCAGCTTGTCGTCACCCGCATCACCCGCCAGATAGGCGGTGAAAGCCTGCTCGAACAAGCGCGCCTTGGGGCCGGTGGTGACCCAGCCCGAGCGCAGCGTGTCCACGACTTCGGCGATCTCTTCTTCGCCGATCTCGGGCAGGGCAAAAGGCAGAAAGGGCAAAGGTGTGGGTGATGCACTCATGTTGGTGTCTTGTCAAAAGGTGTCAGCGTGTGAGGCGGCCAAACGCAGGGTCGGGCCGCCCACGCACCAGGGCATCCCACCAGCCGCGCAGCGAGCCCAGGCCGTAGCCCACGTGGTAGGCCGCGATCACATCGGGCAGGTGGCGCAGCAGTTCACGCCCTTGCTGGCGGGCAATGCGCAGGCTGATGAAGCCCACGGCGGCGCCATACAGCACGGTCAGCAAGGTCAGCCCACCGGCGCTGAGCAAGCTCAGCCAGATCAGAATGGCGCGCGCGGCGTGTCCCGATGGCAGGCTGAGCACGGACACGCTGCTGGCCACCATCAGGGTCAGCAACAGCATCAGCGTGCCCACGAACAAGCCGGGCACCAGATGGCGCAAAGCTGCCGCCTGGCCGTGCTTCTTCATCACGAAGGGCTTCCAGTAGCCGTACTGGCGGTACTGGCGGAACACGTCTGCGGTGCTGGCGCGCGGGAAGTAGGTCGACTGGATGTGGGCCGATTGCCAGATGCGCCCGCCACCCTTGTGGATGCGCAGGTTGTGCTCGTCGTCCTGGTTGCGCACCAGGGCCTCGTCAAAACCACCAAAGCGCTCGAAGGTTTGACGCGGCCAGGCGCCCAGGTAGACCGTGTCCACCTCGCCCTCGTAAGCCAGGTCGCGCGACAAGGCGCCACCCGCGACCAGGCGGGACTGGAACGCCGCCGCAATGGCCCGCTGCACGGTGCCTTGCGGGCCATCGACGCCCTGCGCTTTCCAGGGCCCACCCACGTTGTCGGCCCCTGTTCGTTGCCAGGTGGCCAGGCACTGCGCGATGTAGTCGCTGGCGTAAACCGTGTGCACATCCAGGCGCACGATGAAGGCACCTTGTGCCCGCTCGATGCACCGGTTCAGCCCGCACGACACGATGCGGCCGGGGTTGTCGAGCATCACAAAGCGCGGGTCCTGCATGCACCAGGCGGCCAGGCGCTCGCGGGTGCCGTCGTCGCTCAGGCCATCGGCGATCAGCACCTCCAGCGTCCACCCATCCGGGATGTGCTGTGCGGCCACGCTGCGGCAAAAGGCTTCGATGAAGTCCCTCTCATTGCGGCACGGCACGATGACCGAGACGGTGTGTGCGTTGCTCATGGCCACTGCTCAGCGTGTGGCCGCACGTGGGCGCTGCTTGCGCGGCGCCACGGGGTGCAAGAGCTTTTGATACAGCTGCCACATGGCGTCCATCTGGCCGCGTCGCGAGGCATCGCGCTCGACGCGTTCGCGGTTGTGCTGGCCCATCTGCGCGGCCAGCATGGGCTGGTCGTACGCGGTGACCAGGGCATGGGCGACGCCGTCGACATCGCGCACTGGCACCACCCAGCCACCGCGCTCGTCCAGCCACTGGCGATTGGCCGGCAGGTCGGACGCGATGATGGGCAGCGCGCAGGCCATGGACTCCAGCACCGACACCGAGGTGGCATCGCTGGTGGGCACCGAGACGCTGACGCGGCTGCGCTGAATGGCCTGCACCATCTCGGCATCGCCCACGCGGCCATGAAAGCGCACCTGCTGCAGCAAGCGCAACTCCTGCACGCGCTGCTCGAGCGAGGCCTGCATGCTGCCGCCACCCAGCAGGTGCAGCTTGGCGTGAGACTGAGGCCGCAGCATCAGAAAGCGCGAGAAGGCTTCGATGATCAGGTCGATGTTGTAGTTGGGCTCCCAACTGCGCAGGCTGACCACGTCGAAGTCCTGGCCCGGATCGCCCGGTAAGAACTTGTCGGTATCGGCCCCCCACAGGATCTGGTGGCAGGGCGCGGCCGGGTGGTATTGCGCGATCTCGTCGAGCATGTCCATCGAGTCGGCCGTGATCAGATCGGCACGCCGCAGCGACCAGCCCACCACCCAGCGCATCAGGCGGCTTTCGTGGGGTGTGACCAGGATGTCGCTGCCCCAGGCTGTCAGCACCTTGGGCACCTTCAGGCCGCACGCGGCGGCCCACAGGCCGTAGGAGGTCACGTAATGGCCGTGCACCAGGGTCGGCTTGAAGCGCCGGGCCACCTGGCGGGCCACGCTGCGCACCTTGGGCAGGGCCTTGAACCAGCTGGCTTTGTCGCTGCCCGGCGCGATCACGATCACTTCTTTGGCACCAGGCACCTCGGCCGCCTGGCGCGTGATGACAATCGCTTCGCCACCGCGCTCGGCCACCGCCGCCACCCAGCGCCGCGTGTGCACGCTGGCCGCATCGGCGAAGAACAGGATGCGCACGCCGTCAACGCCGCTGGACGCGCCCTGGCTCATGCCGTGCCCTGCCCCTGGTCGGCTGCGCTCACCGCACCTTGCAAGGCGCGACGCAGGTTGTCCTTGCCGGCCCACTGCGCGTAAAGGGCCTGCAACTCGGGGTGACGCTGCAGCAGCGCGCGGTCCATTTCGCGCGAATCGCCCAGCACCACGGCGGGCTTGCCATGCGCCTGCGGGCCCACGATCGCAAAATCAGGCACGACGCCGGACACAAAGCTATAGCCCTGCACGATCACGCCCTTGCCGATCTGCGTACCAGGCGCGACCACGCTGTGCGGACCGATGAAGCTGTAGGCCCCTACCCGCGTGGCCTTGCGCACATAGCCAGCCGGGCTCGGGTCATTCACATAGCGGCGCCCCATCACCCGCACCGACTTGTGGCTGGAATGGCTCAGGACGGACGCGTAATTGGTGACCTGCACACCCTCTTCGATCACCAGGCCGTTGGAGCCGTCGATGCGGTTGAAATGGCCGATGAAGACATGGTCGCCCAGCACCAGTCCTTCCAGCCCCTCAAAGCAGGTATGTGTGCTCACCCGCGTGTGGGCGCACCAGCTGCCATCGGCGTTGCGCCATCCGTAGATGACACGCGGGCCGGTGAAGGCGGCAAGCAGGCGCACCAGGGGGTGCTTGAGTCGCTGAATCAGGACCGACATGAACAAGAGGCCAAGAAAAGGGGACGCGCCCCAAGTAGGCGCAGCCCCTCATTGTCCCCGATCCGCTCTGAACCCCGCCCAAGCGGGTGCCACAAAGCGCTTGACAGCCCCTTGAACCGGTGGTCAAAGGCGGATTTCTATGGCATGGTCAGCATTTGTCCTGACCACGGTGCCTCACACCCCGCGCCATAACATGCAGCGCCCGCCTCCCCTGCAACTGCTGCCCGCCTTCGAGGCCTCATCCCGTTTGCTGAGTTTCAGCAAGGCCGCCGTCGAGCTGCATGTCACCACCGCCGCCGTCAGCCAGCAGATCAAGCAACTGGAAGGCCATCTGGGCCTCCAGCTTTTTCAGCGCCTGACCCGCCGAGTCGAGTTGACCGAAGCTGGCCGCGAGTTTGCGCAGGTGGTCACCCAGACGCTGGCCACCTACCGCCAGGGCCATGCCAATTTGATGCACCGGCATACCAGACCGGTCCTGCGCATGAGCATGTCGCCCCTGGTCGCGCATGACATGCTGATCCCCAATCTGGCGACATTCCAGGCGGCCAACCCCGACGTGGACATCCGGCTGGAAGCCAGCATGGCGCTGGTTGACTTCGACACCGTCCCGATCGACGCGGCCATCCGCTTTGGCAACGGGCCCTGGCCTGGGCTGGAAGCCTGGCCCTTGTGTGATTGCCAGGCCACCATCGTGGCCGCGCCCGCGCTGGTCGAGCGCCTGCCCGTGCGCGAACTGGCCGATCTGAAACACCACACCCTGATCCACCCCCGGCAGTCTCATCTTGACTGGGACCTGGTTGCCCGCTTTGCCGGCCTGCCGCGCATCGAGCGCAAGGGTGACCTGGTGCTCGATTCGGACCTCGCCGCCGTGAGGGCGGCCGAGCAGGGCCTGGGTGTGACCATCTGCCTCCTGCCAGCGTCCAGCACCCCGCCCACGTTCGACCGGCTGGTGCCGCTGTTCCCGTCCTACGACCTGCCAATGAAGGCACATTTTGTGTTCCGGGCCCAGAGCGGCAAGGAGGCCTTGCTGCGAAGTGCATATGACTGGATCAGGGCCCAACTGAGCGGCCATCACGCGGCCTGAGGTGCTGCGCCGGGCCTTGCATGCTTAAGCACAGCTAAAGGCTGACCAAGAATTCATCGATTGTCAGCAGAGCAGCGCGTGCCTAGAGTCCGTCGGGTCTTACCCACTGACGCCAGACATGCCCAGGCTCGCTACTGCACCAACTGCACCAAACGCACCGACCTCGTCGCCCAACGCGGCCCATTGGCTATGGAGCGCCTTTGTCGTGCTCATCGCTTTGCTGATGGCCTCGACCGGCTGGCTGGCCTTGCGCGAAGGCGCGACGCGCTACATGCTGCCCTTCCAGATGCCAGACGTGGGGGCGCACACGGCCCAGATGGCGCAGGCCTTGCGCGCCGACCCCACGGTACCCCACATCCAGCAGTACAGCAATGAACTGGCGGCACTGGCCAGCCTGACCAGCCCGCAGCGCTTTGTCGACTCCAGACTGGTCGAGCACGGTGTCTACCTGAGCCAGATGCCCAGGCTCAACCAGGTGCTGCTCACGTCCCACATCTTTCTGGGCGTGTTCTGCATGCTCTTTGGCGGCCTCCAGTTCTGGCCTCAGTTCAGGCAGCGCTTCATGCGCGTGCACCGCCTGATCGGTGGTGGCTATGTGCTCACTGCGCCGATCTCGGTCTTGCTGTCTTTTGCCTACATGGCGGTGACGCCGCCCCATCACCTTTACACGCACCTGACCAGCTATGTTGCCCTGTGGCTGGTGGGCACGGTGGCCATCTTGTCGATCGTGATGGCGGTGCGTGCGCTCAGGCAAAGACGCATCCATGAGCACATGGCCTACATGGCATTGTCGTTCGCCTGCCTGCTGGTGGCGCCCATGCTGCGTTTGAACTGGGTTGCGCTGGCCTGGCTTTTCCCGGCCATCGATCAGGAGACGCTCAACCTCGTCACACTGGGGGTGATGCTGCCCGAGTGCCTGTTGATCGGCTATGGCTTGATCCTGGCCAACCGGCCATTCGGGCGGCGCATGAGCAAGCGCCCTGTCACCGACCTGGCCCGCAGCGCCAGCAACCTGTTCCTGCGCGGGAGCCCGCTTTGGTACGTCGCCGCATGGGGTCTGGCTGTGATCAACGTGCTGCACTATGTGTTGGGCGATGGTCTCTCCAGCGCCAGCGTGGCCAGCCAGCTCGTGAACGCCGCGCTGCTGGCAAGGGATGCCCAGGTGCTGGCTCAAACACCCGCGTTGGGCAGCGTCTTTGGCTTGTCCATCAGTATGGCCTGCCTGTTGGCGCTCTACCTGTTCATGCACCTGCTCAAGCAAGGGCCACAAGCAGACGTCGGCCACATCGTTCGCCCATCGCGCTACCTGGTGGCGCTGTCATTGAGCGCAGGCATCAGCTCGACCCTGCTGGGCTGGCAGATCGGTCTGGCGCCAGATCGCCAGTGGCTCTCCGGCGGCACCTTCTACACCGTACCAGGCGTGCTGACCGTGGTGTTCGCCCTGGTCTTCGCGGGGGCACTGGCCAGGCGTCACCAAGCCATGATGAAGGAGTCACTGGCCTTCCTGCTGGGCCTGCTGCCTTTCTCCGGACTGTTCTATGTCTACCTCTGGGTGCTCCAGTGGTTGCCGATACCGGCCGACTACATCCAGCATGGGCAGGCCTTCATCCTGCCTGCAGGGGCCAGCACCACGCTGCTCTTTGTATCGATGTTCTATGTCGTTCACGGGCAAGCCACCCGCGAGCAGGGTTGAGGCCACACCATGCGATCTCCCGATTTGTTTGTCGATGCCGCACCAGGCATCCGCCTGGCGGTCTACACATGGGGCCAGGCCCCAACCGTGCAAGCGCCCCGAGAAACACTGGTGCTGCTGCACGGCTTCCCGGACCGCGCCATGTTCTGGAACAAGGTGGCCTGCGCCTTGAGCCGCGACTGCTACGTGGTCGCCTACGACATGCGGGGCTGCGCGGCCTCGTCGCATGTGCGTGGGCGTCGGCACTACCGCTACGCACCGTTGATCGACGACCTGTTTGCCGTGGTGAAGGCAGTGAGCCCGCAGCAGAAGGTCCATCTGGTGGGACACGACTGGGGTGCGCTTTACGGATGGGACGCACTCTACGACGCCAGGGCCACGCCCCACATTGCCTCGTTCGTCACCATGGCCCCCAGTCTCAACCAGATTGGCTGGTGGATGCGCCAGCGCCTGCTTCACCCCACCCCGCACAAGCTGGGCCAGTTGCTGCACCAGAGCCTGATCAGCAATGGCCTGATGACTTTCTTTGCCCTGCCGCTGGTCCCCGCCCTGATGTGGCGTTCTGGCCTGGCAGTGCGCCTGTTCGGTTACTTCATGAAGCGCTTCGAGGGCCTGGCCTATGTGCCCAATGAGGGCGTGGAGGGCGATGCGGTCCGCTACCTGGGCATTTACCGCGCCAACCTGTTGCAACAGGTCATGCGACCCAGGCAGGTGACACAGACGGCCATCCCGGTGCACGCCTTGATCGCGTCAAGAGACCCCTTCCTGCCGCCACGTGTGTTCGAAGGCTGCCATGAATGGGCCACGCACTACAGCGAAAGCACCGTTGACGCGGCGCACTGGGCGCCCTTGAGCCAGGCCCGCGCGTTGGCCACCACCATCGGCCAGATGGCGCGTCGGCACGCCGTGGCTTGAAGGCTCACCCACACGATTGTTTGTCAACGATTGCCAGAAGGTACAGCATGCCCACCATCACAAAGATCATCGACGGCCCCGCCCGCCCCTCGCCCAATGCGGTGAACGTGCCGACCGTGTGCGTGCTGTGCTCGCACAACTGCGGCCTGCGCATCGATGTGAAGGACAACACCATCACCGCCATCCGCGGCGATGAATCCAACCCCAACACGGCGGGCTACACCTGCAACAAGGCACGGGCCATTCCCAACTATGTGCGCCATGCCCAGCGCGTCGCGCACCCACTCAAGCGTCGCCCGGATGGCACGTTCGAGCGCATCAGTTGGGACCAGGCTGTCAGCGAGATCGCCGAGCGGCTCAATCACATCCGCCAGCACCACGCGCCACGATCGATCGCCCTGGCCGGCATTGGCGGGCAAGGCAACCACATGGCCGGACTGGGCAGCCTGCCCTTCATGTTCAGCCTGAATTCGCCCATGTTCTTCAATGCGCTGGGGCAAGAAAAGACACAGCATGCCCTGGTGTGGCGACGCCTGTACCGCGCCACGCCCGATGTCTACCTGCATGCCGATGAAGAGCACAGCGACTACATGTTGCTGCTGGGCACCAACCCCGTCATCAGCAACCGTGGGCGCAATGCCACCGAAGTCTTCAAGGACCTGGCCACCAACCCGCAGCGCAAGCTGGTCGTGGTCGACCCTCGCGTGTCCGAGACCGCGCGCCGTGCCGACCGCCACATGCGCGTCAAGCCTGGGTGCGATGTCTACCTGCTCATGGGCTTGACCGCGGTCATCGTGCGCGAGCATTTGCAAGACCAGGTTTTCGTCGCCCGCCACGTCAAGGACTATGAACCATTGGCCAAGGCCTTCCAAGGCATCGACCCTGTATTGATGGCCGAACGCGCCGGCGTATCGGCGCAGGACCTGATCGACACCGCTCGCGAGTTCGCGCAATCGCCATCGGCTTGCATCTACTTCGACCTGGGCATCGAGCAGATCCCGCACTCGACCATCGTGTCCTACCTGATCAACGTGCTGCTCCTGATCACCGGCAACGCGGGCGTGGAAAAAGGCAATGCCTTCATCCAGCAGTTCGGCCCCAAGCAGCCGTACATCAAGAAGCAGGTCGAGGCCCTGGTGTCGGGCATCGAAGCCATCCCTCTGCTGCTGCCCGTGGGCATCCTGCCGCCCAACGTCATCCCTGAAGAGATCACCAGCACCCACCCGGACCGCATCCGCGCCTTGATCGTCGATGGCGCCAATCCGCTGGTCAGCTACCCCGACACGAAAGCCTTCCGAGAAGCCCTCGCTCAGCTCGAGCTGCTCGTGGTGATCGAGCCCGCCATGACGGAAACAGCCATGGTGGCCGACTACGTGCTGCCCACTCCGGTGGGCTACGAAAAATGGGAGTTCAACACCTTCCCGCACATGGACGTCACGCCACAGTTGCGCCCACCCGTCGTGCAAGGCCCGGATGAAGCACTGCCTGAACCCGAGATCTACTTCCGCCTTGCCCGCGCCATGGGCCTGGTGCCCAAGGCACCGCGCATCCTGCACTGGCTGGCGCGTCGGGCGCGTCACCCCATCGGGGCGCCCATCTTCATCGGTGTGGCGACGATGCTGGCCGCACTGCGCGGTGGCGGTGTCTTCCCGGTGGCCGGTCGCGTTGCCAACTGGTTGTACGAGACCTTGGGCGCCACCTTGCCCTCGCCACCCATCAGCATGTTGTGGCTCATGTCGCACGGCTATGCGCTGACGCGCCGCGCCGAGCTGAATGCCGCCGTGCCCGAGGCTCGTCATTTGAAGAACCCCCATGCCGCTGGCGAGCTGGTCTTCAACAAGCTGCTGGCGCACCCCGAAGGCGTGCTGCTCGGTCAATCACCACTTCAGGGCAACTTCGAGCGCCACTGCCACCAGCCAGACGGCAAGGCCCACATCTACCAAAGCGACTGGATGACCGACATCCACAAGCTGGCGACCACAGCACCTTTGCAGAACCCGGACTATCCCTTCATCCTCAACGGTGGGCTGCGCACAGGCTGGAACGCCAACACCATCGTGCGCGACCCGGCCTGGCGCAAAGGCAAAGGCCCGCACTGCCCCGTCATCCTCAACCCGGAAGACGCGGCCGAGCTGGGCATCAAGGAGGGCGATCTGGTCAAGCTGACGTCTAAACGCGGCGCCATTGAAGGCCCGGCCAAACTGGAACCTGGCACCTTGCGCGGCCACCTGCACATCCCCAACGGTTTCGGCATGCAGTTCCCCGACCCGGTGACGGGCCAGCTCAAGCAGACCGGCATCCTGATCAACGAACTGGTGGACATCATGGACCGCGACCCCTACACCGGCTGCCCGCACACCAAGACCATTGCCTGCAGCATCCAGCGGGTGGTCGAACAACATGACAACGCACATGACGAACAAGAGGAGGCCGCATGACCTTTGTCGTCACCGAAGCCTGCATCCAGTGCAAGTACACCGACTGCGTCACCGTCTGCCCGGTGGACTGCTTTCATGAAGGCCCCAACTTCCTGGTGATCAACCCGGATGGCTGTGTGGACTGCGGTATCTGCGTGCCCGAATGCCCTGCCAACGCCATCCTGGCCGATGTGGACTTGCCCGCGGACCAGCAGCACTTTCTGCAGCTCAATGCCGAGCTGTCCAGGTACCCCGCATGGGCAGTGATCAATATGCAGAAGGCGCCCTTGCCTGAGCACGCCCAATGGCTGGCAGTACAAAGCAAGCTTGACCAACTGGACCGGCATGGCGCGTGATGCAAGGCCCCCTGCCGCCGTGGCGCAGCGCCTGGTCGACCAGCACGGCCGCGCCATCACCTACCTGCGCCTGTCCGTCACCGACCGGTGCAACTACCGCTGCGTGTACTGCATGGCCGAAGACATGCAGTTCATGCCACGCGACGAGCTGATGTCCCTGGACGAGCTGGCCACCATTGCCGAGGCCTTCGTGAACCTGGGCGTGCACAAGATCAGGCTGACAGGGGGTGAGCCCCTGGTGCGCCCCGGCATCGTGCCCCTGGTGGCCAGGCTGGCCCGCTTGAGCGGCCTGCGCGAACTCACGCTGACCACCAACGGCGCCCACCTGGCCAAGCTGGCCCAACCCTTGAAGCAAGCCGGCTTGAGCCGCATCAACGTCAGCCTGGACAGCCTGCAGCCCGATCGATTCAAGGCCTTGACCCGCACCGGCAAACTCGCAGAGGTGCTGGCCGGCATCCGTGCCGCACAAGATGCCGGCTTTGAGCGCATCAAGCTCAACAGCGTGATCCTGCGTGGCCGCAACGACGACGAGGTGCTGCCCCTGGTGTACTTTGCTCGGTCGCAGGGCCTGGACATCGCCTTCATCGAAGAGATGCCCTTGGGCGTCATCCACGAGCACGACCGGGCCACCAGCTTTGTCTCCAGTGCAGAGATCCTGGCGAGCATCGCTCAGCGCCACCCCTTGCAAGCCACGACCGAAACCAGTGGCGGCCCTGCCAGGTTCCACCGCATGGCTGACAGCCCCGTGCGCATCGGCGTGATCTCGCCCCACAGCCACAACTTCTGCGGCACCTGCAACCGTGTGCGCGTGACCGCCGACGGCAAACTCATGCTCTGCCTGGGCCACGATGCCGCCGTCGATCTGGGTGCCGTATTGAGGGCCCATCCGGATGAGCCCTCACGCCTGAGCCAGGCCATCACGCAGGCCATGCAAACCAAGCCGGCACAACATCACTTCAATTTGAATGCCCCACCGCAGATCATCCGGTTCATGAGCGCCACGGGGGGCTAGCCCAGTCACTGACCCGGCTGCTTCTTCAACAAGGCCATGGCCGAGCCGATCAAACCCGACACCTCGCTAACATTGCCCGGCACGATCATGCTGTTGGTGGTTTGGGCCAGCTTGCCAAAGGCCTCGACGGCCTTTTCTGCCACCTTCAACTGCACAGCCTGCTCACCGCCCGGCTGGCGGATCGCGGCGGCGATCTTCTGAATGGCATCGGCCGTCGCTTCGGCCACGGCCGTGATGGCGGCGGCCTCGCCCTGGGCCTTGTTGATCTCGGCCTGTTTCTCGCCTTCGGATCGGGCAATGGCGGCTTCACGCTCGCCCGTGGCGATGTTGATCTGCTCCTGACGGCGGCCTTCCGAAGCAGCAATCAAGGCGCGCTTTTCACGTTCGGCGGTGATCTGCTGCTGCATGGAGCGCAGGATTTCTGCTGGTGGCGTCAGGTCCTTGATCTCGTAGCGCAAGACCTTCACGCCCCAGTTCAAGGCCACCTCGTCCAGTGCCAGCACCACGGCGGCATTGATGGCATCGCGCTCTTCAAAGGTCTTGTCCAGCTCCATCTTGCCCACCACACTGCGCAAGGTGGTCTGCGCCATCTGGGTGATGGCCATCACATAGTTGCTCGAACCATAGCTCGCACGCATGGCGTCGGTCACCTGGAAGTACAGGATGCCGTCCACCTGCAACTGCGTGTTGTCCTTGGTGATGCAGATCTGGCTGGGCACATCCAGCGGGATCTCCTTGAGCGAATGCTTGTAGGCCAGGCGGTCCACAAAGGGCACCAGGATGTTCAGGCCCGGCGTCAAGGTCGAGTGGTACTTGCCCAGCCGCTCGACCACCCAGGCCGTTTGCTGCGGCACGATCTTGATCGATTGCACGATGAAGATGCCCGCAATGACCAGCAGCACCAGTGAGACGATTTCCATGCGCTTCCCCTTTGGATGGATATGGTTGAACGATCAGCGGCCCAGCACCAGGCGGTTGCCCTGCATGCCCTTGATCACGTGCACGCCCGGTTGCAAGGCATCCGAGCCCTCGTAAATGGCCGTCCAGGCGGCGCCTCGGTACTGCACGCGCGTGGTGCCGTCGTCGGCCCAACTGGTGACATGGACCTTCTCGCCCACGTCCAGTTGCACGTTGTCCTGTTTGCCACGGGCGCCCGCGCGGACACGGTACACATGCCATGCCGCCACCGTGCCACCACCCACCAGGGCCGCCACCGCCAGTTGGGCGGCAAAGGCAAAATGGGCGTGTGCCGCCAGGGCGGCCGCAGCCAGGCCCAAGGCCAGCATCAACAGGTAAAACGTGCCCGTGGCCAGCTCGATGGCGACCAGCACGCCGGCAGCCACCCACCACCAGGTTGAATCGGCAAGATCAAACAAGACGTTCTCCGTTGGCCATGTTCAGGCCGAGTGTACAGACCCGAAGGTAGGCCCGGTATCAGGGCAATGCGGCGCCATCCACCCTGGTGAGCGAGGGCCGCCACAAGGCCTTCACGGGCAAACCGGCGTGCTTGAGAAACACCCCATACGCCGCCATGATGGCCAGGATGTAACCCAGGCTGGAGGCCAGCGCCGCACCGGTGGCACCCCACCAGGGCACCATCACCCAACCCAGGCCAAAACTGATGGTGAGCGACAAACCTGCAATGGCCCCCGACAACTGCGGCCGCCCCAGGTGGTTGGTATAAAAGGCCGACAGGCTGGACGCCGCCGCGTACGCCGCCACGCCCGGCAGCAACACCGCCAGCGGCAGCAGCGAGGCCTCATAGGCCGGCCCCATCACCCAGGGCAAGGCCCACCAGGCCAGGCCCAGCAACACCGGCGCCGCAAGCAAGGTCGACACCACATTGATGCGCACCGCCTGCACCGTCATGCTGGCCGCGATCTTCGTATCGGGGTGGCCAATGCGCGCATACACCGACACCGTCACCGATGAAGACAGCAGCCACAGCAACTCGGCCGCCGTCACGGCCACCGAATACGTGCCCACCACACTCAAGCCCTCGAACCGCTCCACCAGAAACAGCGAGGCGCGGTAGTTCAGCAAGCCCACCACATTGACCACGCCGATCGTGGCCACGAAAGGCCATTGCGCCCACCAGCGTGGCGGCGCACGCCTGAATGCCATCAGTTTGGCCTCGGACAACTCCCCCTCCAGCCTCGCGTCCCGCCTGTCAGCGTCGCGCAAGGCCCGGATCGCCGTGACCACTGCCACCAAGGACTTGCCGCTGACCCAGGCCGTGAGCACCAGCACCACCATGGAACTTTGGCGGGTCGTGCCCTGCATCAGCCACCAGGCACCCGACAGGCCCACCAGCACCGAAGCCGGTGCGGCCACCTGCGCCACATTGATCGGCCACATGCGGCCCTCGCCCAGCCACAGGCCCGTGGCCGTGGGCACCAGCAGCAAAAAAGGCGTGGCCAGCGCCAGCAGCCACAGTTGCGAATACGGCAAGCGCTGCGCCCCCCAGGACACCAGCAGCAAGATCGCCGATGCCACCAGCCCCAAGGCCACAGCGGCCCGCAGCACCCCGCGCAGCATGGGCAAGGCCTGCACCTGGTGAGACCCCGCCTGCTGCGACATCTGCCGGGCCAGCCACAGGCCCAGTCCCGAAAACAGCATCAGCAAGGCCGACTCCACCGCCACAAACAAGGCGAACGCCCCTTGCACCTGCGGCCCCTGGCGCGCCACCACCACCGTGATGGCCAGACCCAGTCCGACCATCATCAACTTGGCCAGCAGATTGCCCAGCGCCGCACGGGGCAGCGCGGCCATCGCCCGGCGCCACAGAGGCAGGCTGGCCAGGGCGGTGCCCCCCTGAACGCCCGGGGGTGGGGAATCTTGAGCAGACATGGCCGGCATTGTCGCCCAGGGTTTCATACAATCAAGGGTTCGGCCTGACGCCAGCCCTGGCCCCTCAGTTGCCCACCGTATCCCCTAGAGCCGCCAACATGACCACGCCCCAACACCCCGCCACGCACGAATCCGTCACAGCCGAGCTGATGGTGGACACCAACAAACTGGTGGCCGAACGCCGCGACAAGCTCGCCGCCATCCGTGCCCAGGGCGTGGCCTTTCCCAACGACTTCAAGCCCGCTGACCGCGCCGCGCCCCTGCACGCGGCACACGATGCCTCCGAGGCCGAGCCCCTTGAGGCGCAAGCCATCCAGGTCAGCGTGGGCGGCCGCCTGATGCTCAAGCGCGTCATGGGCAAGGCCTGTTTCGGCACGCTGCAAGACGCCACCGGCCGCATCCAGGTCTACGTGACGCTGGACGCCGTGGGCGCTGATGCCTTGCAGGCCTTCAAGCACTGGGACCTGGGCGACATCCTGGGTGCCGAGGGCACGCTGATGAAGACCAAGACGGGCGAGCTGTCCATCCGTGTCACCAGCATCCGCCTGCTGACCAAGGCCTTGCGCCCGCTGCCCGACAAGTTTCACGGCATGACCGACCAGGAGCAGAAGTACCGCCAGCGCTACGTTGACCTGATCGTTGACGAGCACTCGCGTTCGCGCTTCATCGCCCGCAGCAAGGCCATTGCCTCGATCCGCGCCTTCATGGTTGACAACAGCTTCCTGGAAGTCGAAACACCCATGATGCACCCCATCCCCGGTGGTGCGAATGCCAAGCCTTTCACCACCCACCACAACGCGCTGGACCAGGAGATGTTCCTGCGCATCGCGCCCGAGCTGTATCTCAAGCGCCTGGTGGTCGGGGGTTTTGAGCGCGTGTTCGAGATCAACCGCAACTTCCGTAACGAAGGCGTGTCCGTGCGGCACAACCCCGAGTTCACGATGATGGAGTTCTACGCGGCCTACTGGAACCACCGCGACCTGATGGACTTCACCGAAGAAATCCTGCGCCACGCCGCGCGCGCTGCCGTGGGCACCGCCAAGCTCACGTATGCCGAAAAAGAAGTTGACCTCGAATCGCCCTTCGCCCGCCTGACCGTGCGCGAGTCGCTGATCCAGATCGCGGGCCTCACGCCCGAAGAAGCCGACAGCGTGGACGCGCTGCACGCCAAGCTCAAGGCGCACGGCGAAGAGCCCCCTGCCCGCTGGAGCCTGGCCGAACTGCAATTCGGCCTGTTTGAAGCGGCCGTCGAAGAAAAACTCTGGCAACCCACCTTCATCATCGACTACCCAGTCGAGGTCTCGCCGCTGGCCCGCGCCTCGGATGCCAACCCCGCCATCACCGAGCGCTTCGAGCTGTTCATCACGGGCCGTGAATACGGCAACGGCTTCAGCGAGTTGAACGACCCCGAAGAGCAGGCCGCCCGCTTTGCCGCGCAGGCCAGCGCCAAAGATGCTGGCGACGAAGAAGCCATGTACTTTGACGCCGACTACATCCGCGCGCTCGAGTACGGCCTGCCGCCCACCGGCGGCTGCGGCATCGGCATCGACCGCCTGATCATGCTCTTGACCGATGCGCCCAACATCCGCGATGTGATCCTGTTCCCGGCGCTGCGTCGGGAGGCGTAAGGCGCCTGGCGCCCCAAACGGGTCTTTGCACCAGACCCGGCACACAAGCCCAGCTTCCATTAAGCTGGGCTTTTTTGTGGCCATTGCGGTGGCGCACAACCCAGGCTGCTGCCCACAAGGCCCCTCCGTGCCCCCACCATGACCGCCACTGTCAACACGCCAAACCGTGCCGAAGTCGACGCCATGAGCCTGTTCCTGGCGCAATGGCGGGAGTCCTTGATGGCCATCACGCTGGTCACGGTGGTGGTGATGGTGGCCTGGCGACATCTGGTGCCCTGGCCCATCAGCCTGGCATGGTGCACCTGCGTCTTCACGGCCTATATCGGGCAAGCCTGGGCGTCGTGGCACATGGAAAAATCGGCATCACTGGAAACAGCCATGCCGGCCTGGACACCCTGGCTGCTGGCCGCCATCGTGCTCAGTGGCAGCGCCTGGGGCATGGTGCCCTGGATACTGTCTCACCAGGCCCCTGAGGTGCTGTTGCTGGCCTGCCTGTTGAACGTCCTGCTGACATTTTGTGTCGCGAACTCACCTGGCACGCGGAGCATGCTGTACAGCGTCCTGATACCAACGAGCACCCTGACCACCTCCGCATTGCTCATGCATCCGGAACTGCGCTATACCGGCGTCATCTGCTCGCTCCTTTTCGGGCTGATCATGTTCCTTGGCCTGCGTTTGCAGGGGGCACTGCGCGAGGTCATGGCCGAACGCCATGTGGCCAACGACCTGTTGCAAGACCTGCACCAACACCAGCACAAGCTGCTGGCCGTCGAACGCGAACGGGCGACCCTGCAAGAGCGCGAGCAACTCCTGCGGGCCATGCACGACGGTCTGGGCTCCACCTTGATCACCTCACTGGCCCTGGCTGAAAGAGGTGAACTGGACGCCGCCGGCGTGGCGCAACTGTTGCGCGAATGTGTGGACGAGGCCCGACTGGTGGTGGACTCGCTGGACGAGATCGAGCACGACCTGGCGACGCTGCTGGGTTCGCTGCGACACCGCTGGTCAGCCAGACTGGAAGCTGCGGGGCTGCACCTGCACTGGCACGTCGAGGATCTGCCGCCCCTGCCCTGGCTGAATCCACCTGCCGCGCTGCAGGTGCTGCGCATCGTGCAAGAGGCGCTGGCCAACATCATCAAACACGCCCAGGCTCGGCAGCTGTCCATCACGGTCAGGCCACATGAGGGCACCCATGTCCGCGTGTCCATTCATGACGATGGCATCGGCTTCGACGTGAACACCATGCCTTCGCTTGGCCGCGGCCTTCGCCACCTCCGGCAGCGCGCGGTTCACTTGGGCGGCCAGTTGAATGTGACCAGTCAGCCAGGCCAAGGCACCACCGTTGAACTGGCCCTGCCCGTCATCAACGAGCACAGCCCTTCACTGGCTGACGTCAGCGCCAGCGCGGCAGCGCCTTGACAGGCCGCCCAAGCAAGTTCGTTTGACCAACATCAGCGCCGCCAAACCAACTGCATACAAGTAGCCTGAACTTGGTTCCGGTACTGGCACGGGCACCATGTAGGTGGTGAACGCCATGTCGGCGGTTGTGCCACTCATCACCCCGGCATTGAAATACAAACGCCCTGCCGAATAATCTGAACCAAACATGAGCCCTGCCGGGGTCGTGTCTGGCCCAAGCCCCTGAACACCCAGCATGAAGTAGTCACCGGCATTGAACTGCAAGCCAGCGCTGGTCAGGTCCACTGAAATGGTGCCGCCAGCCCCCGCTGACACCGTCGTTGAAAAATCATCGGCGTCGG